>Ga0210103_1000188_pt1 | contig 11971 bp, 10 predicted proteins | sample RushSE_CattailNL_6_FD_185564 | JGI IMG/M metagenome (GOLD analysis project Ga0210103, IMG submission 185564) | Wetland microbial communities from San Francisco Bay, California, USA, that impact long-term carbon sequestration - RushSE_CattailNLA_D2... | ecosystem: Environmental > Aquatic > Marine... | reverse complement strand
CAAACCGCCGGCCCCGTCGCGCAGAAGTCCGTCGACGTGTACGACCATCCCCTCGTCGTCCAAAACCGCCCGGACGGTGGCCGCACATGAAAAAACGGTCCCATCCCGCCTCTGAAAGTCAATCGGCAGATCGACCAGCCGGTCCTGATGCAGCAATCGCTCCAATAGATGGCCCCGGTCTTTTTTGTTGCGGTAAAGATCGACTTCCGGAGACCCGATCAGCTCATGCATCGATGTGTAGCCGAAAAGGGCCGCGAAGGCCCGGTTGCAGTACAAGATGGTTCCCTCCAGCGTGGATCGGTACAAGGCTGCTGGAAATCCATCCAGAAAGTCGCTGTAGCGTATGGCCGAGATCCCTCCCATGTTCAGCGCGCCCGGCCGGCCAGCCGCATCCCGAACAGAAGGCCGATGCCCAATGCCGCCAGGATGAAACCGCCCAAGCTCATCAACAGCGTGAGTGCCTTCTGGCGGTGGGGAGCGTCTATCATCCCCGCCACCTGATCCCAGAATAAAAAGCCGGCCGCTGCTGTGATCACCGCCGGAAGGACGAAGAAAAACAGAGCGGCTGTCAACCGCAGACCGATCCCTGCGTCCCCGGCCGGCCGGATAGGCGACACCCCGGCGGCCACCGTTTCGGAAATGCGCGGGGGCAGGTCGCCGTCCGACGCGGGGCGTTGCCCGATGGGGCCCTCGGCACTGCTGTCGTCATCCGGCCGGGGTCTCGCCACCAGAATCCGGTGACCGCAGGAACGGCAGCTGAAGCCGGCGGCCAACCCGATAATTTGGGCCGTGTCCACACGGTATTTCTTACCGCACTCCTCGCATATGACGAAAAGATGGCGTTCCATGAATCCAGGGCCTTTGCAACAAGACCCTCCCTGCTGTGGGTTAGTCCCGCCGTGCGGCGGGTTTTACCAACTGCCGGAGGGCATTCATCTCCGTGCGGATGAACTCCTTCAGTTCCGCTACCGCCCGCGACAGCATTTCCGGCGTCACCGTTTCGCCGGCCGACGCCTGTGTGCGGGCAGCCGTGTCGGTCGCGGCGGCCGGCTTGGCGGCAGGTTCAGCCGCCCGGCGTTGGGTGATTTTAGCGCGCAACCCCTGGTAGGCGTCCATTTCAGCCTGCAGCAGCTTTCGGCGAATGGCGAGCGGCATTTTCGGGGTGCTCACGATCTCGTCCAACCGGGCAAAAACGGAATTGAGCACGTTGAAAGTCGATGGGTGAACCTTGCTCCGGCTCGACTTGATGTATTGCCCAAGCGACCCGAGAACCTGCAGAAAAACAAGGATTACCTTGTCGTCCCGGTAAACCTCTTTCAGCAGCCGGACCTGGTCCATAAAACTATCCAGCGCCTCGGGTGTGATCTCCCAGTCGATGGAAAGAACGATTTTTTTCAACTCGTCCAGAGGGCTGGTCTTTGCCTTTGCAGCGGCAGGTGCCGCGGGCGTCGGTTCATCCTCGCGAAAAAGCTCGTCGAGGCGGTTGTCCAGTGCGGTGCTGAGTGGGTCGGATTTAGATGAATCGGCCACGGCAAAGCCTCCTATAGCAGTTCCTTCCGGATCGATGCGACGGTCAGAGAAATAATCTTTTTGAGCGTTGCCACCACGTTCGTGCCCTTCACGGCACTGGCCGGGAAGGACGGCCGCTTGAGTTCCCGGTTGAGATCATGTTCCAGCAGGTCAACATCCAGGATGGGAATGCCTTGCTCCACAAGGTCCATTTTGTTGTATTGAATCACCCAGGGGATGGTGTGCAGGTTTTTCTTGTAGCTCGCCAGGTTTTCCTGCAAATTCTTGAGTGCCTGGATGTTTTTTTCCCGGCGGACGGCCATGGCGTCGGCAACAAAAACGATGCCGTCGACTCCCCGGAGCACCAACCGGCGGGTGGCGTTGTATTTGACCTGCCCGGGGACCGTGTACAGCTGGATCTTGATCTGGTAGCCGTTGATGACTCCGATGTCAAACGGCAAAAAATCGAAGAAAAGGGTCCGGTCGCCGTGGGTTTTCACGGTCACCATCTCGGATTTGATCCGCTGGTGGAACTTCCGGTAGATGTACTCCAGGTTGGTCGTCTTACCGCCCCGGCCTGGACCGTAATAGACGATTTTGACCTGGATGATCTTGCTTTTAAGGTTGATGAATGCCATTCGGCTCACACCATCGAGCGCGCTGTCCGCGGGGCTTGGCCCGTGAGTTTACATATGACCGGAGGTCAGCGGTTCAAGGATGCCCTTGAGTTGATCGACCGACTCGCTGACCTTCAGCCTGAGAAAACCCAGTGAGATGTCGTTGCCGAAAATCGTGATCAGAAGAAACTCCGACGAAATTTTGTTGAAGTGGATGTTCTCTTTTTTCCCCTTGTGGAACAACAGCGAGAACTCGTTTTCTCCGATGATTTTGGCCATGGCGCTGACAGCGCCGAAATTACCTGCGGCCAGCGCAGCCAATGAGTAGATGTCGTGTTGTTTTTCCCCATTGTCGAGGTTGGTGACAATGTTTCCGGCCATGTCGATCAGGAAGACGCACCGCACCCCGTTGTCGATCAGGTCGGCCTTGAGAATATCCTCGATCCTGTCGAGTTGCTTTTGATCCAGCGTGTATGACACGTCCCCGACCCTCCGTCGCAAGAGTTAACTGTCCTATTCAAAACTATATTCTCGGCATTTGGTGCTGTAGACTTGAGTGCATCATGCGGCAGGCTGTGGATTCGCCCGTTTCTTCACCACACACTCCGTTTTTACGTATCGCTCTCAAATTACTATAGATTTTGATTTTACGCAAGAATTATCAGCGCACATTCAAGAGGATCGCTGATGCGCAGTGTTTGAAAATGCGCGGCTCGAGGAGTGTGACGCGGCGATCAAGCTTCTATGCTGCCCTGATTCTGCGATTCGGTGCTGGGCCGGCTTTCAGAGGTGTCGGTACTTCCGCCGCCAGGTTTAATGTCGGAGAAATCCATGTGGACCAGCACCTCGCTGCCGCTGTTGAACGTCAGCTTGCAGTCGGGATAGCGTTTCTTGAACACCTTCAGCATCGAGGCATTTTCGCGCAGAACGGTAGCCGCAAAGGCTGTGAAACCGTTTTGCCGTGCAATGGTTTCCAGCATTTCAAGCAGATGAGAGCCGAGGCCCTTGCCTTGGAAATCTTCCCGCACCACGAAGGCCACCTCGGCCCTGTGGTCGTCTTCCTTGGCGTAAGAGCCGATCGCGATGATTTCCTTGTGGCCGCCCTTCTGGACCTGGCCGATGATCGAAATGTTGTGTCGGTAATCCAGGCTCGCCCACTGCTTCTGCACGACCTCGTGGGTGAAGTTGCGCATTTTGTAGAAAAAACGGAAGTAAATGGTTTTCTCCTGCAGGGAGTAGAAAAAATTGCGATAGGCGAATTCGTCCGACGGCAGCAGCGGACGAAACTCCACGGTCTTGCCGCTTTCGAGGGCGCAGGAGTTCTTGTAGCCTTCGATGAAGATAAGATCGTCCGTGGAGGGGGGCAGCTGGTCGGCGAAAATGTAATGGCGCTTGCGGGCGACTTCGATCAGCTCCTCCCGGAACTTGGGATGCGCAATCTGGGCCAGTTCCATCACCCGCTGGTAAATGCTCTTGCCGGCCAGCTCGGCGATGCCGTATTCAGTGATGACGAAGTTGACGTCGCCGCGTGTCGTGGCCACGCCGGCGCCTTCGCTCAGTCCCGGGACGATGCGCGAAACTTTTCCACTCTGGGCGGTGGAGGGCAGAGCGATGATGGAAAACCCGCCCTTGGACATCGCGCTGCCCCGCAGGAAGTCGACCTGGTCGCCGATGCCGCTGTAAAACATGTACCCGAGAGAGTCCGTGCACACCTGGCCCGTGAGGTCCACTTCCAGGGCGGCGCTGATTGTGATCAAGTTGTCGTTGCGGGCGATGACCAGCGGGTCGTTCACAAACTCCGATGAGCGGAAATAGAAGGCCGGGTTGTTGTCCACATAGCTGTAAAGCTTCTGCGACCCCATACAGAACGATGAGACCGTGCGATCCGGCAGCAGGGTCTTTTTCTTGTTGGTGATCACCTTTTTTTCAAACAGCGGCAGAAAACCGTCGGTGATCACCTGGGTGTGCAGACCGAGGTCCTTTTTGCCGTCGAGATACTTCATGATGTGGTAGGGAAGGTTGCCGAATCCGACCTGCAAGGTGGCGCCGTCGTCGACGAGCTGGGAAATGTAGTGGCCGATGCGCCGCATGACTTCGTTGTCCTGCAGCGTCGGGAAGGACTGGACCAGCGGCTCCTCGTAGGGAACGAGATAGTTGATCTCGTCCACGTGAACGAAGCTGTCGCCCCAGGTGCGCGGCATGCGCGGGTTGACCTGTGCGATCACCAGCCGCGCATGATCCAGTCCGGCGCGGGTAATGTCCACCGAAACCCCAAGGCTGCAGTACCCGAACTTGTCCGGCGGACTAACCTGGACCAGGGCTACGTCCAATCCGATACGTTGGCTTGAAATCATGCCGGGGATTTGCGAAAGATAGGCCGGAATGTAGTCGATCTTGCCTTCAAACGCCGCCTTCCGCATAGACCGGCTGATGAAAAAGAGCTTGACGGAAAAACGTTTGAGAAACGACTCATTGTCGATGAAGTGAGAAAGCGTGTAGGAGAGCATCTGGTAAAGCATGATGTCCTGAAGGTTCTGGTCGGTCACCATGGCCTTGATCAGGTGCTGCGGCTCTCCGCATCCCGTCCCGATCAGCACGCGGCTGCCGCGCTTTATCTTGGAAACGGCCTCCTGGGCGGTGATCACCTTGGACGCATACAGCTTTTGCCAGTCCATGTTTTTTCTTTCCGTTCTGCCTTCAGGTTGCAATTATTTGCCGAACGATCAGCATAGCAAAAATTGCGTTCAAAATCGAGCGAATATTGACCAGAGGCCCCGGTGTGGTTAGGATTGAAAGGGAGCTCAAACCGCAAAATGGAGGTGCGCTTGCGCGAACCGGCCTTTCGCCCCTACGGAATGGACCCCAGACATGAAACCGCACGAACCCGAAGGTCTCAACCGGCCTTTCGCAGGGCTCAAAAGCCTGCTCCGGCAGAAATACATTGCGCCAAAGCCTGACGCGCCGCCGCCGGGATCCCCGCCTCGCCCTCCGGGTCGAACGGCAACCGACGATGAAATGTTCGCCGAAGCCATGACCGGCGTGGTTCGCATGGACCTGAAAAACCTTGACCCCGAGTGTCCGAAACCGCGGACGGTCTCCGGAAAGGCCCTCCTGGAAGAAAACGAAGTCGGGCGCCTGCGGCAGCTTGTGGACGATGGCTCAGGCTTTCTGGTGTGCGACACTCCCGAATACATGGAAGGGGTCGGTTACCGGGCACCGCCGGGCATAACCGAACGCCTGCACCGAGGGGATTTCGCGGTGCAGGCTCACATGGATCTGCACGGCCTCACCGCGGAAGCGGCGGAAGCGGTGTTCGACGCATTCATGAAGGAGTCCATCCGGACCGGCAAAAATGCCGTTCTGATCATCCACGGCCGCGGTCTTTCATCACCGGGAGATCCCGTTCTGAAAACCAAAGTGTCGCAGTGGCTCAGCTCCGGGCGCTGGCGCAAGTGGGTTGTCGCCTTCACCAGCGCCCGCATGTGCGACGGCGGTGCAGGAGCGAGCTACGTGCTGCTGCGCCGCAGGCCCCTCACCAAGCGCCATCGCCGGCACAGCCGGCGACCGTCGCGGCCGGCAAACTAGCTTAAATTTTTGTTGACATCCGCTAATCAAGTTGTTTATATTTATGGGTTATAATATCCAGCTTAATCACTATGAGGTCCAGAACTCCCGTTTCGGGATGACCGAGGCGGGATTTCTTTTCCCTTTCATTTAAATAGAGTGGTTCTGCAAAACAAGGTATCGGACTATGAAAAAAGACATCTCCAAAGTCAGGAACATCGGCATCAGTGCCCATATCGACTCGGGCAAGACAACCCTCACCGAGAGAATTCTGTTTTACACCCAGCGCATCCATGCCATGCACGACGTCAAGGGCAAGGACGGCGTGGGCGCATTCATGGACAGCATGGAACTCGAGCGCGAGAGGGGAATTACCATCGCGTCGGCCGCCACGTTCTGCGAGTGGAAGGACCTTGAAATCAACATCATCGACACGCCGGGCCACGTCGACTTCACCATCGAGGTGGAGCGCTCGCTGCGGGTGCTCGACGGCGCCATACTTGTGTTGTGCGCCGTCGGCGGGGTGCAGTCCCAGTCCATCACGGTGGACCAGCAGATGCGGCGCTACAAGGTGCCGTGCATCGGCTTCATCAACAAGTGCGACCGTTCCGGTGCCAATCCCTTTCGCGTGATCGACCAGCTCAAGGACAGACTCGGCCACAACGCCGTGGCCCTTCAGGTCCCGATCGGGCTGGAGAACGAATTCACCGGCGTGGTGGACCTGCTGGACATGAAAGCGGTGTATTTCGACGGCGAGAAGGGCGAAATTATCCGCATCGAGGATATCCCGGAGACCGTGCGCGAGCTGGCCCAGACCAAACGCGAGCAGTTGCTCGATGCCGCCTCCATGTTTTCAGACGAACTGATGGAAGCGATCCTTGAGGAAAAGGACATCAGCACCGATTTAATTCTGGCGGCCCTGCGCAAGGCCACCCTGACCCGACAGCTTACGCCGGTGGTGATGGGGTCCGCTTACAAAAACAAGGGCGTGCAACTGCTGCTGGACGCGGTTAAAAGCCTCCTGCCCTGTCCGACCGATGTCGAAAACCACGCCCTTGACACGGACCGTGATGAGACTCCGGTCCTGCTGACGAGCGATCCGGCGGCCTCGCTGGTGGCGCTGGCCTTCAAGTTGGAGGACCGCACTTACGGCCAGCTCACGTACATCCGCGTCTATCAGGGTTCCCTGAGCAAGGGCGACACGATCATCAACGTGCGCACCGGCCGGAAAATCAAAGTCGGCCGGTTGGCGCGCATGCATGCCGACCAAATGGAGGAGATCGAGACCATCCCGGCCGGTTACATCGGCGCCCTCTTCGGCGTCGATTGCGCCTCCGGCGATACCTTCGTGGCTCCGGGGATCAGCCTCACCATGACCTCCATGTACGTACCGAAGCCGGTCATCTCGCTCGCCATCAGCCCCAAGGACCACAAGGCCGAGATCAACATGTCCAAGGCTCTCAACCGTTTCACGAAAGAGGACCCGACCTTCAAGACCCATGTCAACCCGGAAACCAACGAGACCATCATCTCAGGCATGGGCGAGCTGCACCTGGAGGTCTACATCGAGCGCATGCAGCGCGAATACGCGGCCGAGGTCACCGCCGGTGCCCCGCGCGTGGCCTACCGGGAAACCATCACCCAGAAAGCGGACTTCGACTACCTGCACAAGAAGCAGACCGGCGGTTCCGGCCAGTACGGCCGGGTGGCGGGGTGGATGGAACCCATCACGGACCAGGATTTCGAGTTCGACAACCAGGTGGTGGGCGGTTCCATCCCGACCCAGTACATCTCGGCCTGCGAGAAGGGGTTTCGGGAATGCATGGCCAAGGGCCCCAAGATGGAATTCCCGGTCACCGGCGTGAAGATCGTCATCAACGACGGCGCCAGCCACGCCGTGGACTCCTCGGACATGGCTTTCCAGCAGGCCGCCCGCGGGGCCTTCCAACAGGGCTATTTCAAAGCCAAACCGGTCATCCAGGAGCCGATCATGAAGGTGGTGGTCGAGACCCCCACCGGCTTCCAGGGGCCGGTGATGGGATCGCTCAACCAGCGCCGCGGCATGATCGTCGGTGCCCAGGACGAAGGCCCCCTGTGCGTGATCGAGTCCCAGGTGCCGCTGGCCGAGATGTTCGGCTACTCGACGGTGCTGCGCTCCCTGACCCAGGGCCAGGCCCAGTTCACGATGGAATTTCTGGCCTACCGGCAGGTGCCGCAGTCGATCGCCGAGCAGCTCGAAAAGAAGGCGGCCGAACAAAAGAAGAAAGTGGCCTGACCTGAAAGGGGCGACCCATCCGCGAGCTGATGCTCCCGTTATCGGACAGGCTCGCCGCCGAAACGAAAAAAAACCGGCGGCGCTCATCTTCATCAAGGAGAGGTATTTCGCCATGCTGAAAACAGATCTCATCCTGCGCAACCCGATCCAGTTCCTGGGAGGCCAGTCCGAGGACGTTATGGCGTCCGGTCAGTTCGGCGGCGTCCTCGCGCGCGCCGGAGTCGGCAAGACCGCTCTCATGGTGCAGATGGCGCTGAATGCCATGTTGCACGAGCGCAATGTCCTGCATGTCAGCCTCAACCAACCGGTGAACAAAACGAACCTGTGGTACCTGGAAGTGTTCGGTCACGTCGCGCGACAATTCAATGTGCCGCAGCCGGAGTTGCTTTGGGAGTCGCTCCTGCCGCACCGCTTCATTATGACGTTCCGGACCGAAGGCTTCAGCGTGCCCAAGCTGGAAGAGCGGTTGACGGACTTGGTTGAGCAAAAAATCTTCGTGCCGCGCATGCTGATCGTCGACGGACTGTCCTTCGACGAACCCTTGCGGGATGCGCTCGCAGGGCTCAAGCATTACGCCCGGCTCAACGGTCTGAGCGTGTGGTTCACCATCCGGACCCACCGGCACGAGGAGCCGGGACTGGACGGCATCCCCAAACAGCTGGCCGACGTAGAGGATCTCTTTGACCTGGCGCTGCAGCTCGTGCCGGTCGGCGAGGAGATTCACGTCAAAGCCGTAAAAGGCCTGACCCTGCCGGCGGAACATGCGCATCTAGTGCTCGATCCCTCGACCATGCTGGTGAGAGACCGCGGCGTGTGATCACAGACGGCAGCAACGTTCTCAGTGAAAGGCCTGCCGCGGGTGGCAGGCCTTTCTCACATGACGCCTCGAACGTTGTGGTTTGATGATGGCGAACCGGCATTCATTTAAACTGATCCTCGGACTCGCCTTCGGCGCCGTGTGTTTCTATTTGGCGCTGCGCAGCGTCGACGTCGACCAGATGCTTGCAGCCCTGGCCAAGACCGACGTCCGTTGGATCGTGCTGTCATCGGCCGTTTTGATGCTGGCGCATGTGCTGAGGGCCCTGCGCTGGCGTTACCTTCTGGCGCCGGTTCAAACCGTAAACACCGGCAGCCTGCTCTCCGCCTTGCTGATCGGCTACGCGGCCAACACCTTCATGCCCGCGCACCTCGGCGAGTTCCTGCGGGCCTTCGTGATCGCCAAGAAAAAAAGCCTTTCCGCCAGCGCCGTCTTTGCCTCCATCGTGGTCGAACGAATCGTAGACGTGATGTCGCTGATCGCGGTGATGGCCATCGTCATCATCGTCCACCCCTTCCCGGCATGGGTGGAAACGAGCGGCTACCTCATGCTTGCCGGGGCACTGCTTCTCCTTGCAGTGCTGATCGCCTGCAAACGGCACGAGGCCCGCGCCGCCGCGCTGGTTCGCCTCCTGACGAAACCGCTCCCCGCGGCCATGGCCGGCCGCATCGAATCCCTGACCGTCAATTTTCTCACCGGCGTCTTGCCGCTGAAATCCGCCGGCCACTACATAGCGGCGGCCATCCTCTCCATAGCCATCTGGCTGTGCTACGCGGGTATGAACTTCACTTGCCTGGAAGCCTTCGGCATGGTGACGGCCCATCGGCTGCCCTGGTACGTCGGCCTGGTAGTGCTCGTGTTCACCACCCTGAGCGTAGTCATCCCCTCCACCCCCGGCTATGTCGGAACCTATCACTACCTCTGTCAGCTGTCGCTGGTGATGTTCGGGGTCTCGGCATCGGAAGCGCTTTCCTTTGCCGTTATCGCCCACCTCGTCAACGTGGTGCCGGTCTCGCTGGTCGGCCTGGCGTGTGCGAACTACGAAGGGGTCGCCATCTACCGCAGCGCTGAAGACGTCCGCCGGAACTGAAGCGCCCGATGACCTGATGAAGTCTACTGTTTTTTGAGCACGCGGCGGATGGCGTCGGCGATCTCGCTGATCAGGATCGGCTTCATCACCAGTGCTCTTATGCCTTTTTCCCTGGCTCTTCGCTGATCGATCAACTGGCTGTAACCGGTGCAGATGATGACGGGGATTTCCGGGTTCAGTTTCATCAATTCACTTGCAAGGGCATCGCCGGTCAGGCCGGGCATGGTCTGATCCGAAATCACCAGATCGAAATCCTTCGGCCTTGCCTTGAACAGCTCAAGCGCTTCCAGCGGACTGGTCCGCGAAACGACATCGTAGCCCAGGCGTCTGAGAATCTGTTCTCCGACATCCACCAGCATTTTTTCGTCGTCGACGAACAAAATACGTTCGGACCCGCCGCTGGGCATGGCCGGATAATCAGCCTGCTTCGAGGCCGACAGGTCCACCTGAGGCAGATATACGTGGAACGCACTGCCCTTTCCGGTCACGCTTGCGACCCGGATGGTCCCATTGGATTTCTTCACAATCCCATGAACGACCGCCAGTCCCAGGCCAGTGCCGACCCCCTTTTCCTTGGTCGTGAAATAGGGATCGAAAATGCGTTCCTGTATGTCGGACGGAATCCCTTGCCCGGTGTCCTTGACCGAAAGCCGCACATAATGCCCCAAGTCGAGGTCGGGAAACCCGTCCCTGTTTTCAGGCTCCAGATTCATGCCCTGCACTTCGATTTCAAGCATGCCGGCGCGCTCACCAATGGCATGCACGGCATTGGTGCAGAGGTTCATGAGAATTTGATGCAGCTCGACTGAATTCGCCAGTACGGCCCCTGCCCCGTCATCGATCGCGCACCGGATGTCGATCGTTGTCGGAATGCTGGCCCGTAGGAACTTGGCGACTTCCTTGACCACCATGCCGACATGCACGGGCATGCGCTGTTCATCGGTTTGCCTGCTGAAGGAAAGGATCTGTTTGACCAGGTCCTTGGCCCGGTTGGCGGCCTTCATGGCCTCCCGCAGATAGTTTACGGGGGCCCCCTCACTAAGCATTGAGAGCTCGGTGAAACCGATGATCGCAGAGAGGATGTTGTTGAAGTCGTGCGCAATGCCGCCTGCCAGCGACCCGATCGCTTCCATTTTCTGCGCCTGCAGGAGCTGGGATTCAAGCTTGCGCTTGTCCTCGTCGGCTGTTTTTCGTGCGGTGATGTCCTGAACCAATGAGATGAAATACATCGGCCTCCCTTTCTGGTCGCGTTGGACGCTCGCCCAGATAAGGGTCCAGACCACCGAACCGTTGCGGTGAATGAACCGCCGCTCCTGCTCCCCGGAATCGATCCGGCCTTCGATCAGGTCGCCGACGAACTCCGACCGGCGTCCCAAATCCTCGGGATGAGTGAAATGCGCCACCGGCTTGCCGATGAGGTCCGCCGGGCTGTAGCCGGTCATGCGCGCCATGGCCGGGTTGACTTCGAGGTAGATGCCGTCCAGGCCGACCAGGGTGATCCCCACCGACGCGTTTTCGAACGCGGTGCGAAAACGCGCCTCGCTGTCTCGTAATGCCTCCTCCGTGCGCTTGCGGTCGCTGATATTCCGGAAGATCCCCTGGATGAACAACTCCCCCTTGTAAGGAAATGCCACTCCGGTGGATTCGACATCGAAGACATCGCCCTTGAGGGTCACCATCCGGTGTTCCCTTGGCGGTATGCCTTTGTGCGAACCGCCGCCCGCCGGGTGCTGGCCGAAGGCGATCCGGAAGACTCCTTCGACGCGCTCAGCGGACAGCGGACGGTCTTCCGGGTGCACCAGGTCGAGATAGGCTCTGCCGATGAGGTCCTCGGCCGTTGCCGCAGCCAAAAGACTTACGGCCGCCTGGTTGACCATGGTGATTATTCCAGCGCGGTCGCGTATGAGGATCGCATGGGTGGAAGTTTCAAAAAGAGAGCGATACTGCTCTCCCGCATCGGCCAGCAGCCTCTCGGCTTTCTTGCGCGTGTCGATGTCGACGTGGGAACCTTCGTAGTAAAGGATCCGCCCCCCTTTGTCTCTGACGGCGCGCGCGCTGACGGAAACCCAGAACGAGCTTCCGTCTTTGCGGCGGGTCTC
>Ga0210103_1000187_pt1 | contig 11981 bp, 12 predicted proteins | sample RushSE_CattailNL_6_FD_185564 | JGI IMG/M metagenome (GOLD analysis project Ga0210103, IMG submission 185564) | Wetland microbial communities from San Francisco Bay, California, USA, that impact long-term carbon sequestration - RushSE_CattailNLA_D2... | ecosystem: Environmental > Aquatic > Marine... | reverse complement strand
GTTCGGGGCCCGATCGGGCGGAACGGCGCGCCGCGGTGAGGCGCGAGGGTGCGTCCATCGCTCCAAAATGGTGCGCCGCAACGCTGCGCAGTGGGGAGCACCGCCGCACTTCCGGCGTCCCCGGGCGTGGCACGGTTCCTGCATTGAGGGTTCGCGACGACCGCTGGACCCGCAGGAGACCGCCCGATGAAGCTCATCACCGCCATCATCAAGCCGTTCAAGGTGGATGACGTGCGGCAGGCCATCGCCGACCTCGGCGTGCAGGGCGTCACCGTCACCGAAGTCCAGGGCTTCGGTCGCCAGCGCGGCCACACCGAGATCTACCGCGGCGCGGAGTACCGCGTCGACTTCCTGCCGAAGACCAAGGTCGAGATCGCGGTCGACGACACCGTCGTCGAGCAGGTGATCGAGGCGATCACCAACGTCGCCCGCACCGGGAAGATCGGTGACGGCAAGATCTTCGTCACCCAGTTGAGCCAGGCCGTGCGCATCCGCACCGTGAGTCACCAGGACCCGGCCGAGAACGACACCGCGCAATGGGAAAGGCTGCACGCCTGGCTCACGCAGACCTATCCGGCGGCGCATGCGGCGATGACACGCGACGTCGTCGCGGGTCACACGCTGGTCTACACCTGGCCCGGCAGCGATCCGTCGCGCCGGCCGATCGTGCTCATGGCGCACCACGACGTCGTGCCCGTGACGCCAGGCACCGAGAGCGACTGGCAACAACCGCCGTTCGATGGGGTGATTGCCGACGGTGCGGTGTGGGGTCGTGGCGCCGTGGACGACAAGGGGTCGCTGGTCACGATCTTCGAAGCGCTGGAGGCGCTGGCGTCCGCGGGCTTTTCGCCGGCCGCGAGCGTGATCGTCGTGAGCGGACACGACGAGGAGGCGGGTGGAAGCGGCGCGGCTGCGGCGGCGAAGCTGCTCGCAGCGCGCGGCGTCCAGGCCGAGTTCGTCCTGGATGAAGGGCTCGCCGTCGTGGCCGATTTCGCGTTCCTCGGCCGTCCCGTGGCGCTGGTCGGTGTCGCCGAGAAGGGCTATGGAACGCTGCGCGTCACCGCGAACGCCGCCGGCGGGCACTCCTCGGCTCCACCCCCCGACACCGGTGTCGAAACGCTTGCGCGCGCGGTGCTTGCCATTTCCGACGACCCGTTTCCCATGCGATTCGATGGCCCGGCGGCGGACATGGTGCGCGCCCTCGCGCCGGAGGCAGGTTTCGCCGTGCGCTTGGCCGCAGCCAACCCCTGGCTGTTCGGGCCGCTGCTGGTGCGCAAGTTCAGCGCGACTCCTCCGGGCGCCGCCATGCTGCACACGACGATCGCACCCACGATGCTGCGCGGCAGCCCGAAGGAGAACGTGCTGCCGCAGGACGCGACTGCCTGGATCAACTACCGCATCGCGCCCGGAACCACCAGCGCCGAGGTGCTCGAGCGGGCCACGGCCGCGACCCGCGGTCTCGACGTGGAGCTCGCCTGGGAGAGCCCCCCCTACGACCCGCCGCCCGTTTCTTCCACGGACGCGCAGGCCTGGAAGTGGATCGCAGGCGCCGCGGCCCGTGGCGGCGAATTCCCGGTCGCACCCGGGCTTGTGACCGCGACCACCGACAGCCGGCACATGACCGGGATCACGCGCGACATTTACCGCTTCCAGCCGATCGTCGCGTCGGTTCGGGACTTCGAGATGGTCCACGGCACGAACGAGCGCCTTACGCTCGAGAACCTGGCACGCCTGACCAGCTTCTACGCGCAACTGGTCGCCACCGCGGCCCGTTGAGCGCAGGGAACGCGACGCAGTTCGCACGTCCGCAAGCCCTTCGGCGTACGACGATGCGGCCAGGCCCGCCGGCCATTAAACTTCGGGCGGGTACCCCGAGGGGTGGTCATGGGCGCTGCAGACGATCGCGTCGCGGAACTGCTGGATCGCTGGCTGGCGAGCGTCGAACTCCATGCGCGTTACCTGTCGCTGGACGACGCCGCCTACGCGAGCGTCGAGGACTGGCCGAAACACCAGCGGCCGACGCGCTGGCTGGTGGACATCGCCCGCGCCCGCTGCGAGGAACTGAAGCGCCAGCTCGCCGAGCGTCGCTCGCGCCGCGACGAGGGCTTCGCCGACGCGCTCGAGCTGATGGCGTTTCTCACGAACCTGATGGGCTCCGAGCACGTCGAGCGGTTCATCCCGCTCGCGACCGGGCGTCCTCCGAAGCGAAGGGCCGTGGCCGGCGCGGCGCCCCCTCCCGCGGCGCCGGAGGCGGCCGCGGCCGCGAAGGCGCCCAAGCCTGCGGCTGCAGCGACGGAAGCGGCGAGCGCGACGGGCACGGTCGAAGTGGCGAAACCCGTCGCCGCCGATCGCAGTTCCTCGCGAGCCAGGCCATCCACCGGCACGACGGGACGTCACACGCGATCGCAGGTGTCCGCACCGCGCAAGCCCTCCGGCGAGTCCGCGCCCCCGGCCAGGCCTTCAGGCCAGACCAAGGGCGCTGTCGCGGTCAAGCCTGCGTCGCCCGCCCGCGATCCCGTTGCTGCCACGGTGATCGCCGACGCGGTTCGCATGCTCAACTGGGGGCGCGAGTGGCCACAGCTCGCGGGTCTGATCGCGCGACTGGCCGGTCGCCCCGCGGAAAGCGAGGTGTGGAAAATCCTGCGCCAGCACCGCGCCACGATCGAGGCACAGGCCGGGCATCCAGCCGAGTAGAGGCGGCACCACGCTGGCAGTGGCAGCGCGGCTACGGTAACTTCCTGCGCTCCTTCACCTGTCCCAGGGAGTGTTCCCGCCATGCATTTCGACCGCCTGACACGCCTCGCCGTACCCGTCCTCGTTCTTGCGCTCGCCTTCGGCAGCGCGCTTGCGCAGGCACAGGAGCCTACCAAGGCTGAAAAGACGCTCAAGTACCGCAAGGCCGTCTACCAGGTGATCGCCTGGAACTTCGGTCCGATGGGCGCCATGGCCCAGGGGAAGATTCCCTACGATGCGAAGGAATTCGAGATGCGCGCGCAGCGAGTTGCCGCGCTCACGCCCATGCTGTCGGAGTCGTACTCGCCGGATACGCAGTCGGTATCCGGTTCCAAGGCCAAGGCCGAGCTGTGGAGCAATCGCGCCGACTTCGACGCCAAGATGAAGGATCTCGTGGATCGCAGCGCGACCCTCGCGGCCGTTGCGAAGACAGGTGACGCCGAGAAGTCCAAGGCCGCTTTCATGGACACGGCGCAGGCCTGCAAGGCCTGCCACGACAAGTATCGGGCCGACTGAGGGCACGCACCCGCGCCGGGGCGTCAGAAGAGCAGTATCACCGCGTCCGGCGCGGCCTTCAGCGCGAGCGCCAGCGCGAGTGCCACTACGGCAGTGATCACGATCGCACGGGGCGTGCGCGACGCGGCGATTGATTCGGTCGCCGGCACCTGCTGCGCGGGTTTGCGACCCGTGATCATCGCGCGCAGCAGCGGCTGGTCGCGTACGGCGACATGCCAGGCGACGGCCGCGACGTGGAGGCCGACCAGTACGAGCAGCACATCGGAGTTGAGCCGGTGCAGGCTCGTGAGGCGGTTGCTCAGCGCCTGGTCGACCCATCCGTAGAACGGTCCGGCATTCATGATCTCGTCGTTGGCGAACAGGCCCGTTCCCGCCTGCAGCAGCAGCACGGCGAGCAGGGCCACGACGGCGAGCGCGCCCAGCGGATTGTGGCCGACGCCGGCCGGGGCGCGGCCGCGCAGGTAGTCCGCGACGACGCGTGGCCCACGCAGAAAACTCGCGAAGCGCGCGTGCCGCGTGCCCAGGAATCCCCACAGCACACGGAAGACCACCAGTACCAGCACCGTGTAGCCGCTGCGCCGGTGCCACGCGAACCATTCGACGCCGGCGTAGTGCGTCGCCCAGCACGTCGCAACGGCGACGACGACCAGCCAGTGCGAAACCCGCACCGGCAGGTCCCAGATCAGCCTCTCCTGCTCACGCACCACGATCCCTTCCGGCATATGCACTCGCGCCGACCTCCCGTTGTACGCATCTTAGCAATCGCGGCATGGACTCCCGGACGGGCTTCACATACCTTGGCGCCTCCCCGACGGCTCCGCTGCCCGCCGAATGCCCACTCTGGACCCGGTGATCTGGTTCTTCGTGCTCGGCCTCGCCGCCGGCGTGGCACGAGCGGACCTGCGCCTGCCGTCAGCGATCTACGAGTTCGTGAGCACGCTGCTGTTGCTCGCGATAGGCCTCAAGGGCGGTGTCGAGTTGGCGCGGGACGGCGGCGGACTGCGGCCGGTCGAGCTGGCCGGCATCCTGGCGCTCGGCTTCCTGCTGCCTTTGCCGGCCTTCGCGGTAGCCCGTGTTGCCGGGCGCCTGACCCGTGCAGATGCAGCGTCGCTCGCCGCGCACTACGGCTCGGTGAGCGTCGGCACGTTTGCGGTCGTAGTCGGATTTCTCACGGCGCGTGGCGTCCAGTACGAGGCGCGCGCGCCGGTCTGGGTCGTGCTGCTCGAGGTCCCGGCGATTCTCACCGGCATCGTGCTGGTGCACGGGCTGTCCGGCGACGTCCCGTGGCGGCACCTGTTTCGCGAGCTGTTCCTCGGCCGCAGCATCGTGCTGCTGCTCGGCGGGCTCGCCATCGGCTGGCTGTCCGGCCCGGACGGCACGGCGTCGATCCAGCCGCTGTTCTTCGGCCTGTTCAAGGGCATTCTGGCGCTGTTCCTGCTGGAGATGGGCCTGATCGCGGCCGCGCAGCTGCCGACGCTGCGCCGGCACGGCGCGTTCATCATCGCCTTCGGGTTGCTCGTGCCACCAGCGTTCGCGGTCGTCGGCGCGCTGCTCGGCTGCGCGCTCGAGCTGTCGGTCGGCGGCATCGCCGTGCTCGCCACACTCGCCGCCAGCGCCTCGTACATCGCGGCGCCGGCGGCGATCCGCACCGCGGTGCCCGAAGCTAACCCGGCGCTGCCACTCACCGCGTCGCTCGCGGTGACATTTCCCTTCAACATCCTCGTCGGCATCCCCCTATATGAGCGCCTCGCAGTGGCGCTCACGGGCTGACGACCGCGGAGGATCGTGCCCATGGAGCATTATTCGCGACGCTTGCTCACCATCGTCACGGAGGCCGCGCTCGAGCGCGAGCTGTCAGCGGAGTTCGACGCGCTTGGCGTGCGCGGCTACACGATCACCGACGCGCGCGGCAAGGGCGGGCGCGGGCGCCGGCGGTCGGACTGGGCGCAGGAAAGCAACGTCCGCATCGAGATCGTCTGCGACGGCGAGACGGCCGACCGCATCGCGAACCGGCTGCGCGAGCGCTACTACGACAACTACGCGATGATCCTCTTCATCCAGGACGTCAGCGTGCTGCGGCCGGACAAGTTCTGAGGGGAGGCCCGCGCGTGACATCGCCACCGTCGTCTCCGCCCGGGCTGCTGCGCCGCCTCGCCGCGGTGCTCTACGACTCGCTGCTGCTGCTCGCGTTGCTCATGGTCGCGACGGCGATGTTCCTGCCGTTGACGGGCGGCGAGGCGATCGATCCGAAGCGCGATCCGATGCTCGAGTGGGTATACCGGGCGGTGCTGTTGCTGCTGACCGTCGGTTTCTACGGCATCTTCTGGACGCGGCGCGGCCAGACGCTCGGCATGGCGTCGTGGCGACTGCGGGTGGAGCGCGAGGACGGCGGAACCCTCGGCTGGGGCGACACGGTCCGGCGCCTCGCAGCCGCGGTGCTGTCCTGGCTGCCGCTGGGTCTCGGCTGGCTGTGGATCCTCGTCGACCCCGAGCATCGCGCCTGGCACGATCGGCTGAGCGGGACGCGCATGGTGCTGGTCGAGAAGAACGCGAGCAGGCGCTGATGCATTCAGCGCGCGCGTGCGAGCAGCACCAGCGTCAATGCTGCCAGGAGCACGGTCGGACCCCAGCCCACCACGAGCGGATGCAGGTCGAACAACTGCCCGCTGCTCTCCAGCGTCTGGCTCATCAGCACGAAGGCGGCCCCGATGAGGATGCCGATCACGGCGCGCGCGCCCTGGCCGGAAGAGCGCATCGGGCCGAGTGCAAAAGGCAGTGCGAGCATCACGACGAGCAGCAGTGCGACGACGCGCGAGATTCGCGACCAGAGCGCAATCTCGAAGGACGTGGAATCGAGGTTGTTGCGCTTGAGGTGAGCGATGTAGGAACGCAGGTCACGCAGCCCGAGCGCCTCGGGCTCCACCACCGCGAGCCCCAGCAGGTCCGCCGACAGCGTCGAGCGCATCGGGTAGAGCGGCTGGCGACCCACCTCCGTCCCGCCGTTGAGGAAACGCGTCTCCGCGAAGCCCTGCAGTCGCCACTGGTTGGAATCGTCCACGCTCGCCGACTCCGCGCGCCCCGCCGCCAGCAGCCGTCGGGCAGCGTCGAAGCGAAACATCTGCACCCCTCCATAGGTCACGTCGTCGGACTGCTGCTGGATGCTGATGATGGTGTCGCCATCGCGCAGCCACGCGCCGCGGCTGCCGGCAAAGCTGAACTGGCTGTTCTTCGCGAACACTTTCATCTGTCGTGCGTATTTCTCGAGCGGCGGCGCAACGAACTCCCCAAGCCCCACCATCAGCACCGCCAGCAGCAGTCCCGCGAGGCCGAGCCAGCCGCAGAACCGCAGCGTCGAGATCCCCGCGGCGCGCATCGCGACGATCTCGCTGCCGCGCGCGAGATTGCCTAGCCCGAGCAGCGTGCCGATCAGCGCTGCCACCGGCAGCAGCTGGGACAGATAGGTGGGAAGGTTGAGCAGCACGAACAGCATGGCCCTGGAGGCCGTGTAGCTACCCGCGCCGATGTCGTCCTGCTGGCCGATGAACAGGAACAGCGCGCCGAGCGCGACCAGCACCAGCATCACGAGCGCCGTGTAGGCCAGCACCGTGCGCAGGATGTAGCCACCGAGCTTGCCCACGTCAGCCTCCCGCGGGCGATCGGCGCCAGAACGGCCCGGGCCGTTCGGCACGCCACAGCAGCCATGCAGCGAGTGCGAGCGGCAGCAGGTGCACCCACCACAGACCGTAGGCTCCGCCGGGGCTGTCCTTTTCGATCCAGACGCGTACCGCAGCCACGAGATTCGAATACAGGAAGTAGGCGAGCACGGCCGCGCCCACCCGCGCGAAACGTCCCTGCCGCGGCCGCAGCTTCGCAAGCGGCACGGCGAGGACCATGAGCACCACGGCCATCACCGGCGCGGCGACGCGCCACGCCAGCTCGGCGCGGTCCGGACCCTGCTGCGATCCGATCAGCTCGCGGGTCGGCTTCAGCTCGCGCCGTTCCTTCTTGGGCGTGTACTCCGGCATTCGCACCGGGATGCCGTGCTCGGCGAACTCGACCACGCGCCACTCGGGCTTGCCGGGAACGCCTTCGTAGCGCCGGCCGTCGTACAGCACGAACAGCTGCTCGGGCTGCCCTGCGCCACGCTGCTCCGCGCGCTCGGCGACCGCGATCTCGACGCGCTCGCCATCGCGCCGCTGCGCGAACACGCCCTCTAGCCGGCCGTCACGACTGACGTGCTCTGCATAGAACACGGCGTCTCCGCCGGCAAACGTGCGGAATCGGCCGGGCTCGAGCGCTCCGAACTGCGCCGCGCGCAGCGCCTCGACGCGGATCTGCTGGGCCTGCGCACCGGCCGCCGGCACGATGCGCAGCGACAACGCGGCCAGCAGCGCCGCCACGACCAGCGTGAGCAGCACCATCGGTCGGTAGATGCGCAGCGGTCCGACGCCACAGGCTGCCATCGCGGTCATCTCGCTCTCGTGGTAGAGGCGTCCCAGCGCCAGCACGATGCCGAGGAACAACCCGATCGGTACCAGCACCGTCAGCTGCTGCAGCGTCGTGAGCCCGATCAGCGTCAGCACGATGCTGCCGGGCAGACCGGTCTGCGCTGCCTGACCGAGCACCCGGGCGAACTGGTTCGAGAGCAGGATCACGAGCAGCACGCCGGTCACCGCCACTGAAGTCAGCGCGACTTCGCGAAGCAGGTAGCGGTCCAACCGGGTGAGCAAGGTCGCGGCTCCGGACGGGAAAAGGTAGACTCCGGCGCTTGCGCCGGACCGGTCCGGATGGGACTCGTCCTCGCAGCAGCCACGTGTAAAGTCTACCAACCCGATACAACAGGGACAGAAAACATGCGTTTCCACGCCGTGAGCGGATCGGCCGCTCAGCAGCGCACGGATTGCGCGGTCGTCGGCCTCTACGAGTCCGGAACGCTCTCCGCCGCGGCCGCCCAGCTCGATGCAGCCCTGGACGGACGCCTCTCGAGACTCGTCAAGCGCCGCGACCTGCGCGGCAAGTCCGGGGAAACGTCGCTGCTCGACGTGGACGGCGGCCCCTGCGAGCGACTGCTAGTCGTGGGCCTCGGCAAGAAGGATTCCTTCGGCCGCAAGCAATACAAGAAGGCGATGCTCGTGGCCGCCGCGGCGCTGGTCAAGACCGGCGCCCGCGACGCGTTGAGCTTTCTCTCGGCGGAACCGATTGCAGAGACTGACGCCTACTACCGCGGCCGGCTTGCGGCCGAGGCCGTCGGGCACGCGATGTACCGCGTCCCGGCCATCCGCAGCTCCCGCCAACCGCCGGCCCCGGCGCTCAAGAGCTTCGGCGTCGCGCTGCACTCCAGGGACCAACTGGAAGAAGCCGAGCGCGGTCTCGCGCATGGCCGCGGTGTCGCGGCCGGCGCGTCGCTGACGCGTGATCTCGCCAACCTCCCTGCGAACGTCTGCACGCCGTCCCACCTCGCGAAGCAGGCGCGCGAGCTCGCTCGCCAGTACCGTGACGTCCGCGCCGAGGTACTCGGCGAGCCGGAGCTGAAGAAACTCAAGATGGGAGCGTTCCTGTCGGTCACGGCCGGCACCGAGGAGCCGGCGCGCCTGATCGTGATGCGCTACGCCGGCGGCGCCAGGGGCGACGCACCCGTGGTGCTGGTCGGCAAGGGCGTCACCTTCGACAGCGGTGGCATTTCGCTCAAGCAGCCTCCCGGCATGGACGAGATGAAGTTCGACATGACCGGCGCCGCGAGCGTGTTCGGAGCGATCAAGGCCGCTGCCGAGATCGGGCTGCCGATCAACCTCGTCGGAGTCGTGCCGGCCTGCGAGAACATGCCGAGCGGCCGCGCCACGAAGCCCGGCGACGTGGTGCACAGCATGTCCGGCCAGACCATCGAGGTGATCAATACCGACGCCGAGGGCCGCCTGATCCTGAGCGACGCCCTCACCTACTCGCGACGATTCAAGCCGGCCGTGGTGGTGGACATCGCGACGCTGACGGGCGCATGCGTGATCGCGCTCGGTGCGCACACGAGCGCCGTGTTCAGCAACGACGACGACCTCGCCGCCGAGCTGACCGCCGCCAGCCGCCGCGCCGAGGACCGCGCGTGGCACATGCCGATGGCCGAGGAGTACCACGAGCAGCTCAAGAGCAACTTCGCGGATTTCACCAACTCCTGCGGCCGCGAGGGCGGCGCGATCACTGCGGCCTGCTTCCTCTCGAAATTCACGGAGGGCCTGCGCTGGGCGCATCTCGACATCGCAGGCACTGCTTATCTCGGTGGTTCGCAGAAGGGCAGCACCGGACGGCCGGTGCCCATGCTGGTGGACTTCCTTATCCACCGCAGCCGGCCGTGACGGCAGCCCAGGTCGATTTCTACCTTTTGAGCGCGAGCGACAAGCGCACTCGCCTGCTCACCGCCTGCCGCCTCGCCGAGAAGGGCTGCGACCAGGGCCTTCGTGTCGCCGTGCGCACGAGCGGACCGGCCGAGACCGCGGAGTTCGACGAGTTGCTCTGGACCTTCAGCGACCGCAGCTTCGTGCCGCATGCCGTGTGGCCGGCCGATGCCGAGGTCGCCGTCGAGACGCCGGTACTGATTTCCAGCGGCGAGCTGCCGGAATCGCACCGCGACTTGCTGGTCAATCTCGGTTCCGAGGTCCCGGCCGGGTTCGAGCGCTATACGCGCCTCTGTGAAATCGTGACAGGCGACGAGGCCTCGAAGGCCGCGGGTCGGGTACGCTGGCGCCGCTATCGCGATGCCGGGCTCGCCCCCCAGTCGCATTCGCTGTGACCGGCCCCTGGAGGGCGACAAAGCCATGAGCTATCCGCATGACGACATCCCGGTGCTCACCGACATCGTCGAGGACGCCCCGGACGCCGCGCCGATCGACCGCACACTGCAATTTCTCGGGGATCTCGAAGCGCGGCTCGCCTCCGCGATCAACGACCACGCCGACGAACTCGTGCACAACGCCTGCCGCGAAATGGAGGCGCTGCTGCTCGAGCAGGTCTCCGACCGCCTGCGCAGCGAGTTGCCGGCGCTGATCGCCGGCATCGTGAACGAGCACTTCCGCGGCCCCGACACGACTCACTGACCGGCATGGACAAGGGCTATTCGCCGCGCGACATAGAGTCGCGCCTGTATGCGGAGTGGGAAACCGGTGGCTGGTTCGCGCCGGCCGGGACGGGCGCGCCCTACTGCATCATGATCCCGCCGCCCAACGTGACGGGCACCCTGCACATGGGCCATGCATTCCAGCACACGCTGATGGACGCGCTGACGCGCTTCCACCGGATGGAAGGCGACCGCACGCTCTGGCAGCCCGGCACCGATCACGCCGGCATCGCCACGCAGATGGTCGTGGAAAGACAGCTGAATGGCGAAGGCGAGTCGCGCCAGAACCTCGGCCGCGATGCCTTCGTCGAGCGTGTGTGGGCCTGGAAGGAACACTCCGGCGGCACGATCTCGCGACAGATGCGCCGGCTCGGCGACTCCGTGGACTGGTCGCGTGACCGATTCACCATGGACGAGGGATTGTCGATGGCCGTGACCGAGGTCTTCGTGCGGCTGCACGAGCAGGGCCTCATCTACCGCGGCCAGCGACTCGTCAACTGGGATCCGGTCCTGCACACCGCGCTTTCGGACCTCGAGGTGGTTGCGGAGCCCGAGGCGGGCAGCCTCTGGCACCTGCGCTACCCGCTGGCCGACGGGTCCGGCCACGTCGTCGTCGCGACGACGCGCCCCGAGACGATGCTGGGGGACACCGCGGTCGCGGTGCATCCCGATGACGAGCGCTACCGTCACCTCGTCGGGCGCGAGATTCGCCTGCCGCTCACCGGGCGCATGATCCCGGTGATCGCGGATGCCTACGCGGACCCGGCGTTCGGCAGCGGCTGCGTGAAGATCACGCCGGCGCACGACTTCAACGACTACGAGATCGGCAGGCGCCACGGGCTGCCGATGCTCAACGTGCTGACGGCCGACGCGGCGCTGAACGACACCGTGCCGGACCGCTATCGAGGGCTGGATCGATTCGAGGCACGCAAGCGGATCGTCGCGGACCTCGAGGCTGAGGGCCTGCTCGAGCGGGTCGAAGCGCACTCCTCGCCCGTGCCGCGTGGAGATCGCAGTGGCGCCGTGCTCGAGCCCTGGCTCACCGACCAATGGTACGTGCGCATCGCCCCGCTGGCCGAGCCCGCAATCCGGGCGGTAGAGGATGGCCGCATCCGCTTCGTGCCAGACAACTGGGCCAAGACCTACTTCCAGTGGATGCGCAACATCCAGGACTGGTGCATCAGCCGCCAGCTGTGGTGGGGACACCGCATCCCCGCCTGGTACGACGCCGACGGCCGCGTCTACGTGGCGCGCAGCGAGGCCGAGGCGCAGGCGGCAGCCTCGGCGCGGCACGGGCACGCGGTCGCCCTCACCCGCGACGAGGACGTGCTCGACACCTGGTTCAGTTCGGCGCTCTGGCCATTCTCGACGCTCGGCTGGCCGGAGCGTACGCCGGAACTCGCGACCTTCTACCCGAGCACCGTGCTCGTCACGGGCTTCGACATCATCTTCTTCTGGGTCGCCCGGATGATCATGATGGGCCTCGAGTTCATGGAGGATGTGCCGTTCCGGGAGGTCTACATCACGGGCCTGATCCGCGACGAGCATGGCCAGAAGATGTCGAAGTCGAAGGGCAACATCATCGACCCGCTCGACCTGATCGACGGCATCGACCTCGAGTCGCTGGTAG
>Ga0210103_1000186_pt1 | contig 11999 bp, 10 predicted proteins | sample RushSE_CattailNL_6_FD_185564 | JGI IMG/M metagenome (GOLD analysis project Ga0210103, IMG submission 185564) | Wetland microbial communities from San Francisco Bay, California, USA, that impact long-term carbon sequestration - RushSE_CattailNLA_D2... | ecosystem: Environmental > Aquatic > Marine... | reverse complement strand
AAAAATCAATCATCTATTCACCATCACATTGATGCATGTTTACGTCCCCTGGCGGGAGATCGGTACGAAACAGACGGCATGACGATCATCGTCTGTCTCGGCACAGGCACGTGGGAACCGTGTATGCGCCTCTGGCGCCCAGGTGAAATCCTCCGAGTAACGTTACGCAGTGAAAAATAAAAAAAACTAAAGTATATCGTTGACAAGGTCGAATAAAATGTTGGCATTAGCTCCATTTTTTTATTTGGTTAATAATGGGAATTTCATTCGGTCCATTTTCCCTACTTTTTATCTTTTTAGGCAAAAGAAAGACCCAATATGAAAAAGAAACTGATCAAGAAAAGAGTAGAGACCAAGATTCTTAAAATCATGCTGCGATTTGAAAAGAGGATCATTGATGAAAAAAGTATATGTAGACAATACCAATCAAGCAACGATAATCTGTCCCAAATGCGGATTTGAGAAAACTGTAGATGTAACGGAATTCAAGGATTCTCAAAAAAGACTAAAAGCTAAATGTAAATGCGGTGAAACTTATCGGTTCACCATCGAATTTCGAACGAAATACCGTAAGGATGTCAGGCTGCCCGGAGAATACATTGCCAAGAAAAAAGGAAAAAAAGGGGAAATCATCATTCGGGAACTTTCATTGACCGGAGTCCGGTTTGAAAGCCTGAAACCACATCAAATTTCGACAGCTGATACATTGGAAGTGAAATTTAAACTTGACAACCCACTGAGAAAAGAGATCCGCAAATTAGTAAAGGTTATATGGATAAAGGATCGCATTGTCGGCGCACATTACATTGAAACAAAATTTTATGAAAAAGATTTGGGTTTTTATCTGAAAAAATAATCTGGCGAATAAAATCTGGGAGTTCACCAGAAATGGCTCTTTTGTGTGTCATACATTATGACTCAAGTTTTTTTTGATAGATCGATGCTTTTTCAACGTCATTCAATGCAAGGTAACAGTTAATGATCAATTCCAGTGCCTGTTTTGAATGTTGAAATTTTAAAAAAAACGACAGCGCCTTTTTAAAACCCCCTATATTCATGTGGCTTACCCCAAGACACATATTGAGCTGCTCGTTGTCCGGAAAATACTGAATGCCTTCTGATAGAATTTTAATGGATTCATGATAGGCGCTTTTCTTTTGATTCAATATGCCCAACCCAAGATAAGCACTTGGATGCGGGTGATAGGTTAATGCCTTTCTGTATAATTTTTCAGCAATTCTTTCTTTTCCCAAAATTGCGTCATTGTTGGCGTAATCCCCGTGATCAAAGGTCATCCCGAGTTTGGAACAAAAATCAGCATGCAGTGGATAAAATTCCTTTTTATCGACAAGCTCAATGGCATCCACTATTTCGGGAATCAACTCATGGTATCGGGACCGCAATGTTTTCCCGAATGTGAGGACATCTTCACGGGATAATTTTGGATCTGTTTCATAATATTTGATGTCCTCGATTTTGTTTAACCAGATGTCATCGGTTAAGCCTTCTTTTTCCTTGTATCTTTCATACAGCGCAGTCCCAGGAAATAGGGAAAGAACGAAAAAATGGATGACCAGCGGTCTAATCTTTTTGATCAGATTGATGGTTTCCTGAATGGTATCATGCGTCTCTTCCGGACAGCCATATATAAAATAGGCGCGCGGTAAAATGCCGTATTTTAATGTCATGGAAAACGCGTTTTCGATCTCGGCGGTGGAGATTTTCTTGTTCAGAAGGTTTCTGATTTTTTTTGAACCACTTTCAACGCCGAAGCTGATTTGAATACAACCGGCTTTTCTCATCCAGTACAGGATGTCTTCGCTCATGTAATTGACGCGTGATATGGCGACCCATGTTATTTTTAGTCCTTTTTCCAGTATGTTTTTACAGATATCGATCACCCGGTTTTTATCCACGCTGAAGGTATCATCCGAGAAATAGAAAAAGTTGATGCCTTTTTTGTAAAGGCGCTCAAGCTCATCCACAAAATATTCTACGGAATGAAATCGGACTTTAGGACCCCAAAATTTTGGCGATCCGCAAAATTTACATTTTCCCGGACAGCCTCGTGTCAGGGATAGATGGTTGTAAATAAAATATTTTGCGGGAACCGGCAGGGCATCTAAATGATGGATCGTATCGGCAGGTGCCGTCCGTACAATCTTACCGTCTTTTTTAAAGGCAATGCCTCGAATGGCTTCTATTTTTCGTTCCGAAGGGTTTTCTAAAAATTTTACGAGGTTTAAAAACGTATGTTCTCCTTCACCGATAATCACAAAGTCGATTTCCGGAAAATGGGTTAAAAAATGCTTCCATAAAAAGGTCGGGGTTATCCCGCCAAAAACAATTTTTACTTTCGGATCGACCCGTTTTGCAATTCCGGCAATTTCTATGCCGCCCCAGCGGTTGGCCTGCAGGATAGAAAAGCCGATGATATCCGGCTTTTTATCGATCAGGAATTTTTCGATTTCTTCGGGGGTTTCATTTATCCGACACCAGTTTAAAATTTCGACATCGTAATGGTTCTCCTTTAAAACGGAGGCGACGTAATAGATGCCGATGGGAGGAACGGCCACATCCTGGATGTCGGTTCGTTTTTCAAGCCAGTATGGATAGATGAGCAATATTTTCATTTTTTTCGGTCGCATCCTTGCAAAAATTTAGAATCGACTTTATAATTCAATCTTTTATCACACTTTTACCATAATTTGAATGATGAATGGAGGAGGAATTTCATATGTTTTTATCACTGGTTCAAAATCGCAGAAGCATTCGTAGCTACATGAATAAACCCGTAGAACCCGAGAAAGTGGAATTGCTCATTGAATCAGCGCTCCGTTCGCCTTCGTCCAGGGGATTTAACCCTTGGGAGTTCGTCGTGGTTACCGACGGCGTCTTACTCGGAAAGCTTTCAAAAGCCAAGCCTCATGGGGCGTCATTTTTAAAAAATGCGCCGTTGGGGATCGTGGTATGCGCTGATCCTGAAAAGTGTGATGTATGGATTGAGGATGCTTCCATCGCATCCATCTTTATCCATCTTGCTTCGGAATCCTTGGAGCTCGGTAGCTGCTGGATTCAGATTAGAAAGCGGATGCATGACCAGACCAAAACCGCGGAACAGTATATTCGCGAACTGTTAAGTATTCCAGAAAACTTGAACGTAGAATCGATCATTGCCATCGGATATCCGGCTGAAAAAAAATCCCCCCATGCAAGGGAGGATTTGCAATATGATAAAGTGCATTATGATGTATACGGCAAATAATTTCGCAGCCGGCGAACAGCGGAATTCCGGTAATAAATTGACATTAAATTTTATCGCATATATCAATACGAAGGTTATCAGAAGAGGTTAAAAGAATAATGGGATATCGGTCGATTCAGGCCGATATTTTTATCGCTCACAAAAAACTTTTTACGAAACCATCAAAAATCAAATTTTAAATCGAGAATGGAATGAAAAACAAAATTTTTAAGGGCGGGCGAAACGCTCCTTGCCCCTGCGGAAGTGGTCTCAAATACAAAAAATGCTGCCTGGGTAAAAACGAAACGGATACGGAAAAACTCAAAGCGGAATATGCTAAAAAATACAGGATCCTGTTGAAACAGGCGGCTGATGTCGAAAGCATCAAAAGGGCCGGTCGTCTGGCTCTGGATACCCTTGACATGGTCGAGTCCGAAATAAGACCGGGTCTTACCACCGATGACATTAATACGCTGGTTCACGAATTCACACTTAAGCACGGTGCGGTATCTGCACCTCTAAACTATCGAGGTTATCCCAAGAGTGTCTGTGTATCCGTAAACGAAGTCATTTGTCACGGCATACCCGGAAAAAGGATCTTGAACGAGGGAGATATTGTCAACGTTGACGTAACTCCGATTTTAAACGGCTATTATGCCGATGTCAGCAAAACCTTTTTTGTGGGAACACCCGGATCGGATGCCAGGAAAATCGTTCACGTGGCCCAAAAAAGCCTTTTAATGGCTTTATCAATGGTTAAGCCGGGTAATACCATTGGAGATATTGGATGGGCCATTCAACAATATGCCGAAAAACGGGGATGCTCGGTGGTCAGAGAATTTGTTGGGCATGGTGTCGGGTTTGAATTTCACGAACCGCCCCAAGTCCCCCACTTTGGTATTCGAGGAGAAGGAATCCGTTTGATTCCGGGCATGGTTTTTACCATAGAACCGATGATCAATCTGGGCAAAAAAGAGCTGGTCATACTCGAAGACAATTGGACGGCCGTTACAAAAGACGGTTCGCTTTCCGCTCAGTTCGAGCAGACAATTCTTGTCACCGACCATGGTTTTGAAAGCCTTACGCCTTATGATCTGTAAGCGGCTTTTTCATAACATATACTGGTTTCCCGGGAAATCATTGTGATCGGTATTAATCATTTCCCCAAAATAATATCGCATCGAGGGTTAAGTGACCGGCACATTGAAAATACCATCCCTGCAATAATGACTGCTGTGGATGCAAAGGTTGAAATGATTGAAATGGACGTTTTTGAAACCAGCGACGGCCGTTTTATCGTTTATCATGATGATCGTCTGAATTCCGCGACGCCGCCATGGCGCAATCTGACATATACTCAGATTCAATCCCTCACCGCAAATGATGATCGTGCTCCCTTGTTATCCGATTGTCTTGAAGCAACCCGAGCCATCCCTGTGGATATGGAGCTTAAGCATTGCACACGAATAGATAATTTATTGGAAACATTGGGGGCGCAATCACTTGCAAAAGGGAGTGTCATCTCCAGTTCGGATTATAATTTGCTTTTTGGGCTGCACAAACGGGGGGTCCAACTCCCGCTCATTCTAATTGTTTCTTTTTCTAAACGGCATACAATCCGGCAAAATTTTCAAAACGCTGTTCTATGCATCGCACCGGGTCTTATGCCGAAATTTCTGGACGGGATGGCGATACATCATCACCTTGCGCGCAAAACGTTCGTTCATCGGCTTCAACGTACGGGTTCAAAGGTGTTTGTGTGGACCGTCGATGAACGAGATGATATGGTAAAATTTATTTCCTGGAGAGTTGACGGTATCATCACGAATTGCCCCCATCGCCTTCAAGATATTAAGACAACCTTGCTATTAGACAGGGATGAAATAAAACCATGATGAATCGGCCGTTTCGGATCAAAGCCGTGTTGTTCGATTTTGACGGGTCCCTGACGAAATCCGGTGCATTGAATTTTCCCCTTTTGAAGAAAAACCATCGGCTGCCTGGAAGATATGCCTGAGCAAAAACCCTGGCCCATCGAACTCGCATTGCGGTAGTTTTTCAAAACCAAATAAAAAACAATGGTATGGCGGAAATGAAAATCAAAATTTATACTGTGGGTGGAACCATCGACAAGATATACTTTGACCGCAAAAGTACCTATGAAGTGGGAGAACCAAAGATCGGAGAGATATTAGAGGAAGCGAATGTAACCGTATTGTATGAAATATCGACCATTTTGCACAAGGACAGCCTCGACATGACCGATGAGGATCGCCAGATGATTTTCGATATGGTTTCATCAGAGGAACACCCCCGTATTATATTGACTCATGGAACGGACACCATGATTCAAACCGCTGAAAAACTGAGTTCCATACCCGGCAAGGTTATCGTACTTACCGGTGCAATGGAACCGGCCCGGTTTAAATACAGCGATGCCGCGTTTAATATCGGCTGTGCCGTTGCTGCGGTTCAGCTATTAAATCCGGGTGTTTATATTGCAATGAACGGGAGAATTTTTAATTCAGGCAGCGTCAAAAAAAATCAGGAAAAGAATTGGTTTGAAGAACTCTGATCCGGGTCAAAATTCCTTATATACCCTTGCCAATGGATGGCCGGGCGCTTTGATCTCCAGATCCAAAAAGTATCCGTACGGGGTTTGATCTACGGAGTATCCGGCATTTTGAAGCCGCTCTTGTGCCCTGCCCAACAATGCCCGAGCTTTTTCGGGGTCGGCTTTTTCTCGACCGAGATGGGTAAAGGAATGTAAAATGATACGGGTGATTTCCCATTTTCTAGCCAGCCACTTGGCATTTTTTACCAGCTTGGTTTCGGCAGAATTGTCGGCTTCAACGTCTCCCGGCTCGATATGGACAAACGCCACAACGGTATTTTTGTTCTCGGAAGGTTCTGCTTCAGGAACATCAGGAAGTGTTCTCATTGCAGGTTTCCAGTCAAAAGCCTCACAGTACCAGAATAATACACGCATTGATATATTAGCCCCTGGCCAGCGTTTCGCGATGTATTGCTCAAGGCTCATACAAAAATTGGCGGTCATCCCATAAAAACGGATAACACGTCTTTTCTTGCATTGGCATGTTGTATGGTTACTTGAATTAAATCTTCGGGCTTCAGTTCTATGCCGATCGATAAAGGCAGCTCGCATTCTATCATGTATTCTGTTAAGAGTATCTGATAGTTGGTTCTTTTTTTATAAAGGACAATAGCCTCTTCTTTCTGGCCGATTTGTTTTTCGAGATACTTCAATAACCAGTAGCGATTGCGGTTGAATTGTATTTTGGCAACATGGCTCATTGGCTGTTCAAGGGCCTGGATGATATTGTTTATTTCTTCATGGGTCGAGGGTTTTTCCAGACCGAAAACCGACCGAATCTGCCTTTGAGTGGCAAGGTCAAAGTATTTTCGGATCGGGGACGTTGCGGTAACATAGGCATTCAACCCGAGCCCGGAATGGTTTTCAGGTACAGGGTTGAGTATAAAACGGCTTAAAAGTTTTCGCTGCATACAGTTTTGAAACAGGGTGCCTCCATTCCCTTTATACAGTCTTTCCTTGGGCGGTGTCTGAGACCTGTATATGGCAGGCATATTATGTTCCGCCAAAAACTTGGCCATTAGCCAGTTTGCCATGATCATTATTTCCGAAACCAGCATTCTTCCAGGACTTTCCCTGTTAATCCTACTCACGACGATCTCTCCATCATCACCGATCCAGACATTGATATCCGGCAAGGTTATTTGTATCGCTCCGGAGGAGAGTCTGTTCTGACGGAATTTTTCCGCGATGTTTCGAAGGGTAATGATTTCCTTATGGTCATCTGCAATTATATTGACATCGTAGTATGTCAGCTGTTGTGCCACCTTGACCAGGCTCGGAACAATTTCATAATCTATTATTTCATGAGATCGATCTATTTTTACCAATAAACTGATTGCGGGGCGCAGTTTGCCGGCTATTAGACTACAAAGGTCTTCGGCAAGACTGGGCGGCAGCATCGGAATTTTCTGGTCAGGCGTATAAATGGAACTTCCGCGTAAAAGGGCTTCCTGGTCAATGAGATCTCCTTTTTTAACAAAGTGTCCAACATCAACGATATGGATGCCCAGACGATAATGATCGCCATAATTCTCTAAGCTGATCGCATCATCAAAATCTAAAGTTGACTGTCCGTCTATGGTCATTAGAGAGAGCATTGTCAGATCTTTTCGATGATCGGTGTCTACCGTAGACGGGGTTGAAGCAATGAGTCGAGTTGCATATTGCTCGACCTCATCAGGAAAAACGGTTGGTATTTCGTACCGGTAAAGATCTATGTTTTCGTTTTCACCATAAACGCCCAATTTGACCAAAACATTGAAGGTCTCTTCATCAGGATCTATGCCCGCTCTGGAAAGTATTGCCATGGCAAGGTCGCAGTTATGGCTTTCTTTTCCAAAAAGATAAAACGAGTTGAGCAAATTTACGATTTCTCGTTTATCATCGGGTATTGATGGATCATTATCGTTTAGTACGTTTGCCAGCCAGTCTCCGCCTTCTTCGATCATACGATTCCTTCTGGCAACTTCTCTTTCATGTGAGATTTTTCGTTCGACATGTTCCTGGGTATTCGGAAAAAACCGATTGTGGTGAAATTTAAAATAAAGTCTGTTTTGGAAAAAAGCTCTGATCACAGCAGATTCATGGTCATCATTTGGCGTATCCGGAAAGCAAAATTCCGTCATCGTCCTCAAGTCGATCCATTCTTGTTCGGTGCTTAAAACTTCCCAAAGTTCCTTAATATCAACACGATGGATCAGTGCATTGCGTCGACCGACGATCCTTTTTAATGCGTCGACCATCCTATTTCTTCCCATGGACAGGTCAAGGCGGGTTTTATATGTATGAGACAGGCGGGCGGCTGAAAGGTTGACTTCCCGGTTGGATTCGGTTAGAAGTCTAACTCTTTGATTTTTAACTTCCAATACCACCGCACACATTATTTTTTGGCGGTCAATATATTCAACGATGTTTCCGGATTCCATAACTGTTTACATAACAATCACTGGCGTGAAAGTCAATGTAATGAACCACAGGGGTATTAGATGGATTTATTGCGGTTATTTTTGAGATACGTGAATGGGAACCTGTTTATCCATTGAAAGGGTTAAAAATTAAATCACAATTGTTTGACATCGTTATTAAATAAAAATATTTTTGATTTTTGGATCAAATCTTGGAAATACAACGTTTCGAGGTCAGTTTGATCCAAGTCAGAATATATAATAAATACAAATTCTAAGATATTAAATTTTATGAAATCTTTTTATTTAATCAAACCGTATCTTTCTGAACAGCGGCTGCCAATCGCCCTGGGCCTTATCTGTCTTATCATCGTTGATTTTCTGCAACTATTTATTCCCCGCATCATAAAGTGGGCGATAGACGATCTTACCGATTACCGGATCGATATGTTATCGCTGTTGATCTATGCGCTTTACATTGTCGGAATCGCCGTTTTGATCGGCATTTTTCGCTATGTGTGGAGACGTTGCCTCCTCGGAACATCCAGACGGGTAGAGGAAGGTCTGCGCAACAGACTTTTTGCCCATATTCAAACCCTTTCAGCCCCATATTTCGAAAGAACCAAAACCGGCGACCTGATGGCCCATGCCACCAATGATATTCAACATATTCGGATGGCAACGGGAATGGGCATGGTCGCTGTGACCGATGCCGTAGTTCTCGGCACGGCAGCCATCGGCTTTATGGCCTATATCAATGTCAAGCTGACGGTGTTCGTGCTTATTCCGATGCCGATGATCGTTTTCGGCGCACGTTTTTTCAGCAAAAGGATGCATCGTTATTATGGAGAGGTTCAGGCGGCCTTTTCGGATCTGACCGAAGTCGTAAGGGAAAGATTTGCGGGTATCCGCATCATCAAGGCGTATAACCGCCAACGGGAGGCAGCATCCAGGCTCGAATCGGTGTCAAGGGATTATGTTGAAAAAAATTTAAGACTTGTAAAAATTACAGGATCTTTTTTCCCTATGATGGTCTTTTTTTCAAATTTAAGCCTGGCCATCATCCTTTTTCTCGGGGGCCGGCAAACCATAACTCTAACCATTACGCCCGGAGATTTTGTTGCGTTTATCAGTTATCTTGGTTTATTAACCTGGCCCATGATGGCCACGGGATGGGTTACGAACCTGATCCAGCGGGGCAAAGCATCTTTGGACAGGATCCATAAAATTATCCAAACACACCCGGAAATTGACGATAAACCTGAGGCCGTTTTTATGAAGGATGTAGAGAAATCTATCGTGTTTGATTCGGTGACATTTTCATATGTGCCGGATATGGAAAAATCCGAATATGCCCCGGCTCTTTACGGAATTGATCTGGAAATAAATCACGGGAGTATCCTAGGAATTGTGGGTCCTCCGGGAAGCGGCAAATCGACCCTTTTGAGCCTGATTCCCAGGATTTTTGACGTTTCTCGGGGGCGCATTATGGTAGACGGGATCGACATCTCCAAGATTCAAATTCGCAGTTTAAGGTCCAGGATTTCGTATATGCCCCAAGAACCTTTTTTATTTGCCGGAACCATCCGCGAAAACATTACGTTTGGCAATAAAGAGACAAAAGAATTGGAATTGACACAAGCAGTCCAAGGCGCATGTTTTTACGATACCATAAATACGTTCCCTCGTGGATTTGATACCATCGTCGGAGAAAAAGGGGTTATCCTTTCCGGCGGTCAGAAACAGCGTGTCGCCCTTGCGCGGACGCTCCTTGCGGATAAGTCCATCATCTTACTGGATGATCCCATCAGCCAGGTGGATATAAAAACAGGTGAAACGATTATTAATACCATTCGGTCCATGGGGAGGGAAAAAACCATTATTATTGTGTCACACCGACTTTCTGCCCTCAGATTTGCAGACCGAATCATTACCCTTGATCTCGGCCGTATTGTCGAATCAGGCACGCATTCGGAATTGATGGCCAATGACAAGTATTATGCAAAAACATTCCGCCTCCAGGAGATAGAAGAAGAATATGCGCATTGATTATGGATATTTTGAAGAAAAACAGTTTGGCAAACCCTATGATATCAAATTGCTGGGACGACTGTATCCATATACAAAACCGTATAAGCTGCTGTTGGTTGTTTCTATTGTTCTGGTAATTTTTATTACCCTGTTTGACCTTTCGCTGCCGTATGTTACCAAGATTGCCATCGATCGATATATTGTGCCGCAACGGGAATCGGGAGAAAACACAAAGACGGCTTCGGAAAAGGACAAAACCAGATTTCTAAAAGTAAATACTGCCGATCCTGGAATCGAAGCCGTTGTCCGCAACTATCCGGATCTGTTTAAAATAAAAGATACCTTTGGGTTCATCTCTTATCGTGACCTTGAAAAACTTGACGGTAAAGATCTTGCACTTTTGCGAAAAAAAGATATTTCAGGTTTGACTTTGATTACCGCCGTATTCCTTGCCATTGTATTTTTCAATTTTATTCTCAGTGTTGTTCAGTATTTAATCATGGAATATGCGGGTCAGATGGTCATGCATGATCTGAGGGTACAACTGTTTCAACATATCCAGGGCCTTTCGGTTTCATTTTTTACGCACAATCCGGTCGGTCGGCTGGTTACACGGGTAACCAATGACATTCAAAACATGTATGAGCTATTCACTTCGGTCGTTGCATTTGTCTTTAAGGATCTTTTTTTGCTGGTTGGAATCACAGTGGTTCTTCTGGGCATCAACCTTAAACTGGCGCTGGTTTCATTTGCGGTCCTTCCCTTTGTTCTGTATGCTTCTGCCCACTTTTCAGGTCAGGCCAGGGAGGTTTATCGGACACTGCGAATTAAGATCGCCGAAATAAATACCCGGTTTTCTGAAACCATCGGCGGAATCAAGGTGATACAGCTCTTTTTACAAGAAAAGCAAAATTATCTTGGTTTTAAAAAACTGAATCATGAGCACTATCTGGCCGGAATGAGACAGATTCATGTTTTCGCAATTTTTATGCCCGTTATTGAAGTATTGGGTGCGACTGCAATTGCAGCGGTGATCTTTTACGGCGGCGGCGGCGTCCTGTCGGGAACCATAAGCCTTGGTGCCCTTGTCGCATTTCTTTCTTACATAAAGATGTTTTTCAGACCCATCCGGGACATCGCAGAAAAGTACAATATTTTGCAAAATGCCATGGCATCGGCTGAACGGATATTCCTGATCTTAGATAGTTCGGAAACCATAGAAAAACCCCTTTCAGATAACGGCTTTCCGACTGAATTTAAACCGAACCTCTCAGGCAAAACGGTGGATAAAATCTCCGAAATTGCCTTGGAAAATATTTCTTTTGAATATGTGAAAGGTGAACCTGTGCTTAAAAATGTTTCCTTTAGCATAAAAGCCGGTAAGTCCTTGGCGATAGTAGGACCTACGGGATCCGGGAAAACATCGATGATCAACCTTATTATCCGTTTTTATGACCCCACCGCAGGAAGGATTCTATTGAACGGTGTTGACATTAAAGAAAAAAAGATCCCGGAATTAAGGTCTAAAATAGCGCTGGTGACCCAGGATTCTTTTTTGTTCTCCGAGACCATCCGAGAAAATATTTTGCTGGGAAGACATGATATTTCGGAAACCACATTTCAGCAAATTTTGAAAGATTCGAACTGTCAAAACATCATAGACAGATTGCCCGACGGTGTGCATACGGTACTGTCCGAAGGAGGG
>Ga0210103_1000184_pt1 | contig 12012 bp, 9 predicted proteins | sample RushSE_CattailNL_6_FD_185564 | JGI IMG/M metagenome (GOLD analysis project Ga0210103, IMG submission 185564) | Wetland microbial communities from San Francisco Bay, California, USA, that impact long-term carbon sequestration - RushSE_CattailNLA_D2... | ecosystem: Environmental > Aquatic > Marine... | reverse complement strand
CGCAGGGTACCCTCGGCCGGAAGATCGTCGACGGCGCGAAGCGGGTGCGGGTCTTCGGGGAGGAGATCGCCGTGGCCGCGGACGTCTACACGATCGGCGGTCTCTCGGCGCACGCCGACCGGGACGACCTCCTCGCGTGGGCGGGGCGGTTCCAGGTCCCCCCGGGGAGCGTCTTCGTCTCCCACGGCGAGGAGTCCGTCTCCCTCGAATTCGCCGGGACGCTGAAGGCGAAGCTCGGGTGGCTCCCGCAGGTTCCCTCGCCCGGCCAGCCGCTGATCGTCTGATGCGGCGTTCCGCTCTTCGCCACGTTCTGCTCTGCGTTCTCGTGCTGCTGCTCCCCGCCGCCGCGGGCGCGGCCGACCCGCAGGACGCCATCCTGCAGAAGGTGGGAGTCGACGAAAAGCCCGGCGCGGCGATTCCGCGCGACCTTCCGTTCACCGACGCGGCCGGGAAGGCGGTCCGTTTGGCGGATTATCTCGGCGACGGCCCGCTCCTCCTCACCCTCAACTACTACACCTGCCCGATGCTCTGCCCCCTGACGTTCCGGAGCCTCGCCGCCACGATGGGACAGGTGAAGGGATTCTCCCTCGAGCGGGACTACCGCGTCGTCACCGTGAGCATCGACCCCGGCGAGATCCCGGAGATCGCCCGCGCGAAGGCGAACGAGACGCACGCGCTGGTGCCCGGCCTGCGGGAAGCGGACGCGCGGTGGGCGTTCCTGTACGGGAGCGCCGCATCGATTCGCCTGCTGACGGAGAGCGTCGGTTACCGGTACAGGAAGGTCGGCCGGGAGTTCGCCCACCCGGCCGTGACGATCGTCCTTTCCCCCGGCGGAACCGTCTCCCGGTATCTGCACGGGGTCGAGATCGACCCCCGGGACCTGAAACTCGCCCTCATCGAGGCGTCGGAAGGAAAGATCGGCGCATCTTCCGCGGGAAATGCGCTTCTAATGTACTGTTTCAAATACGACCCGGTAGGGAAGAAGTACATCCTGTACGCCCGCAACGTCATGAAGGCGGCGGGCGCGGTCACCCTGATCCTGCTCGCGGGGCTTTTCGCGGTCCTGTGGTGGAGGTACGGGAGATCGGCGGGGCAACGGGGAAAAGGGGAGTGATGGACAACGTCCTCGCGTTCGGCGCGGCCTCCAGCCAGGCGGGCCGGGTCGACGCGCTCTTCATCATGATCGCCGTCATCGGCGGCTTCTTCTTCTTCCTCACCCAGGGGATGCTGATCTATTTCGCAGTGAAGTATCGGCGCCGCCGCCCGGACCGGGACAACGAAACGCCCGCCATCACCGGCAGCCCCCTGCTCGAGTTTCTCTGGATCCTGATCCCTTCCATCGTCGTCGTGGTCATCTTCTACTACGGCTGGCGCGTCTACACCGACCAGCGGATCCCCGTCGCCGGGGCGACGGAGGTGCACGTCAACGCGCGGCAATGGATGTACGAGATCAGGTACCCGGACGGGCGGACGGCGATCAACGAGATCCGCGTGCCTGCGGGGAAGCCGGTGAAGTTCCTCCTCTCCGCGTCCGACGTCCTCCACGGATTCTACCTGCCGGATTTCCGGGTGAAGATGGACATGATTCCCGGCAGGGTGACCACCCTTTGGGTGCAACCGAACCGGCCCGGAAGCTATCAAATCTTCTGCACGGTCTACTGCGGGACCGGCCACTCGAACATGCTGGCCCGGTTGATCGTGATGCCTCAGGGCGAATACGCGGAGTGGGTGGAGCACGGCGGACGGGAGGGGGGCGGGAGCGGGGAGCGCGAACCCCTTGCCGTCCGGGGCAAGCGGATCGTGGAAAGCGCCGGTTGTCTCAGTTGCCACGCGATCGACGGGAAGGAGAAGATCGGCCCCAACTTCGGCGGGTTGTACGGTTCGAAGGTCCCCCTCGAGGGGGGAGAGCACGTGACGGCGGACGAGGAATTCCTGCGGGAGTCGATCGTGGACCCGGGCGCCAAGGTCGTGAAGGGGTACCCGAACGTGATGCCGACCTTCAAGGCCACGATCCCCCCGGAGGACGTCGAAGCGGTCGTCGAGTACCTGAAGACATTGAAGTGAGGCGGTCGGGAAGATGACAGGCGTCGGACAACCGGAAACGGAACGGAACGGCAGGGGCTACCTGGCGGAGCGCGGGTGGAGATCCTGGGCGTTCACCCTCGACCACAAGCGGATCGGGGCGATGTATCTCTGGACGACGACCTTCTTCTTCCTGGTCGGCGGCGTCTTCGCGCTGTTGCTGCGGCTGGAGCTGCTGTCCCCGCAGGCGAGATATTTCGGCAACCACGCCTACAACGTCTTCTTCACCCTCCACGGCTCGATGATGATCTTCCTCTTCATCATCCCGGCGATCCCCTCGGGACTGGGGAACTTCTTCATCCCTCTCCACATCGGGGCCCGGGACGTCGCCTTCCCGCGGCTGAACCTCGCGAGCTACTGGGTCTTCGCCGCCGGGTTCCTCGTCATCATCGGCTCGCTGGTGGCGCCGATGGACACCGGCTGGACCTTCTACACGCCGTACTCGGCGAAGTCCGCCGCCGCGGTGACGACCCTCTCCCTCGGGATCTTCCTCATCGGGATGTCGTCGATCCTCACGGGGCTCAACTTCATCGTCACGATCCACAAGTTGCGCGCCCCGGGGATGACGTGGCACCGGCTCCCGCTCTTCATCTGGGGGATGTACTCCACGAGCATCATCCAGGTGATCGCCACCCCGGTGGTCGGGGTGACGTTCCTGCTGCTCGCCGCGGAGCGCATCTTCGGGGTGGGATTCTTCGACCCGTCCAAGGGGGGCGACCCGGTCCTGTTCCAGCACTTCTTCTGGTTCTACTCGCACCCCGTCGTCTACGTGATGATCCTCCCCGCGATGGGGATCGTTTCCGAGGTGATCCCGGTCTTCTCCCGCAAGCCGATCTTCGGGTACACAGCGATCGCCTACTCGTCGATGGCGATCGCCCTGGGCGGGTTCCTCGTGTGGGGGCACCACATGTTCACCTCGGGCATGTCCCCGCTGGCGAACACGATCTTCTCGCTCATGACCTTCTTCGTCGCCGTCCCCACGGCGGTGAAGGTCTTCAACTGGACCGCCACGCTGTACCGCGGCTCGATCACCTTCGAGGCGCCGATGCTCTACGCCCTGACCTTCATCTTCCTCTTCATCGTCGGCGGGCTCACCGGGCCCTTTCTCGGGGCCCTGGCGACCAACGTGCAGCTTCACGACACCTACTTCGTCGTGGCCCACTTCCACTACACGATGATGGGCGGCACGGTGATGGGGTTCTTCGCGGGGCTACACTACTGGTTCCCGAAGATGACGGGGAGGATGCTGAACGAGAAGGTCGCCCGCGCCGCGTGGGCCCTGATCTTCGTCGGGTTCAACGTCACCTTCTTCACGATGTTCATCGTCGGGGTCCGCGGGATGCCGCGCCGCTACGCGGAGTACCTCCCGAAGTTCCAGGTGGAGAACGTGATCTCCACGATCGGCTCCGCGGTGCTCGCCCTCGGGATCCTGGTGATGTGCTGGAACCTGCTCCAGGGTCTCCGTAAGGGGGCGCCGGCCCCCGCGAACCCGTGGCGCGCGCTGAGCCTGGAGTGGAAGGCCGCGTCGCCCCCCGAGACGGAGAATTTCCACGAGATCCCGGTGGTGACCGAATGGCCGTACGGCTACGGAACGACGAAGGCCTGAGGCGGCGATGAGCGGGCAACCGGGCGAACACACGGATCCGGCCGTCGCCTTCGAGGCGGCCAAGCTCGGCGTCTGGACCTTCCTCGCCACCGAGGTCCTGCTGTTCGGCGCGCTCTTCACGGCCTACACCGTCTTCCGGATCAAGTACCCGGAGATGTTCCGCGCGGAGCACGCGAAGCTCGACCGGGTCCTCGGCGCGGTGAACACGGTCGTCCTCATCACCAGTTCGCTGATGGTCGTGCTCGGTGTGGACGCGATCAAGCGGGGGAAGGCGCGGCTGCTCGAGGCGTACTTCGGCGCGACGATCCTGCTGGCGGCCGTCTTCCTCCTCGTCAAGTACACCGAGTACACGGCGAAATTCCACCACGGGCTCTACCCGGACACCAATATCTTCTTCTCCCTCTACTACATGATGACCGGGCTGCACGGGATCCACGTGCTCCTCGGGATGGGGGTTCTGTCGTACGTCATCGTCCTGTCGCGCCGCGGCCGGCTCTCCGAGGCCTGGTGCACGCCCGCGGAGATGTCGGGGCTCTACTGGCACTTCGTCGACCTGGTGTGGATCTACCTGTTCCCGCTGCTCTACCTGATCGGGTGAGGGGAGCCATGGCCCACGGAACCGGACAGGATCGCCGTACCGGCATCGCGGTGTTCGTCGCCCTGCTGCTGCTCACGGTCGTCACCGTCCTCGTCTCCTACGTCGACCTCGGGCTCTGGAACGTGGTCGTCGCGCTGCTGATCGCCTCCGCGAAGGCGTCCCTCGTGGCCCTCTTCTTCATGCATCTCAAGGGCGAGAGCCGGCTGGTGTGGGGGTTCGCGCTGTTCCCGATCGTCTTCCTCTCCCTCATCCTCATCGGCACGCTCACCGACACGATGTTGCGCTGATCGCCCGGGACGAGGATAATTCCCCCATCTGCCGCGGGAGGGGGACGCCGATGCTCGGCCGGGTGACCGTGGGACTGCTGTTTCTGCTGCTCGTGTGGGGAAACCTCGTGGCGGGGCTCAAGGCGGGGCTGGCGTGCCCCGACTGGCCGCTGTGCCACGGGAAGATCCTGCCCCCGTTCCGCTGGGACATCTACATGGAGTTCGGGCATCGCGTCATCGCGGCCGTGGCGTCGGTGAGTCTGGTCGCCCTGGCGGCCCGCCGGTTCCGGAAATACCGGGGACCGGCACGGACGGTCCCGGTCGTCGCGATCGCGCTCCTCCTCGCGGAGATCGGCATGGGCGGCGCCGTGGTCCTGCTCGAAACGCCGGTCCGGCTGACCACGGTCCACTTCATGACCGGACTCCTCGTCTTCCTCCTCGCCTTCTACATGATGACGTTCGACGGGGAGCGTGAACGGCCCCTCTTCGTCTTCCGCGGCCCGGCGGCCCTCTTTCTCTCCGTCGTCGCCCTGGTCTATTCGCAATCCTCCCTCGGGGCCTTCGTCCGCCACCTGGACGCGGGGCTGGCCTGCCCGGACTTCCCGACCTGCCTCGGGCAGTGGGTCCCGCCGCTCTTCGCCGGGCCCGTGCTGGCGCACTTCTCCCACCGGACGCTCGGGTACCTCGTGCTGCTGACCGCGGCGATGCTCTACCTCTTCGTCCGGAGGGACCCGCGCCAGCGGGGGAATCGTCCCCTCGCCCTGTCGTTCCTGGTCCTCGTCGCGGCCCAGATCGGCGTGGGGGCCCTGGTGGTGCTCTCCGGGCTCCACTACCTCGCGACGGCGCTGCACCTCGCCGTGGCGCTGGGGATGCTGTCGGTCCTGGCCCATCTGTGGGTGAACGCGGCCCGCGCGGAAGGGGCGGCGCCATCCTCGCCCCGGAGCTGATCCCGCCCGGGAAGCCGTCCGCGATCCTGCTGGTCAAGCCGGGCATCGTCGCCGCGGTGACCCTGGCCGGGCTCTCCGGGATGGTCCTCGCCGGGAAAGCCGTTCCCGCGCCCGGAAAGGCGCTGCTCACGTTGACCTGCATCCTCGCGGCGGCGGGTGGGTCCGCCGCCCTGAATACGGTCCTGGACGCGGGAATCGACGAGAAGATGCCGCGGCTGGACCGCCGCATCGCCGCCCTGCGGGCCTTCGGGCGGGGGAACGTCGCCGCCGCCGCGGTCGCCGCGATCGCGGCCTCCCTGCTCCTTTCGGCCCTCTTCCTCAACGCCACGACGTCCCTTCTCCTCGCCGCCGCGGCGGCAGGGTACGCGGTCCTGTACACGCTGGTGTGGAAGCGCCGCTCCCCGTACGGGACGATCCCCGGCGCCATCCCCGGCGCCCTGCCGGTCCTCATCGGGTACGCCGCCGTGAATCCGCGCCTGGGCGCGGACGGCGTTCTCCTGTTCCTGATCCTCGTCCTCTGGCAGCCGCCCCACTTCTGGGCCCTGGCGCTGCGCTACCAGGAGGAGTACCGCGCGGCGGGCGTCCCGGTCCTCCCCGTGGCGTTCGGCGAGCCGTACACCAAGGCGCTGATCTTCCTGTACGCGGCGGCGCTGCTCCCCCTGTCCTTGTCGCTGTGGGCGCTTGGATTCCTTTCCTGGCGCTTCGGGGGAGCGGCCTTCCTGCTCGGGGCGGGGTTTCTCGCCGTCTTCTACCGGGACACCGTGGCGACCCGTCGCTTCGGACGCGCGTTCGCCGCCTCGATCGCCTACCTGACCCTGCTGCTCCTCGCGCTCCTCGCGGACGTCCTGTTCCCGTGACCCCCTCCTGCGCTATCATGGGGGGGCGGTTTTATCCTCATGGAATCCCGGGGAGCAGTGGATGAGCCTTCTGGTCGTCGGATCGATGGCGTTCGACAGCATCAAGTCCCCGTTCGGCGAGGTGGAGCGGGTGATCGGCGGGTCGGCGACCTACTTCTCCCTCGCGGCGAGCTACCTGACGCCCGTGCGCCTCGTCTCGGTCGTGGGGAAGGATTTCCCGAAGGGAACGCTCGACATGCTCTCCGCCCGGGGGATCGACCTCCAGGGGTTGAAGGTCGCCGAGGGGGTGACCTTCCACTGGAAGGGGTATTACGAGTACGACCTGAACGTCGCCCACACGGTGAAGACGGACCTGAACGTGTTCGAGAATTTCGCCCCCGTCCTTCCGGCGGCGTACCGCGAATCCAGCCACGTCTTCCTCGGGAACATCGATCCGAGACTGCAGCTGGACATCCTGGCCCAGGTGCGCGAACCGAAGATCGTGGCGCTCGACACGATGAACTTCTGGATCGAAAAGAGCCCGCAGTTGCTGCGGGAAGTGATCCGGAACGTCGACATCGTCGTCATCAACGAGGCGGAGATCCGGGAGTTGACGGGCGAGTTCAACCTGGTCAAGGCGGCCCGGAAGCTGATGCGCATGGGGCCGGGGCGCGTCGTGATCAAGCGGGGGGAATACGGCGTCCTCCACCTGTCCGACGGGGAGGTCTTCGCGGCCCCGGCGTACCCGCTGGAGACGATCTTCGACCCCACCGGGGCGGGGGACAGCTTCGCGGGCGGCTTCATGGGATACCTCGCTTCGCGGGACGGGGCCGCGCTCACGGAGATGGATTACCGTCTGGCCACGATCTACGGCAGCGCGATCGCCTCCTTCACCGTGGAGGCGTTCAGCACGGAGCGGCTGCAGGGGCTTTCCCGGGAGGAGATCGACTCCCGCCTCGCGGCGTTCCGGACCCTCACCGAATTCCGCGTCTGAGCGGGGCAGGAACGGAGGTGCTTCGAACATGGCGACGTTGACCAAGGCCGCCAGGATGGCATGGGAGATCGGCGCGGCCGAGGCGGCCCGGCTCCGGCACCCGCTCATCGAGCGGGAGCACCTTCTGATCGGCCTCTGCAGCCTCCGGAAGATCCTGCAATACCTCGACTATACCCAGATGGGGTCGCTCCCGGTCGATCTCCTCCGGGAGGAGGCGGACGGGATCCGGCGGGCGCTCGCGTCCCTCGAGATCACCGCTTCGTCGATCCGCCGCGGGGTGCGGTCCCGGCTGCGGCCGGGGAATACGGTCCACACGGAGCGGGTGGTCCATCGGAGCATGGAATGCAAGCGGTACTTCCGCCGGGCGGGGGAAATCGTGAAGGACGGGGAGGAGGTCGCCGTGCGCCACCTTTTCGCCGCCGTTCTCGAGGACCCGGGCCCGGTCGTGTCCGCGGTGCTCGCGGGCGCGGGGATCTCCCCGGGCATTCTCCGCGAGAAGCTGCTCCTGGAAAGGGAGTTGGAGCAGGAACCGATCCCGGTCCGCGAGGAGGTCGGTGATCTGCCCGTCGCCCCGGAGCCGCTCTCCTCCGAGACGCCGCTCCTCGACCGGTACGGCCGCGACATCACCCGGGCCGCGCGGGAGGGGCGCCTTCTCCCGTTCGTCGACTCCGACCGGACCCGCAAGACCCTTCGCCAGCTCATCAAGGTCCTCATGATGCCCACGAAGAACAATCCCGTCCTCGTGGGGGAGGCGGGGGTCGGGAAGACCGCCGTCGTCGAGGCGCTGGCGCAGCGGATCGCCCTCGGGCGGGACCGCCGGTTCCTCCCGGGACGCAGGCTCGTCGAGCTGTCGATGGCGGAGATGGTGGCGGGCACGAAGTACCGGGGCGAGTTCGAGGAGCGCCTGACCCGGGTGATCGAAGAGGTCCGGTCGCACCCGGAGGTGATCCTGTTCATCGACGAGTTCCACACGGTGGCCGGGGCGGGGCGCGCCGAGGGGGCCCCGCTGGACGCGGGGAACATCATGAAGCCGGCGCTGGCGCGCGGGGAGCTGCGGTGCATCGGCGCCACGACGGTCACGGAGTACCGGCACAGCGTCGAGAAGGACCCGGCGCTGGAGCGCAGGTTCCAGCCGGTGCAGGTCGCCGAGCCCGGGCGGGACGAGACGCTGGAGATCCTGCAGGGGGTCCGGGCGCACCGGGAGAGCCACTTCGGCGTGACGATCACGGACGAGACGCTGTCCGCCACCGTCGAGCTCGCCGTGCGGTTCGACCCGACGCACTTCCTCCCGGACAAGGCGATCGATCTCCTCGACCGGGCCTGCGCCGAGTGCCGGGTGCCCCTCCTCTCCATGGCGGCGAACTCCGACCGGTACGACGCCGTCGGCGTCGCCGTGGTCACGCCGGAGCACGTCGCCCGTGCCGTGGTCGAAAAGATGGGGATCCCGATCGAAGTGGCCCGGGGCGGGCTGGGGGGGATCACCGAATCCAGGGTGCGGGGGCTGGAGGAGCATCTCAACCGGCACATCGTCGGGCAGGAGGAGGCGATCTCCCGGGTCTGCCGCCGCCTCGTCCTTTCCCACGCCGGGCTCGGGGACCGCCGCCGGCCGATGGGCGTCTTCCTGTTCCTCGGTCCCTCCGGGGTGGGGAAGACCGAGGTGGCGCGGCGGATCGCCTCGTACCTCTTCGCCAACGAACGCGCGTTCATCCACCTGGACATGTCGGAGTACCAGGAGGAGGTCAGCGTCTCCCGCCTCATCGGCGCCTCGCCCGGGTACGTCGGCTACGAGGAGGGGGGCCGGCTCGTCGCCCGGTTGCGGACCACCCCGTATTCGGTGGTCCTGCTCGACGAGGTCGAAAAGGCGTCCCCACGGGTGTTCGACCTGTTCCTGCAGCTGTTCGACGAGGCGAAGATCACCGACGCGCAGGGACACACCGCGGACGCCCGGCACACGATCTTCATCATGACGGGAAACATCCCGGTCCGGAAGGAGATGGGGTTCCGCGCGGGCGAGGCGGCGGTGGCGGCGGAAGGTGCCGCGCTCGCGGAAGTCCGGCGCCGGTTCCGTCCGGAGTTCCTCAACCGCGTGGACGAGCAGATCGTCTTCCGGGCGCTTACTCCCGACGACGTCCGGAAGGTGCTGGCGCTCCGGATCGCCGAGCTGTCGGAGAGCCTTCTCGCCGACCACGGGGTGACGCTCGAAATCGACGCGGAGGCCGTGGATTGGCTGGCTGCGGAAGGATACCAGCCGCAGTACGGCGTCCGGGAGCTCGCCCGGGCCGTGGACCGCTGGATCCGGGCGCCGATCGGGGCGATGAGCGCCGATGGGGAGCTCGGCCGCAGGGCCGCCTCGGGCACCCCCTTGAAGGTCCGGAAGACGGTGGAAGGGCTCCGGGTCGAGTAGCGTCCCACTTCCCGACCCGGAGCCCCGTTTCCGGATCCATCGATTTCCTTGTCGATCCGGCCCGTCTCTCATTTTCCCGTAAAGTTTCCGGATACTTCCTCCGAAAAGAACCCTCGGCAGCGAAAAACGGGTTGCGTGCGCGCCGGGGGCGGATCGTGAAGTTCTGGCAGTTGATCGCAAAGGGAAAGGTACGTCAGGCCTGGGAATATCTCTCCCGCCGGCCGGACTCCGAGCACGAACAGGCGCTCATCCGCGCTGGCATAACCGCACTGCTTTTCTTCTACCTCAACTGGTCGATGTCGAGGGACGGACATGTGGACCAAGGGGAAATCTACGTCCTCTGGGTTTGCGGTCTCTACCACCTTCTCGCCATTGGATTGTTCGTATCGATCACCCTGGGTCCCGCCGAGAAGTCCCCATACCGGCGGGCCGTTGGAATGGCGGGGGATCTGTGCCTGCCGGCATTCGGGGTCAGCGTGGTAGGCGACATGGCGGGCCCCCTGTACGTTGTCATGCTTTGGGTGATCTTCGGGAACGGGTTCCGATACGGCAGGAGATACCTCTTCGCTGCATCCGCCCTCGGCACGATCTCCTTCGGACTTGCGGTCTACCTTAATGCGTATTGGCGGAATCATTTGATTCTGGCAATCGGCCTCCAGGTCGGCCTCGTTGCGCTCCCGCTCTACATCTCGTCCCTCCTGAAGAATCTCAGTGCCGCCGGAAAACGCGCCGAGGAGGCGAACCGGGCGAAGAACCGGTTCCTCGCGAACATGAGCCACGAGATGCGCACCCCGCTGAACGGGATCGTCGGGATGACGGACCTGTTGAGGGGGACGCCTCTTTCGGCGGAACAGGAGGAACTGGCGAAGACGATCGACGACTCGGCGCACACCCTCCTGTTCCTGATGCAGGATGTCCTCGACCTCTCGAAGATCGAGGCCGGGAAATTATCCGTCAATGTGTCGGACTTCGACCTGTACGCGGTGGTGAAGCAAACGGTCGCCGTCGTCGAGCCCCAGGCGCGGTTCAAGGGCCTGGCCACCTTCCTGCACGTTCCCTCCAGCGTGCCGTTTCTCCTGTGCGGGGACTCGCTTCTGCTCCGGCAGGTGCTGCTGAACCTCCTCGGGAACGCGGTGAAGTTCACCGAAAGGGGCGAGGTGGGGGTTCGCATCACCCTCGAATCGGAGACTCCGAGGCACGCGACGGTGCGCTTCGAGGTGGTGGACACCGGCATCGGCATCTCCGCCGAGGCGCAGCGGCGCATCTTCGACCGGTTTACCCAGGCCGACGAGTCGATCACGCGACGGTTCGGCGGGACGGGGCTTGGGACGACGATCTCGAAGGAGATCGTCGAGATGATGGGCGGCACGATCGGGGTGCGCAGCGAACCCGGCAAGGGGAGCACCTTCTGGTTCTCCGTGGAGATGGCGAAGCAGAGCAGGCAGGAGGATGAGGCGGTGCCGGCAGCGGCGCTCGTGGACCGGCGCGCTCTCGTCCTCTCTTCGGAACCCGAAGTGGCCGAGTCCCTCCGGGCGCACCTTTCGGGGTGGGGAGTCCACGTCACCACGGTGGACCGGTCCGCCCAGGCGTTCGCCCGGATCGTCGGTTCATCGAACACGGGAGCCCCCTTCGACTTCATTCTCGCCGTCAGGGATGGCCTGGACATCGACGCCGCCGGGTTCGCCCGCGCCGTCCGGTCCGATTCCACGATCCACGAGAGCCGGCTCATTCTCGTGACCCGGGGGGAAGACGGCGGGGAGCCCGTCGCGACGGACGGGTACAGCGCCGCCCTCCCGGCGCCGGTGGACAAACGGATGCTCTTCAACGCGCTGCATTTTTCGGGCGTCGGTACCCTGGAGGACGATCCCTCGGTAGGGAATCTTGCGGAGAAGTACCGGCGGAAGAAGGCGGGGGGACGGAAGCTGCGCGTCCTGGTGGCCGAGGACAACCGGACGAACCAGATGGTGATCGGCAAGATCCTCGAGCGGGCGGGACACGACTTCACGATCGTGGCGAACGGGGAAGAGGTCCTGGATGCACTGAAGGAGCAGACGTTCGACATCGCGCTCCTCGACCTCCACATGCCGGTGATGGGAGGCATCGAGGCGGCGAAGCTGTCCCGGTTCATGTCGCCGGGCGCTTCGCGGATGCCGATCGTGGCGCTCACGGCGGACGCGACGCCGGAGGCGCGGACGGAGTGCGAGGAGGCGGGGATGGAAGCTTGTCTCACCAAGCCTATCGACACGCGGATGCTGTTCGACCTCTTCGAAAGGTTGGTT
>Ga0210103_1000180_pt1 | contig 12083 bp, 10 predicted proteins | sample RushSE_CattailNL_6_FD_185564 | JGI IMG/M metagenome (GOLD analysis project Ga0210103, IMG submission 185564) | Wetland microbial communities from San Francisco Bay, California, USA, that impact long-term carbon sequestration - RushSE_CattailNLA_D2... | ecosystem: Environmental > Aquatic > Marine... | reverse complement strand
GTGCGGGCGATAGGTCTGTGGGACAGGGCCAACATTTTATGGTTGTCTTGGTGGGTAGGGGCGGCTTCCCATACGTGAAACCCGCATGGTGGATCGAGAAGAGAAGGTTGCCGAGAATCAGTTTGCCACCAAAGAATGGCAATGAACGAAAGCCGAACATCCGACTGCCCATGACTCCCTGGGCATTGGATCAAAGGAGAAGCGTCATGGAAAACCAAGAGAGCAAGGACGGGTCACCGACGGCAACTGCAGAGCCGGATTCCGATTCAGAATGCATGACGGATTGCTGCGCGTGTTGTTGCTGCGACACGGAGGAGGAATGCAGCATGGAAGCGTGAAGGAAGTTGACGTGGCACTGATCACCATTACCCATACCATCGGCTGCATGGTGCCGGAGATTGCGCGGCGAGTGGCCGACGGCCTTCAAGTTGAGGTATACGACGATTCCAGGCTGAGGGAGGAGGCACTTCGCATGGGGCTTCACTCCGACCAACTCAGGGGCTTTCGGGAGAAAGCACCGAATTGGTTTGAGCGCATGGTGAGCGACAAGCCCGACATCTACCGGAAATGGATCTCCGGCATTCCGGCATGAGAGTCGAGATGCCGCAAAAAGGGGTCGCTCATATTTCCGGTGTGCTCTTCAACCGCGAGAACAAAGGCCGCATCCCGGTGGTCGTCGGAAAAATCCCCGGGGTGGAGAAGGTCCAATTGGATGTCACGGTGGTGCGTGCCGGATGCGATTAAACCATCCGATCGGGGCGGGTGACGGATTGGGCTGTCTTCGCAGCGATCCAGTAGCCAAGAAAAGGGGATCGATGGGCACCGAATTTCAGAATCGCACCCAAAATGGGCCGCTGCCGAGGGCGGGAAGAAGCCTCATCGAGCGGATCGTCGGGGAAGGCGAGGTGGGCGGTGCGGGCTCGGGTTCGGAGACATGGGGGCACGGCGACCCCCTGCGCCGGTTCTCGCCCATCGATTCGCGGCCGCTGAGCGTCGTGCGCTGGGCGTCGGTGCAAGACTACCGGGACATCGTGGATCGGACCGCAACGGCTTTCGGCGTTTGGCGCATGGTGCCGGCGCCGAAGCGCGGCGAAATCGTACGGCAGATCGGCACGGTGCTGCGCCGGCACAAGCGGGACCTGGCCGAGGTCGTCTGCCGCGAGGTAGGAAAAACCCGGGCCGAGGCCGAAGGTGAGGTCCAGGAGATGATCGACATGGCGGATTTCGCCGTGGGGCTTTCCCGGATGCTCTACGGGGTCACCCTGCCAAGCGAGCGATCGGGGCACCGGATCTATGAACAGTGGCAGCCGCTGGGGCCGGTGGGTGTGATCACTGCATTCAATTTCCCGCTCGCGGTGTGGGCCTGGAATGCATTTGTTGCCCTGGTGTGCGGGGATACGGTGATCTGGAAGCCGTCTTCGAAGGCGGCCCTCAGCGCCGTCGCAGTGATGAAACTCATCTGGCCGGTTTTAAAGAGAAACGATCTGCCCGACGGCCTTCTGAACTTGGTGGTGGGCTCCGGGCCGTCGATCGGGGAGGCGATGATCCATGACCGGCGCATCCCCCTCGTTTCGGCGACCGGCAGCGTGCGAATGGGCCGGCAGGTGGCGGCCGCGGTGGGCAATCGCCTGGGGCGGACGATTCTTGAGCTGGGAGGCAACAATGCGGTCATCGTAACCCCCAGCGCGGATCTCGATCTGGCCGTCCGGGCGGTCGCGTTCGGCGCCATCGGCACGGCCGGGCAGCGCTGCACGACCATCCGCAGGGTGCTGGTCCATGCGGATTCGTTCGACGATTTCAGCGCCTCCCTGGCGAGATCCTATCAGCAGCTCCGCATCGGCAATCCGCTGGAGGACGGAGTCCACATGGGGCCCCTCATCGATGCCGAGGCGGTCAACGCCATGCAGGCCGCTCTGCAACAACTGAAGGACCAGGGAGGGAGCATCATGTACGGCGGCCAAGTGCTTTCGGGTGGCATTTTTGACTCGGGAACCTATGTGACGCCCTGCATTGCGGAGGCGAGAGCAGAGATGCCGATCGTCCGGGAAGAAACATTCGCACCGATTCTCTATTTGATTAGGTTTCGCACCATGGAAGAGGCCGTGGCGGCGCTCAAGGCGGTGCCCCAGGGGCTCTCCTCGGCTATTTTCACCAACCACCTGCTGGAGGCGGAAGCGTTTCTGAGCGCCGGCGGCAGCGACTGCGGGATCGCCAACGTAAACACCGGCACCACGGGTGCCGAGATCGGAGGCGCCTTCGGCGGCGAGAAGGACAGCGGCGGCGGGCGCGAGGCCGGCTCGGATGCCTGGAAAGCGTACATGCGGCGGCAGACGGTCACCATCAACTGGTCGCGCAAGCTGCCGCTCGCCCAGGGGATCGAATTCAACGTGGATTGAGCAGAAAAGAGGAGGGGGCGTGTCTCCAGAGAAACAGGGAGGGTCACCATGAAAAAAGACAAGAACGTAGAGCTCGACTGTTCCAAAAACTGCAAGTCCGTGGTTCAGACGTGTGAGGCCGAAGGCCGAAACCGCGGTGAATGCGAAAACCGCCACAACCAGTGCGTCTCCAACTGCGCCTTTGCATAGAAGGGAGTAACGGCGGCCGGCTTCCGTCGACCGCTTTTTTTCTATCTGAAGGCCGGCTCATCTCAGTTTGAGCCAATCGCCGCTGCCGCCGCACGATCGGCCAGCACCAAAGCCGTGTCCCGGCGTACGCGCCCGGCTGGAATCGAACGGTCGCCGTCGCGCAGGCGCGCCAGCATTTCGGTTTTCTCTTTGCCGGTCACCACCCACAGGATGCGTCGGCTGCGGTTGAGGATCGGGTAGGTCAGGGTCATGCGGCGTCGCCCCTGGTAAGCCTGCGTCAGGGCGACATCGTCCGCGGAAAAATCGAGAACCGGGTCCCCCGGCACCAGGGAGGCGGTGTGCCCGTCCGGGCCGAGGCCCAAGTGGACCAGATCCAGGACCGGGGGCAAACCGACGATTTCCCGAAGCGTCTGCGCATATCGTTTGGCCGCAGCCTCCAGGTCCGGCGTTTCCACCGGCATGGCATGGATGTGGTCTGGGCGCAGCGGGGCATGATCGAGCAGGCTTGTGCGCAAGTGGGTGAGGTTTCGGTCCATGTGCCCTACGGGCGCCACCCGTTCGTCCACTTGGACCACATGAATCCTTTCCCATGGCAGCTTTTCGTCCGCCAAGGCCCGGAGCATCTCCCAGGGGCTGCGTCCGCCGCTTACTGCTGCAATGAATTCACCGCGTGCGGCAACGGCCTCCCAGGCCGCTGATGCAATAACCTTAGCCGCCCTGCGGGCCACCTCAGCGGCATCGTCCGAAACTTCGATCTTCATTTCCCCTATTCCAAACGATAGATCAACGGCAAGATCCATGAGAACGCAAGCCATGTGATGGCCGCCAGCGGGGCGCCGATGCGCACGAAATCGTTGAAGCGGTACCCCCCGGCGTTCATGATGAGCAGATTGGTCTTGTAGGCCATGGGCGTGATGAAGCTCATGTTGGCGCCGAAGAGGACGGCCAGGACGAAAGGCTCCGGGTTCAGACCGAGCTGCTGGGCGATGGAGATGCCGATGGGGGTTCCGATCACCGCGGCCGCGTTGTTCGAGACAACGTTGGTCAGGACGGCCAGCAACAGCATCAGGCCCCCGAGGATCAGGCGCGGGCTGGCCTCTCCCATGACGGCAAGAAAGCATCGCGCCAGATAGTCGGCCGAGCCGGTTTTGAGCATCGCCACCCCCAGCGCGAGGCTTGCTGCGACAATCATGACCACCTGCACGCTCAGAGCACGCGTCGCATCCCGCCACGTCAGGCATCCCGTGAGAATCATCAGCAGAGCCCCGCATGAGGCGCTGATGGCAATCGGCAGGATCCCGGCTGCAGCGGTGATCACAACCCCCAGCATGAGCGCGATGGCCATGGGGGCTCTGCGGGTAAAGGGGATGTCGGCCGTGGCATCCAGCACCAGGAGTTCCCCGCTGCGCTTGAGCTTGGTGACTTGTTCGCGCGGCCCCTGCACGAGGAGAACATCACCGGCCTTCAGGGGAATTTCGCCGACCTCGGCTGCGAGCGGCTCAAACCGTTTGCCGGCATGGTGAAGGGCGAGAGTGATCAGCCCGTAGCGCTCGGCGAACCGAATGCGCTTCAAGGTCGCCCCATGCAGGCGCGACCCCTCGACCACAACCACCTCGGCGATCTGCTGGTCTTCCGCACGCAAGGGATGATCCTCGTCCAGTGGGGCTTCTTCATCGCCGAGCGAATAAAGCGCCCCGCCCAACCGGGTTTCGAATTCTTTCAGCCGGTCCGGGGTGTCCTGGATTACCAGGTGGTCGCCCGCCTGAAGAACCGCATCGGGCAGCGGAAAAATGAACGTGCCGGCCCCACGCTCGATGCTTGACACCTTCATGCCTCCGCCGGCCAGTTTGATGGCCTCGGACAACACTTTCCCTTCTGCATTGGACCCTTTGAGGATAGCCAGATGAGCCTTGAACACCCGGGGTGAGGTATCCGCCAGCGGGGGTTCACGGCGCGGGATGATTCGTGGTGCGACGAGCCAGAGGTAGACGACGGCCAGGGCCCCTGCGATTGCCGCCGGCGCCAGGAAGTCGAACATCTGCAGGCGCCGCAACCCCATGTCGGCGGCCACCGAGACCACCAATAGGTTCGTCGAGGTGCCGATCGTAGTGCTCATGCCTCCCACAATGGTGGCAAAGCCCATGGGCATTAAAACGGAGCTGGCAGGTACGCCGGTGCGCAAAGACACGCTGATCAGAATCGGCATCAGCAGGACGACGATGGGCACGTTGTTGATGAACGCGCTGGCCGCTGCGCCGACCAGAAGGGTCAGGAGGAGGGACAAACTGGGGCTTTTGATCCACACCCGCGCCAGCAAATGCCCAACGGGTTCCAGCGCCCCGGTCCGAACCAGGCCGCTGCCTGCGATCATCAGGGCGCAAACGGCAATCAGGGCCTCGTGACCGAAGCCCGAAAAAAGATCCATGGCATGCAGCGCCTTGCCCTCGATGGAAAACGGCCAAAGCTGAAAGCCGACGGTGAGAGCGACCAGCACAAAGAGGCTCGACGATTCCAAGGGGATCTTGTCGCGGGGGAAAAGAACCGGCGCAAAAACGGTCAGGGCCAGGACCGCTATGCTGTGGGTGTTCGGAGGCGGTGGAAAATTCATGCGATTCGCTTTTTTCCTTTATGTGACCCTCATGGCAGAGGCGCCGATTTGTGTTTTGAGATGCGGGCCGAACATGATACGAACATCGATTAAAACAAATTCCGTATACTTCGACTGAAGAATCCGTTTAGATGGATACCACGACTAACTTAAATAAGAAATCCGATCGCCTGGGAACATTTGGCGGGGTCTTTACCCCCTCCATTTTGACGATACTGGGCGTCATCATGTTCATGCGTGCCGGTTTTGTGGTCGGGCAGTCCGGCATCCTGCATGCACTGCTGATCCTTTTTCTCGCAAAGAGTATTACCACTCTTACCGCTTTGTCTATTTCCGCCGTTTCCACCAACACGCCGGTTTCCGGCGGCGGTGCGTATTTTCTGATATCAAGATCCCTCGGTCCCGAGTTCGGGGGCGCCATCGGGCTTGCTCTGTTCTGCGCGCAGGCCATCTCGGTGCCGTTTTACACGCTTGGGTTCACGGAAGCTCTGGTGAGAACCTTTCCCGACATGGCTGTTCATTTTCGAACCATTGCGCTGGCGACCAGCCTTTTCCTTTTCCTGATTTCCTGGGTCGGGGCCAGCTGGGCCATCAAAACCCAATACGTCATCATGGCGTTTCTGGGGCTGGCGATCATTGCGTTTCTCGGAGGGGCCGCAGCTAATTTTCAGGCCGATTTGTTCATGAAGAATTGGCCTGCAGTCTACGCATCCCGCGAAATGTCCTTCTGGACGATGTTTGCGATATACTTCCCGGCGGTGACCGGTATCATGGCAGGGGTGAACATGTCCGGGGACCTCAAGGACCCGGCGCGCTCGATCCCCGTGGGGACGCTGGCTGCGGTCGGCACCGGTTTCCTTGTCTACCTGGTGCAGATCCTTCTCGTCGGTGGTGCACAGACCCGCCTCCAGTTGATAGACACCTCGTTTGAAACGCTCTGCCGACAGGCCCTGTTCGGCTCCGGGTTCCTGGTTGTCGCAGGTGTTTTCGCCGCGACATTGTCCAGCGCCATTGGCTCCTTCCTGGGAGCGCCGCGCGTTCTGCAGGCGGTTGCCCGTGATGACCTCTTCCGGGTGCTGCGCCCTTTCGCCAAAGGATCGGCACGGAGCGACGAACCGCATCGAGCCCTTCTTTTAACGCTGGCCGTAACGGTGGCGATCATCTTCCATGCGAGCGAGGATTCCGGGAGCGGCGCTTTTAACCTGATCGCGGCCGTCGTCACCATGTTCTTTCTTTATACCTATGGAATGATCAACTTGGCCGCGTTTGTCGAGTCCTCTGCAGGAAACCCCTCCTTCCGGCCGCGCTTTCGCTACTATCACTGGAGTGCTGCGGGGTTGGGGGCAGCCGCCTGCGTGGGTACCGCATTTCTGATCGATGCCGTCGCAGCCATCGCAGCCGTCATCATCGTCGGGCTGATCTATGCGGCCCTGAGCCGCAAGATCTTAAAAGTGCGCTTTGGGGATGCCCGCTGGGGGTTCGTTTACTCCCACGTGAGAGCCAATCTGCTTAAGCTTTCAAAAATGCCCGCGCACCCCAAAAACTGGCGGCCCATTGTGCTGGTTCTCACCGGCAACCCCGAGGAGCGGCTCACCATGGCGGCTTTTGCTCTTTGGATCGGTGAGGAGCGGGGGATGGTAACCCTTGCCCGTGTTTTGGTCGGCGAATTGGATGAGCTTGCCCGGCACCGGGAAGCGGCAATCAGCCAGTTGAATAAATTCCTGGCTGAAAATGATTTCAGAGCCCTCTCCACCGTGGTGGTTTTCAAACGCCTCGACGACGGTCTCAACGCCCTCATTCAGGTACACCCGGTCAGCCCGCTGCAACCGAACATCGTCATGATGGGCTGGTCGGATGACCCGGAACGCTGCGATTCGTTTGTGGAGATCCTGAACTCGGTCAAGCTGCTGAACAAAAGCTTGATTCTGGTGAAAGACGGCGGCCTGCATAAGGTGCCTGGAAGGCGAAGGATCGACGTCTGGTGGCGAGGGAAGGAGAACGGTTCCCTGATGATGCTCATAACGCATTTGTTGACCTTGAACCAGGAATGGTCGGATGCTTCGGTCAGACTCCTGCGGCTCATTCAGGATGAGGCCGGGCGGTCGCCGGCGGCCGAAGCCCTCGAGCATCTGCTGGACGCGGCTCGCGTCGCCGGTGAAGCCGCTGTCATTGTCTCCGAGGATGATTTTGCTGAAGTCCTCCACCGCCATTCTAAAAACGCCTCGGTGGTTCTGATGGGGTTTAACGTGCCCGACATCAACGCGTCCGGTGAATTCCAACGTCGCTTTGACAACATGCTCGAGGGGCTGCCGACGACCCTTCTGGTGTGCTCCTCCGGCGAGGCTGACATTCTGGCATAAGCAATGACGCATCATTTATCCTTATCCCGGCAATTATGGACCGGCAGCTGCGCGGCATGTCCCTGCATTCAGCCGCATACGGACATCGTTCCAATTCCATCCAATTTAATTAAAAGGATCGCCTGAATCATGTTCCGCATTCGCCGTATTTATGATGAAGTGCTTCCCGGGAACCGAAACGCCCTCGATCAAGTGAAGACCATCATGCGCAGCCGATTCTCGGCCATCCCCGCGGAAGAGATCGATCAGCTCGGTCGCCACCTGCAGGATCCCTTTCTCAAGAGATTCCTGGCTATCCTTTTTGTCGCCGAAAACCTGCGCCAGCGCGTGCAGGGATTCGCATTCGTGCTTCACGAGCCGCAGATCCGTTTTTGCTATCTCGACTGGATCGCCACCCAGGCGGGCAAATCCAGCGGCGGCATCGGCGGAGCGCTCTATGCCCGGGCGCGGCAGGAGGCCGCGGCCTTCGGCGCAAAAGGTCTTTTTTTTGAAAGCCTGCCGGACGAGGCCCTCCTGTGCCCGAATGAAGCCCTCCTCGTCGAAAACCGCAAGCGTCTCAGGTTTTACGAGCAATACGGCGCACGTCCGATTATCGGCACCGCCTATGAGAAGCCATACAAAACGGATCAAACTTGCATGCCGCACCTGATGTTCGATGGGTTGGGTCGGACGGAACGACCGGCGCGCGATTTTGTCCGCGCTGTCGTCAGGGCGATATTGGAAAGAAAATACGCCGGCTACGTGCCGGCGGACTATATCAACATGGTGGAGAACTCCATCGATCAGGACCCGGTTCATCTGAGGGAATTTCGCTACGTTAAACCTTCGGCGGTGTCGGCGTCCATCCCCGAGCGCCCCCTCGACAGGATTGCCCTCGTGTTCCCGGACCAGCACTTCACCCATCATGTTCATGAGCAGGGCTATGTCGAGGCCCCGGTGCGAATCCGAAGTATCCTCAAGGAGATCGCAGGCAACCGCCTTTTTGAAATGGTCGCGCCCTCGGCCTTTTCGGAGAAGCACATCACCGGCGTCCACGACACGGATTTTGTCAATTTTTTACGGCGCACGTGCAGGGAGATAGAGGAAAACCGTTACGTGTACCCGTACGTGTTCCCCATACGGAATAAAACACGCCTTCCCAAGGACCGTTACATCCTGGCCGGTTACTATTGCATTGACACCTTCACTCCGCTCACGCGGCATGCGTACACGGTGGCCCGATCTGCGGTCAACTGCGCGCTCTCTGCCGCAAAGGAGATCTTAAACGGCAGACGATTGGCCTATGCCCTGGTTCGGCCTCCGGGCCACCACGCGGAGCGGCGGTCCTTCGGCGGCTTTTGCTATTTCAACAACAACGCCATTGCCGCTCAATACCTGCGGGCCTTCGGGCGGGTGGCGATTCTGGACCTCGATTACCATCATGGAAACGGCCAGCAGGATATTTTTTACCAGCGAGCGGATGTGTTGACGGTGTCCATCCACGGAAACCCCGGCTTTGCATACCCGTACTTTTCCGGTTTTAGCGATGAACGCGGGGAAGGCGAGGGGGAAGGCTTTAACCTGAATTTTCCGCTGCCGGAAGAGGTGGACGGCGACCGATACCGAAAAGCGTTGTCCATTGCGCTCCAGCGAGTGGTGGACTTCAACCCGGTTTTTCTAGTCGTCGCGCTCGGGCTCGACACGGCCAAGGGCGACCCCACCGGAACCTGGTCGCTGACGCCCCGCGATTTTGAGATCAATGGGCGCATGCTCGGTGAACTGGGGCTGCCAATGCTGGTGGTGCAGGAAGGGGGCTACCGCACCCGCACGCTCGGCGCAAACGCTCGCCATTTTTTTGAAGGAATAGCGGCGACACATTTAGCGTCGATCCAAAAGAAAAATGCACCGGACAGAGGAAAGGCGCTGCCGTTCAAACCATCCCCGCAAACGGTTCCTGACCCCGCCCCCAAGAAATGAAAAAGCCGTCCGTGGAGCTGTCAACCCCTTATGAACTCTCTATCAAAACCAACCAAGGATGCTGCCAATTGTCGACTAAACGACTTGTCTCCAACATCGAGGCGGATCTTTCAAAATCTCTTGTTCTTGGGCTTCGCTGGGAGTACGCAACGGCCTTGCGAAAAGCACCAGAGGTCGTTCAGCGGCGCGTTTCGACCCGGCCCAACATCATGCTGTCCGATATAGGGAAGCTTGGAATCGCCGACCCGGAAACCTGGACGATCCAGCTTAAAAGCACGTTTGCCACCACTCACCGCTTCGACGCCGTGCGTGATGTGTTTCTTCACGAGGTTGCTCACCTTTGGGCGTCCGTCCATCCGGAAGGCAAACATGAAACCAGCCACGGCCCCATCTTCCGTACCATGTGCGAACTTCTGGGTGCCGACCCGCATGCAACCAACAAGAATAGCCGTTTGTTCAGCGCAGAGTGCAAAAACCTCAATGATAGCTCAGACCCGCAGGACCAACTGCGACTCAAGGTTCGCAAACTTCTCGCGCTTGCCAAAAGCCCGTACCCCGAAGAAGCCAAATCGGCCGCATCCAAGGCAAGCGAGCTCATAACCCGGCATAACCTTACCCTGATCGAGGAGGACCGGGAACGCACCTTTGCCAGCCGATTCATGTGCGACCCGGCAAAGAGGCACCCGCGCCATCTCGTCGTCGTTTCAAATATTCTTCAACGGTTTTTCTTTGTCGAGATTGTTTGGGTCCCTGCGTGGGTCGTCTCCAAGAAATGCGCGGGCAGCGTCGCTGAGATGTCCGGGCAGCCGCAGGACATCGAGTTTGCCTTGTATGTCTTTGATTTCATCAACAGGACGATCCGTACGCAATGGGATGAGGCTCGCAAACAGCATGGGTTTTCCGGCCGGGAGTTCCGACAGTTCGCGCTGGGGGCTGCAACCGGTTTTTCTTCGAAGCTCGAAGAGGACCGGCGTGTTCTATCCGAGCGGATAAGGGCCGAGAGGAACCTTGCGGAGGCGGCTGGCCACTCCAAACGCGAGTATGTCTGCACCGATTTGGTTAACGTTATCGACCCTAAACTGTCCGACTACGTGAAGCGGCGATACGGAAAAATGCGCTCGATCGGACGCCCGAGCTGGGCCCGGAAATCATCTTACTATGTCGGCAAAAAGGTCGGCAAGAACATGGTGCTGCACCGAGGGATCGAGACGGCCTCAACCGCATCCGGGCTAATGCTCCCAGAATAAACGGTTCTACCTGGGACAGCGTAACGGACTCGTCCTGCGAGTTTAGTGGAACATACAGGGAGCTTTAGGGTGAGATTGAAAAAACTATGTGCAGACGAACTTTTCGGAAACAATTATCGAGAAGGCGGCGGTGGAAGGCGTTTTTGGGCGTGATCGGCAGACCGCCTACGAGAGGAAAATCGGTTTTTCCCGAAACAATAGTTGCCCCCGATGCCTGGGTGCTGACTGCATCCTTGGCAAGAGCAGCCAAGCATCTGGCAGCGATCGGTTCCTTGAGCATCGAGCTTTCAAGGGCTCTGGGCGCGCTATCTCGTGAACTGACCAGAGACACCGTTAAAGCCTGAGCTTGTGCAAATGACACCCGTCGGTCGAAATTCATCGGAAAAATCAATCAAACTGAGAATCAATTTGGAGATGTATGATGATTGAAGAGCTTCGCCGGGATCTGTTTCGAATCGTGGTGCCGCTGCCCGACAGCCCGCTCAAGTTTCTCAACTCCTATGTGGTTCGATCGGCCGCGCGGAATTTGGTGATCGACACGGGGTTAAACCGGGATGAGTGCTTCGAGGTGATGAGGGCCGGGTTCCGGGAATTGAAAATCGATCCGGATAAAACCGATTTTTTCATCACCCACCTGCACGCGGATCATTTCGGCTTGGTGTCGAGACTGATCGCCGCTTCGAGCCGAGTCTTTTTCAACCGCCCGGAGGCGGAGATTATCGAAGCCTGGCCCGGATGGGGCCCGATGCTCTCCTATGCCGCCGAGAACGGCTTTCCAGAAGATGAGCTTCACCGTGCCATCGAGCAGCACCCGGGTTTCAAATTTAGTTCGGAATGGGTGCCCGAACTGAATATCCTGCGGGACGGGGACATCATCGACGTGGGTGAATATCATTTCAAATGCGTTCATACCCCGGGGCACAGCCTCGGTCATACCTGTCTGTACGAGCCGGCAAAGAAAATACTGGTCGCTGGTGATCATATTCTAATCGATATCACCCCCAATATTCAGTGCTGGTCCGAAATTCAGAATCCCCTTAAGAGCTATTTGGAAAGCCTGGATCGGGTTCATGACCTCGATGTCGAGCTCACTCTGCCCGGGCATCGCCGCCTGATCACCGATCACCGGAGCAGAATCGCCGAGCTCAAAGAGCATCATTCCGAGCGCTGCAATGAAATTTTACGCATCATCAGAAATGGCGATCAGTCGGCCTATGAGATCGCATCCCGGATGACGTGGGACATCAAATGCGACAGCTGGGAGGCATTTCCATTGGCGCAAAAGTGGTTCGCCACCGGAGAGGCAATCTCTCACCTGAGATATCTA
>Ga0210103_1000179_pt1 | contig 12102 bp, 8 predicted proteins | sample RushSE_CattailNL_6_FD_185564 | JGI IMG/M metagenome (GOLD analysis project Ga0210103, IMG submission 185564) | Wetland microbial communities from San Francisco Bay, California, USA, that impact long-term carbon sequestration - RushSE_CattailNLA_D2... | ecosystem: Environmental > Aquatic > Marine... | reverse complement strand
GACCCATCGGGCTGCTGATCAGGAGGTTGCCTGCCACGAGGTACAGCAAGTAGGCCACGATCAGGCCAAGTGCGATGACGCGCGCCCAGCGGACGAAGGGTCCCGACGAGGAAACAAGCGCCCTCGCAGGCGCGGAATCGTCGTGCTGCATGGCCTTCGCCGGGCGCCCCTCGTCACTCGCGTGGCGCGGAAGTCTACCCCAGGCGTCAGGCCCTCACGCCCCGCACCGCCGCCCGGATCTGCTCGAGCGCCGCCGGGTCCTCGATGGTGGTCAGGTCACCGGGATCCTGGCCCTCGCAGAGGGCGCGGATCGAGCGCCTCAGCAGCTTGCCCGAGCGCGTCTTGGGGAGCGCGGTGACGAAGTGCACGCGCGCAGGGCGCGCCACGGCACCGAGCTGCGAGTCCACGACCTTCATCACGTCGCCCTCGTGGGCAAGTCGTTTCTCGGGGGTGTCGATCTGGCTCACGTCCTTCACGATCGCGAACGCCATCGCGACCTGTCCCTTCAGCGAATCGGCGACGCCCACCACGGCAACCTCCGCGATGTTCGGGTGGGACGAGATCGATTCCTCGATCTCGCGCGTGCCGAGCCGATGTCCCGCGACGTTGATCACGTCGTCGGTGCGGCCGAGGATGAAGTAGTAGCCGTCCTGGTCGCGAATACCCCAGTCGAAGGTCGAATAAGCCTGTCGTCCCGGAATGCTGGACCAGTACGTCGAGACGAAGCGCTCGTCGTCGCCCCAGACGGTGCTCATGCAGCCGGGCGGCAGCGGGCCGTTGATCGCGACGACGCCTTTCTCGTCCGCCCCGACTTCTTCGCCGCTGAGCGCGTCGAAGAGCCGCACGTCGTAGCCGTAGACCGGCACGCCGGGCGAGCCGTACTTGCCAGGCAGCGCCTCGATGCCGCGCTGAATGGCGAGGATCGGCCAGCCGGTCTCGGTCTGCCAGTAGTTGTCGACGACCGGCTTGCCGATGCCCTCGGCGATCCAGCGCGCCGTGGGCTCGTCGAGCGGCTCGCCAGCGAGAAACAGCAGGCGCAGCGAGGACAGGTCGTACTTGCGCAGCAGCGTCGGGTCCTGCTTCTTGAGCACGCGGATCGCGGTGGGCGCCGAGAACATCACCGAGACGCGGTACTGCTCGACGATCTTCCACCAGATGCCCCCATCCGGCCGGATCGGCGTGCCCTCGTAGAGTATGGTCGCCATGCCGGCGATCAGCGGGCCATAGACGATGTAGCTGTGACCGACCACCCATCCGATGTCGCTGGTGGCGAAGTAGGTCTCGCCCGGGTTGCCGCAGTAGATCAGCTTCATCGACGCAGCCAGCGCGACTGCATAGCCGCCCGTGTCGCGCTGCACGCCCTTGGGTTTTCCCGTGGTCCCGCTGGTGTAGAGGATGTAGCTCGGTTCCGAGCTCTCCAGCCACTCGCAGGGCACTTCGTCGTCGAGGTGCGCCTCGCGCAGCGTCGCGTAGTCGACGTCGCGTCCGGCGACTTTCGTCATCGGCGCGAGCCCGCGGTCGACGAGCAGCACGGTCGCTGGCGGGGACTTGGACAGCCGGATCGCCTCGTCGAGCAGGTGCTTGTACGGGACCGCCTTGCCGGCGCGCGAGCCCGCGTCCGCGCTCACGATCACCTTCGGCGTCGCGTCGTCGATGCGCGTGGCCAGGCTCACCGAGGCGAACCCGCCGAACACCACCGAGTGGATTGCGCCGATGCGGACGCAGGCGAGCATCGCGAACACGGCCTCGGGGATCATCGGCATGTAGATCAGCACGCGGTCACCGCGCACGACCCCGAGCGACCGAAGCACTCCCGCCATGCGATTGACTTCACGGTGCAGCTCGCGGAACGTGAAGGTCCGGTCCTGGTTGGTCTCGGTGGAGACATAGATCAGCGCCGGCGAGTCTCCCAGCGCGGCCAGGTGACGGTCCACCGCGTTGTGACAGAGGTTGGTGCGGCCGCCGACGAACCACTTCGCAAAGGGTGGGCGGGAATAGTCCAGCACCTTGGTGCAGGGCACGTGCCAGTCGATGAGCGAGGTGTATTCCCGCCAGAAGCCTTCGGGGTCGCTGATGGAGCGTGCGTGCAGCGACTGATACTTCCCCATGTCCTGTTCCCCCACGGAGCCTGCCAATGCAGGCCTTGTAGCGGTCATGCCGTCAATAGGCCATTAGACGATGGATCAAGTGCGTCGCGCCGTCCCGAACCCGGGGCGCCGCGGGCTCCTCAGCCGGTCATCATCCGGTCGATGTGCGCCACTGCGCTGGCCGCGAGGGCGGACAGGTCGTATCCGCCCTCGAGCGTCGAGACGACCCTGCCGGCGGCATGCCGGTCCGCGAGGCCGCATGCCAGGTCGGTGATCCATGTGTAGTCCGCCGTGGTGAGGCACAGCTCCGCCAGGTCGTCGGCAGCGTGGGCGTCGAAGCCGGCCGAGATGAACACCAGTTGCGGCTCGAAGGTTTCGAGTTCAGGCAGCCAGTGCTCGGTCACCGCCTTGCGGAACCCGTCGCTGCCGGTGCCGGGCGGGAGCGGGCAATTGACGATGTGGCCGGGCACCGAGCCCGGGTTGGCGCCCGGGTACAGCGGGTACTGGAAGGACGAGCAGATCAGCACGCGACGATCGCCCTTGAAGATGTCTTCCGTGCCGTTGCCGAGGTGCACGTCGAAGTCGAGGATCGCGACGCGCTCGAGGCCGTGCGCTTCGAGCGCGTGGGCCGCGCCGACTGCGACGTTGTTGAAGAAGCAGAAGCCCATCGCCTGCGTGCGCTCCGCGTGGTGCCCCGGCGGCCGCACGTTGCAGAACGCGCGGCGTACCTCTCCATTCAGCACGAGATCGGTCGCGAGGACGTTGGCTCCCGCCGCCCGCAGCGCTGCCTCGAGCGTGTCGGGGCACATCGCGGTGTCGGGATCGAGCCGCGCGAGCCCTTCGGCGGGTGAGCGCGACGCAAGGCTCTCGACGTGGGAGCGCGGATGAACCCGCGCAAGCTGCTCGACGGTGGCGCGAGGCGCCTCGTGGTGACGCAGGAAGTCGTGAAGCTGCCGCGCATGCAGGAGTTCCTCGATGACGTCGAGGCGCGCGGGCTGTTCCGGGTGACCCGAGCCCATGTTGTGCAGTCGGCAGGCGGGGTGCGTGATGAAAGCCACGGGCATGGTGGAACTCTACCTGCGGTGTTCCGGGATGTAACTGATGGAGTATATCGCTAGCATCGTCCGAGCCCTCTGCCCCGAACCAACCAGCCGTGACCGCCAAACGCATCGCCAAGCTGCTCGCGCCCTCGTCGGTCGTGCTGATAGGCGCCAGCGATACTCCCGGAACGCTCGGTGACGTCGTGCGCCGCAACCTCGCCGGCGCGGCGTTCGCGGGACCGGTGCACTACGTGAACCTGCGCCACGACTCGGTGGCGGGACAACTCGTGTATCGCAGCGTGTCCGAGTTGCCGACGGCGCCGGATCTCGCCGTGATCGTCACTCCGGCAGCGACGGTGCCGGACCTCGTCAGCGAGTGCGGAAAGCTGGGTGTAGCCGGAGCGGTCATCGTTTCCACCGGGTTCCGCGGCGACGGCCGGGACGGCCGCGACATCGAGGCGCTGCTGAAGAGTCGCGCCCGGGAGCACGGGCTGCGATTTCTGGGGCCCAACAGCCTCGGTGTGATGCGCAGCGACCTGCGGCTCAATGCCTCGTGCGGCCCTCGACCCACGCTGCCGGGTCGCCTCGCGCTCGTGTCCCAGTCTGGCGCGATCTGTGCGGCGATGCTGGACTGGGCGCAGGCGCGTCGCATCGGTTTCTCCACGGTGATCTCGACCGGTCTCGGTTCCGACGTCTCGCTGGGGGAGATTCTCGACTTCCTCGCCCGTGATCCCGCGACCGACAGCATCATGCTCTACGTCGAGGAAGTGGGCGATGCGAGACGCTTCATGAGCGCGCTGCGGGCCGTGGCACGCGTGAAACCCGTCGTCGTGATGCGGGCCGGGCGACGTGCCGAGGCCGTCGGGCCCGATGCCGCCTTCCACACCGGCGCACTGGTCAGCGTGGACGACGTTTTCGATGCCGCGATGCGCCGCGCCGGCGTGCTGCGCATCCGGGACTTCGCCGAGCTCTATACCGCCGCCGCCACGCTGGGCGCCGGCGTAAGGGTCTCCTCGCGCCGTCTCGCGATCGTCTCGAACGCTCACGCGGCAGGCGCCATTGCCGAGGATCGCGCGGAGGAAAGGTGGCTGCCCATGGCGCATCTCGGCGCCGACTCGCTCTCTGGCCTCAGCGCCCTGCTGGCATCCGGCCAGGGATCCGGCAACCCGGTTTACCTGCGTGCCGATGCCGAAGCGGCTCACTATGCCGAGGCGGCCGACCTGTGCATGCAGGATCCTGCCGTGGACGTGGTGCTCGCGCTGCTCGTGCCGCACGCCCTCACCGAGCCGGACATGATCGCGCAGGCGCTGCTCGAAGTGTCGGCCGTTCACCGCAAGCCGCTGTTCACATGCTGGATGGGAGGCGAGGGCGTGGAAGCGAGCCGCAAGCGATTCGCGGCCCATGGCGTCCCGAGCTACACGCGACCGGAGGTTGCGGTGGACGCGATTGCGGCACTGTCGCTGTTTACCGCGAACCAGCAGCAGCTACTGCAGGTGCCGGCCCCGCTGCAGCGCGAGACGGAGCCCGACCGTGCCACCGCACAGGCAATCATCGATGCCGCGCTGGCAATCAGGCAGGAATGGCTCGATCCCGCCGACTCGAAGGCCGTGCTGGCGGCCTTTGGCGTGCCGGTGGTACGGAGCCTGCCGGCGCGCTCCGCCGAGCAAGCGGTGGCAGTGGCGCGCTCGGTGGGTTTCCCTGTGGTGATGAAGATCCTGTCGCCCGACATCGCCCACAAGACCGATGTCGGCGGAGTGCGGCTCGGCCTGTCCGACGTGCAGGGCGTGCGCTCGTCCTACGCGGCGATGATGCGCGACGTTGCCCGCGCGCGGCCGGACGCCGAGATCGAAGGGGTGCTCATCGAGCCGCTGTATCGTCAGCGGCATGCGCGCGAGCTGATGATCGGCGTAGTGCGCGACCCCGTATTCGGCCCGGCGATCAGCTTCGGCCTCGGGGGGCTGCTCGTGGAAGTGATCCACGACCGCGCCGTCGCGCTGCCTCCGCTCAATGCCTTTCTCGCCAGCGACCTCCTGCGCCGCACGCGCGCGAGTGCCGCGCTGCAGCCGCTGCGAGGTGCGCCGGCCGCCGACGAGGAGGCCGTCGTCGACATCCTGCTGCGCGTGTCCGACATCGTCTGCGAGCTGCCCAACGTGGGCGCTATGGACCTCAATCCGGTGATCGTCACCGACGCGGGCGCCGTCGTGCTCGATGCCCGCATCGGGATCGTGTCACGAACCGCTCTCGCGCGGCCCTACGACCACATGGCGATCCATCCGTACCCGAGCGCGCTGGAGCAGACGCTGGAACTCAGTGGCGGCGTGACTGTGGCGCTGCGACCGATTCGTCCGGAGGACGCGACGATCGAAAAGGAATTCGTGCACGGACTTTCCGAGCAGTCGAAATTCCTGCGCTTCATGTTTGGCCTGAAGGATCTCACGCCCGCGATGCTGTCGCGGTTCACGCAGGTCGACTATGACCGCGAGATCGCGCTCATCGCGGTGGTCGACACCGAGCACGGGGAGCGGCAGATCGGTGTCGCCCGCTACACGGTATTTCCTGACGAGCAGACCTGCGAATTCGCAATCGTCGTGGCCGACGACTGGCAGGGCAAGGGACTGGCGCGGCGGCTGCTCGCGCAGCTCGCCGAGACTGCGCGTCAGCGCGGCCTGGTCACGATGACGGGCGTCACACTGCGCGAGAACCACCGCATGATCGAGTTGTCGCGATCGCTCGGGTTCGAGACGAGGACCGACAAGGAGGATCCCGACCTCGTGCAGATGACGTTGGCGCTGCAGCGCCAGCCGGCGCCTGCCGCGCCGGCCTGACGCAGCTGCGGGATCCGTTCAGTCGAGCGCGGCGTCGAGCGTGATCTCGACGCCAGCGAGCGCCTTCGATACCGGGCAGTTCACCTTGGCTTCTGCTGCAAGCGCCTCGAAGCGCTCTGGGGTGATGCCCGGGATGCGGGCGCGCGTGGTGAGCTCGATGCGCGGTATCGAGAATCCGCCGGCCACGGCTTCGAGGTGCACGGCTGCGGTCGTCTGGATGCGCTCCGGCGCGAGTCGCTCACGTGCCAGCAACGCGGTGATCGCCATCGTGAAGCACCCGGCATGTGCCGCACCGAGCAGTTCCTCCGGATTCGTCTCCGCGCCCTGCTCGAAGCGTGCCCTGAAGGTGTAAGGCCCCCGGAAAGCGCCGCTCTCGAGCCCTATCTCGCCGGTCCCTTCGCGCAGGCTTCCGGCCCACGTCGCTTCCGCCTTGCGTGTCGTCATGCTGTTTTCCCCTCGGCGCGGGCGCGCCAGCGTGCCGGTGATGCTAACCGGATTGGCCGGCGGCTCGCTGGGTTGACCGTCGGCCGTGGTGGCAGTCGAGGCCCGCCACGGCCCGGGAGGATGATTGTTCTGATAAACAGAATGGCGTGATCAGATTAGGGATGTTTATCAGATCAATAGGTGCGCGTAGCTTAGGCCCCGCAGACACAGAGACAGACCCGAAGCCAACCGAAGCACACAGACTTTTAGACGCACCGGAGGATCAAGCCATGTTCACCTGCAACAGCGCCGACCGTTTCACCACTCGCGTCCTCGCCGGCCTCGTCGTCGCCGCGACGATACTGTTCGGCTCCCTGACCCACGCCGTCGTGAACTTCCAGGCCTTTGCCTGAGATGCGGTCGCCAGCCCTTCCTCGACCCGTTCGGCCGGAGCTGCAGCACGAGCTCGCTCTTGCCGACCGGGCCCGGGGGAAGGCCAGGCTTCTGCCAATGATCGCCTCCCGTGCGCCGGGGCTGATCAGGCGATCCGGATGACCAGCTTGCCGGCGACGTGCCCCACGCGCGACTGTGCGATGGCGCGCCCGGTGTCGACCAGCGGGTATTCGCCCGCAATCTCGCAGCGCAGTCGCCCCGAGCGCACCAGGCCCGCGAGTTCGTCCATCGCGTCCGCGTCGGGGCGAAGCATTACCGCCTGATGCCGGATCGCCCCGAGGCGGTTCAGCAGCGGATCCACGGTATACGTGAACGCGTCGGGCAGCGTGCTTGCATAGCTCCCACCGCGCTTCAGCAGGCGTCGGTGCCGGCTGCGCGGAAGGTTCGGCACGCAGTCGAGGACTGCGTCGAAGCCACCGGGCCATTTCTCAGGCGACAGCGTCTGGTAGTCCAGGAAGTCGTTCGCCCCAAGCCTTGCGACGAAATCGCGGCGTGCCGCACTCGCCACCGCGGTCACCACCGCACCACGCGCTCTTGCCACCTGCACTGCGACGTGGCCCACGCCACCCGAGGCGCCGTTCACCAGCACGCTCATGCCGTCGCCGACACGGGCCAGGTTGCAGAGCGCCACGGCCGTTACTCCTACGCAGGGCAGCGCGGCTCCGACGCGTTCGTCGACACCCTCCGGCCGGCGGGCGACGAATCCGGCTGGCACCGGCACGAACTCGGCGAACGTTCCGTGCACTCGGGCGAAGGGGTCGATGAAGCCCATGACGGGCTCGCCTTCGCGCCATCCGGCAGTGCCCGGCCCGATGGCCGCGACCTCGCCGGAGAAATCCGAGCCCATGGTCCTCGGCGTGCCGCCCTTGACCAGCAAGCGGAAATTTCCGTCCGATATCTTCCAGTCCACCGGATTGAGGCTCGCGCAGCGCACGCGGACCAGCAGTTCGCCCGGGTGCACAGGCGGCACCGGCACGTCCTCGAGCACTGGCGACACCGAGGGCCCACGTTGGTGGTAGCGAAACGCTCGCATGGGAGGAAGGCGGCTCCGGCCGGACACGTCAGGAGCCGCGATGCTGCCACAGGCGCGCCCGCGGCCGCGATCGATCAGCGCGGGGCCTCACCGTCGCCGGGCGTCAGCCCGAGGACGGTGAGGCGGTCGGGAGGGAAGCGCGCCGCGCGGGAGTCCGTGCGGCGCTGTGGGTCAGAACGAGTACTTCGTGGTGAACTGCAACCTGTTGAAGTCGCCGTCCGTTCCATTCTCGATCTCGCGGATGCCGTAGCGGTATTCCGCGCCGATATCGAGCTTCGGGAGCGGCGAGTAGAAGATATTCGCAGCCGCGCTCCAGCTCGACTTGTTCGCGCCGCCTCCGGTGAGATCGACATCGTTGTCGTAGTCTTGGATCGAGTACATGAGCGTGCTTCGCAGCTTGCCGCTACTTCCCCAGACGTGGCGATAGGCGAGGAAGCCGGCGAAGCCATCGATCGAGTCGAGATCCCCGTCGCTGTCGATCACCGCGTCGTTCGCGAAGTTCAGGGCGACGTAGCGTCCAAGGTTGCCGTACATCATCATCCAGCGGATGTCGTCCTTGCCGAAGTTGAACTTGCCGGAGCCGCTGATCGCACCGGTCCACGTGGAGGCGTCGATCGCATCCGCCCCCGTCGTCTCGTGAACGAGTTCGCGCAGCAGGCCCGCGACTGCGACGTGACCCCACGAGCCTTTCCACGCGTAGCGTGCGGTAAGGTCAGGCACCCAGCCGTCGTCGGACGAGATGCGCGCGCCACCGCGGTAGGGCGTGATGGTGGTCTCGCGGTTCTCGGCCGACAGTGAAAGCCCACCCGAAGTCCAGCGCACCTGCGGCTGGCGAACGAAGCTCGTCCCGTCTGTCGGGCCGATGAAGTCCACTGCCTCTGGGAGCGTGGCCACGTCCATGAAGTTCGACCACGTCTGCCCGACCAGCCAGTGTCGCCAGGTGACATATGCGTGGCGCAGCACGGGGGCGTAGGTGTTGCTGATGCGCTGGTCACCCGTCACCGACCCGAAGAAGTCGATCTCGAAGCGCGTCGACAGCTTGTCGCCACCTTCGAGGATCGTATCCGTCCCGAAGTTCACGCGTGACTGCTTCACGTGCGCATTGAGATCGAAGTCGTCCTCGCCGTTGCCGCCGACGGGCGTGACGCCCGGCACGTAGAAGTCGCGACCGACGCTGTTGTCCGCAATGTCGCCGTCCGACGTGCTGGTGAACAGCGCATCGGCCTTCACGAATCCGGTCAGCAGGAACGTGGTGTTCGGTGCAGCATTCGGCGTGATCGATACGCCCTGGATGGGCGCTTTCGCAGGGGCGCCGGCCGCCGCGGCGGGCGCCGGGGCAGGCGCTGCCTTCTGTGCCGAGAGCAATGCCTGGACCTGCTTCTCGAGTTCGGCTATGCGCGCCTCGAGTTGCTGTTCCTTTGCTGCATCGGCAATCGCGATGGCAGGCGCGCCGAACGCGGCGGCGGCGAGCGTGACCGTGATCATCCGGCCGAGCATGTTTCGGGCACGAGTCTTTTTGGGCATCGAACGGTCCCCCGTTGGTAGGCTCGAGCGATGCTGCGCCGCGCGGCTGCGCGCACGCTATTCGCCATTGGTCGAACCCATGAAATCCGGTCGCGCGGCAGGGTTATAGTCGCCCCCAGCATGAGCCGTCAGATCATCGTCGCAGATGACCATCCGCTGTTCCGGGAGGCACTCAAGGCCGCCGTCGGCCGTCTCGAGTCTGCGACGAGGTTCGTGGAGGCCGACTCGGTGGCCACGCTGCTTTCAGTGCTGGATAGAGAGCCGGACGCAGACCTCCTGCTGCTCGATCTCAACATGCCCGGAGCGCAGGGTTTCAATGCACTTGTGCACGTACGTGGCAGCCGACCGGGCCTGCCCGTCGTGGTCGTGTCCGCCGACGACGATACGGAGACCATCGCTGGTGCGCTGAGGTACGGCGCGCAGGGATTCATCCCGAAATCCACGGAGGCGGGGCAGATCGGTCGCGCAATCGAGGCCGTGCTGGCAGGCGAGATCTTCACGCCGCCTGGCTACGTCGCTCCGCGCGCGACGACGAGTGCCGACGACGACCTGCGTATCGCGAGACGCGTCGGCGAACTGACGTCTCAGCAGTTCCGAGTTCTCGGGATGCTGTGCTCGGGCCTGCTCAACAAGCAGATTGCTTACGAGCTCGATGTGTCGGAGGCGACCGTAAAGGCACACGTCACGGCAATCCTGCGCAAGCTCGGGGTCGCGACGCGCACGCAGGCGGTGCTCGCAGCCAGCCGGCTTGCGCTCGACCGCTCGAGCATCAAGCCACCGCCGGAAGGCGTCGAGTAGCTCAGTCCCGATGCGAGGCGCGCTGGGTCGCCAGCGCCCCCAGCAACGCGCGCAGTGCGCCCGGCTTAACGGGTTTGCGCAGCACCGGGAAACCCAGTTCGCGCGCGCGCTCGGCAAGCGCGATCGAGTGGTCTGCCGTCACGAGCGCGCCGGCGGGACCGGTTCCATCCGGAGGACACAGCTCGACGAGCAGTTCGAGTCCGTCCGGGTCGCCCTTGCCCAGGCGATAGTCCGCCAGCAATGCGGAAGGGCGCTCGCGGGCCGCAAGCTCGCGCGCGGTGGCTGCATCGGTCGCGCTCAGGATCTTCGCGCCCCAGCGTGACATGAGCGATGCCATCCCATCGAGGATCTCAGGCTCATTGTCGACACAGAGGACCGTCACGGCGACCAGGCTCGACGGTGCCGCGACGGGCTCCGGCGCGGTCTCCAGGGTTGCCACGGGCGCCGACGCGATGGGTACGCGTACCCGGAACACGGTGCCGCGACCGGGCTCGGAGCGAAGTTCCAGCTGCAGCCCAAGCAGTCGGGCGATGCGGTCGCAGATCGAGAGTCCCAGGCCGAGACCATGCTCGCCCCAGGGCGACGTGCGGTCGAGGCGGTGGAACTCATCGAAGATCGCCCGCTGGTGCTGCTCGGGGATGCCCGGTCCGGTGTCCCAGACCTCGATGAGGACCCGCGTGCCGCGGCGCCGGCAGGCGACGAGCACTCCGCCGCGCTGGGTGTAGCGCAGCGCGTTCGAGATCAGGTTCTGCAGCACGCGCCGCAGCAGCACGCGATCGCTGCGAACGTGGCACGCCGGGCGCGTGATCCGCAGTCGCAGCCCGCGGCGCTGCGCGACCGCGGCGAACTGGCGCTCCAGTGCCTCGAACACGTCTGCGAGCGCGAAGTCCGCGATCTCGCTGCGCATCGTGCCGCTCTCGATGCGCGCGATGTCGAGCATGTCGTCGAGCACTTCTTCCGCCGCCCGCATCGAGCTGTCGATGCGTCCCGCGATCTCGATCACGTCTGAGTCCGTCGAGCGCTCCTCCAGCGCGGATGCAAACAGGCGCGCGGCGTTCAGCGGCTGCAGCAGATCGTGACTGGCCGCGGCGACGAATCGTGTCTTGGTTGCGTTGGCCTCTTCGGCGAGGCGCTTCGCGGCCTGCTGTGCTCCGAGCGCCGTCTCCAGTTCGCTGGTGCGTTCGGCGACGCGCTGCTCCAGGGTCTGCGTGGCCTCGCGCAGCGCCTGCTCGGTCTGCTTGTACTCCGTGATGTCGGTGAACGTCGTGACGTAGCCGCCGTCGGGCATGGGCTGGCCGCGGATCTCGTAGACGCGGCCGGTGCGGCGCAGGCGCTGGATCACGTAGGAGTGTCCGGCACGCATGTGCGCCAGGCGCTTCTCGACCTGCTCGTCGGGGTCCGTGTCCCCGAACTCCCCGCGCAGGGCGTTCCAGCGGATCAGGTCCGCCACCGGACGGCCGACGTAGACCATGCCGTCGGGGTAGTTGAACATCTCGAGGTAGCGGCGGTTCCAGGCGACGATGCGTGCCTCGGCGTCGGCCACCGCGATGCCCTGCGAGACGTTCTCCATCGTCGCCTGCAGCAGCTGCCGGCTGAAACGCAGCTCCTGCGAGGTCTCGTCAAGCAGTTCCGCGACGTCCTCCGGCGGAATGCCTCGTCCCGCCATCGCATGAGTGAACATCAGGCGCGCCGACGAGGCACCGATCGCACCAGCGAGCACGCGTTCCATGTACTGCAGCAGGCCACGGTCGGCAGGCTCGCCGGCAGCCGGGACCGGCCGACCCAGGCCGGTGTGGTAGCCCTCCAGCGCGCGCTTGGCCCCATCCACTCCCAGGATTCGTTCCATCACCACGAGCAGGTCACCGACCCGCGCCCCGCCCGCGCCGGCTACACCTACAACCGGTGCACCGCCACGCAGG
>Ga0210103_1000178_pt1 | contig 12109 bp, 9 predicted proteins | sample RushSE_CattailNL_6_FD_185564 | JGI IMG/M metagenome (GOLD analysis project Ga0210103, IMG submission 185564) | Wetland microbial communities from San Francisco Bay, California, USA, that impact long-term carbon sequestration - RushSE_CattailNLA_D2... | ecosystem: Environmental > Aquatic > Marine... | reverse complement strand
TGAAAGTTCTTTAACTGATTGAAATTCTAAATATGATGGTCTCGTAAAAAGTAACGAAACCGTCATGCCGGACTTGATCCGGCATCCAGAAGCGCTTGAAATTACTGGATTCCGGCTTTCTCCGAATGACGAAAAAGGGCATTTTTTGACTTTTTACGAGTTTGTCAAATATCAAACAAATCCCAATGACCAAAATTCGAAATTCAAAACAAGGGCTCGTTCTTAAAGGTTTTGGTCATTGGATGTTGGAATTTATAATTTGCCTGCCCTGTTAAATCTTCTTTTAAGAAGTTTGCGGTACAGCTTGATAATGCCATCTTCATTACTAACGCAGCTGCACCATTTATCAAACTATTTAACGGGGTGAATAATTTGGTGCTTGGAATTTGTAATTTTAAATACAAACCCCCGCGGCAGAGCCGAAGAACTGTTACCCGGCCCAAAGTACCAGGCTTTTCAAAACTGAATAAATAGAATGCCAAAACGGACGGACATACATAAAATTCTCATCATCGGTGCAGGCCCGATTATTATCAGCCAGGCGTGCGAGTTTGATTATTCGGGCACCCAGGCATGCAAGGCGCTCAAAGAAGAAGGCTACGAGGTCATACTGGTCAACAGCAATCCTGCAACCATCATGACCGATCCCGAGATGGCCCATCGAACCTATATTGAACCGGTGGTTCCATTGGTGGTTGCGAAAATTATTGAAAAAGAACGGCCTTGTGCGCTGCTTCCAACATTGGGCGGCCAAACCGGTCTTAATACGGCGTTTGAAGTAGCCAAGATGGGGGTGCTCGACAAATTTGGGGTCGAAATGATCGGTGCATCCGTCGCATCGATTGATAAAGCCGAGAACAGAGAACTTTTCAGAGATGCTATGGAAAATATCGGACTCCGCATTCCCAAAAGCGGTTTTGCAACCCATATGGAAGCGGTCAGGACGGTTGCCGACGATATCGGATTTCCCGTCATTGTCCGCCCCAGTTTTACCCTGGGCGGCACAGGTGGCGGTGTTGCGTACAATCCCGAAGATCTGGAGATATTGGCAAAAGCAGGGCTCGATGCCAGTCTGATCGGGCAGGTGATGATTGAGGAATCGGTTTTGGGCTGGAAAGAATATGAACTCGAGGTGATGCGGGATAAAAATGACAATGTCGTTATTATCTGTTCCATTGAAAATATGGACCCCATGGGCATCCATACCGGTGACAGCATCACCGTAGCGCCGGCACAGACACTGTCGGACAAAGAATATCAATCCATGCGGGATGCCTCTATCGCCATCATGCGGGAAATCGGCGTGGATACCGGCGGTTCAAACGTCCAGTTTGCCGTCAACCCCAAAAACGGAGAACTGATCGTCATTGAAATGAATCCCAGGGTTTCACGCAGCTCTGCCCTTGCGTCAAAAGCTACCGGCTTCCCCATTGCCAAAATCGCCGCCAAACTGGCTGTGGGATATACGCTGGATGAAATTCCCAATGACATTACCGGAGAGACCTTTGCAGCCTTTGAACCGACACTCGATTACTGTGTTGTCAAAATACCGCGCTGGACATTTGAAAAATTCCCGGAAACACAGGACTATCTCACCACTTCCATGAAATCCGTCGGTGAAACCATGGCCATCGGCCGAACATTTAAAGAGTCGCTGCAAAAGGGTTTGAGGTCTCTTGAAATCGGACGTTTTGGCCTGGGCGCCGACGGGAAGGACCTTCTGGATCCGGAAAATGACACCGCGAAAAATTTGTCGTTATCCGAAATTGAGCAGAAACTGGCGACGCCGAACTCCCGGCGGATCTTCTACTTGCGGTATGCCATACAGAAAGGAATGCCCATCTCGTTTATTTATGAATTAACCGGCATCGACCCGTGGTTTTTGAATCAGATCAAACAGATGGTTGAACTGGAGGACCGCATCAAGTCCGCCAAAACCGATTTGCCTGAAATGCTTTTAAAAAAAGCCAAATCCTGGGGGTTTTCAGACGTTCAGCTCGCCCATTTAACCGGATCTACCGAAGAATCGATTGAGCAAACCCGAAAAACTTATGACATACGTCCCGTTTACAAGCTGGTGGACACATGCGCTGCGGAATTCAAGGCGGCGACACCCTATTACTACTCCACCTATGAAATGGAAAATGAAGCAAGGATCTCTGACCGAAAAAAGGTGATGATTTTGGGCGGCGGCCCCAACCGGATCGGCCAGGGGATTGAGTTCGATTACTGTTGTGTCCATGCATCTTTCGCACTTCGTGAAGAAGGCGTTGAGAGCATCATGGTCAACAGTAACCCGGAAACCGTAAGCACGGATTACGACACTTCGGACAAGCTCTATTTCGAACCGTTGACCAAAGAAGATGTGCTCCACATTGTGGAAACCGAAAAACCCATGGGCGTCATTGTTCAATTCGGCGGTCAAACACCACTCAATCTTTCAGGATCTCTGCATAAGGCCGGAGTCCCTATTCTGGGCACCCAACCTGATAGTATCAACCGGGCAGAAGACAGAGAACAGTTTCAAGCATTTTTAAAAAAATTGGGCCTTGTCCAGCCGGAAAACGGCACTGCATTATCTGTAAATGAAGCCGTGGCGGTGGCTGAAATAATCGGGTACCCGGTCATTGTCCGTCCATCTTATGTACTGGGCGGTCGGGCCATGAAAATTGTCTATGATCGTCAGGAACTTGAAAACTTTACCAGGCTTGCCATCCTGGAATCTTCCGGTCATCCCGTACTCATCGATAAATTTTTAGCGGATGCCCTTGAAATTGATGTTGATGCCGTTTCGGATGGGAAGATGACCATCATCGGCGGAATCATGGAACACATTGAAGCGGCTGGAATTCACTCGGGAGATTCTGCCTGTGTTTTGCCGCCATATAGTATCTCATCATCGATGCTTGATGAAATCGGCCGTGCGACAAAAGCCATGGCAGCAGAACTCGATGTTGTCGGTTTGATGAACGTTCAATATGCCATCAAAAACAACCGACTTTATGTTCTTGAGGTGAATCCCAGGGCATCCAGAACCATACCGTTTGTGAGCAAGGCGACCGGCATCCCTCTGGCCAAAATCGCAACAAAGGCCATGCTCGGCAAAACGCTGAAAGAACAGGGTCTCGTCAGCGAAAAAATTCCAGCCCACGTTTCTGTCAAGGAAGCTGTATTACCGTTTAACCGGTTCCCGGATGTTGATACCCTTCTCGGGCCGGAGATGAAATCCACCGGAGAAGTCATGGGAATCGATTCGGATTTCGGGTCTGCATATGCAAAGTCCCAATTCGGTGCGGGTCAGCTTCTGCCGGACAAAGGAACCGTCTTTATCAGTGTAAAGGACAATGACAAGCAGGCGGTTCTTCCTGTGGCATCCCAATTTAATGATATGGGTTTTACGATCATGGCAACCCGTGGGACCTCATCGTTTTTAAAGAACCAGGGCATTGTGAACAAATTGGTCAACAAGGTTTCCATCGGTCGTCCCGATGTGATCGATGCCATAATGAACGCAGAAATGCAGTTAATCATAAATACACCCTCAGGCGGTAAAACCACGCGTGACGGGTACGTAATCAGACGTGCAGCCATAAAATTCAATATTCCATACACCACGACCATTGCCGGTGCCATGGCCATGTGTAAAGGAATTGCGGCGCTCAAGAAAAAACGTCTTTCGGTAAAAACCATACAGGAGTATAATAACATATCATTACAAACCTGAATCGAATGAGGTTAATATCCAATATCGAATTCTCAAAATCCATTTTTTAAGTATTTTCAGTTAGATATTGATTATTATGTTTTTATAAGGAATCCAATGGATCATTTTGAAAAACCCCGTGAAGCCTGCGGACTGTTCGGGATTTACGGCCATCATGAAGCGGCGAGACTGACCTACTTTGGACTGTATGCGCTTCAACACCGGGGCCAGGAAAGCGCCGGAATTGCTGTTGCCAGAGACCATAACATCGTGGATCACAGAGGCATGGGTCTTGTGCCTGATGTTTTCGATGTAACCCATCTGGAACACTTGGATGGAGAAAGTGCCATAGGACACGTGCGCTATTCCACCACGGGAAGCTCGATACTGTGCAATGCACAGCCGTTTGTCGTCCATCATCGCAAAAAAGCATATGCAATCGCTCATAACGGCAACCTTGTCAATGCCTACCATCTGAAAAAGGAACTCGAGGAAACAGGCTCCATATTTCAGACCACCATGGACAGTGAAATTTTTCTTCATTATTTTGTTAAAAGCTTAAATTTAGGATTTGAAGGCGCTCTGGTAGAGACGGTGTCACGGCTGAAAGGGGCCTTTTCTTTTGTGATGCTGACCAGCAGGGGAGAAGTCATCGGCATCAAGGACCCTTATGGTTTTCGTCCGTTATGCCTGGGCCGGCTCAACGGCCATTATGTCCTGGCGTCTGAGACCTGTGCACTGGATCTGGTCCAGGCGGAATTCATCCGTGAACTCGACCCCGGCGAAATCGTAATTATCAGTGAAGACGGCATACGGAGTATAAAAACCCCGGTACCTGAAAGGAGAGCGTTTTGCATCTTTGAATTCATCTATTTTGCAAGACCGGACAGTACCATCTACGGCCAAAATGTGTATTTAACCCGAAAGGCTCATGGACGGCGCCTTGCACAGGAGGCGCCGGCTGATGCCGATTTGGTTATGCCCTTTCCCGACTCCGGGACGTACGCCGCCCTTGGCTATTCTGAAGCCTCCGGAATCCCCTTCGAGATGGCCATGATCCGAAATCATTATGTGGGGAGAACATTTATCCAACCCACTCAGAGCATGCGTGACTTTGGGGTTCGGGTAAAATTAAATCCGGTTAAAGAACTTCTCGATGGAAAAGACATCGTCATCATCGAAGATTCGATTATCAGAGGAACGACGGTAAGAACCAGGGTCAAAGCCCTTCGTGGGCTCGGTGTTAACCGGATTCATTTACGGGTGAGCGGCCCTCCCCATCGTTTCCCGTGTCACTACGGAATCGATTTCTCCACAAGAGGGGAGTTGATTGCTGCCAACATGTCCGTTGAAAAACTTCAAGACTTTCTCGGTTTGGATTCGCTAAACTATCTCAGCCTTGAAGGGCTTCTTTCTTCAACCGGTATCGTCCATCCGGAAAACAACTTTTGCAAGGCGTGTTTTGACGGCTGTTATCCGGTCAGCTTTGATAAGAACCTGTCCAAAGATTGTCTTGAGAGAATTTAATCCGGATATTCATGAAAAATTACCAATAAACCAATTGCCGACAATGAAAAAAACCGTTGCTTTTTCTAAAAATTCCGTCAATGTTTTTTTCCACATCCTGACCCACTGCAACCTTAAGTGCAAACATTGCTATATCAACAAAAAACAGCATGGCAAGAAAACCCTTCCCCTGAAAACCATCGAAGACTGGCTCCAAGTTTTTGCTTCAATGAATAAAGAAGCCAATGTCATCTTTTTGGGCGGAGAACCCACACTTCATCCGGATCTTCCCATGGCCATCATAAAAGCCAAATCCCTCGGTTATAATTCCATTACCGTCGACACAAACGGATATCTGTTTCACAATATACTTTCCAAGGTCAGTCCGGATATTGTCGACTATTTCAGCTTCAGTCTGGATGGCGTTACCCGAAGAACAAACGATATGATTCGGGGGAAAGGATCATTTGACACGTGTATCCAAGGCATCAAAGCCGCGACTCTCGGCAGTTTTTCCACCAGCCTGATCTACACTGTGAGTACGAAAAATATACATGAACTTGATAACATCGCACCGCTTTTGAAAGATTTGAAAGTTAACCGTTTTTTCATACAAGTCATTGGAATTCGAGGAAAATCCGCTGAAAGCAAGGCGGAAATCTTACAGGTTTCTCGAAAGGACTGGATAAAAAATATTCCTGACGCAGCCCAAAGAATATCCCGTCTCGGGATCACCGTCACATACCCGAAAGTTTTTTTAGATCCGGAAGAAGCTTTTGAATGTGCCGGTCTGGTGGCTGAGAACTATTTTATCTTCCCCAACGGCAGGGTCTACCGATGCCCTCTGTGTGAGGACTATCCGCTGCACAGCATGGCCTTAAAGGATAACGTGCTGGTGAATACCCCGAGGATCAACGAAAACGACCTTTTTACACTAAATATTCCTGAAGGATGCGTGATGAACAAACTCTTTCAGCCCGACAACCTGATCTATGGCCGAAACGGCACGCCGAAATATAAGATCGCCTGCTGCATGTTAAAAGAAGAGATTCGGGGTCTGCGGTAATCAACCAATTGGAATGGCCCAAGCCGACAGAATTTCAGCTTAGACGGACTCAGCATTAAACTTCGCTAGATGGAATGGGCGGCAGAATGAAACCGTGAAATGAATGGTTCGAAAGGTCGGCTACTCTGATATTTTTCTTTTCTCAAGTTCAGTTAAGTTCGATTCTTCAACCAAGATATTATATTTTTCGACTTCCGCATCAAACGCTTCTTTTCTTCTGTCGAAATCTTCTATTTTCTTATTAAGCTCCGATACGATTTTATTATGTTTGTTGACATCCCTTTTGGATCTGAATTTTTCCTGGTCTTCCGTGATCTGTTTTCTTTCCTCCATCAAGGCCCTGTATTCTTCGTTCAATGCCTGTTTTTCCACGTCCAGGCGTTTTCTGATTTCAGCAAAATCATTTTCGTCATGTTTATCTTTCGCCTGCTCTTTCTCGAATAAAGGCTCCGACTTCTCGGCGTTTTCCTCATCCGTTTGAACATCATAGGTGTTGCTTTGAGATTCGGTATACTCATGAATATCGGTTCGTTGATCTTTGGGAACATCTGTCAAATCGTCTGTGTAATGGACGTTACCGTCTTTATCAAAATATCTGTAATATTCTGCTGAAGCCGACATCGAAAATAACACCAGCGTTAATGATATGAAGAATCTTATAAGTTTCATAAGCAATTGAGTAACATATTCCCGCAGCACCACTTTATTCAATGGGGCTGCAAATTTTGGTTTCAGGATGAATACTCCGTTCCGACCGGGTTATCAGGGCGGTAGAAGTGGTCTGTTCGGTATGCAAGACGAGTAATGTGCCGTAAATATAAGGCGTCAAAGGAACTTTTTCTTTGCTCTTGGGATCGAGTTTTTCACTTTCCTGAGAATATATACTGTATGACTGACCGATCCTGACACCGTCCAGATCGCCTTTATTGATGTAAACTACGGTATAATCTCCAATGTTACTTTCACCTTCATCGGATACGATGACTTTTCCTTCCATCCCTTTTTTGGATTGGGTGAGGGCTATCCTTGGCGACCGCTTTTTATACGGCATCAAAAGGTCGTTCACGGCAATATCCCGGTAAGATTGAACAACTGTGGCTAAAACAAAATCAGGCTCTTTCTTTGTAATTTCAACGACTCCCGTCAGATAGTGCTGGGTCCCGATAAGGGTCTTCGTTTCTTTATCTTCAATCGGTTTTAAAGTTCTATATACCGTATATTTGGTGCCAGGCAGAAGAGATTGATCAACATTCGGATGGATATAGACAAGGTCCCCGACACTGATCAATCCTTTATCATCTTGGACTTTAAAAATTGTACCATGGGGAGTGATGGGTTGTTTTTTAATGAATCCGATGCTGTTGATGGGTGAATAGAAAAAGTGGACTGTATCTTTTATCGGTTCCGTTTCCTTGCCTTGACCCTCCTCAAGAGTTTTTTTGATAAACGTGTCATCGCCCTTTATCTGATAGATTCGAATACGCTCTCCCGGATAAATCCAGTGGGGATTTGGAATTTGACTGTTATCGCTCCACAGTTTTGGCCAAAGCCAAGGGGAATCAGAAAAATGATTTGATAGATCCCAAAGTGTGTCCCCTTTTTTAACGGTATAGTAAAAACCTGCTTCGTGTTCCAGGGTTTCCATGTATTCCTGGGCAAACAGACAACCTGGGAAAACAACCATTACAAATAGAATACACACAACCATCATTGCCCGGGGTTTTCTCATACAATCCATCAGCCGCTCCGAATTTTTGTTATTATTTTTCATTAATTTTAGTATTATAACCGGGAAACTGGCAAATTGTCAAGCTTTTCGATATTTTTCGAAATCAGGTTCATCAATAAAAAAGCCTCCATGCGGACAACGCATAGAGGCTTTTGAATCAGGAGTTAAATGGGTCGGGTTACATCATTCCACCCATTCCGCCCATTCCGCCCATTCCGCCCATTCCGCCGCCTCCGGGCATTGGTTCCGGTTTTTCTTCAGGCTTCTCAGCAACCATTGCTTCTGTCGTTAACATCAACGAAGCAACGCTTCCTGCATTTTGCAAGGCAAAACGGACGACTTTGGTCGGATCGATAACGCCGGCTTCGATCAGGTCTTCATATTTGTTGGTCTCGGCATTAAAACCATACGCGCCTTCATGTCTTTTAACTTTGTCAATGACGACAGAGCCTTCAAATCCGGCGTTGTTGGCAATCTGTCTTAAAGGCTCTTCGATGGCACGGGTTACAACTTTTACACCCAATTTCTGGTCAGCCTTAATTTTGATCTTCTCCAGTGCATCGATACAGCGAACCAGAGCAACACCACCCCCTGGTACGATCCCTTCTTCAACGGCAGCTCGTGTTGCGTTCAATGCATCTTCAACACGTGCCTTTTTTTCCTTCATTTCCGTTTCCGTAGCGGCACCGACATTAATAACCGCCACACCACCAATGAGTTTGGCCAATCGTTCCTGGAGTTTTTCACGGTCATAATCTGATGTCGTCTCATCAATTTGAGCGCGGATCTGTTTTACACGTCCTTCAAGGGCAGAACGTGAACCAGCCCCGTCGACGATGGTCGTGTTGTCCTTGTCAATATTGATACGTTTCGCTTTGCCCAGATCTGAAATCGTCAGATTCTCGAGTTTGATTCCCAGATCTTCCGATACCACCTGGCCACCGGTCAGGATCGCAATATCCTCAAGCATGGCTTTGCGTCTATCGCCAAAACCTGGAGCCTTGACCGCCGCAACCTGAAGGGTCCCTCTCAGTTTGTTAACGACCAGCGTGGCAAGTGCCTCACCTTCAACGTCTTCAGCAATAATCAACAGGGGTTTTCCCATTTTTGCAATCTGCTCAAGAATCGGAAGCAGATCTTTCATGCTGCTAACCTTTTTTTCGTTGATCAGAATATAAGGGTCCTCCAGAGAAGCGAGCATCTTATCCGGATCTGTCACAAAGTATGGTGAAAGATATCCGCGATCGAACTGCATACCTTCAACAACCTCAAGGGAAGTCTCCATGGCTTTTGCTTCTTCAACGGTAATAACGCCCTCTTTACCCACCTTGTTCATGGCTTCGGCTATAATGTTCCCGATGGTTTCGTCGTTGTTGGCGGAAATGGTGCCGACCTGGGCAATTTCACGCTGATCTTTCGTCGGCTTACTAATCTTGTGCAGCTCTTTCACGGCAACTTCAATAGCCTTGTCAATACCGCGTTTGATAGCCATGGGATTGTTGCCGGCGGCAACAAGCTTTTGCCCTTCTTCATATATAGCCCTTGCAAGAACTGTAGCCGTGGTCGTACCGTCACCTGCCATATCGCTGGTTTTGCTGGCAACCTCTTTCACCATCTGAGCACCCATATTTTCAAACTTGTCTTCAAGTTCGATTTCCTTGGCTACGGTTACGCCGTCTTTGGTGACCGTGGGTGATCCCCAGGATTTTTCAATAACAACATTTCTACCTTTAGGGCCAAGTGTCACGACAACGGCATCCGCAAGTTTTCTAATCCCGTTCAGCATGGCTTCACGGGCTTTCATATCGTATTTTATTTCTTTAGCCATCTTGGTCTATCCTCCGTTTTCTATGTTTATTATTCGATTACGCAGAGAACTTCTTGTTCGCTCATGATCAGGTATTCTTCACCCTCAATTTTAACCTCCTGACCACCGTATTTCCCAAACAAAATCCGATCACCTACTTTGACTTCCAGAGGGACACGTTTGCCATCGTTATTGAGTGCACCCACTCCAACCGCCACAATTTTTCCTTCTGCCGGTTTTTCTTTCGCTGTGTCGGGGATAATAATCCCTCCCTTGGTCTTCGTCTCTTCCTCAACACGTTTTACCAAAATGCGATCATTTAACGGTCTGAGTTTCATTTTTCAATCTCTCCTTTTTTTAATTATCAAATTATTATAAAAATTATGCGTTGAAACGAAAATTAAACAATAATATCAGGTTATAGTATTACTCGGCAGGTTTTTTTGACTTTTCGGATGTTTTGCTTGGACTATCTGAGCTTTGGTTTGTGTTCTGCTTCCCTTTATGTGAAGGCGTTTTTGATCCCCCAGGTTTTCCAGCATAGTCTGTTACATACCAGCCCGTTCCTTTAAGATGGAAACTGCTGCAAGAAATTAGCTTATGGAGCTTTCCGGAGCAATGCTTGCATTTAACCAGTGGCCTATCAGAAAATTTCTGAAGCACTTCATCTACCCTCCCACATTTCGAACATTCATATTCATATATGGGCATACTCGAAAACCTCCTGCTGAATATAAATCGATTCCTTATAAAACAAGATTTGAGTCAAAATACACACACATCTATTAAATTTGCATTAATATATGCAATGTTTTCGCATTGTCAAGGCATACCCGGCATTTTTTTGAATTATAATTTCCTCAAATCATCAATCGGTTTGTGCCATCTTTCATAAAACTTCAACACATTCTTCATGCCAAACAAATTGATCGGGTCGAGTATACCACGGGTGATTTTATGGACATGAGCTTCTTCCACCATCATCTCTTTAGGGGACGCCTCAAAATTTTGAAGGAATTTGCTGAACCTTAGAACATGAATAAGTTCATGAGCCACAATGTAGAGGGCAAATGGGAAGAGTTTTATGTCAGGCGAATCTTTCATGGCTGAAAGGATCGCATGATCTTGAAGACATATTTTATAAAAATCATAGGTTGATGAACCTAAGGAAGAATCCTTTCGCCGGCCCTTATATCGAACAACTTGTGCAAAGGGGCCGTGGACAATTTCGTCGGGAGAAAGATCGGCCAGTGTTTTGATATCATATGCGCAAGCCGCAGACCATTGGCTCGCAGACATCTTATAGAAGTTACTGACAAGCTCTTCAGCCATTGCCACACAATTATTGATAATGTCGATCTGCTGTGGGTCGAATTTTTCCAGATTCACCATAAGGCTGGTTCTTCATCAAAAAAAATGTGGACATCATATTATTATTAATGTATCTATGTTCGGTTCAAACTAAATGAAAATAAAGACTGGAGGTGATCTGTTGGGTAGTGTCGTAAAAAAACGAAGAAAAAAAATGCGAAAACATAAACACAGAAAGCTTTTGGCCAAGACGCGTCACCAAAGAAGGAAGGGTAAATGATGACCTTGGGGGGCTTTTCTGTAAATTTACAAAAAAGCACCGTTTCTTAAACGGTGCTTTTTTATGCGGTTATTTGGAATAGCCTTTGAGATATTTTAAAAATTCCGAGTCGGTAGAAAGAATCAGCGAATTGTCTTTGTCCAGGGCGTCGCGGTAAATTTCCATCGTTTGAACAAAGGAGTAAAATTCAGGATCTCTTTGATAAGCGTCAGCGTATATGATCGTTGCCTCCGCATCTGCTTTGCCTTTAATTTCCTGGGCTGTTTTATAAGCTTCAGAAGTAATTTTTTGCAAATCCCTTTCTTTTTCACCCAGTATTTTTTGCGCTTCCCCTTTGCCCTCGGAGCGGAATTTTTCCGCAATTTGTTTGCGCTCGGCAATCATGCGGCTATAAACGGACTTTTGGACATCTTCGATGTAATTGATGCGCTTGATTTTGACATCCACCAGTTCGATGCCGAATTGAGCCAGTTTCGGCTGGGCCTGTTTCAAAATTTCCTTGGTGATTTTTTCACGGCCCACGGAAATGGCATAGGTTTCGCGAATTTCCCGATCACCTTCTTCCAAACTGACCTCTGCTGCCATTTCCAGCTCACGGTTCGATTTTCGGACCGCTTCAATGAGCGTATTTGAGGTAACGAAGTTGCGAACGGCAGGGTCGATGATGTCGTTTAATTTTGCAGTCGCATTCAAACGATTGTTAACGG
>Ga0210103_1000176_pt1 | contig 12179 bp, 10 predicted proteins | sample RushSE_CattailNL_6_FD_185564 | JGI IMG/M metagenome (GOLD analysis project Ga0210103, IMG submission 185564) | Wetland microbial communities from San Francisco Bay, California, USA, that impact long-term carbon sequestration - RushSE_CattailNLA_D2... | ecosystem: Environmental > Aquatic > Marine... | reverse complement strand
ACCCGCCTCGTTATCGTAGTTGAACTGGTGGGTGATGCCCCGGAAAAGCTCGCCGTCGATGCCGTGCAGGGTCTCGGTGGTGCCCCGGCGAGTCAGCCACTTGGCCCGCTCATAAAGCTGGTTGATGGAGTAGGCAGCCTTGTTCCACTGTGAATAGTAGTACCGGACGCCATTGCCGTTGTTCAGGTTGATGCCCTGGTAGCCCTCGACATTGGTGATTTCGGTCCAGCCCGCCACGGTCCCCACGGCGGTCGTGTTGTTGAGGTCGGTGTTGGTGAAGATAGCGGCCACGGCGTTGCCCAGGCCCATCGTGACCTCGAACTCGGCGAAGGTATGTCCCCACTCCCGAGCAAAGACCCGGATGCGCTTACCATCCACGTCCGCCCCGGCGTCTCTGGTCTTGATGAGCATCCGGCAGAGGATATTGGCGGCGGGTACGGCGTTGATGCCGGTGCCCCAGAACGGAGAATCGGTGTCGTAGAGGGCGTTGTCCTGGACCACCTGCAAGGTCGTGACCCCGGCCACGGCTCCCACGACGACCAGCCCGGAGTAGAGGGTGTCGCCCCCGGCCTGCTGGATGGACCCGTCGTAGAGGTACTCTGCGGCGGCGTCGTCGATGTTGAACGGCGCATTGAGGGTGATGATGTTGTCGGTAGCCCTGGCAGACGGCGTGACGCTGGTGATGTCCAACAGGTCGTTGCCGGAAGCCTGCTCTTGGTCAGCAAGGTCTTGAAGCCACCGATGAAACTCCAGGACGGTGTATCTGGTCGCCCCGGACACGTGTCGGATGTCACCGTTTATTGCTACGCTGAAATCGTCGCCGATTGCCATTTCTCACTTCCTCCTTATCTCTTTGCCTTGATGACCGGCACAAACTCAAGATGGGAAAGCTCCGTGAAGTCGGAGATTTCCATGGTTAAAACCTCATCCTGCACCTTCTGGCTGACAGAGAACCGGGTCCGGTCATCCAGCTTACAGAAGGACTCCTCACCATTGTTGCCCAGAACCCGGAGGGCCGGGGTGCCCGCTTTTTTACCGGGGTAGATGGCCCTCAGGCGCTTGTGGTTGAGAAAACCGAGGTTGGTCGGCCCGATACGCACGCCAGGGTGAATCGGTCGCCCAGCGTCGTCTCCGCCCCCCAGGAGGTATATTCCGTCCTCACCCGCAGCATAGCACTTCCCGTCCTTCATAGCATAGGAATTAAAGCGGAAATTCCCATAAATGCTCGGCTCGAAGTAAAAACCACTGAGCGCCCAGGTCTCGAAGCGGGCCGCCTCTTCTTCCAGGGCCGTGCCCTCGACAATGACCCCGCCGGAAAGTTCAAGCTCGATGGACGGTGGGGTCCAGAAGCCGAAGACGCAGGCCCCGCCCACCTTAACCTGAGCACGGGTAAGCTCGAACTCATAGACCCCCGGCGTCGGGATGTCGAACCCCAATGCGCCGCCAGCGTAGATGGTGCCGTGGGTCTCAAATTCATAGACGGTCTCGTCCTCGCCCATGGTGGGGTCCGGGGTCAGGATGGGGGGACGCCGTATCCCACCGACTACCACTCCGCCGGAGAGCGTGATGGCGACGTAAAGCTCTTCGAGCTTCTCAAACTCAAAGCCAAGCTCGCCGCCGACCTTGACGCCCCGGCTGGTGGTCAGGTAGGTGACGGGGATTTCGGTGAAGCCCACATGGGCTATGCCCAGCTTACCGCCAACCTCGACTCCGCCTTTCAGGACGTGCCGGGTGACTCCGGGTTCATCGTAATCCACTTCCAGATAACCGCCAACCTTAACCCCACCAATGGTCGTAAGGCGAATCTCGTCCGGGAAACTCTCGTCAAAGACACATTCGCCTCCAACCGACAAGCCTCCAGAGACCTCGAAGGTGTACTCGGCATAGACGTTGACAGAAGTTGCCAGGGGGTCGAGGGCAACCTGCATGTCCCCCATGATGACGTAGTACGGAGGGGGGCCATCCAGAAAGCTCAGGTCGGCAGCGCCGTACCCGGAGTCATTATCAAACCCAGGTGTGGGGATGCGGTACGTGGCCTCCGGGGTTATGGTAAGTTCAATGCCTGCGCTCTCATAGAAGCGGTCAGGGAATAGGGACTCGCACGAAGGCTGAACCGTAATCGGGATGCCGGGAGAGACATAAGCAAACCCGTGGGCAGTTGTGGCGGATGGCGTAACAGAAATGCCGATGGAACCACGGTATTCATAAATCCCCGGAGGCTGAAAGAAGTATTCACCCTGAGGAGTAATGGCAAGAGGGATTTCGCAAACAGGTTGCCATACCGGGTCATAGGTGCCCTGAGGCGTTATAGATAAAGGGATATTGCCAGAGTAAACGTGGGTGTTCGGGTCGGTTGGCACCCATTCGACACTAAGAGAGACTGAAGAGGCTTTTGCTTCGCTTTCTTCGTTATATTCTACCCAGGCGTAGTTAGAGATAATGTCCAGTTGATTTTCTGCACTATAAGACCCAGAGCGCAACTTAACTGCCTCAATCTCGTTGACCATGCGATTGAGGACCGCCACTTCGTCGATGACGCCGTTAAAATAAGCAACCGTACCAGCTTGGTCGGCCCCGATGCGGAGGTCGAGGTCGGACACCCGAAGCTCGTTGGTCATAACCTTACTGTAAGACGAGAGAACCCCGGTGCTTAGATTATAAATCCAGACGTAAAGGAGTTTGTTGACGCCATCGAAGGTGACGACCACGTGGTACTTCGTGTTGGCCGAAATCGTGCCGGTCTCAAAGTTCTCGTAAGCGGTCCCTGCTCCATAGCCCCACATGACCCGCAGTTTAGAATTGTATAGGTAAATGCCGAAACACCTGTTGGTGTCGAACCATTTGCCGATTATGCAAGCCCAGGTCGTAGTGGGGACCGTGGTTGGGCGTATCCAAAAGGAGAATGTGGCGAGCTTGCTGGTGTCGCCATTTTTGAACGGAAACCCCGAGACCAGATTAGCGTCGGGGATATTGAGATATTGAGAGCTTCCAGAGGCGAGGGCTACCGCACACGCACCCTCCATGTGGTTCGTGGTTTCTTCGGTGCCGCCGTTGTTGGTGAGCGTGTTGGTGCTCTTGGAGTCGGTGGTGAGGCCTCCGGCCTCGAACCGCCAAAGGGCCTTACAGCTTGCGTCACCGGAGAAGTCATTCGCCATGCGTTGCCCCTTATGCGGTCAATTTCAGGCCGCACTCTAAAGCATCAATATCATCTTTCGTCCAGCCGGTAGCCGTATAGGGGTTGGTTTCCCAGAGCTTTATGTTCTGCTCGGGAGCAAGCCAAAGTGGGGCTTGCACGGCGGTCCCCAGGTAATTTGTGCCGCTTACCCTGACTACCGGGGTCACATTTTTAGCTGCCGGTATCCCGGTAAGAAAGTTGCGGACGGCAGCCTGTATGCACTTGACCGACTCTACCGACCCAACCAAGTCCTGCATGGCAAAGGTTTGAATGTCGCCGTCCGAGTGTCCTTTAATGTGGAGAGCATCGCTGGGCGGGATGCTATTTACGGCCTCGAACCTCTCGTAAGTAGTCCGGTTCTGGCGAATCAGGTCGAGCACAGGGTCGGTCAGGATGACCGGGTAGATGCGCATATTGTCCAGCCATCCGTCGAAGTAATCCGAAGGGGTCCGGTAACACCCGATGTAAAGGTCGTCAGAAGAAACCCTCAGAATTGCAGACGGCGTGGTTCCCGTGTAGGTCGTCCAAGTCCCGGCATCGTAGTCATAGACCCGAACCGACCAGGTGCGGTTGTCGCCGTGAATCTTGCAGGCCACGAAATACCACTTGTCTGCCGTGGGTGTAAAAACATCCCAGGTGGTAGCGGCGGTTGCCGAGGTCCCCCAGAGTAGCCGAAACTTGCTGTTAGTTAAGTAGGCCTCAAAAGAGTTGTCGGTGCCGTAGTTCTCCTTGGCGAAGATTTTCTGGTAGACCCCAGAGCCTGGAATCGTGTCGGCCTTGAACCAGAAGCAGAGGGTAAAGACCCGGTTAGCGGTGCCCCCCTTGAGGGGGAAGTCAGAGGGCAGAGCCGAATCCAGCACCTTGAAATACTGGCTGCTGGTTCGTACCAGCTTAACGCAGGAAGACCCCTCCCGGTAATCCGCACTATCGGCGGCAGGGGAACCATAGGCCGTCAAAGCTGCGTTCCCTTTATCATCGGTGGTTAGGCCAGCCGCCTCGAATCGCCAGCGTGCCTTGTCAGCATTAATGTCAACCGGCAAGCCGGGGGTCAGGGCGTTTTCTGTGCCATCGGCAGAGGGAAACAAGGTACTTATCCGGTGCGGTTGCTCGCCGGTCAAGGTAATCCACGAAGCATCGTCTAAAATAAAGTTGTCATAATATAGGGATTTATTCACATAAGCATGACGCCGACAGTTGCCTACACCGAAATAGGCTACATTTGTCTTGGTCGAAGTTATGCCAGTGAAGTCGATGTCAGTGGTGCCGTTTATTTTTAAGACTATTCTTCCATCTGTTGCGGTAGAAATCTTAATGTAAAACTCAACCCTGAAAGTAGTGTTGACGGTAAATGGTATCGTAGATGCAGCGAGATGAGTGCCACCATAATACGTGTCGAATTGCATGTAATTATTTGTGGAATCGAGATAGACGAACATAGATTCTGTTTTTGAGCCATCGAATAAATGAAACACGCATTGCAAATAGGAAGGGGAGCTTACTCTACGCAGTAAAAAATAACCATACAACTCTGTTTTGTTACCACCAAGATACGTTATCGCATAAGGCCAGCTACCAGTAATCATATCCAGACAGTATGTTCCATCCATACCCGAGATACCAGTGGCAATGCGAGCATCTTGCTGAATATCCCACTCTGACGTATCGCCGGTCTCGTGCCCGGCTATAAAAAGACGTGCCATGCTGCTCTCCCCTTAGGCGGCAGACTTGACGCCGATTTCCATACCATTAACTTCCTCTACCGTCCAACCAGCTTCGGTAAAAGGGTTTGTCTCCCAAGTTTTTGAGAGCAATGTCTCGTAGATTCCCAATGCTACCCCGTCTCCCACATAATCGGTAGGAGTGCCTCCTGTCCGCAGGAGGGGCTTGGTCTGCGTGGGTGTCGGAGCGTTTTCTTTCACGCCCCAGGCTATTACCGTGACGCCCTTCACAGAATCAGCCGTAACAGGAAGGTCTGAGGGGGCATAGCTATCACTTTGGTCGGCAGAATTGGTCTTGACATAATCGGAGGATAAAGGGGGGAACTCTTCGACACATTCATGGTTCGCCCCCGCCGATGGCGACCACTGAGTATAATTACCTGCCCCGGCTGGGGCTATCCTCTCCATAAGATACGACCCAGGCCAATTAGCATCGTCAATCACTATGTCGTTGAATTGGTAGTAGACGTTGTTCGTATATTGGGCACAACCAAAATGAACGCCATCTATTGTGCTTTCGGAGCCAGGAACCGTTGTTCCGGTGAAGTCTATTACGGTCCTGCCATTTACTTTGACGACCCATCTCCCCGTAGTGACGGCAGGCTTGAAATATACTTCGTAGAAATCGGCATGAGTTTGTGAGTTATTTATTTCAGCAAATCCAGCTATCCAAGTTGCATTGTGCCCCTTGTAACAACCGATAGAAGGAAACTGCGGGGTCGAGAGGGAGACGTTATACCTAATGAGCGTAGCAATGCTTGTGCTTCCCAGCGTAAATTCTAACATTAAACTGGAATATATTTGGTCGGCTGATATTACCATAAACGACAGATAAATCTCACTCTTCGCTGGAGAGAGTGGCACCTCGGCTGCACATCCGAACGTAGAAAGGTCCAGACAATAGCCGCCCATCAAGGCGTTATAAGCAATCGCAGGTTTCCCGCTCTGAGTTCTTAGGGTGAAGTGCTTACCCAAGAGCGTCGTCCCTATGTCTCCCCCACGACCAGTAAAAGTAAAGATACGTGCCATCTCGGTCTCCCTTTACAGGGCGGTAATCTTCGGGACGATTTTGATACCCTTGCCGTCCATGATGGTCAATTTCGACGCCAGATGCTCGATAGAGAGGAGCTTTCCTCCGGTGCCGGTGGAAGAAGTGGTAATGAAGTAGCCCCAAACATCCCCCCAATCCCCTCCGGCAGCCAGGAAGGTCAACTCGGGATATGTGGCCCCATCCCCGGAGACGACCCACGTCCCCCTGGTGAGGGCCTTCCGGGAATACCCATACCCGGAAGGCTCCTGCATATCAGCGAGAACGTCATCCTCCGATGGCTCGGCAGAGTTCTTATACAGCCCCAGATAAAGGGTTCCGTCAACCGGCTGCGTTCCAAAAAGAATCTGGAGGATGCGGGTCTCGCCCTCATCCATCCACTTAGAGATGTTCGGCATCTGGCACCTTCCTTAGGCGACGACCAGTTTGGGAGTCACCTTCACGGACCCGCCGTCCACCACATTGTAAGGGCCGTCAGAGAAGTTTTCTACGGCCAGGAGCTTCCCTGTCCCGTCAATGGTAGTGGCGATGAAGTAACCATACACGTTACCCCAGGCTGCCCCGGAAGCTGCAAACGTCTTCTGGACACTCGTCACTTGGTCATTACTCAGGGTCCAATCAGCACCACAAGCGATAGCTTGACGGGTATACCCGCCCCCGGACGGCTCCGTTAAGCTGGCGAGGTTGGCAGTTTCCGCAGGCTCGGAAGAGTTCGTATAGAGACCGAGGTACAGGTTGGTTGGGGCAGCCACCCCTTTCTTAAAGCAGACATCCAGTACCCAATTTTCCCCTTCATCAACCCATTTTGCCATCGTCGTTCCTCCTTAAATGTCTCGGGCATAGTCCCGGAGCCACTGACGTATCTGCGTATTCGTGGCAACTCGATACCAGCTTTTGATTAAGGCTGCCCCGGCTGCCACGTGGGGGCAGGCGGCTGAGGTTCCCGAGGCACACATATACCTGTCGTTAGAACCCGCAACCACGTAAGTATCATAAGTAAACCCAGCCCAAGCTCCGGTTATATACCGTCCTGGAGCCGAGATTTCCACCTGAGGCCCCCGGCTCGAAAAAGAAGCGATGTCCTCGTTATAGTCAATAGCCGCCACAGCCATGCAGGACTGATACACACCGGGCCAGTTGACCGTGTTTGGGAGCGGGCCGGAGTTCCCTGCTGCTGCCAGTATAATGAGACCTGCGTACCAAGCGTTGTTACAGGCCGTCTCCAGGACGCTCGCTCCGGCAGAACCTCCAAGGGACATGGAGATAACATCCATACCGTTCGTTCTGGCCCAATCAACGGCGGCGGCAACGTTCGTTAAGCTCCCAGAACCCTTGGCGTCGAGAGCCTTGCAAGCGTAGAGTTCGATGTTTGGAGCCAACCCCCGATAGCCACCGAGGATACCATTGTGCTGCCCGGCCACGATGGAACAGCAATACGTCCCGTGGTCGTGGTCGTCCGCCGGGTTATCCCCGCTGGAGACGAAGTTGTGTCCGCCCTTATAGATGCACACGCCGTCTTTCCAGAAGGCCTCATGTTCCTTGTGGATGCCGGTGTCGATGACGCAGACCTTGATACCCTCGCCATAATTCCCTCGGGGCCAAGCGCCTTGGGTCGCCCCGTTGAAGTAGGCTCTCATCCGCTCCACACCCCAATCGGTGTTGACGGCGCTCGGGTTGTAAGCCGGGATTTCGTTGGACAAGATACGGGCTATCGGGTTAATGACCACTTGGTCCACCAGGGGACTTCTGCGAAGCTCCTCGATGGCTGCTTCCTCCAGGTCCACCACAAACATCCGGTTGTCGAAGCCGAAGGTCCACTTTCTGAACCCGCCATAATCCTTAGCGAGGCTGTTCGAGAGAGTCATGAGGTCTTTAGGAAGACCCATAACCACGCTGTCCAGCTTCAGGTGGACCAAGGCGGTCTGCTTCGGGGGCGACACATCCATGACGCCGACGCCGCAAAGGTATGAGGTTTGAAGCTCTTTGGCTGTGTCCCAGGCCGCCTGATAGATGTCCACTTCCGGGCTATTTTTGACGGTCTGCTTACCCTTCTTGAGGCCATCTATGATGCGCTTAACCTTGCTGTAAAGCTCAGGTTTTTGGGTCTGAAATTCGGCCATCATGACGTGCCAGTTTTTGTGGGGGATATTCCGAACCATGAACTCATAGAGGTCCGGGTCGGTGTCCCTTAGAACCCGAGCGACATCATTAAAGTCGAAGAGGCCTTTACCCAAGCTATCGTGTTCTTCCAGCATATCTCACCCCGCCGGGGTATTGGGAGTTCCTGGGACGCTCGCTTCCCGGTCCCAATCGTAGAACCACCATTCACAAAGAATCCACTTCGGGGACAGCCCGCCTCCCGTCAGATAAAAGCGGTTCATCATGGTCGCCGTAAACTTGGTCTGAGCGTAAGTATCGACATAAGGAAAGTCCGTAAAAAGGCTGGTATCTATCGGGGTGAATCCGCTATTGCCGGTCCCGTACCTCTCTTCTTTCAGGCGGGCGTTCTCCAGCCAGATTTCTTCCCTTTCAGGAGTCCAAATTCCCGCCCTGATAGATACCGAACCAGTGATAGGGGCTGGCATCCCGATACCATAGACGCTGATGAAGTAGGCTACCGGCCCCACCCGAGCCATCCAATCCCCGATGTAATAGACCATGGTGCCGTACTGCTGTTCTCTCATGCCCATGATGTGCTTTGCCCGGTGAGGGAACTCAGCCACATTGCCGTCAGGCTCTACGGGGGCCTCGTCGATAGCAGAGAACTCCTCCTGGGTCGAACACTGATAATGAAGGCTGTGCCAATCCTCCTGGAACATGAACCAATTCAGCCACTCGGGAGTTACCGGAAGCATCGGGGGGCGGTAGGTGGTCCGGCCACTCCCGATACTCCGGTGCCACTGGAACCTAAAGATGTCGAGACATCTCCAGGGGGCTTTCTTGTCAGCGCCGTAGAGCGGTTCCTCATTGTGTTTCAGCACCGCAATCGGCGCATCCTCCCTTATCATAACCACCACTTTATGCCCGACCCGGAACCCCCAGGCAGCATGATGAAGGGCCTTATTCTCCCGCTTAGTAGCGACTTGGGCGTCGTAATACCCAGGACGGCAGTGGTAGAAGATGGGGACTTTTGCATAGGGGCTGCCGTCAACCTCAACGGTGCAGGTGTCATCCAGGGTCAACGGGTTGGTACTGGAGACCCCGAAATTCTTGATGACACCCTCTTTATAATGCACCTTCGCCACATCCTCGAATAGGTCATGGTCGAGGCGGTGGTTTACGGTTGTCAGGCTCCTAAGCGGGTTCCCCATGAGCTTACGCCGTGCTCAACGACCACTTCACGATGACCCGGATTTTCTGCCCGGCGGTGTCGATGAGCTTGGCTTCCGGCAGTTCCTCCAGCCACAGGAGTTGCTTGTGGGCGTCGCCCCCGAACAGGGTGCCGGTGTTGCTGGTCGCCATCGGGGTAGCGCCGACGCTGATTACCTCGTTGTTCACGAAGGCCGTGGCGTTCCTGGTCTTCACGAAGAAGTACCCGGCGGCGGTTCCCGAAGCCCAGGAGCCGGAGGTAAGGATGACGCCGGTCACGATGCCGGTCGCCCCGCCAGCCCCGGTGATGGTCTCCCCGACCGCCGGGGGACCGGCAGCCAAGCCCGCATCAAAGGGGACGATGATGCAGAACCCGAACACGCCGTAAACCGTGTTCACGTCGAGCACGTCGAAGCTGTTGAACTCGAAGTCCAGGTAAGTGTTGTGGTAGAGGCCCTCAGCCTTGCCAGACGAGTTCAGGGACAGATACCACTTGTTCGCAGCCGCAGCTTCGGCAAAGTCCATGCTCAGAGTTTTTCTGACATAGGCCCGGCTGGAGCCGGTGGGCATCTCGACTACGCTCAGCATGGTAAGGGAGCCGTCGGCTGAGAGCACGTTCTTATAGAGGCCGACGTTCCACTCCTGCATCGCCAGGATAGCCCTCATCAATTCCAGTTCGCCGATGTTGGTGAAATAAAGGCTCATGCAAATTCTCCTTCGCCATCGAGAATAACCCCGCCATTAAGAGTCATCTCGACGGGGGCGGGGACGAAGATACGTCCCCTGGTGAAATCTTCCGAAAGGGCCTCATCCTGCACTCCTACGGGAGAGCCGAGCAGGGTGATGAGGGTCTGGGGCCTCCCCTCGACTACCCGAGAGAGGGAGGCTGCTCTTGACAGGGGGTTTATTCTCAACCGGCTCTCCGTCAGGTGGACCACATGGCCCGTGGCTGTTCCGACCACGAACCCCTTGCGGGTCGCCCACACGGGAGAGGGCAGTTGACTCAGCTTCTTGGAGATTTCGTATCCGGCCCCTTCAACCTGGGTAAAGGTGAGGCTGCCAGGGATGGCCCCATCCCCGACCTTTTCTTTCTCCATCTTGGCCGGGTCTCTCCCCTTCAGGAGCCACGTGGTCTCCAGTGAATTAACGAAGAGGCCCTCCTGGACCGGGGCGATAAGCACGATGTCCTCAGTAAATTCAAACACACTGTTCGGCTGAAAGTGCTCGGCCCTGAACTCCTCGGAGAACCTCACTGCTTTCCCGTCCCCTCCCCACATGCGCCCGTGAGCGAAGCAGAGGCCCCTCAGGGGAGGTGGAGCCTCCACCCCGAAGGTAGGCAAGGGTCGGTTGTAAAACGGGATAGAGACGGTGCCGTCGCTCGTCACAGGGGCCAGGAAAAGTTCGGACCCATTCGGTTCGGTTATCCAGACGAGACAATCGGCTGGTTTGTTCTTCAGCTTCAGGCTCGCCATACCGCCTTCCCACTCTACCTCAGCGATGGGGCCGTTGCCGCCGATGGTGCGGGAGGCTGTATGCGCCCTGGTGTAGCAGAGCTTATACTTGCCCGGCGGTAGTATCCCGGCCACTTGGTCGAACTCCGGGAAGCTCGGGAGGGTGAGGCCCCAATCCCTCGTGTCACCAGAGGTAAGCTCTAAGATTTTCTTCCAGTACCCGTTCGACATGTAAACCCGGTCCATAAGTTCCACGTACTCCAGCCGGGCGAACGTCGGGCCTGGGACAGCGCAAATCGGGATAGGGGTGGTGCCCTCAAGCTGGTAGAGCATCCCTTGAGAGACACACAAAATAGAGGAGCCGCCCCAGAGAGAGTGCGGCTTTGTGAGGGGGATTTCCAGCTTAAAGCCGTTTCGCATCACGACCACCCCGTCATCGTAAGCGTCGGCGTTAAGGACGGTGTGGGGCGTGATGCGCTTGGTGTCATCAAGGAAGTAGTCCGCCGACTTTTTCAGGTTGTTCATGCCTGTTAAGCCGTAGGCTACGACCGTGTAGTCCTTTTCTTTTGGCATCTCGCCCCCTACGGGAGGTGCTGGCGACCCAGGTGAACCCGGATGGGCTGTTGAGCCGCCAGATAATGAACCATACCGATTTCCCCCTTGGGAGAGCCGTAGAGACCCTTGGAATATTCACCCTGCCAAAAGGTCAGCGACGGGTTCGGGGTCTGCACCCCCATGTCCTGCAAGTGGGGGTAGGCAATGATGATGGCCTTGGGGATGACCACGGACCTCTGGTATGCCTCCGGGATGCAGACAAGAGGGTCTTTCGGGAGGTCCAGGGCGGTCGGCTTATCAAAGAACCAGAGCCGGGCCGTGTCGTCAGCCCTCGGGTAGTACCCGAGCTTCCGCTTCTCCGTGTGGATAGCGATATGGGTAATAGCGGTCCCGAGAGCGTCATGGTCTTCATCCAGAGAATCGAGGTCGGCCATACAATCCAAAGCGAACACTTGCCCCCAGGCGGAGTTTCTGGCCTTAAAAACCTTCTTGCAGAATACCTCCGGCAGGTCCACCAGCCATCCCGTCTGCTGCACCGGCAGGTTGAACGGCTCAATCCGCTTCAGCGCCGGGAGGTCGAACTCGGTGGCAATCTTCAGGATGGCATCGTTTATCCAGGACTTGAAGTAGTTGTCCCGGAGCCACTCGTCCCGCACGTGGGCGAAGAGTTCTCTGGTGAGTTCTTCCAGGGTCATCGACTACTCTCCCTTGCTCGGGCCGCCCGGCGCTCGGCCTCGGCCTTATAGTCCGTGCCACACTTAGGGCACCGACCGGACGAACCAGGATAAACCCTCTCGTCCGGTCGATACACCAAGCGGCAATCCCGGTTAGGGCAGATGGTCAGAGGGCCTTCATCCGGCGGCTCAGGCATCCGTTACTCCTTGACGGCTACTTCCGGCGGCCCCGTTTCCTGGGGAGGGGAC
>Ga0210103_1000172_pt1 | contig 12294 bp, 6 predicted proteins | sample RushSE_CattailNL_6_FD_185564 | JGI IMG/M metagenome (GOLD analysis project Ga0210103, IMG submission 185564) | Wetland microbial communities from San Francisco Bay, California, USA, that impact long-term carbon sequestration - RushSE_CattailNLA_D2... | ecosystem: Environmental > Aquatic > Marine... | reverse complement strand
ATCAAGAATCCAAAGACCGTCGATGCGTTGATCGCCGCCTGCCGGGACCGCGACGGAGCCGTCAAAAGCGCAGCAGCGGAGGCCCTCGGAAAGATCGGGGATGCCAAGGCTATCCCGGCCTTGATCAAGCTCTTCATAATGAGGCGCAAGTGGATACCGGCCGCTGTCGTGGGCGCTGTAGCCATCCTATTTTTTGCGGTATTTTTCATCAAGGTCCCCGAAACCAACCGAGCGCAAGAGCCAGGTTCAACAGAAGCGCAAAGTTCCGAAATCCACCCGCCGATAAAGGCAGATCCGAAAGATTTATCGCCATCGACAATCGCCAGGGTGTCGGACAGTCGGCAAAGTCAGAATCCACCTGATAAGGGCTTGGAAAAAGGCCCAGCTATGGTGGCGGAGAAAGTCAAAAAGCAAATTGGCGCGTCCGAGAAGCCAATTACAGCGGCACTTCCTCAGGTCCCTGACGCCCTTGAGAAAGTGCCACTTGAGGACCCTTTCGCCAAGCTTCCACTCAAGCAGCCTGCGGGTATCGAACAGGCATCGGCTGAGAAAAAAACCGCATCCTCCGGGGATGCGGCATCGAAGAACATTGAATCAAAGGAGCGTCGGTTTTTGCTCTTTTTCAAGCCGAACTCCGCCGAGCTTGAAGACACCTCCTATATGGTTCTGAGGCAGGTTTCCGACTTTCTGTCCGCCAACCCCGACTCGGAGGTCACCCTCGCCACCTACTCGACTCAAGAGGAGCGCCCCGGCCTGAGCAGCAAGTTGTTGGAGCTTCGAGAGACCAGTATCAGGACGGTTTTGGCCGCTCAGCCGAAAATCAAAGGGGCTATAACTGTCATAAACCAAGATGTGCGAAGAATTGCTGAAGACCGAGACTTGCCAGCCGGCGGATTTTCAAAGCCTCTGGCTGAAATTCGTATTAAGCCGGGGGCTAAAAGCCAGGTTGTTGATTGACAACAGAGGGTGAAATCATTTCTTTCGGTTTTCGAGATTTTCCAAATAATCCAACAACCGCTGTTGCCTATCCACCTCGGCCGGTGCAAATTTCTGCTCGGATTCGTTCTGCGCGGGCAAGGGCCGTGCCGATTCAGCCTTCTCACAGTTTGCGAGCATCCCGTTCAGGGTATCGATTTCGGCCTGCAGGTTGCTGACTTCATCTGCCATTTCTTTAATGACCTGATTGAGGCTTGCAACCTTCTCTTCCAGTTCTTGTCGCTCACGAATAGAGTCCTTGGTCGCCGAGTCGTGATCACCACAGGCAATAACCAAAAACATAAGAACAAACAGGATGAACTTCATCGCAGTCTCCCCCATTCGCAGCGGTGAAGCAGCCGCATCGGCATGCGAAGAGTAGATCCTTTCAACACAAACAAACCACCCGATGAAATAGTTTCACTTCTGCCTGAATTCAGTAAGGATCGCGTCGACTCTTTTTAGAATGTACCGTCCCAGCTCCTCGGTCTTTTCCCTTGGGATGGGAAGCACAGTGGTTGAAAGGTTTTCGACTTTCTCTTCATCGATCTCGGCCATCTTGTTGACCAGAAACGCGTCGATCTCACTGTCTGCAAACTTCATCCCGCAGGCGCCGACGGCTCCGACGAATTCCTCGTTTAGAAAAATGGGAACGACGAGCTTGATCATGCCGGCGTCGCACTCCTCGATCACCGGTTCGCGGGCGCGCATGGCCTGCGCAGCGATGTTCATGTGGGCCGGGGCGCAGATGAAGCTCTGCCCCTTGTCCGTGTCCTTGATCGCCGGGCAGAGCCTGTTCGCCCAGTGCTTCTGGTCGGTAATACGGTAGCCTTTTGTGTCGAAGACGTTGGCGTCCATGCCGGAGCGGGTGTTGATGTCGTTTTCCAATTCCATCCAGCGCGCCATCGGCGCAATGTCGGTCAGTTTCATCGGTCTCCTTTTCAAAAAGGCCTTTTCACCGCCCGCGATGCTCAAGACGCAACGATCGCAGAGGGGTGTGTGCTTTTTAAACCGCCGTGAGAGGTGGTGGTTAAAAAGAACCGACCGCCCCGCATGCCATCCAAGCCAACTCTCAAAATTCGAGGTGGGGCTTTTCCGTTGCCGGCCTATAACTGCAGCGGAAAAATCTGACCCCTCTGCGTCCTTGGTGCCTTTGCGGTGAACAGGCTTTCAATTACCCCGGGTTCGCAGCCACTCTGCAAGCCGTCGCAGTCCCTCCGCGGTCGACACGGTCGGCGCGTAGTTCAAGTCCCGCCGAGCCGCTCCGATGTCGAACCAGTGGGCCTTGGCCAAGGCGTCGGCGACGAACCGGGTCATCGGCGGCTCGCCCGGAAGATGCAGGCCCGTGAATATTTTCTCAAGTATATACCCTGTCGTCCGGGCCAGTCCATGGGAGACCTGTCCCCTGACCGGCGAAAGGCCGGCCGCTTTCAGGATGGCGTCGATCATGTCCCAGGCCGGCACAGGCTCCCCCTGGCTGATGAAGTAGACCCGGCCGGACAGTGCGGGATCCGCCTTGAGCGCATCGGCGGCCAGCAGATGGGCTTCGGCGGCATTGTCGATGTAGGTCGTGTCGACCAGGTTCCGGCCGTTTCCGATGCGCCTGAGCCCTGCGGCGCGGGCAAGGATGCGCGGGACGAAGTGCGGGTCCTCAGGGCCCCAGATCTCATGGGGCCTGAGAACGATGGTGTTGAGATCCTCCCTCCCGGCTCTGATTACAGCCTTTTCGGCCGCGGCTTTGGTCATGGGGTAGTGTGCGGTGTAGCGCGGCGGATAGGGCACGGACTCATCCACGCCTTCAAGGTCGCGACCGTCGAATATCACGCTGGGCGTGCTGGTGTGGATGAGTCGGGGAACGTTGTTCCTGCGGCAAGCGGCGATCACGTTCAGCGTGCCCGTGACATTGGTTCTGTAGTAGTCGCGGTATGCGCCCCAGGGCGGCGGCTTGGCTGCCGTGTGGTAGACTGCGTCGGCCCCTTTGCAGGCGCTCTCCAGTGCCTGGAGGTCGGCGATGTCGCCCAGGATGGGATCGAGCGGCATGGCCTTCAACGCCGGGTGGGGCCGGCGGGAGAAGGTGCGCACGCGGTCGCCACGGGCGATCAGTGCGCGTACGACGGCGCGGCCGAGAAAACCGCCGCCGCCCGTAACCAAAACAGTTTCGGGCATGTGTCCGGAGGACGTCATCGGCGACCCTCCGCTCCGCGGTAACGACGCATGACGGATAGCTTGACCTGCCGGGCCGCCCAGGTCGCCAGCTGTTCGCGGAAAATTTTGGCGTTGTGGCGGATGTCGACCGGGAATGAATCTCGGAAGAGAATGATTTTAATCTCGCGCGTGATCTCGTGCTGCGAGGCCAGGTGGAGCAGCTCCGTCTTGACGGTTTTGCGATTAATCCGTTTCTTTGTTTTCTTTAGCTCGATGCAGATCGCCGGGACCTGGTGGTTCCGGGGGCCGATGCCCACCAGCGCGCTGCGATAGACCAGGGGGTGGGTGTTGAAAATGGATTCACAGGGGATCGTGTAAAGCGTCTCGCCGGCTGTGGTCACGCGGTGGCTTTTTCGACCGCAGAACCAGATGCGCCCCTTCCGGTCCATCCAGCCCAGATCGCCCATGCGGTGCCAGAAGCCTCCGCTGTCGGGGATCTTGGCCAAGGAGTCTGCCAGCGGGTTTTCGAAGTAGCTCCGGCTGACGAGGGCGCCCCTGACAACGATTTCGCCGATCTCCCCCTGAGGGACGAGCAGATCCTCCGTCCAGCGGCGGATCGGATCGTCGTTGACGGCGATGATGCGGATGGGAGTGCCGTTGATCGGGCGGCCCACGCAGATCCCGTAGCCCTTGTCGGTGAGAGAGCTGGTTTCTGAAAGGATTTCAGCGCCGCGGATGGACGCAATCGGTACGGCCTCGGTCGCGCCGTAGGGGGTATGGATGTCGGCGCCATCGGCGAGCAGGGGTTGGAAAAGTTCTATGGTTCGCGCCTGCACCGGAGCTCCGGCCGAGATCACCCGCTTGAGGGACGGGAGCATGACGCCGCGCGCTCGGCCGTAGGAACCCAGCCTGTCCAAGAGAGCCGGCGAAGCGAACATGTTGGTGACGCCCTGGTCGACGATGGCCTCGATGAGGCGTTCGGGGTTGGCTTGGGCCGGTCGGGTCGGATCCATGTCCGGCACAACCGCCGTCACGCCGAGGGCAGGATAGAACAGCGCGAATAGGGGGAAGGTCGACAGGTCCACCTCGTCCGGTTCGAAGTCGAGATGGCTCGCGATTTGCTGCAGCTGCGCGTCGAAATTGCCGTGGGAGTAGACTGCCCCCTTGGCGGGGCCGGTGCTGCCGGTGGTGAACAGGATGGCCGCCGGGTCATCCCGGCCGGTTTTAGCGGGTTCAAACGGCTTCCGTTCGGCGGCTCTGATCTTTTTCAGGGTGAGTCCTCTCCAGAACCAGCGTCGGCCGACCGTTATCCAGACCCGCACCGTGTTGAAATGCTGTGGGAAGAGGGTGCGCACGGCATGCGCGATGGGCACGCCGATAAATGCCAACGGCCGCGTCGAACGGTAGCAGGCCAGCATTCGCCGGATGCCCATGCCTGGATCGACCACCACCGGCACCGCGCCGATCTTGAATATGGCGAAGATGAGCTCGAAAAATTCGAGGCTGGGTCGAACCATCAGGATCGTGCGGGTGCCCCGGCCGATGCCGGCGCACTGCAGGCCGTGGGCTATGCGGTCGGATTCGCGGTCAAGCTGTTGAAACGTGAGGTGGGCATAGGCGGCGCGCCCGTTCGAATCGCGTCCGGAAGGGCAAACCACGGCGCGTTTGAACGGCTGTTCTTGGGCGGCGCGGCTCAAGTACGAGGCGATGTTCACATAAACACGATCGTTTGCGTCCGACTCCGCCATGGCATTGGTTTCCGGAAGACTGGTTGTTGACGCCGTGCGGCGTACAAATAAAACCATTCCCCGCCGCAAGCAGCGGGGTGTTTCTACTGAAGGATTTTACCGATCTTATCGCCGCAAGCTGCGGGGAATAAGACCCGCGTTGAATCAATTTCCACACCGGCAACAAAACATGCCAACTCGTGTTCGGGCACAGGCGAACGGGTGCGCCCGCCGATACGGGACATCTTGAAACGGGCATATGGGATTGCCGGGCTGATAAGAAACCTACACGAATCAGTGGCGTTTTTCAATCGGGGCAGGGGGTGCGTTTCAGAAACTCTTTCAGCAGTTGAAGCAACCGGTCTGGGACGTCTTCAAGCACATAGTGCCCGGCGTCGGGAAAGCTGTGAACCTCGGCGAGCGGGAATCGGCGGCGCCATTCGGCAAGGTAATCGCGATCGAAAACGAAATCGCGCTCCCCCCAGCCGATCAGCATGGGTTTTGCGGCGAGCCGCTGGAGGCCGCGGTCCACCTGCTCCACAATGTCATAGCCGGGGTCTGCGGGCGAAAGCGGAATGTCCTGCACGAACCTGAGAGTCGCATAGCGGTTGCGCCAGCTGTTGTAGGGGGCCAGCAGGCCTGCGCGCACATCGGGGCGGAGGCCCTTTGCGGAGGCCGTCCAGGCCGCGCCGCGGGCAAAGAGGTTCAATCCCAGAACGGCCGGAACCGCCAGGGCGGGGAGGCTGCGCACCATTTTCAGCGTCCATGGCAGCGGCTTGTCTTTGGGTTTCAAAAAGGCCGCCGTGTTCAGGATCACGAGACGGGCGATGCGCTCGGGATGGCGCACGGCAAAAGCCGCCCCGATCATGCCGCCCCAGTCATGCACGATCAGCGTCAGCTTTTTTGGGGGGGCGATGGTTTCGATGAAGGCCTCGATGTCATCGACCCGGTTGCGGAGGCGGAAGTCGTACTCGGAGGCGCGGGGCCTGGCGGAGAGCCCGCAACCGATGTGGTCCGGCGCGATGCAGCGGTAACCGGCCGAAAGTCCTTTGATCAGCTCACGGAAGAAAAAGGACCATGTGGGGTTGCCGTGCAGCATCACCACCGGTTCGCCCTGGCCCTCGTCCACATAATGCATGGAGAAGCCGTTCACCCCCACAAAGCGCGAGGTGAAGGGGTAGAGGTGGCGGAACGGGGCGATATCGATGGTTTTGGAGTCCATAATCAGATTGGAGTTATGAGTGCCGAGGCATGAGTAGTGAGGAAAAGGGGAAAAACAAAAAAGAAAACACCCCGCTCCGCGTCGCCGGATTTCGAAATTTGATTTTCAACCGACGCATCACCCATCACTTGAAACTCGTTACTCGTTAACTCCCTCACCACTCTATTCCCAGCATCAGGCAATTCAACCCGCTGCCGATGCCGAGGAATCCGACCGTGTCCCCGGGGGCCAGAAACCCGCGTTCATGGGCGATGGCGGCCGTGATCGGCAGCGACACCGTGCCCACGTTCCCAAGAAAACGGAACGTTGTGAAGTCCCGGTCGGCCGGGATGCCGATGGCATCCAGGATTGTGCGCTGGTGGGTTGCGCCGACCTGATGGCAAATGATTTTGTCGGGCTTGCTGTCCGGCAGTGCCAGGGCGCTGCGGAACTCCCGGAAGGTGTCGATGCCGAGCGCCACGCCGTTTTGCAGCACCTTGAGGGCGTCGGTTTCCGCCATGTGCCCGGTGCCGCCGGGGATCCCCGTGTCGGGGCCCCACACGCACAGCCGGTGGTGCTCGGGCGCGCTGCGGGCCGCCCCGCCCATGATCCGGTGCCCCTGGCCGGAAGCGGCGGCATCGGTTAGAAGAACCGCGACCGCGCCGGACCCGCCGGTCAGGGTGGCCACGGTCTTGCGCAGGACTTCCATGTCCTTTTCGCGGTTGAGCCGTTCAATGGTGAGATCGACGATTTCCCGCGCCGATTCACAGGCCACCACGAGTCCGGCCTGAATCTGCCCCAGCTCGATGGCGTTGGCCACGTTCACCATGCCGTTCAGCACGCCGAGGCAGGCGTTGGACACGTCGTATATCTGACACCCGGGCGAAAGGCCCAGAGCATGGGCCACGGCGCAGGCCGAGGCGGGCTCCAGGTTTTCCCGGCACACGGCGCCGTAGATCAGCATGCCGATGCGTCCCCGGTCGATGCCCGCCGCCTCGATGGCCTTGCGGCCGGCGCGGGTTGCCCCCTGGTGCAGCGGAAAACCGGGTTCCCAGTAGCGGCGCTCACGGATGCCGGTGATGGCCTCGAGCTGCCCGCGTTGGATTCTCAGAGCGTCATACATCGGCTCAAGTCGACGCTCCAGGTCCTCTGATGTGACGACGTGGGACGGCAATTCGTAGCCGAAGGATTCAATGCAGACACGGGAATATTCCATATTGCTCTCTGTCGGGTTCAAGGGTCCGAGTGAACAGCTGGGAAAGATCGAATTTTCATCTTTAACGCACCTCGAGATTCTTTAACCGGGAATCAATTGAATGCCGAACTCCTCCATGCGATAGATGTAAAGCCCGTCCACCAGGAGGTAGCCTTCCGCAACGAGCGCAGGGTGCGGTGATTCGAGCACCTGCGTGACGGTTGCTTCCACCGTCACCCGTTTGTTGGCGGGCAGGGTCTGGCCTCTGTAGGTCCAGCGGTGGCTGCGGCCGGTTTGCGTTGCAAAGCGGTGTGACCCCGCCAGGTGAGGCCAGCGTTCGCGGGCGGCGAACTTCAACAGCTGCAGGAAGGATTCGATCCCCAGCGATCCCGGGCACACCGGGTCCTGATGAAAATGCGCCGTGAAGAACCACTCCCCCGGGTCAACCTCCTTGATGCCCCGCACGAAGCCGAGCCCCTTCGGGCCTCCCTCGGGAAGATACAGCTCGATGCGGTCGATCATGCTCAGCGCCTTGGCCGGATACGCCAGGCCGGAGAACACGGTGCGGTCGGTATCGTGCGGGTGCAGCGGCGCATCCGCTGGGAAAACGAATGCCGGCCTCCCGCCGGATTCGCGGGCGGGGGGCGCGAAGGCCCTGGAGCGGGCGTCGCGGATGCCTTCCTGGTGTTCCAGGGCGGCTTGGGTGAAGAATCCGAAATAGGTGGACCCGTCGTAGACCAACCCCTCCGGCCCATGGATTTCAAAATCGAAATGTTCGATGATCATGTCGGTGACCTCGGAGGCGTGGGTCAGGCGGGTCCTGACTCGCAGGGTGCCGGCATCGGCACCCACCGTGCGGCGGAGAATGGCGCTTCCCCCGAGGTTCCGGAAATGCAACGGGTTTTCGCTTTTCAGCGCCGAGCCCATGTAGGCTGCCAGGAAGCCGCACGGCTGGAGGGCCGTCTCCAGTAAAATGCAGTAGGGCACATCCCCGGTACGCTCGGCGGCGATGTACCAGGCCTCCGGCAGCACATCGAACTCCGCTTCAGCCCACCCGTCGGGTTTGACCACCCACGGCGGGGGCTCGACGCGGGTGATGCGGTCCACGCAGAGATACGGGGGGGCGGGCAGGCGCGCGATGAAGCGGTCCGCGTCGAACGGCGCGTAGCGGTCGCCGAAGACAGCCGAAGGTTTGCCGGCCGCGAATTCCTCGAGGTGCTCACGGGTAAAAACCACCGAATGAGCGGATGCAGGGGCAGTGGCATGCGGAACGGTGGGGCGGCTTTTCCAGAAGGCCTCGATGTCTGCGCGCGTGGCCCCGGATAACTGCAGCGACATGTCGGTGAAGCGTACGATGGGGTGGCCGTCGGCGTACATGTTGGCATCGGCGATGACATACGGCGTCGGACCGAAGCCCAGCTCCTTTAGATCCACCTCGTAGATCACATGGCGGGTTGTGGGCGTCACCGGGCCCCGGCACTTGAGGGTGGCCGCGACGCCTTGCACGGGTTCGTAGCGTACGCCCGGCCGGTCGAGGATCCACCCCATGCGTTGCACCATCACCCGCAGGGTGTGGGCGCAGCACTCGTACATCAGGGTGCCCGGCATAACCATGTCGTCCACGAAGTGGCAGGTCAGAAACCAATCGTCCGGGTGAATGTCGGCCTCGGCCCGGATGCGGCCCATGCCGTAGCGGCCGCCCTCCGGCTCAAGTCCTATCACGCGCTCGATCAGTCGCATGCGGCCGCCCGGAAGGCGCAGGGATGCCGGCACGGTGATGCCCGCAAACCGCTCGCCGAAGCAGGCCGCAGGGGTTCCGGCCCGCAGGGCGTCGAGCGCCTCCTCGTCGTAAGCCTCAGCGGCCATGGGCACGGGGTTTGTCCAGCCGGGCGGTATTTTGCCGGGATGCGGTTTCTTTTCTTCGTCGGTCAGGATGATGCCGCCGGAGTTGGCGGCCTCGTCCGGCGTAAAAAACCCGGCGCAGCCGTCGGTCATGGTGATGATGGGAGTTCCGTCGATGGTCCCCTCGAAATGGAAGAGAAAGAGGTAAGTGTCGCCCTGGCGCAGGAACTTCTGGATCTCGATGGCATAGCGGATGGTTTCTCCCGGCTGCGGCAGCTCGCGGTGAAACCGCACGGTCGCATCCAGCAGCCGATAGGTGCGTCGGCCGCGGACCGCCAGATCGATGCCCAGGTAGGCACACAGGAAAAGGTCGGCCTGGCCGGCTTCGACCGCGATGCACACCGGGGCGCGGCCGCCGTCCAGGTACCAGGCTCCCGGTAAAACGTCGTGCTCGGTGACGATCCGGCCGGGCCCAAGGGAGGCCTTGGCACCATGGACTTCCAGGATCCGGTCCACCAGCATCAGTGGTTCATCCGGAAGCCGCACGCGGGCAGCGAAACCGTCCACTGGGGCGAACTCCGGACCCAGGACACGGGCGGCGGAGCCGCGCGCGAATTCAAGGCATTGACCCCGGTCGAAGGCCGGCAGCGGTGATCGGCTGAAGGCCGGCGTTGAGGGCTCGGGCCTCCCGTTTGCAAGATCGGCCAAACGGCTCTGAATCTGCACGGCCTCGGCATAGGTGCGGGTCATCTCGAGGGAAAGATCCAGGTAGGCGGTGTGGGCTCTGGTCGTCGCCTCGGTAACGGCTCCCAGGTTTTCGATGATCCCGGCGGGCAACGCATCGGAGCCGGGGACCGGCATTGCAGCACGGTGGGCATCCTCCGGCGGCGGCAGTGCGGGCGGTGGCGGCGGCGGGATGCTCAGCGGCCTTCCGGCAAGCGGTATCCGGAGCAGGGCTTTTGCGGAGGCGGGGCCGGGCGTTGAGAGGCCGGGGTTGTGGAAAAGCGTCGATGTCTCCGCATATCCTTCTATAACCACGTGCAGGCAGTTGCCGTCGGGCGTCATGGCGGCCGCCACCGCGCAAGGAGGCGACGCGGGTGAAGACTGCACGGCGAGGGTTGCTTGGACGAGGGATATCAGCCCGGCTGCCGCGCCGCAATCACCAATGCGAGCTACGGATGACACCGGTCTTGCGGCAGAACTTTTTGACGGGAACACCGCCTCGAGGGCATCGGCTTGGATCCTGTCGCCGCACGGAACATTGCGGCCGTGGCCTTCGAGCCAACCGATGGCATGCTCAGGGATCTCCGCTTCCGCCAAGGCCTGAGAAAGGGAACGGGCAATGGCCTCGCGGCTCGGACCGTTTGTTTCGATGCCGCCGCCGGTCGCAGCGCCCAAGCCCCGCACGACCCCGTAAACCCGGTGCCCTTTGGCTCGGGCCTGATCGAGGCGCTTTAGAACCACGGCCACGGCGCCGTCGGCCGGGCAGAGAGGGGCGTGGCCGATGTGCAGGGCGGCGTTTCTCAAATCCCCGCCCAGGTCCACCGCCCCCACCAGCACGGTGTCGAGTTCGCCTGACTGAAGCGCCCGCACGCCGATTTCAAGCGCCCGCAGGCCCGAGGCGGCGTCCGCCGACACTGCAAAGCTGGGCCCGCCGAGCTGAAACTCGCGGGCGATGCGGCTGGCCACCATGCTGCCCAGTGCTCCCAGCACCCGGTTGGCCGTGAGCGGCGGGCTGCAGGCGTCCTTCAGTTCGGACAGCCACTGAGAAGCTTCGTGCGCAGGAAGATTCGCGAAGTGCGATCGGATCCATTCCGGGAAGACGCGTTCCAGGTTCCAGCGCAGATGAAAATCGGTGGCCCCGAAATCGAAGTCGATGCCGATCACCGCCCCCATGGCCGGCCGTTCCTCCCGCAGGGGCAGGCCGGAGCGGAGGATCGCATCGGCGGCGGTCTTGAGCATGAGAAGGTGCTGGGGCAAGATGTCGGGGATTTCTCGGGGAGGAATGCGGAATGCTCCGGTTTCAACCGTGATCTCGTCGAGAAAAGCGCCCGTCAGCTCCCGGAAGCCCGGCAGAGCCTCATCGCAGCCTTTCCAGCGGTCTTTCGGACGCGGCCCGACCAACGACGTTCCCTGCCGCCATGCGTCTGCAAAGCGGTCGAGAGATGCCGCCGACCCGATGCTGACCGCCATGCCCACGACGGCCACCGCCTCGTTCGGAAGGGGGAACTCGGAGCCGGCGGGGTGCGAAGCGGAAGTTCGACTCCTCGGGGGGTTCCTCGCTTCAAGGCCTGCCAGTGGAAGCTGCCGTGGCTTGATGGTTCCGCCTCCTGCCGTTTTGCTTCCGAATTCCGGTACCCATTCCTCCAGCAGAAGGTGCGCGTTGATGCCCCCGAAGCCGAAGGCGCTGATCGCCGCTCGGCGGGGAATGTCGCCGCTGCGCCGTTTCCAGGGTTCCGGTTCGGTCTGCACCCGGAAGGGCCCGCCCTCAAGCGGGCTGCCGGCAGGGGCTTCGGAGAAGTGGATCATCGGCGGCAGGAGGCCGTGGTTCATCGCCAGTAGGGTTTTGATTATGCCGGCCGCGCCGGCGGCCGTCAAAAGGTGGCCGATCATGGATTTGACCGAGCCGATGGCGCACTGGCCGGGGCTCCAGCCTGACTCTCCCCAGAGGCTGCGGAGGCTGGCAAGCTCGGTGGCGTCACCGACCGGGGTGCCTGCGCCGTGGCATTCAATGTAATCCACGTCCGGCGGCGACCAGCCGGACGCCGTGTAGGACGCATGCATGGCGCGCAGTTGACCTTCACTGTCGGGAGCGAGAAGATTGCCGCGGAGGTCGTTGGAAAGGCCGATACTTCGGATCAGCCCGAGGATCCGGTCCTTGTCACGCAGCGCATCCGCAAGCCGTTTGAGCACCAGGAGCCCCGCGCCCTCGCCGACCACGAGGCCGTCGGCGCAGCGGTCGAACGGTGAGCACCGGCCGGTGGGGGAAAGCGCTCTGAGCTGACTGAAGCCGACTTGGGTGAAGAGGCTGTCCGGCCGGGACACGCCGCCGGTGAGCATGGCGTCGGCGCGGCCGGCGCGAAGCTCATCGCAGGCGAGCTTGAGCGCATAAAGGGAAGACGCGCAGGCCGCATCCAGAGTGTAGCTGCCGCCGCCGAGGCCGAAGGTCCTTGCCAAGAGGGCTCCCGGGAGAGCTGCCACGCGGCTTG
>Ga0210103_1000170_pt1 | contig 12359 bp, 12 predicted proteins | sample RushSE_CattailNL_6_FD_185564 | JGI IMG/M metagenome (GOLD analysis project Ga0210103, IMG submission 185564) | Wetland microbial communities from San Francisco Bay, California, USA, that impact long-term carbon sequestration - RushSE_CattailNLA_D2... | ecosystem: Environmental > Aquatic > Marine... | reverse complement strand
TTCGGGATCCGTATCATGGGTTGTCTTGAAGCCATCGGTTGGTAACCGCTTTTGTCTTGAGCGCATTGGTGTTGATTTTAATTAAATGGCCGCACGGAGTCAAGCCGGAAAGGCAGACATGGGCATACATCTTGACATATTTTGCATTTAAACTTAAGTTACGCATCAAAACAGTTTGCTTGAGTGTTGATGTCACTTGATAAAAAAATATGAAACCGGAAGATCTTACATATTTGAAAAATTGGTTTTCGGATTATGTGGCGGGGTTCTACACGGATGATCCGATACATAACAGCACCATCCGACTCAAGCAGAAACACACGGACCAGGTGTGTCGAAATGTGATATTGCTGGGGAAAACTTTGGGCCTGTCGGACCAGGAAATGGTGTTGGCAGAAACCATGGGGCTTTTTCATGATATCGGCCGATTCAAGCAGTATGCCATTTACGGCACATTTAAAGATATGGATTCTGAAAATCATGCTCTGCTTGGGCTGCGGGAACTGGCGGCGAATGATGTTCTGGCCTGTTGCACCAAGGATGAAAAAAAATGGATCACAAAAGCCATTGGCTATCATAACGCGCTTGAGGTTCCAGTAAGCGAGAATGGGAAAACACTTTTATTCATTCGTCTTTTAAGGGATTCGGACAAACTCGACATTTGGAGAGTTTTTATTGAGTATTACAAAGAACGTGACAAACATCCGAATCCGGTTGTTGAAATCGGCCTCCCTGATGATCCACTGATTTCTCCGCAAGTTGTGGCAGCGTTGAACGAAGACCGGATTGTTCATATACGCGATCTAAAAACATCCAACGACTTTCGGCTGCTTCTGATAAGCTGGGTGTTTGATCTTAATTTTATTCATTCATTTCAAATCGTTAAAGATCTCAAATATATCGAGAAGATTGAGGCGACCCTGCCGCCCTCAAAAGAGATATCGGCGGCGGTGAAACATGCCCGTGATTACGTGGAGCGCCATATATAGTTTCAGATTAAAGGTAAATTCTTGGTAAGAAAATCGCTGGAAAACGAAAGGTAACATATGAAAGAAATCATTATACTGTTGATAGTTGTGGGACTGTGGTATCTGTTACAGGTTTATATTTTGCCGAGGTTGGGGATTTCGACATGAATGCGGAATTCTTGTCAGGTGACAAGTAAAAACGATAACACCGAAAAGAACGTTTCAAAAGATAAACTGGAGGAATAAGATTTTCATACCTTCCACCAATTTTGAGTCGGAGGATATATGTTTAAAAAAATAGTGGTTCTAATGATTGTTACGCTGGTCGGGCTTGGATGCGAAGGCGGAGATCTCAACCTGACAGTCACATTCGATGATATTCAAGGGCTGAAATCGAATGACGGTGTTATTTTTGAAACGAACCCAATCGGCAGGGTGGATGAAATAACCTATACCCAGGACGGCAATTATCGGGTCAGGTTAATGATCGAAAAAGCATTCAGAAATGCGGCAACGGAACACGCCAGGTTTTTTATCGTTCCGGACCCTCAGAACATGGAGCGCAAAGCCGTAAAAATGATCCAGGTCCGCGATGGGGGGCAACCGTTGCAGAACAATGCCGTTGTTGAAGGCTCCAGCAAATCTTCGGCAATCTTTGAGCGCCTGGAAAAAGACATTGAAAAGGGCATCGGAGATTTCGAAAAACAGTTCGACAAATTTGCAGATGAATTGAAAAAAATTCCGGAAAGCGAGGCCTACAAAGAGCTGGAAAAGACACTGGCCGATCTTTATGACGAAATGAAGCGGTCGGGAAAAGAGGTCCGGGAAAAGATACAAAGAGAAATATTGCCCCGGCTCGAACAAGAATTGGAAAATCTAAAAAAACGTTTTCAAGAAAAAGGAAAAGAGAACGAATTGAAGCCTCTTGAAATTAATATGGAAGAACTCCGAAAAATATAGGCTTACATTCTTGTCCAAAAACGATCTTTTAAACAGCCATGAGTTATCATCCCTAAAGGATTTGTCGACCGCAATCTCTTTGGAAACCTGGAATAATGGCCCCGGTGAAATAGAAAAAAGTTTCACTGGATAAAAATGCCGGAATATTGGGTTTTTTAAAAGGCGCCTTTATTCCAAAATTCCATTATTCCATTATTCCGGTATCTTTTTAGCAAAATGTGAGAGCCGGGATCATCCTGACTTTCCATTCTAAAAGTATTTTGGACACCAATTGGTTATCTGCATAGTACCCCTGCTATTCATTCGTCTTCAAGGTCTGCCGACAGGTTTTTCAACCTAAATTTCTTCACTGTTGAATCGGACTAATTTACACTCCAATAAATGTCCCAATATATTGTGGTATATTTTTCTTGACACACAAGATATTTTGTCTTATACAGGATTAAAAAAGATATTCCAAAAAATCAGCAGCTTGAAGATACTCGTAAAGAAGGAAGGTGATAATGGACAAATCTTTTGTAAAATGTCCTAAAGATCCGGAAATGCAATATTATCGTGAAGTATGCAAGGAAATTTTTAGGAAAGGAAAAATTCGTAATTGGTGCAAATATTGTGAAGTCTTTCAGGATCAGAAAAAATCTGCCGCCAAGGTATAGGGTCTTGATTTTCTAAGCCCGTTTAACGTTTTCAGTAAGGTTGATGGAGGGCATATACTTTGATTTAAGTGTATGAGTTTTCCTAATAATTTTAGCATAAAAGAGGAGGCCAAAATGATTTCTTCTCCATGTGCCAACTGTCATAGGAAAAATCAACCGAAAGAATTGTGCGCAAAAGATTGTGAAATCTTGGAAGCAGTTCAACTTTTCCAGGTATCCAGTGAAGAGCATTTTTTTATATCTGCCATCGATTGCACTGAAGAAGGCAGATTTTGTTTGAACAGCAGAGATATTATTTAACCTGAGTATTCTTATAAGTTTTCTTTGAACATAAGGGGAGGATTGCTATGTACGTGGGTCGAATTATGCGTAAAGAGCTTGTAACCATACCTCCGGATACAACATTGCGCAAAGCCAAAGACATCATCGAAGAAAAGCGGATTAACCATCTGCTGGTTGTCAATGAAGATGGAAATTTGACCGGTATTGTTTCAGACAGAGATGTCAAGCAAAGCTGGGCTTCTCCGGCCACTACCCTTAGTGTTCATGAGTTGAATTATCTGTTGAACCAGCTGACCGTTGAAAATATTATGGCCAAAAAAATTATCACCATATCTCCCGGTACCACCATTGAACGTGCGGCCAAGATTATGCAGGATAACAGGATCAACGCACTGCCGGTCATCGAATCCGATAAGCTCGTTGGGATTATTACGAGCACCGATGTCATGGGCGTTTTGCTTCGTGCCATTGGATTTGGAGAGGGAAGCGCCCGGTTTGCCGTGTTGGTCGAGGATCGCGTCGGGATTGTTGCTGAGGTTTCAAGAATTCTCAAAGAAAAGAATATCAGTATTCGCAGTTTTGTCACCTGGCCGGAGAAAGAATATCCCGGTGTTTTTCAGCTGGTAATACGGGTGGGATTGAAAGATAAGGATAAGGCCATTTCAGCATTGACAGCGGGTGGGTTCAAGGTACTGTGCGAATATGTTCACGATTTGACGCCCTACCTGCCGAATAGATAAACGCCTCGAATTTTTAATCGAAAGCCTTCGGATCCGGGTCGATGGTTCATTTCAGATTTTTTCAAAATTTTCTACCGAAATAACAGACCATTCTGATATTTTTCCCAGCAATCCTTTATGGCGCAGGCCAGCAGCACCGACCGCTGTAAAAGACTCGCTTTAATCATGTATTCATCTTCACTGTGATCCATGGCGCCAATGGGTCCTAAACCGTCGATGACCGGCGTATTTTCTCCGGCAATCAGATTGGCATCCGATACGCCGGCTCTGAATTCTTCCGATACCGAAAATCCAATGGATGCAGCTGTTTCCTGGACAGCTTGAAAAAGTTTTCGATTCTCTTCAGACGCAGGCATAGGAGGCCTCGAACTTAATATGGAAAAGAGGGAACGGGTATTTGGTATGTTTTGATTTTTGGTAATCTCAGATATGCTGTTTTCCAGATCCGATTTATCCCCCGGTTTGGTGAACCTGAAATCGATGCGTGCCGTGGCATGATCAGGAACGGTGTTGGGTCCGATTCCGCCGCTGACTTTTCCCACATTAACGGTGATTCCATGATCTAAATCATTTAAGGATTCAAAGGCAATAATTTTATGGGCCAGCTCAGCGATTGCACTGGCTTTATCTTTTCCGGCAAATGCCGCATGGCCGGCGATTCCTTTAATGTTAAGTTCAAGAGAAAGATTGCCTTTTCGGCCGGTAACGATTTCTCCATTTCGGCCGCCGGTTTCCAGAACAAATGCAAAGGCGCTGTTAACGGCCTCCTGTTGAATGAAGGTTTTTGAGCTGGGAGATCCGATTTCTTCATCGGAATTAAAAAAGAATTTGACGGGTATTTTTGTTAAAAGCTTTTCGTTGTCCAGCGCTTTGAGTGCGAATATCCCTGCAACAAGCCCCCCTTTCATGTCGATGACGCCCGGGCCAAAACAGTGGGTGCTTTCTTCTTTGTACCAGTTAAAGCCGGTATCTTCGGGGAATACGGTATCCATATGTCCGGTAAGGAGTATCTGCTTGTCGAATGGCTCATTGCAAAGAGAACTGACAACAAGATGATTACCGAACGTATCCTGTTCCATGACCCGGCAGGAGACGGCATCGGTTTGAAACGTCGACATAACCAGGCGGCCCATCTGATCCACGCCCTGTTTATTGTAGGTCCCGCTCTGAATCCGCACCATCTTTTCAAGGAGAGCGAACATATCCCGATGGTGCTCCTTGAGAAAGCTGATTATGCGATTATGGGTCGTCATCTATTTTTTCGCAAAGGAGAAGTTTGGATTGGCGTATTCAACAGGGTCTGCATCCGGGTATTTGACCGCATCACCGCTCCACGGTTTTTTCAGGACAATGTCCGCGCCTTCATGCCCAACGACATTGCTTCTATGTAAAGGAATTTTACCCCCGGCAGTGGCAATATATCTCGGAATGGCATCACCGGAAATATTGCCATACATGCTTTCCACAATATCTCGTCCCTTTTCCACCGGCACCCTGAAGTGAGCAAACTGGGGGTTTCGATAGCTGCAGTTAAAAATGTAGTACGGCCGGACATAACATTCCTGAATAGTTTCACACAGCTTCCACATTTTGACGTTTGTATCGTTGATCCCTTTTAATAGAACGGCCTGGTTCAAAACGGCACTGACGCTTTTGGAGATGCGTTTAAAGGCATCCTTTGAAATGGGCGTAATTTCCTGGGCTGTGTTAATCTGTGTGACCACTCTCACCGGCTTTTTGTCATTGCTTTCTTCAAGGATTTCTAAAAGTTCGGTATCGATGCGCCAGGGGGTTGTAACCGGAATCCTCGTGCCGAGGCGTTTCATCTTAACATGATCGATGTCGTCCAGGGCCTTTAATATTTTTTTGATCTTTTGGTTGGGGAGGACAAACGCATCTCCGCCGGTAATCAGCACGTCACGAATGCGGGTGTTGTTACGAATATAGCCCAACGCTTCTTCATAGGCATTATCGGAATAGATCCGGTCTTTTTTCCCGATGTGGGCAATCCGAAGGCAGTGGGTGCAGTACATGGCACACATATTGGTGGCCTTGATGGTGAGAACCCTCGGATAAAACTGGTCGATCAACCGGGCCGGAGAATGATCCGCCGCAACCGGCGGGATTTCAATCCCGATGTTATCGACCATTTCACCGGTGGGAACCGATTGCAACAGCACCGGATCATTTATTTTATGGGATTGAATCAGGCTGGCGTAGTAAGGGGTCATGCGCATTCGATAATTTTGGGTCACCCGCCCCACTTCTTTAATAATCTGAACAGGAAGATCGATTACTTTTGACAGCTTTTCGACAGAATCGATACAATGCTTGAGCTGTCCCGAATAGGAGTTCCATGATTCATCGGAAATATCCAGCATCGACCTGATGCGACGGCCGTTTTCCTGGATGCTGTCCCACAGTTCGATGCCGCTCGGCGCTTCGATGGTCTTTCGTTCCAGGTAATCGACAATCCTTTTATTTGCCTGTTCAACAATGGGAAGCGCACGGGTTACTCGGCCCCCTACGGAAACCCCGTGCTCGTCGATGTTTTGGTGTTTTTTAGCAAGTGATAAAAGGGCGTCTTTGGATATTCCGAAGGCGTCCGGTGTGATATTCAGATCCCTGTTTATGGATTTAAGGCGAACAAAAAGATCGATAACCGGTTTTGTGAGTTCCGTGTTTTCGGCGGCTTTAAAAAGAGAATTTATTTCTAAAGATTGTTTTTCGGAAACTGTTCGAGTTTCAGAAATCTTTTGACCGGACGGGTTGAAAAGACCTTCTATGAGTTCCCGGGTAAAGGCGTCCGTCCTTTCATTCTCTGATCCCTTGTAACTCATTGCGTTCCTCCGGGTCCTGTTTTTTGATGATGGTCAGATCTATGGTTTTTCGCCCCTGCTTCAGACCCTGCTGAACATCCACAGGGCTGTGCCCCAGGGCAACAATGCGGGCAATGAAGGCCCCTTGGGCCACAATAAAGTCGCATCCTGCATGTTCCAGGATGAGGAAATCCTTCTTCAACCTTCCTTCCGCGACTTTTTTGAATGCTTTGCGTTCCTGAGCGTTTTGAGGAATGTATCCCTCGGTCAGAACGGAATCGTGAATCTTATAGTTATACGTACCCCAGTGAAGATTTTTCGGATTTGATTTCATTTCCACGGTATTTGCCGGGAACACGCCTTCTGTGACGGCACAGAATTCGAGTTCCGGCAACATCGGAGACCCTGGAGGCAGCAACTGTTCAAGCGTGCAGCAAAATTCCAGCGTCGTTCCCTGTTTTCGGGCATTGATTTCAAGAAAACGGATGTTGTTTTGATCATCCACCAGAAAGTCACACCCGAAAATGCCTCTGTATCCTTCCCGTGCAAGCCATTTTCCTGAAATTTGCGTGTATTCGATCAGCTTCGCAACGACCGTTTCATCCAGCATGGAAGGAAATGAAGAGCCGGTAAACCGCGTTCCATTCTCGATGTGTTGATCCGCGACACCGGCAATGTAAACATCGTCTTCATCGGCGACGACGGCCAGCACGGTCGGATCGTATCTGTGAGGAATATAGCGGCTGATCAGATAGGGTTCATCCGGAACCGAAAATTTGTTTTTGATATCTTCAATGTGGTGTGCGATGATGCTGTTCACACCGGCTGCGCTGTACTCCCGGCAAACAAAAATTCCGTCCGACCAGGACGGAAACAGTTCCTGTGCCGTTAGCAGAAGGGAATCGAAGTCACGGCAGGCTCGAAAATCGACCACCGGGAGGATATCCTTCAAATGTTGATACTGATATATTTTGCTGTTGATTTTTTTAGCAATCTGTTTGTCCGGTCCCAAAATGGATACACTGGGAATGTCGTCAAGGGTCAGCTCGGGAATACTTTCATACATGTAAATATAAACATGTTTTTGCCGATTCAAAAGTCTGTTGATCAAAGCGCGAATCCGGCGATTTGTTGAAACCACGGCCGCAAATTCCTCGCTCGAAACCCTGCAGCAGACAGGGGCGCCGTATTGACATTCAAAGGTATTTACACTGGGGTTGATGACGATCAGATTGTCGTAGTTATACTGTTCGAATACGTCCGGGACGATGGCAATGAAATCGAATTTCCGGCTGAATATGCGGGACAGGGCTTCTTTTAAAAACGCGTTCAACCCGTAATTTTTCAGCTCGCCGATATATAAAAAATATTCCGTGTCCTCTTCCAGTTGAAAATTGGAAAAATATATTTCAGTCATTATGGGTATTCCGGTTTATTCCCAGAAGGGTCGTAAGAAACAAATGATTCATTAAAACCCCGTCAACCTGGGCGAAAGTTTGCTCGCATTAGCAACTGAAATTATAATTTGCAACCTATTTCTATTTAAAATATAAAAAAATCAGGACGTCAAATAAAAACTTGTTTAATAGAATACCGTGGATAAAATTGAAAAAAGTGCTTGTCAGTGCCTGTTTGATGGGAGAATGTGTACGCTACAATGGTGTCATCAAGACATTTAAAAGTCATGTGCTGGATTCTTGGCACTGCCGGGGACAAGTTGTGGCTGTATGCCCCGAAGTTGCCGGCGGTCTTCCCGTGCCCAGGCCCAGGGCCGAAATCGTGAACGGCAGCGGTAGTCTTGTATTAGATGGACGGGCCTCTGTCACCAATATAAACGGTCAGGATGTTACCCGATTCTTTTTGGCAGGCGCCCGTGAGGCGCTTAAACTTGCCGGATTCCATAAAATCAGACTCGCCGTTTTAAAAGAAGGAAGTCCTTCATGCGGGAGCAGCTATATTTACGACGGAAGTTTTTCCGGAATAAAAAAACCTGGAAAGGGGGTTGCTGCCGCCCTTTTGAAAGAAAACGGCATTCGTGTTTTCAATGAATTTCAAATCCACGAAGCAGAGAAATTTTTAAAATTCTTATGAGGCGATTATGGCGCATCATACTGTAAAATCCGGTTATGTTCAGCTTGTGGAGCGATTGAACCGGTTTCCCCAGGGCGCGCCTCCTTCAAAGCTGTTATACGAAATCCTGAAAATGCTCTTCAGTAAAACAGAAGCCGGGCTTGTATCCCTGTTACCCATAAGACCGTTTTCCGCTGAAAAAGCCGCCCGGTTATGGGGCATAGATGGAGGCAGGACACAAAAAATTTTAGAGGACCTGTGTCGCCGGGCGATTTTGATGGACATGGAAGAAAACGGCCGCCGGATTTACTGTCTTCCGCCGCCCATGGCCGGATTTTTTGAATTTTCCCTGATGCGGGTCAGAAACGATATAGACCAAAAGGTGTTAAGTGAGCTGTTTTATCAATATCTCAATGTTGAAGAGGATTTTATCAAGGATCTGTTTCTTGAAGGAGAAACCAGGCTGGGGCGCGTTTTTGTTCATGAACCGGTCCTTTCGGGAGAAAATGAGCTCCATGTGCTCAACTATGAAAGGGCGACCGAAGTGATAAAATCCGCTTCACCCATCGGTATCAGCACCTGTTACTGCCGGCATAAAATGTCACATGTTGGGCGAGACTGTGATGCACCCAAAGAAATTTGTATGACCTTTAATGTTTCTGCGGCTTCTCTGATCAGGCACGGTTTTGCCAGGAATGTCGAGGTGTCGGAATGCCTGGAGGTTTTGAGAAAAGCGTATGAACACAATCTGGTCCAATTCGGAGACAATGTCCGGGAAGGCGTCAATTTTATTTGCAACTGTTGCGGATGCTGTTGCGAGGCGATGATTGCAGCACGAAAATTCGCAATTCTGCATCCGGTTCATACCACCAACTTTATCCCGTACATTCTGGAAGACGCTTGTACAGGATGCCGAAAATGTGTCACCGCATGCCCGGTAGAGGCCATGACGCTGGTTTCTGCCAACGATCCGCACCATCCCAAAAGGAAAAAGGCAAGGCTTTATGCGGATATCTGTCTGGGATGCGGCGTTTGTGCAAGGGTCTGTCCCGTGGATGCTATTCTTTTAAAATCCCGGGCCAAAAGGGTCATAACGCCGCTGAATACCGCCCACAGGGTCGTGCTAATGGCCATTGAGCGGGGCAAGCTTCAATATTTGATTTTCGATAACCAGGTATTAAAAAGCCACCGCGCCATGGCCGCTGTTTTAGGCGTCATCCTGAAGCTTCCGCCAATTAAACAGGCCATGGCCTCCCGTCAAATGAAATCGGTGTATCTCGATGCACTGATACATCGTTTTCAACCATAGCCCCGATACGCCTTTATTCCGCACTATAAAACCCCCGCATCGCGGGAGTTATAGCCAAGATGGCTCTGCCTTGGCGTATGATGTCAAAAAATACAAATTCCAAGCACCCCGCCAAAAAGCTGGCGGGCAGGCAAATTACAAATAAACCCGCCTGCCCTGTTAAATAAATCGAAGATTTAATGCGAAGCATTATTTAACAGGCTAAAATATTTGGAATTTCAGTAAGTCAATGAACATAAGGTAAAGCGAATCCCCAATAGGGATAACCAAAGCCTGGCCCTTCCCCGGAATACGGGATCTATGACGGGCCAGGATTCTTTACACTTCGGATATGATAGGTTCAGGCCGAACAATTTTATTGAAGTTTGATGAATATAATCATATTATCCACTCGAAAAAGATTAAGGGGAACATAACCGTATGAATTTGAATAAAAATCGGATTTCCAACCATGTAAAAAGCATACACATGATTGCCGCATGCGGTACCGGGATGGGCGCGCTGGCTGGCATTTTAAAGGATATGGGTTTTAAAGTGACGGGTTCGGACCAGAAAGTGTATCCACCCATGAGCGATTTTCTTTCAGGCAAAGGCATTGAGATTACAGAGGGGTTCAGCGAAAAGAATGTTGCCTATGGCCCGGATCTGGTGATTGTGGGAAACGCCGTATCAAAAGGCAATCCCGAGGTTGTCGGAATGGTTCGAATGGGGCTCGAGTTCTGTTCCATGCCCCAGGCCGTGAACCATTTTGTTGCATCCGGCAAAAAGCCTCTGGTTGTCACCGGAACACACGGCAAGACCACCACCGCTTCCATATTGGCCTGGGTCCTTTATGAATCCGGACTCGACCCGACATACATGATCGGCGGGATCTTGAAAAATTTCGAAAGCAATTATCGTTTGGGGAGCGGCGGCTACATTGTCCTCGAAGGGGATGAATATGACACGGCTTTTTTTGATAAAGGGCCGAAGTTTCTGCATTATGATCCTTTTGTGGCCATATTGACGAGTGTTGAGTTTGATCATGCCGATATTTTTAGAGATGTTCACCATGTAAAACAGGTTTTTGATGTGTTGATTGACGGCATTTCACCCCAAAATACGCTTGTTGCATTTGACGATGATAAAAATGTCGCCGACCTGATCATCGGCAAATCTTGCCGGGTGGTTAAGTACGGCAAAAATGCCGAGTCGTTATGGCGTCTGGGCGCCGTCAGCATTCAACCGCCGTGGACTTATTTTGAAGTCTTAAGGCGGGATACCGTTTTTGGGAAATTTAAGACACGACTGGTCGGAGAGCACAACCTTTTGAATGCGTTGGCCGTCATTGCTGTCGCAGACAACCTGGCGATACCGGTGGAAACCATTGCAACGGCGTTTGAAACGTTTGAAGGCATCAAACGACGCCAGCAGGTACGCGGGGAAAAATCCGGTATCACGGTCATGGACGATTTCGCCCATCATCCCACGGCGGTTCGAGAGACCATCCGGGCGGTCAAACCCTTTTATCCCAGCGGACGTCTTATTGCCGTTTTTGAGCCCAGAACCAACTCCAGCATGCGCGCCGTGTTTCAGAATGTCTATCCCCTCTCATTCGATGGTGCAGATATCATCTGTATCCGGCAGCCCTCGCGCCTGGATAAAATTCCGCCTGGAGAACGGTTTTCTTCTCAACAACTGGTGGATGATCTCAACCGTCAAGGCAAAAATGCTCACTTTTTCCAGAATACGGAAACCATCCTCGATTTTCTTATCACAGAAGCAAGGTCCGGCGATCTGGTCCTTGTCATGTCAAATGGCGGATTTGACAATATTCACGAACGGCTGTTGAAATCTTTATGAAAATCGTGGTTTGGCGCAATTCCGCCGGTAGTCATCTGGCAGAAATACTGGCCGCAACTAACAATAACCCGAAAATGGAGGATTTATCCATGGGCAATCCGATGCCTGCCTGGGGAGTAAAACCCCAATCCCCTCCAAAGCCATCAGGGGAAAGGTCTGTCACAACAAAACCGACGCCGGGATCAACATAGGGAGTCAATTTTTCGTAGCCTTTAAAGTTATAGACAAGAAAAGGAGTTACACCGGCCAAATAGGCGTCGTCACTTTCCTGCCTCACATAACTGATGATGCCTTCCACAGCGTACGCCAGGTTTGCATCACCGGGAAACTCCTTAAATACCTTGTTCCAGGATACAAGGAAGGGCACGAACTTGATATCTTCATCCACATTATGAAACTGGCCTTTGAGGTGGAAGTTTCTGCCATAACCCGCGCTAAATGACCATTCGGTCATGCCTTCTTTGAATAGACCGCCGGCGTAAGCCTGCAAGGCCCAAAACATACCCACAAATAATCCTATTGTCAGAGTTGCCTTTTTCATCCTTCATTCTCTTGGTTACGGTGAACAAAAAAATCCTGATATCAGAGGCTGGAATAATTGTCAAAAGCCAACTTTGATGGTTTCGTAAAAAGTCTTAAAAGCTCCCTTTTCGTCATTCCCGCGAAAGCGGGAATCCAGTAATCTAAGCATGTTATGGACTCCCGCTTTCGCG
>Ga0210103_1000168_pt1 | contig 12413 bp, 10 predicted proteins | sample RushSE_CattailNL_6_FD_185564 | JGI IMG/M metagenome (GOLD analysis project Ga0210103, IMG submission 185564) | Wetland microbial communities from San Francisco Bay, California, USA, that impact long-term carbon sequestration - RushSE_CattailNLA_D2... | ecosystem: Environmental > Aquatic > Marine... | reverse complement strand
GTAGCGGTCTTCTCGCTGGAAATGTCCAAGGAGCAACTGTCCTTGCGGCTGCTGTGCTCCGAGGCCCGCATCGACTCCTCCCGCCTGCGCAGCGGATTTTTCAGCATGGAGGACTGGGACCGTCTGACGGATGCCGCCGGGGTCCTTTCCGCCGCTCCCATTTTCATCGACGACTCCCCGAGCCTCTCGGCCATGGAGGTCCGGGCCAAGGCCCGCCGCTTAAAGATGGACAAGAACATCGGCCTGATTGTCATCGACTACCTGCAGCTCATGCAGGGCCGGGCCGGCGCCGAGCGGCGGGATCTCGAGATTTCGGAGATCAGCCGCTCCCTGAAGGCCCTCGCCAAGGAGATCAGTCTGCCCGTGATCGCCCTCTCCCAGCTCAACCGCATGCTCGAACAGCGCACCGACAAGCGGCCGCGGCTCTCCGACCTCCGGGAGTCGGGTGCCCTTGAGCAGGACGCCGATGTCGTCGCCTTCATCTACCGCGACGAGGTCTACAACAAGGAGGAGACCAACCCGCACAAGGGCACCGCCGAGGTCATCCTGGCAAAGCAACGCAACGGCCCCACGGGCGAAGTCCTGCTGACCTTCCTGTCCGCCTACACCCGCTTTGAAAACATGGCGCCGGAAGGATTGCGCGCGTCGGCTTAGTGATCTTTTTCATAAATACCGTCGCGAATGACACCAACCTCTCCCCGCCCTCCTCCTCAGGGGGAGCGTTAGGGTGGGGGTAGCGCGACGCATGTGGCTGTAGTTATGAGACGCTGTCTTTAGCAGTGCAAACCGTTGACACATTAAATTGCCGGAGTAATATGAAAGCTGACAGTACGCATGAGCATCCGCGTGTGAAATCCTTGGGTCCAGGAGGCGGTCCCGCAATTTAATGAAGCGACTTTTCGGCAACACCGCCGGTCTCAAATCCAACCAGATCCGCCGGCTTGAAAATCTTTACCGCCGGCGCACTCCGCCGGAATACCTGGTGACCCCCGAGCTGGCGCGCGACGTGAGCCAGCTGTCGCACGAAATCCGCCGCCAGATAGGTCTTTTGGTGGATCGCCAGGGCCGGGTCGCGCACGTGGTGGTCGGCGACAACCGACGGATCGTGATCCCCTCCACCGATGACTACCGGGCCGCCCCCGGCCGCCTCAACGGCCTGCGCTGCGTTCACACCCATCTCAACAACGAGCCCCTCAGCCGGGACGATCTGACAGACCTCGCGTTGCTGCGACTCGACCTCATGGTTGCCATCGGGCAGTCGGCGGACGGCTACCCGCTCGCCGTCCACGTGGCGCACCTGCTGCCCGGGATCTCCGAACGGCTTCCCCATCGCCTGCTGCCGCCACTCGCACCGGGAGCGCTCGACATCGACTGCGCAGCCATGATCCACGCCCTGGAGAATGAGCTCGAACGGGTGGTCAGCGGCCGTGCGGCCGGCGCAGCACCGGACCGGGCGCTTCTGATCAGCGTCTCCACCGTCTCCCGCCGCCGAACCGAGGAGTCCATGGCGGAGCTCAAGGAGCTGGCACGCTCCGGCGGCATCGAAGTCATCGGATCCGTGATCCAATACCGCGACACGGTGGATCACCGCTTCCTCGTCGGCTCCGGCAAGCTTCAAGACCTGGCCATCCACGCCCTCCAGGGGGGAGCGACGATCCTCGTTTTCGACCAGGAGTTAAACCCCTCCCAGATCCGGTCCATCACCGACCAGATCGCCCTCAAGGTCATCGACCGCACCCAGTTGATTCTCGACATCTTCGCCCAACGCGCCCGCTCGCGAGAAGGCAAACTCCAGGTGGAGCTGGCACAGCTCAAGTACCTGCTGCCGCGGCTGTTGGGAAAGGGGACCGCCATGTCCCGCCTGGCGGGCGGCATCGGCGGCCGGGGACCCGGGGAGACCAAACTCGAAGTCGATCGTCGCCGGGTGCGCAAGCGCATCAGCCAGCTCGAGGCGGCCCTGGAGGAGGTTCGGCGGCACCGCCGACAGCTGCGATCCCAGCGGGACAAGAAACACCTGCCGGTGATCTCGATCATCGGCTACACCAACGCGGGCAAGAGCACCCTGCTCAACAGCCTTACCAAGAGCCGGGTGCTGGCCGAAAGCCGGCTGTTCGCCACCTTGGACCCCTCCAGCCGACGACTCCGGTTCCCCCGGGACATCGAAGTAATCATCACCGACACCGTCGGCTTCATCCGCGACTTGCCGCAGGACCTGATGGTGGCCTTTCGTGCAACACTCGAAGAGCTGGATGTCGCCGACCTCCTGCTGCATGTAATCGACATCAGCAACCCCCGCGTCGAGGACCAGATCCAGGCGGTGGAGGCCATCCTGGCCGACCTTCATCTCGACCTCAAGGCCACCCTCAAGGTCTTCAACAAAAAAGACCTCGCAACCGCCGATCGGGTCGACGCCCTGTGCCGCCGTCACAGCGCCGTGGCCATCGCCGCAGTGGACAAAGTCACCCTCACCCCGCTCATCGAACGGATGCAATCCCTGATCGTGGGGCTGACGCCCCCGGGGGCCGGACCCCACCGGCCGGCTTCGGCCGCACCTTCATGAGCCTATCATCCATCTCCTGCCCTCACCACAAGGTATTGCGGTTGACATGCACCGCTAAACCGATATAATGTGATAGTATATGGAACTTGAATCGCTGGAGCGAACGGCCGTTCGCGCCGCCTATCGTAGTTGCGAAGTGCTGCGCACCCGTTACGGGAAGCTGAGCTCGATCGACAAAAAAGGGCCGACCGACCTTGTCACGGACGCCGATTTCGCCTCTGAAACAGAGATTGTCGCCACGATCCGAGCCGCCTTCCCCGATCATGCCATCGTGGCCGAGGAAGGCGGAATCCGCAGCGGCTCAGCCGATTGGCGGTGGCTGGTGGACCCGCTGGACGGCACCGTCAACTATGCCCATCAAGTGCCGTTTTTTGCCGTCTCCATCGCCTGCGTTCAGGGCGACGAGGTGCGGCTTGGCGTGGTTCTCAACCCGCTAAGCGGGGAGCTGTTCACCGCCCGAGCCGGCGGGGGGGCCCAGCTAAACGGGCAACCGATCCACGTCAGCCCGGAAACCCGGGTCTCGGAGAGCCTGCTGGCGACCGGGTTCCCCTACGATATGAGGGAGCCGGGGTTCAAGAGCCTGACGGCACGGTTCCTGCGGTGCCTCAGGGCGGCACGGGGCGTCCGCCGCCTGGGGTCCGCGGCACTGGATCTGTGTTACGTCGCCTGCGGACGATTCGCGGGCTTCTGGGAGAACTGGCTGCAGCCGTGGGACTCGGCCGCCGGCATCCTCATCGTCCGAGAGGCGGGCGGCAGAGTGACTGATTTTTCAAACCGGCCGGTCGGCGCTGAAGCCCGTGAGGTCCTGGCCACCAACGGCGGTATTCATTCAGAGATGCTGGCTTTCATGGAGGTGGGTGACAGTTGATGGGAAAAACCCCTGTTCGTGTTCGCCGGGCGCGCGTGACCGCCACCTTCCGTCTTGGCTGCTTTGGGGGCTTCAGATCCGAAGACAGGATCTGCCGCCGTCATTGTGCGGTCCGCATCCGGTGTGCAATTGAAAGGGATCAAAAGATCTACCTGGAAGTCTGCGAGGAGATGGCGGAAGGCGATGACCAGCTGTTGAAATTTCAGTAGCCGCTAGAATTTTCCCGACTCCAGCTTCTGCCGGAAGAAATCGACCTGCTGCCGGATGGAGCTGTCCGCCTTGATGCCCTTCTCGATGGACTGGATGGAGTGCAGCGCCGTGGCGTGGTAGCGGTTGAAACTCTTGCCGATGGCTTGCAGAGGGGAATCGGTGAAGCGGCGGGCGAGATAGATCGCCATATGCCGCGGACGCACCATGGTTTGCTTGCGCGAGCGCGAAATGAGGTCTTCGGCGGAAACATTGTAATACTTGCAGACCAGCTTCTTGATGACCTCCAGGGTGATCTTCTGACGCTGGCTGGCAATGTGCTTCACGACGCTTTCTGCGAGCGCGAGGTCGATCGGAATGCCGAGCAGCGAGGATTTGGCGGCAATTCCGTTCAAGCCGCTTTCCAGTTGACGCACGTCATCGACCAGTTCCGCGGCCAAGTAGTCGATCACCGGCCCCGGAATGTGATAGCCCAGCAGGGTGGACTTGCGCTGCAGGATGCGCATGCGGGTGCGGAAGTTGGGCGGCTCGATGGCCGATATCAGGCTGCAGGAAAAACGCGATCGCAGCTTGTCATGCAGCTTGGGGATCTCCGAGGGGCGGTAGCAGCTTGAGAAAATGATGCGCTTCCCGGATTCGTAAAGCGTGTCGAGGGTTGTCGCCAGTTCCACCTGGGTGCGCTCCTTGCCGGTCAGGAAGTGCACATCTTCCAACAGCAGAACGTCGCAGTGGCTGCGGTACTTCGTCTTGAACTTGTCGAACGTGTCATGACGGAACGCTTGGACCATCTCATTGCTGAAGTCCTCGGCGGTCATGTAATAGACGCGTTCGTCCGGGTTCTGATTCAGGACGTGATGGCCGATCGCCTGTGACAGATGGCTCTTGCCGAGGCCGGTGTCTGAGTACAGAAACAATGCGGGCTGCTGACGCTCGCGGCGCGAGGCGACGGAGAGAGCGGCCGAGTAAGCAAAATCGTTGTTGGCCCCCACGACGAAATGGTCGAAGGTGAAATCCCGGCGCAGAAACCGGCCGTTGTTGGGCCGAATGGTCTCGCTCGGAAGGGGCAGCTGGAGAGCGCTTTCGAGATTGAGTTTCTGCCCGTTGCACCGACCGGCCACATGATAGCGGACACGGCATGCGGACTGACCCACTATCCGTTGCAGCTCGGCCGCGATCACCTCTCCGAAATGCTCCTGAACCCGCTTGCGGGAAAAGGCGTTCGGGCAGGTGACCACCCATTCACCGTCATCACCGCGTTGGAGGTCGAGCGGCTCGATCCACATGCGAAAACTGTGCGTGGCGACACGCTTCTTCAATACCGCTCGAAGTTCTTTCCAGACTTTTTCCATCGGGTGCTTGATCTCGGCCTGCCGTGGTCGCCGTTTTCGTGATAGGTCAAATAAAAAGCAGAAACAGTGAGTCGCTACGCGGGATCGGCTGCGGTGCGGAGCCGTCCAAACATGAGCGAGCTATTTAAAGCAACGGTCGTGCGGAGTCAAACCTGAATTTCCGTGATTGGCGAATTCTCGTGGCAGGGTTATGAACAATTTATATCCACTTATTATCACTTGTCTAACTGATACCCGGCGGTCCGGGAGGCCGATTCTTGTCCGTCTCGCAGATCGTTAGATTTCCAAACAATATCGGGGCATCGTCCACTTCGGTCGCTGGCAACGAATATATGAAAACTTCTAAAATCATCAATTTTCAATGATTATCTTTTAATTTTAAAAACTTTTTCGCAGGGCAGGCGGCGCCGCGACGCGGCGGTCGCATCCCTCGCATGGGGGTTTCGCCAGAGACCTCCACTATTTTTTAAGGCCTTGTCAGGCACTGGCAGTCAGACATCTATACATATTTTAACTTACTAAAATTAATAATATTATATCATGACCAGCAATGCCATTGCGATAAAAGCCTTGAGTTTGCTGAGATAGAGAAGCTTGCATGGCCTGAAAGCCTTGCAGGCTACGTGCTCAGACGGCGAACCATCTCTCAAACCAAGAATAATAGCGACTTTTAGGCTGCTACAGGTGAATTTCGAGGATATTTCCAGGTGTTGCAAACCCGCCTGCCGGCGGCCTTCCACGCACGTGAGGTTTTATGCCGTCACACGCCATCATCATCCGCGGCGCCCGCCAGCACAATCTGAAGAACATCGATGTCACGATCCCGCGGGACCGCATGACCGTGATCACGGGTTTGTCCGGATCGGGCAAATCCACCCTTGCCTTCGACACCCTCTATGCCGAGGGCCAGCGCCGATACGTGGAATCCCTATCGACCTACGCCCGGCAGTTTCTGGAGCGCATGGAAAAGCCCGATGCCGATCTCATCGAGGGGCTTTCCCCGGCCATCGCAATCGAGCAGAAAACGGCCGGCCACAACCCGCGCTCCACGGTGGGAACGGTGACGGAGATTTACGACTACCTCCGGCTGCTGTATGCCCGCGCGGGGACTCCCCATTGCCACCAATGCGGCCGTACAATCTCCGCGCGAACCATCGACCAAATGGTCGACCAGGTGGAATCCCTGCCGGCCGGATCACGCCTCACCATCCTGGCCCCGCTCGTCAGCGCAGAGAAAGGCACCCATGAGAAGCTCCTCAAGCGGCTGAAAAAGACAGGCTTTGCCCGAGTGCGGGTAGACGGCGCTCTGCTGGAGATCGACGAGGTGACCGCACTTGCGCCCCGCCAGCCACACACCATCGAGGTGGTCGTCGACCGGTTGGTCGTCAAGGAGTCGATCCGCAACCGTTTGGCCGATTCGATCGAGCTCGCTCTGTCCCAGGGCGGCGGCGCCGTCGTGATCGATGTCGCCGGCGGCGAAGCGATGTCCTTCAGGGACACGGCCGTCTGCGCCGTCTGCGGCATCGGCTACCGCGACTTCACGCCGGCCAGCTTTTCCTTCAATTCGCCGCAAGGCGCCTGCCCTGCGTGCGGCGGGCTCGGGTCGAGCTCCGAGTTCGACCCGAACCTCATCGTGCCCAACCCCCGCCTTTCTTTACGGGAGGGTGCGGTGGCGGTCTGGGCCAACCGCAGCAGCGTGCATTTCATGGAGTTCCTGGAGGCCTTGACGGCGCACTACGGCACCTCCATCTACACTCCGTTCAGGGACCTGCCTGCCCATTTCCGGGAGGTTCTCTTCCACGGCTCGGGGGATGAAACCATCACCTATCATTTCGACCGTGGATCAAGCCGGATCCAATTCCGCAAGCCTTTCGAGGGCATCTTGCCGAACCTGGAACGGCGCTACCGGGAAACGGACTCCTACACGACCCGAGAGGACATCAAGCGTTTCATGACCTTCAAGCCTTGCCCCGCGTGCCAGGGGTCCAAGCTGAACCCCGCCAGCCGCGCCGTGACGCTCGCCGAAATGACCATCTCGCGGCTGTGTGCCTTGACCGTGTCCCAGGCGCTGACGTTCTGCACCGGACTGCGACTGCAGGGCCGACAGGAGCAGATCGCCCGCCGCCTGCTCAAGGAGATCGTGGATCGCCTGGGGTTTCTGGAAAGCGTCGGGCTTTCCTATCTCACCCTGGACCGCGCAGCCCAGACGCTCTCCGGCGGGGAGAGTCAGCGCATCCGGCTCGCCACCCAGATCGGATCAAAACTGACAGGCGTGCTGTACGTTCTGGACGAACCCAGCATCGGCCTTCATCCACGCGACACCGGCCGCCTGCTGAAAACCCTGCTGGGGTTGAGGGACCTGGGCAACACCGTGCTGGTCGTCGAACACGACGAGGACACCATCCGTGCGGCCGATCACGTCGTGGACATGGGACCGGGGGCCGGGATTCACGGCGGCCGGGTGGTATTCTCCGGCACCGCCGCCGATCTGATGGACGACCCCGGCTCACTGACCGGAAAATACCTGTCCGGCCGCCTGCGCATCGAGATCCCCGTGCGACGCCGCCCGCACACAGGCCCACGCCTGGTCGTTGCGGGCGCCTGCCACAACAACCTGAAAGACCTGACGGCGGAATTCCCCCTGGGCTGCCTGATCGGCGTCACCGGGGTCTCCGGTTCGGGCAAGTCCTCCCTCGTGTTCGAAACCCTCTACCCTGCCTTGTTTCAGCAGCTGTACCGCTCGCGGGTGACGGCCGGTTCCTACCGCGACCTGAGGGGGGTCGAACACATCGACAAGGTAATCAACATCGACCAGGCGCCCATCGGCCGCACCCCCCGCTCCAACCCCGGGACCTACACCGCTGTGTTCGGCTTCGTCCGCGATCTGTTCGCGCGCACGCCCGATGCCCGGATGCGCGGCTACAAGGCCGGCCGCTTCAGCTTCAACGTCAAAGGGGGGCGCTGCGAGGCCTGCCAGGGAGACGGGACCGTGCGGATCGAGATGCACTTCCTGCCGGATGTCTATGTCACCTGCGACGTGTGCCGCGGCCGGCGCTACAATCGGGAGACCCTGGAGGTCCTCTACAAAGGCAAATCGATCGCCGATGTGCTGGAGATGACCGTCGACCAGGGCCTGGAATTTTTCAGCCGGATCGGCGCGATCCGTGAAAAGCTGCTCACCCTCTCCGAGGTGGGTCTGGGGTACGTTCCCATCGGCCAGGCGGCGACGACGCTTTCCGGCGGAGAGGCCCAACGGGTCAAGCTCTCCCGCGAACTCAGCCGCAAAAGCACCGGCCGGACGCTCTACGTGCTGGACGAGCCCACCACCGGCCTTCATCCCGACGACATCCGCCGGCTGCTGCACGTCCTGAATCAATTGGTGGACGCCGGCAACACGGTCGTCGTCATCGAGCACAACCTGGACGTGATAAAAACGGCGGACTACCTCATTGACTTGGGGCCCGACGGCGGGGATGAAGGGGGCCGCGTCGTGGGCTGCGGCACTCCGGAAGCGCTCGCCGCCACCCCCGGCTCGTACACCGGAGCGTATTTAAGAAAGGTTCTTGGGAGCTGATATTACCCAAGATGCAGGTGGGCGGCCTCGCAAAAGGCTCAAGTTCAAGGCGTGCGAATCCCGCGGAGCGAGGCCTACTATTCGTACGCCGCAGCTATCGTGGGATGAAGCGCAACGCCGAAATTGGTGCTCTTACGAGGTCGTCTCGTCAGGATTTACCGGGTAGGAAGAACGCGTAGGCCGAATCAATCTCTTCGGCGATGTTCGTGTAGAAGTCGCCGATGTTCTGCAAGGCGCCCATGATCAGCTTGCGTGCGTCCGGGTGCAGCGCGCCGATATCGATCACGCAGTCCGGGTCCTGGTCGTAGCTGTTCACGACGATGTTGGCCAGGTAGATGATGAGCGAGAATTCGGCATTCTGGGACGCCGGCTGATAGTCATGATGCCAGCGAATCGCCTCGGTCAGCCCCTGCGGCAGCTGCCACCGGGATGCGAGATGCGCGCCGATGACGGCATGGTTGGCCGGGACCAGCTTTTTTTCCGCCTCGTGGAAGGTGATGGCCTCCTGCCGGGAGGCGTTCCAGACGCTGGCAAACAGATCCTGAAAATATTGGGCCATGATGACCTTGCCCACATCGTGCAGCAGACCGCCGACAAAGCAGTTGTCCGGTGAATTAATGCGGGTCTTATAGGAAATGCTCTTACTGGTGACGGCAACGGCCAGGGAATGTTTCCAGAAATCGGTGATGTCGAAGTCCTGGAGTTTGATTTTTTTGGCGAACGCTTCGATCACCGACACCGAAACAATGGCGTTGCGCACGGCATTGAAGCCCAACATGATCACGGCACTGCGGATGTCGCTCACCTTGGATTTGAAGCCGTAAAAAGCCGAGTTGACCAGTTTGAGGATTTTTATGGCCATTGCCTGGTCCTTCTCGATCGTCTGGCTGATCCGGGCAACGGAGGTATCCGGATCCTGCAGCAACCGGTTCAATTCGAACACGATGCTGGGCAGAGTCGGTATCTCCTTGATGCGATCAAGCTTTCCCACCAATTGTTTTTCGTCCATACGGCTTCGTTCCCTTTCAACGCCCCCCGCCTGAACCCGCCACCGGGGGCCATGCGGCGAAGGCTTTAAGAAAACACGTGCGATCGAGGCCCCGATTTTGGGGATGCCCGCTCGAGAGTAATATCGGCCCCCCCGAAAAAATCCTTTAGCATAAAAAAAGCCTGCGGAGAATCTCCGCAGGCTTTTTGATTGAAACGGGAAACGGTTACTTCATGAACAACTTGGCAATCGCGGTCGCCTGGGGGTGCGCAAAAATGAGGATCAGGGCGACGACGAGCGCGTAGATACAAAGAGATTCGATCAGGGCCAGGCCGATCAGCATGGTCACCGTGACCTTACCGGAGGACTCCGGGTTCCGCGCGATGCCCTCGACGGCAGCACGCAGGCCGAGACCCTGGGCAATGCCGCAGCCGAAGGCGGCGATGGCGATCCCAAAACCGGCTGCCGTGACGCAAGCGATAAAGAACTCCAATGCTTTTGATTCCATACTTTTTCTTCCTCCTTTGAGTAGTATGTTAGTGGGCTTCTTCCATCTTCCCATTAAGCGCGTTGCGAGATTCCACTATCCGCCGCCCGGGTTGCGGGCATCAGTGTGCGTGCTCCATGGAGCCGCTGAAGTACATGATCGACAGGAGAAAAAAAACAAACGCCTGCACAAACGACACGAATATTCCCATCGCCATGATGGGCAGGGGCGCGAAAAAGGCGCCGGCCAGCATGAACAGGATCATGAGCACCAGCTCGTGCCCCATCATGTTCCCGAAGAGCCGGAACGAGAGCGACATGACCCGAGCCAGGTGACCGATGAGCTCGATTGGGAAAATGATCGGAATCATCCACCAGATGGGCCCCAGAAAATGTTTGATGTATTTGACGCCGTGGTACTTGATCCCGACATAGTGGGTAAAAACGAAGGACACCAGGGCGCAGGAGAGCGTCGTGTTGATGCTGGCCGTGGGCGGGAAGAATCCAGGGATGAGGCCGATCAGGTTGCAGGTCGCGATGTAGAGAAAAATGGTGCCGACCAGCGGGAAAAACCAGCGCCCCTCCTCTCCGGTGACATCCACCATGAACTCTTCCATGCCCGAGACCACCACCTCGAAAAAATTCTGGGCCTTGCCCGGCACCAGGGTGATCCGACGCGTGCCGAAGTAGGCCAGCAGAATCAACAAAAGGAGAACGAACCAGGAATAGACCACGTGCGGGTAAGATTTGGCAAAGTGCCCGAGGCCGAAGAGTTCAAAAAACTTTGGCAGAAACAGATAGGGATGTTCCATCCTTAGGCCGCCTCCTTAAAGATGATTTTTTTCACTTCCCGAATGGTCGCCAGAATGATGCTCATTACCACAACCGACAAGCCGATGACAAGCCCCAGCGGGTTCACCACCCCGCCTGCGATCAACAGAAAAATAACGAAGCCGCTGACTAAAAACCGCAGGTAATATTTCGCCAGCACCGCATTGTGCGAGGCCAGATGAGGCGGTTTGAGCGCTCGCTGCAGGGTTCTCGCCAGCAGGTGAAAGTTGACTGTGACAATCAGTCCGCCGCTGAAGATTCCCAGAGCAAAATCCAGGGGCGCGAGCACGGCCCCTGCCGCCGTCGCCCCCGCGAGCAGGACCCAGTTGGCCCGGCTGACGAAGGTCACTATACGCTGCTGAACTTGCAAAATTTCGGCACCAAGGAATCGGTTGCCGCCGGGGTCAGAGCTTTCGGCTCTTCTTGATCGCGATCCCGATGTTGCGAAAGGCCGCCGCGATCCCCAGCACTAAAAAAACGAGAGTGCACCAGGGGGAGGTCTCAAACCGACGATCCAGGTATACCCCCACGAACAACCCGATGAAAACCGAGAGCGCCACGGAAAAGCCGATGCTGCTGAAATAGGCCAGATCCCGCCACGCCCTTCTGGTGTCATGTTTCATTTAGTCAAGGAAGTAATTGCCGGGCGGGTGCCCTGCCCAAAGAGACGCTTGCACGTACCATAGCCATCCGCACAAGTCAATGCCAATTTGTCTCCGTTTTGCATGAAATCCCACTCGTAAGAGATTAGAGCGCGATATCTTCGGCGTCGAAGACTGGACCATCCAGGCAGGCGTGCAGGTAGCGGGTGTCGTCCTGCCGCCCGCCGACCGCGCACCCCAGGCAGGCGCCCATGCCGCATGCCATCATCGTCTCAATGGAGACCTGGCAGGGGACGGCGCAGGCACGCACGATGCCCAGCACACAGGTCAGCATGGCCTTGGGCCCGCAAGCGAGCACCAGGTCGGGCGGCTCACGCCGGATGGCTTCCTCCAAGGGACTCGTCACCAGGCACTGGTCGCCGCAGCTGCCGTCGTCGGTCGTCAGAACCACGGGGGTGCCCGAGCGCTCGACCTCATCAGCGCACAGCAAATCCTCACGGCTGCGGCCGCCTAAAAAGAGCAGGCAGGCAGGCGGCTGCGTTGCCATAGTTCGCAGCCGTTCGAGCAGAAAAACCATCGGCGCCACGCCGACGCCGCTCGACGCCTGGGACGTCGCGGTCGCCGACGGTTACGCCTTCGTGGCAGACATCCACACCGGTCTTCGGATCATCGACGTGGCGGTCCCGTCGCAGCCGGTCGAGGTCGCAGTCGTCGAGACGCCGGCGGCGGCCTGGGCCGTGGCGGTGGCCGACGGCCTCGCCTACGTCGCAGCGTCCCGGTCGGGCGTGCTCGTGGTCGACGTCGGCACGCCGTGGTCGCCGGTCACCCTCGGCTCGGTCGGCACCCCCGGACGGGCCATGGGGGTCTCGTGGTCCGGGGACCGGCTCTGCGTCGCGGCGGACGAGGCCGGTCTCCTGGTGATCGATGCCAGTGATCCCAGGGCGCCGT
>Ga0210103_1000166_pt1 | contig 12516 bp, 25 predicted proteins | sample RushSE_CattailNL_6_FD_185564 | JGI IMG/M metagenome (GOLD analysis project Ga0210103, IMG submission 185564) | Wetland microbial communities from San Francisco Bay, California, USA, that impact long-term carbon sequestration - RushSE_CattailNLA_D2... | ecosystem: Environmental > Aquatic > Marine... | reverse complement strand
GGCGTGGCGATGAACCCGGTCGATCACCCGCATGGCGGCGGCGAGGGTCGCACGGGCACCAAGCGCGACCCCGTCAGTCCATGGGGCACGCTCACCAAGGGCTATCGCACGCGCAACAACAAGCGGACTGACACGATGATCGTGCAGCGCCGGAAACGGAAGTAAGGGGACCTGAATGTCTCGTTCACTGAAGAAGGGCCCGTTCGTCGACGGCCACCTGCAGAAGAAAATCGAAACCGCACAGGCCACTCGCGACAAGAAGCCGATCAAGACCTGGTCCCGTCGCTCGACCATCCTGCCGGAGTTCATCGGCCTGACGATCGCCGTCCACAACGGCAAGCAGCACGTGCCGGTGTACGTCAATGAAAACATGGTCGGTCACAAGCTCGGCGAATTCGCGCTGACGCGGACCTTCAAGGGCCACGCGGCGGACAAGAAGACCGCCGTGTCCAAGAAGTAGGGTGAGCACGATGGAAACCACAGCAATCGTCAAGGGCGCCCGCCTGTCGCCGCAGAAGGGCCGGCTGGTTGCGGACCTGGTTCGCGGCAAGCCGGTCGACAAGGCGCTGAACATCCTGTCGTTCACGCAGAAGAAGGCGGCCGGGCTGATCAAGAAGGCGCTCGAATCCGCGATCGCGAACGCCGAGCACAACGACGGCGCCGACATCGACGAACTGCGCGTCACGCGCATCTACGTCGAGAAGGGCCCGGTGCAGCGGCGCTTCGCCGCGCGCGCCAAGGGCCGCGGCACGCGGATCGAGAAGAAGACCTGTCACATCTTCGTGACGGTCGGCGACGCCAAACCGAAGAAATAGGGCAACCATGGGTCAAAAGATCAATCCCACCGGCTTCCGCCTGCCTGTCACGCGGAACTGGACCTCTCGCTGGTTCGCCACCGGTCCGGCGTTCTCCAAGATGCTGGGCGAGGACCTGAAAGTCCGCGAGTACCTGCGCAAGAAGCTGCGCAGTGCCTCGGTCGGCCGCATCGTCATCGAGCGCCCTGCGAAGAACGCCCGTATCACGATCTACTCTGCGCGACCGGGCGTCGTGATCGGCAAGAAGGGCGAGGACATCGAGACGCTGAAGTCGACGCTGCAGAAGATGCTTGGCGTGCCCGTGCACGTGAACATCGAGGAAATCCGCAAGCCGGAACTTGATGCCCAGCTAATCGCGGATTCGATTACCCAGCAGCTGGAGAAGCGGATCATGTTCCGCCGCGCGATGAAGCGCGCGATGCAGAACGCAATGCGGCTCGGCGCCCAGGGCATCAAGATCATGAGCGCCGGTCGCCTGAACGGCATCGAGATTGCGCGGACCGAGTGGTACCGCGAAGGCCGCGTGCCGCTGCACACGCTGCGCGCGGACATCGACTACGGCTTCTCGGAAGCCAAGACGACGTACGGCGTCATTGGCGTCAAGTGCTGGGTCTACAAGGGCGACACGCTGGGCCGCAACGAGGCGCCGGGAGCGACCGACGCCACGGCGGCGCCGGAGCGCGAGGAGCGCCGTCCGCGTTCGGACCGCCCGGGCAGTGACCGTCGCCCCCCGGCAAAGCGCCCGGCGCGCAAGACGGCTGACGCCAAGACGACCGACACCAAGACCGCCGAGGCGGCACCTGCCGAGCCACCGAAGGACGCCGCTGCCAAGCCGGTCGTCAAGCGGGTTCGCAAGGCGGCGGCCAAGACCCCGGGTGACGCCAAGCCCGAGGGCGGCGCGAAAGACGGAGAGTAATCATGCTTCAACCCGCTCGACGCAAGTACCGCAAGGAGCACAAGGGCCGTAACCGCGGGCTCGCCCTGCGCGGCGCCAACGTCTCGTTCGGCGAGTTCGGTCTGAAGGTGACCGAGCGCGGCCGCCTGACCGCCCGCCAGATCGAAGCGGCCCGCCGCGCGATCAGCCGCCACATCAAGCGCGGCGGCCGCGTATGGATCCGCGTGTTCCCGGACAAGCCGATCTCCCAGAAGCCGGCCGAGGTCCGCATGGGCAACGGCAAGGGCAACCCGGAGTACTGGGTGGCTGAGGTGCGCCCGGGCAACGTCGTCTACGAACTGGACGGTGTCAACGAAACCATGGCGCGGGAGGCGTTCGCGCTTGCCGCCGCCAAGCTGCCGCTGAAGACGACGTTCGTCGTCCGTCAGCTCGGCCAGTAAGGAGAACGCGCATGAACGCCAAGGAACTGCGCACCAAGGACGTCGCTGCCCTCGAAAAGGAGCTGCAGGAACTGCAGAAGGCGCACTTCTCGCTGCGCATGCAGCACGCCACCCAGCAGTTGCAGAACACGAGCCAGCTGCAGCGCACGCGGCGCGACATCGCCCGCGTCCGCACCGTCCTGAGCCAGAAGGTCGCCGCCAAATGAACGCCGAGAAGAAATCCCTGACGCGCACGCTGGTCGGCCGCGTCGTCAGCAACAAGATGGAAAAGACGGTGACCGTGCTGGTGGAGCGCCGCGTCAAGCACCCGCTGTACGGCAAGTACATCGTCAAGTCGAACAAGTACCACGCCCACGACGAGACGAACACGCTGAACGAGGGCGACATCGTCGAGATCGCCGAATCGCGCCCGCTGTCCAGGACCAAGACCTGGGCCGTTACGCGCGTGGTCGAGACGGCGCAGACGATCTGAGCGCGCGCGCCGGGCTTGCGGCGTTGACGCGCTGCGGGATATACTTGCAGGCTTCGCGCGTTTCTTGCGCGGCTGAGTCTGGCCAGCGCAGGAACGGCGGGCAGCAGAGAAGGGCAGCACGGAAGAGGTGGCACGGAACGCAGGGTTCCTGAGCCAGGTCTTCAGCAGGTTTGGTGGTTTGGTTTTCCAGGGCAGGCAGGCGCCCCGGTCCACCCGCGATGCGGGACGGGCCCCGGTGAACGGGGTCAGGACGGAAGCGCGGCCGGCTCTCCAACCCGGACGGGGCCAAGACTGCTCGTCGCGCAGTTCGGCAGTAGCGACGAAGCAAGTTGGTGAGAAGAGTCAGCAGAAGTTATCGAGCAGTACCCATTGGGGCAGCCATGATCCAGATGCAGACGGTGCTGGACGTCGCCGACAACACCGGCGCGCGGTCAGTGATGTGTATCAAGGTGTTGGGCGGATCCAAGCGCCGCTATGCCGGCATTGGCGACGTCATCAAGGTGTCGGTCAAGGAAGCCGCGCCGCGCGGTCGCGTCAAGAAGGGCGAGGTCTACAACGCGGTGGTCGTCCGCACCGCCAAGGGCCTGCGCCGCGGCGACGGCTCGGCGATCAAGTTCGACGGCAATGCCGCCGTCCTGCTCAACGCGAAGCTGGAGCCGATCGGCACCCGCATCTTCGGACCGGTCACGCGTGAGTTGCGTACCGAGCGCTTCATGAAGATCGTGTCGCTGGCTCCCGAAGTGCTGTAAGGAAACGCCATGGAACGTATCCGCAAGGGCGACGAAGTCGTCGTCATCGCAGGCAAGGACAAGGGCAAGCGCGGCACGGTGCTGCGCCGGGTCGATGCCGACCACCTCGTCGTCGAGGGCATCAACGTCGTCAAGAAGCATGTGCGGCCGAACCCGATGAAGGGCGTGGCCGGCGGCATCAGTGACAAGACCATGCCGATCCACGAGAGCAACGTGATGCTATTCAACCCGGCGACGAGCAAGGGTGATCGCGTCGGCATCAAGCTGGTCGACGGCAAGAAGATGCGCGTGTTCAAGAGCAATGGCGCCGTCGTCGGCGCGAAGGCATAAAGGGGATCTGGCATGGCGCGTTTCCATACCCAGTACCGCGAGAAGGTCGTGCCGGAGCTGATGAAGCAGTTCGGCTACAAGACCGTGATGCAGGTTCCGCGGATCACGAAGATCACGCTGAACATGGGCGTCGGCGAAGCGGTCAACGACAAGAAGAACATCGACATGGCCGTCGGCGACCTTACCAAGATCGCCGGCCAGAAGCCGGTCGTGACGAAGGCCCGCAAGGCCATCGCCAACTTCAAGATCCGCGAGAACCTGGCCATCGGCACGATGGTCACGCTGCGCGGCGAGCGGATGTACGAGTTCCTCGACCGCCTGGTGACGGTGGCGTTCCCGCGCGTGCGCGACTTCCGCGGCGTGTCGGGTCGTGCCTTCGACGGTCGCGGCAACTACAACATCGGCCTGAAGGAACAGATCATCTTCCCGGAGATCGAGTACGACAAGATCGACAAGCTCCGGGGCATGAACATCAGCATCACGACCACCGCGAAGACGGACGAGGAAGCCAAGGCGCTTCTCTCCGCATTCCGGTTCCCGTTCCGTAATTGAGCACGGTGTCCTAGAGGGATACATGTCAAAACTTTCGCTTAAGAACCGCGAAGCCAAGCGCGAAGCGACCGTCAAGAAGTACGCGGCCAGGCGCGCCGAGCTGAAGGCGATCATCGACGACCAGACCCGCTCGATGGACGAGCGCATGGACGCGATGAAGCGCCTGCAGGCACTGCCGCGCAATGCCAGCCCCAGCCGGCTGCGCAACCGCTGCGACATCACCGGTCGTCCGCGCGGCACGTTCCGCAAGTTCGGCCTGGCGCGGACCAAGATCCGCGAAGCCGCGATGCGGGGCGACATCCCGGGCCTGATCAAGGCCAGCTGGTAAGCGAGGAGATCGAAGATGAGCATGAGTGATCCCATCGCCGACATGCTGACCCGTATTCGGAACGCCCAGGGCGTCGAGAAGACCGAGGTCGTGATGCCGGCATCGAAGCTGAAGGTGGCCATCGCCGGCGTCCTGAAGGACGAGGGCTACATCGACGGCTTCGAGGTCAACCCGAACGACGGCAAGCCGCAGTTGCGGATCGGCCTGAAGTACTACGCGGGCCGTCCGGTGATCGAGCGCCTCGAGCGCGTGTCCCGTCCGGGCCTGCGCATCTACAAGAGCCGCGACGACCTGCCCGAAGTGATGAACGGGCTGGGCGTGGCGATCGTGTCGACTTCACGTGGCGTCATGACGGACCGCAAGGCACGCACCCAGGGTGTGGGCGGCGAAGTCATCTGCTACGTGGCCTGACCGGACACGGCGGAGAGAAACATGTCCCGAATTGCAAGACTTCCGGTGGCCGTTGAAAAGGGCGTCGATGTCCAGATCGGCGCCGAACAGATCACGGTGAAGGGTCCGCTGGGCACGCTCAGCCAGGCCGCGACGCCGCGGGTGGATATCAAGGTCGCGAACGGGCAGGTGACGTTCGCGGCGGCCGACGAGTCGCGCGAGGCCAAGGCGATGAGCGGCACGATGCGCGCCCTGGTGGCGGCGATGGTGCACGGCGTCTCGAAGGGTTTCGAGAAGCGCCTCGCGCTGGTCGGCGTCGGCTACCGCGCGCAGGCCCAGGGCGACAAGCTCAACCTGTCGCTTGGCTTTTCGCACCCCATCGTGCACCAGATGCCGGCCGGCGTGAAGTGCGAGACGCCCACGCAGACCGAGATCGTCATCAAGGGGGTCGACAAGCAGAAGGTCGGCCAGGTCGCGGCCGAGGTTCGCGGCTACAAGCCGCCGGAGCCCTACAAGGGCAAGGGCGTGCGGTACGTCGGCGAAGCGGTCGTCATCAAAGAGACCAAGAAGAAGTAGCGCGGGAGTCACAGACCATGATCGACAAGAAAGAAGCCCGACTCCGCCGCGCCCGCGCCACGCGGGCCCGCATCGCCTTGCAGAAGGTGAACCGCCTTACGGTGACCCGCACGAACCTGCACATCTACGCCAGCGTGATTTCGGCCGATGGCAGCAAGGTGCTGGCGAGCGCGTCCACCGCCGAAGTAGAGGTGCGCAACCAGCTCGCGTCCGTGAAGGGCAAGGGCGGCAATGTCAACGCCGCGAAGCTGATCGGCGAGCGCATCGCGAAGAAAGCCAGGGCAGCGGGCGTCGAGCAAGTCGCGTTCGACCGCGCGGGATTCCGTTACCACGGCCGCGTCAGGGCGCTGGCCGATGCCGCGCGTGAAGCCGGCCTGAAGTTCTAAGGGGTAGACGATGGCGAGAGTGCAACCCAAGGGCATGCCGCAGAACGACCGCGACGACGGCCTGAAGGAAAAGATGATTGCGGTGAACCGCGTCACCAAGGTGGTGAAGGGCGGCCGCATCCTCGGTTTCGCGGCGCTGACCGTCGTCGGCGACGGCGACGGCCGCATCGGCATGGGCAAGGGCAAGGCGCGCGAGGTGCCGGTCGCCGTGCAGAAGGCGATGGAAGCGGCCCGTCGCGGGATGGAGCGCATCCCGCTGAAGAACGGGACCGTGCACCACATGGTCGAAGGCAAGCACGGCGCCTCCAAGGTGCTGCTGGCCCCGGCCGCGGACGGTACCGGCGTGATCGCCGGCGGTCCGATGCGCGCCGTGTTCGACGTGATGGGCGTGCGCAACATCGTTGCGAAATCGCACGGGTCGACCAACCCGTACAACCTGGTGCGCGCGACGCTGAATGCGCTGGCGCAGTTGCGCACCCCGGCCGAGATCGCCGCCAAGCGCGGCAAGGCCGTCGAGGACATCGTGGGCTGATGCCCCAGGGACTGGCAATGGCGAACAAGACGCTGAAAGTGACGCTGGTGAAGAGCCCGATCTCGGCGAAGGCCGCGCATCAGGCCACCGTGAAGGGCCTCGGCCTGAAGCGCATGCACCAGACCCGCGAGCTGGAGGACACCCCGGCGGTCCGCGGCATGATCAACGCGGTCGCGCACCTCGTGAAGGTCGCGTGACGCACGCAAGGACGACACCATGCGCCTGAACAACCTCAAACCCGCCGCCGGCAGCAAGAGCGCGAACCACCGCGTGGGCCGCGGAATCGGCTCCGGCTGGGGCAAGACTGCGGGCCGCGGCCACAAAGGCCAGAAGTCCCGCGCTGGCGGCTTCCACAAGGTCGGCTTCGAAGGCGGCCAGATGCCGCTGCATCGCCGCCTGCCGAAGCGCGGCTTCACGTCGCTGTCGCGTCGCTACGTCGACGTGGTGCGCCTGTCCGACCTGCAGAGGCTGGCGATCGACGAGATCGACCTGATGGTGCTAAAGCAGGCCGGCGTCGTGTCCGCGCTCGCGCTGGATGCGCGCGTGATCAAGTCGGGCGAGTTGTCCCGCAAGGTCAGCGTCCGCGGCATCGGCGTGACCAAGGGCGCACGCGCGGCCATCGAGGCCGCGGGAGGCTCGGTGGCCGAGCAGCCGGCGGTTCCGGAGACGGCCAAGAAGGCTGCAGCGAGGAAGGCGGTCGCGGACAAGGCGGCTGCGGTCAAGGCGGCGGCGAACAGGCCGGCGGCGGACCAGGCTCCCTCGAAGAAGAAGTGATCGGCCCCAGCTGACATAACCAGGAACCCGCGTGGCGACCAGCCTTCCCAGTACGCTCGGCAAGACCGGAAAGTACGGCGACCTCAAGAGGCGCCTGCTGTTCCTGCTGCTGGCGCTCGTCGTCTACCGGGTCGGGACCCACATTCCTGTACCGGGGATCGACCCCGACCAGCTGCGCCAGTTGTTCAACAGCCAGCAGGGCGGGATTCTCGGGCTGTTCAACATGTTCTCCGGCGGCGCGCTGTCGCGCTTCTCGGTGTTCGCGCTCGGGATCATGCCGTACATCTCGGCGTCGATCATCATGCAGATGCTCACCTACGTGGTGCCTTCGCTGGAGGCGTTGCGCAAGGAAGGCGAGTCCGGCCGCCGCAAGATCACGCAGTACACCCGCTACGGCACGCTGGGCCTGGCCATTTTCCAGGCGATCGGCATCTCCGTGGCGCTCGAGTCCCAGCAGGGGCTCGTGCTTGACCCCGGCCTGATGTTCCGCTTCGTGTGCGTGGTGTCGCTGGTCACCGGGACGATGTTCCTGATGTGGCTCGGCGAGCAGATCACCGAGCGCGGGCTGGGCAATGGCATCTCGATCCTGATCTTCGCCGGCATCGTCGCCGGGCTGCCGACCGCCATCGGCGGCCTGTTCGAGCTCGTGCGCACCGGCGGCATCTCGCCGCTGGCGGCGATCTTCATCATCGCGCTCGTCGTCCTCGTCACGGCGTTCGTCGTGTTCGTCGAGCGCGGCCAGCGCAAGATCACGGTGAACTACGCCAAGCGCCAGGTTGGAAACAAGATCTATGGCGGCCAGAGCTCGTTCCTGCCGCTGAAGCTCAACATGTCCGGCGTGATCCCGCCGATCTTCGCCTCGTCGCTGATACTGTTCCCGGCCACGCTGGCGAGCTGGTTCACGACGGGCGACGCCACGCGCTGGATCCGCGACCTGGCCGCGTCGCTGTCGCCCGGCCAGCCGCTCTACATGGTGCTGTACGCGGGCCTTATCATCTTCTTCTGCTTCTTCTACACGGCGCTCGTGTTCAACAGCAAGGAGACGGCGGACAACCTGAAGAAGAGCGGCGCGTTCGTCCCTGGCATCCGGCCGGGCGAGCAGACCGGGCGCTACATCGACCGCATCCTGATGCGGCTGACCCTGGCCGGCGCGATCTACATCACGTTCGTCTGCCTGGTGCCCGAGTTCCTGAACCAGCGCTACTCGGTGCCGTTCTACTTCGGCGGAACGTCGCTGCTGATCGTGGTTGTCGTGACGATGGACTTCATGGCGCAGGTGCAGGCGTACCTGATGACTCACCAATACGAGTCGCTGCTGAAGAAGGCGAATTTCAAGGGCTTCGGCCCCGGCCAGTTGCCGCGCTGATCGAGGACATGGCGAAGGACGACGCGATCCAGATGCAAGGGGAGATCCTCGAGAATCTCCCGAATGCCACGTTCCGGGTGAAGCTGGAGAACGGACACGTGGTGCTGGGACATATCTCCGGGAAGATGCGGATGCACTACATCCGGATCCTGCCGGGTGACAAGGTGACTGTGGAACTGACGCCTTACGACCTGTCGCGGGCGCGCATTGTGTTCCGCGCGAAATAGCGCGGATTGGAGAACGACATGAAAGTGATGGCTTCCGTCAAGAAGATGTGCCGCAACTGCAAGGTCATCAAGCGCAAGCGCGTTGTCCGCGTGATCTGCACGGATCCGCGTCACAAGCAGCGCCAGGGCTAAGCGGATAACGAGGACTCAGAATGGCTCGTATTGCTGGTATCAACATCCCGCCGCATCAGCACGCGGAGATCGGCCTGACGGCCATCTACGGCATCGGTCGCGCTCGCGCGCGGGCGATCCTCGAGGCCGCTGCGGTTCCCTTCGACAAGAAGGTCAAGGAACTGAACGACGCCGAGGTGGAGCGCATCCGCGAGGAAGTTGCCCGCGTCGCGGTGGAAGGCGACCTGCGTCGCGAAACGCAGTTGTCGATCAAGCGATTGATCGACCTCGGCACGTATCGGGGCGTGCGGCATCGCCGCGGCCTGCCGGTGCGCGGCCAGCGCACGCGCACGAACGCGCGCACGCGCAAGGGCCCGCGCAAGGCCGGCGTGTCGCTGAAGAAAGGAACCTGATCCATGGCGAAGAATCCCTCCCCGCAGCAGGTGGCCGCGCAGCAGCGCGCGCGCAAGAAGGTCAAGAAGGTCGTGTCGGACGGCATCGCGCACGTGCACGCGTCGTTCAACAACACGATCATCACGATCACTGACCGCCAGGGCAACGCGCTGTCGTGGGCGAGTTCGGGCGGCGCCGGCTTCAAGGGCTCGCGCAAGTCGACCCCGTTCGCCGCGCAGGTGGCCGCCGAGACGGCCGGCCGCGCCGCGCAGGAGCACGGGATCAAGAACGTCGAAGTGCGGATCACCGGCCCAGGCCCCGGTCGCGAGTCATCGGTGCGCGCGCTGAACGCGATCGGCATCCGCGTGCTGTCGATCCAGGACATCACGCCGGTTCCGCACAACGGCGTGCGCCCGCCGAAGAAGCGCCGGGTTTAAGCGGGCAAAAGTACAAACCTACTTTTGCCCGATCTGGAGTGAAAAAGTTCGCTGGCAAAGCCAGTCGAACTTTTTGATGGAAAAGGCAGGCAACTGCCCAAGCGTCGCGGTCCCGAGGGATCGCGACTTAATGCGGCCCAGCCGCAGGATGAAAGGACTAGCCAAGTGGCACGTTACACAGGACCCAAACTGAAGCTCTCGCGCCGCGAGGGCACCGATCTCTTCCTGAAGAGCTCACGCCGCGCCTTCGATTCGAAGGCCAAGGCAGACAGCAAGCCGGGCCAGCATGGCCGCATTTCGGGCGCCCGGCAGTCGGACTACGGCACGCAGCTGCGCGAGAAGCAGAAGCTGAAGCGTATGTACGGCATCCTCGAGCGGCAGTTCCGCCGGTACTACCAGGAAGCCGCGCGCCGCAAGGGCAACACCGGCGAGCACCTGCTGATGCTGCTGGAGTCGCGCCTCGACAACGTCGTGTACCGCATGGGTTTCGGCTCGACGCGAGCAGAGGCGCGCCAGCTCGTGGGCCATCGCGCGATCACACTGAACGGCGAAACCGCGGGAATCCCGTCGATGCTGGTCAAGGCCGGCGACGTGATCTCCGTGCGCGAGAAGGCGAGAAAACAGGGGCGCATTCAGGAGGCGCTCACGCTTGCCGAGCAGAGCGGCTTCCCGTCGTGGGTTGAAGTCGACCCGAAGAAGATGGAAGGCAAGTTCAAGGGCACCCCGGACCGCCAGGAGATCGCCCAGGATGTCAACGAGTCGCTCGTCGTCGAGTTGTATTCGCGATAAGGACTCGGGGACGCCGGCCCCGCTGCGCGGGTCCGGCAACGGAAGTGGTTTGGGCGCCCATTTCCTGTTCGTCACTGCCCTAACCATCAGCCTTATCGGCGTAACGAGCCGAGGGTATTGAAGGGAACGAAATGGGAAGCACTGCACTGCTGAAGCCGCGCGCGATCGAAGTCGAAGCGATCGGCCCGAATTCCGCCATCGTCACGATGGAACCCTTTGAGCGAGGCTACGGCCACACGCTCGGCAACGCGCTGCGCCGGATCCTGCTGTCCTCGATGGTGGGCTACGCCCCGACAGAGGCCCAGATCACGGGCGTGGTGCACGAGTACTCGATGCTCGACGGCGTGCGTGAAGACGTCGTCGACATCCTGCTGAACCTCAAGGGCGTCGTGTTCAAGCTGCACAACCGCGATGAAGTCACGCTGCGGCTGGCCAAGGAAGGCGAGGGCGCGGTGACTGCGGGCGACATCGAACTGCCGCATGACGTCGAGATCGTCAATCCCGAGCACGTCGTCGCCCACCTTTCTGCCGGCGGCCGCCTCGAGATGCAACTGCGCGTCGAGAAAGGCCGCGGCTACGTGCCGGGCAACGTCCGCGCGTTCCGCGACGACCACTCGAAGACGATTGGCCGCATCGTGATGGATGCGTCGTTCTCGCCGGTCCGGCGCGTCTCCTACGCGGTCGAAGCCGCGCGGGTCGAGCAGCGCACCGACCTCGACAAGCTCGTGATGACGATCGAGACCAACGGCGCGATCACGCCGGAAGAGGCTGTCCGCGCATCGGCGCGCATCTTGATGGACCAGTTGCAGGTATTCGGTGCGCTGGAAGGCATGGCGGAGTCGTCGTCGGCGCCGTCGTCGCGTTCGCCGCAGGTCGATCCGATCCTGCTGCGCCCGGTCGACGACCTCGAACTCACTGTCCGCTCGGCCAACTGCCTGAAGGCCGAGAACATCTATTACATCGGCGACCTGATCCAGCGTACCGAGAACGAGCTGCTGAAGACGCCGAACCTGGGCCGCAAGTCGCTCAACGAGATCAAGGAAGTCCTCGCTGCGCGCGGCCTCACGCTCGGCATGAAGCTCGAAAACTGGCCGCCCGCCGGAATGGAAAAGTAAGAGACGGTAGCCGCGGCAGTTTCGGCGAGGCTGACGTCCAGATTGGACGTCAAGGCGCGAAGCGCCGGCCGCAGCCAAAACTGGCCGCCCGCCGGAATGGAAAAGTAGGAAGAGCGGCGGGCCGGGCTGCCGGCCCGCTGTTTCCACAACGACCGAACCGCCCCCGTGGGATAGAAGAGTCGGCAACCAAGACTGAAAGGAAGAACGAATGCGTCACGGACACGGACTGCGGAAGCTCAACCGCACCAGCAGCCATCGCCTTGCGATGTTTCGCAACATGGCCAACTCGCTGCTGCGGCACGAAGCCATCAAGACCACGCTGCGGGGCGGTCGCATGGCGGCGATGGCTCCCTGGGGTGCGGCCCTCGGCGGCGAACCCGGTATCGCCGACATGACGCAGTACGTACGGAGCCTCTCTGGCGCCGAGCACGACGCGGCCGCCGCAGCGCGCGCGGCGCCCCAGTTCCAGATGTTCTGCGTCGCCTGCCACCAGGCCGACGGATCCGGTAATCCACTGCTCGGCGCGCCAAATCTGAACAACGACATCTGGCTCTACGGTGGCAGTGCCGAGGAGATCGCCTTCAACATCCGGCATGGGCGCAATGGCAACATGCCCGCGTTCGCCGAAGTACTCGGCGAGGAGAAAGCCCGGATACTCGCGGGTTATGTCCGCTCTCTCACCGCAAACTGACGGACTGACGTGAACGGCAACGTCGAGGTCACTGAAGAGCCGGTCCGCCTGGAAGGATTCGGGCCAAAGGATCTCTATCAGCGCAGGGAGAAGATCTTTACCCGCTTCGTTGGCGGGTTTTACCAGCGCCTGCGGTTCTTCACGGGGT
>Ga0210103_1000165_pt1 | contig 12517 bp, 11 predicted proteins | sample RushSE_CattailNL_6_FD_185564 | JGI IMG/M metagenome (GOLD analysis project Ga0210103, IMG submission 185564) | Wetland microbial communities from San Francisco Bay, California, USA, that impact long-term carbon sequestration - RushSE_CattailNLA_D2... | ecosystem: Environmental > Aquatic > Marine... | reverse complement strand
TTACGAGTTTGTCAAACTTAAATTATTTCCAAATCAGATGAATCCGTGGCGGGAGGTATACCATGTCGACAAAATTACCGGGTGATTTTTATCATTGGCTTGTGGATTTGCGTCGCTGGTTTCACCAATTTCCGGAACCAGCCTACAAAGAGGTGAAAACCGCGGCTAAAATTTGTGAGGTCTTGGATACCCTCAACGTCTCTTATCAATCGGGTGTCGGGGGGACCGGTGTAGTGGCAAGACTGCGCGCAAAACGCACCGGCCCCATGGTTGCATTCAGAGCGGATATGGATGCTCTAATGCTGAAAGAAAAAAATGATGTTCCCTATAAATCCCGAAATCCAAACTTCATGCATGCCTGCGGACACGACGGACATATGACCGTTGCGCTGGGGATCATTCGATGGTTGATTGAAAACCGATGGCCTCAGAACGGCTGCGGTGAAATTGTCTTTATATTTCAGCCTGCGGAAGAAGGGGGAGCGGGCGCCAAGGCGATGCTTCAAACAGGTATTTTCGACGCCGAACCGATACGTGCTGCTTTTGCCGGGCATATGTATCCTGAACTGCCCATGGGGCATATTGCACTGGCACCTGAGATCAGTAATGCCCGTGCAGACAACCTTTTCATACGTTTAAGGGGCAGGGGCGGTCATGGTGCCCATCCGCACCACTGTAAAGATCCAATCGTTGCCGGAGCGCATCTTATTACACAATTTCAGTCGATTATCAGCCGTCAACTCCCACCCCTTGAAAGTGCGGTGATTAGCATTGGCCGTTTTCAAGCGGGAACAGCGTCAAATATCATCCCTGAGGAAGCTGTTTTGGAAGGGACCCTTCGAACCCTGAAACCCGACATTCGTGAAGCGATTATCAAGAGTCTTGAAGATATGGTGGAAGGTTCGGCCAGATCATTCGGCATTTCAGCAACACTGAACATTACAGAGGGATATCCTGTTCTGGTCAATGATACGGCGCTGGTGAAACACGTCACGATGTGCGCCAAAGAAGTCCTGGATGCCGACAATGTCCATAGCGGACTTCCAAGAATGGGCGCTGAAGACTTTGCTTACTTTTGCCAGAGATGGGGAGGCGTAATGGTGGGGCTCGGCTGTCACGATCCGAAAAAAGGCTTTGAACACAGCCTCCATTCTCCTTATTTCGATCTGGATGAAAGAGTTCTGGAAGTGGGAACGCTTCTGTTTGGTTCCGTGCTGACGAAATATCTGGAACGACCCTGATTCATCGGATAATGTTTTTTCCAAACAGTACACGCTTTTTTTAAAAAATTGTCCATTCCGCTGATGAATACGTGTTTACAAGAAAAACCCCCGACTCCTGACCTTATTTAAGCGAGGAGTGGTAATGTTTTTATATGACACTTGCGGTTGCCTTGTCATAAGGAAGAATCACCGTAAATACGGATCCTTCGTTAACTTTGCTTCTGACTTCTATGGATCCATGATGATCCTGCATATTTTGATAGGCGATAAATAGCCCGAGGCCGGTTCCTTTGTGCATGCTGCTTTTGTGTTTTGTTGTGAAATAAGGATCAAACACATTACCAATCAAGGATTCAGGAATCCCGGGGCCACTATCTTTGATTTCAATGTGGATAGCGGCGGGTTTTTCCTGTTCGTTAGAATTTTTTGTAAAAACCTCGATTTTTCCGCCTTCGGGAGTAAATTCCACCGCATTTGAAAGGAGATTCAAAATAACCTCCTTCATCTTGTCACCATCCATCCAGACCTGGCGGATGCTGAAATCGAATCGACGGAAAATTTCGATCTTTTTTGCATGACTTTGCGGTGAAACAAGAAGAATCATTTTATCAATAAGTTCATGAAGGTTATTCAGTTCAAAGTTTGATTCTTTTTTCTTGACCAGATCCAGCAGTTCGGTAATGAGATTATTAACTCGGCTGGTTTCTTCCAGCGCAATATTATGAAATTTTTCCCGGAATTCCGCATCGTGGTTTTTCTGGGGTATCATCTGTATAAATGTTCCGATGGCCGTCATGGGATTTTTAATTTCATGGGCCAGTCTTGCCGCCAGGTTGCCCAGAAATGAGAATTTTTGGGATCGGCTCAAAAGAGAGTGAGATTCTTTCAGTTCTTGCATCTGTTGTTCAAGCCTGCTGTAAAGTCTTGCATTTTCAATGGCAATGGCGATCTGTGGTGAAAAGAATTCCAATGTTTCCCGGGTTTCTTTTGGGATACCTTTGTCGTCTGCTCCGTCCGTTGCAATAACGCCGATCACTTTTGAACGGGTAATCAAAGGAACGACAAATACCGAGGACGGTTTTCCGTATGTTAAAATAATATTTTTTTTTCTTAGACTCGAACGCTTCACTTCCGGAACATATTCCGGTCTTCCTGTATTTGCGACTCTAACCAGAATGTTGCTTAAGCGATCGAGAGGAACTTTATAATTTTTTATCGCTCCCGGGACTTCTCCCTTAAATCCTCTGCCGTGAATATATTCAAGATGCCTTTCGTTCTCATTAACGAGCATAATCAATGCACGGTTGATCTGACAGACGTTGGACAGAATATTCATGATCACCGTCAAAAGTTGATTCAGATCCAGCACCGAGAGAATTGCCTTGCCTGTCTCATGGATGGCCGTCAGTTGTTTGATTTTATAATTCAGCTCGAGATTAAGACGATTGACCTCTTCGTATTTTTCTTCAATGAGTTTCTCGTCTTTCTCCATTTCCTGGATGGTTTCCATGAGAACGGATTTAGCCCTGAAAATCCTCGAAAAAGTTTCACAAAGCCAGTTCTTTGGAACCCACTTCAAATGGTACTCACAATAAGGAGCGCCTTCGAAATAGCAGCATTTTTCCTCCAGCGAGAGCGGTTTGCCACCCCATATGATCGGAATATACACATAGGTGCCCTGATTCATAAGACACAAGTCTTTGGAAACATGCATTTTATGGTTCCAGTGGAGGCGAAGTACAGCATTGTTCTTTTTTAATTCTACAATCTCGACCTGCTTGTTCCGATTCCATTTATCATTGATTTTTTGGGCGTGTTTAAATGCTTTTGCCGGGGATCCGAAAGCCATGACGATGATTCTCTGGGCATACCCCAATTTGGCTTTTTCAACAGCATATTTGGCGATTTTATATGCCGCCAAATGGTCACCAAGAAGCAACCTCGTCCGTTCATATATTTTGGTCGCCACGGTGCAGGATATCCAGTTGTTGGGGTCTGTTAGAAAACGTTCCGGATCTGGCAGGGCATCAATTTCACTGTCAAGGTTTTTAATAACGCCGGAATAGTCGCCATTATAATGTTCCTTGATATAATCCAGAACAGCCCTGGTGTTAATGCAGCATACTTCTTTGTTCATGGCAAAAAATCGATAATATCATTATCAGAAAATTGAAGGTTCAAGCACGTGAGACGTTGACGGGACTTTTGCGCTATCGCCTGAAGGAGCGAATACATCTAATGCCAAATATTTTTTCCACTGATACCATTCTTCGGGGTGTTTGTATATGTAATTTTCCATAAATTTCAACACTACCGCTCCAACAGACATATCTCTGGAGCGTTGAAAACGGTTCGCCATATCTTCCCATGACGTTAATATAAATTGATACCGGTGCCGTTGATTTCTGTCCATAACACCAAAAACAATGGCGGCCGCACATCTTTTTGATAAAATATTGATGGTTCTGTCCAGATAAATTTGTCGACCCAAAAAATGTAATTTTTGATCACGGTACGGCTTCCATTCATCGATTTCATCACACTGCGTAATGACGATTCGATTTTTTCTGAGGTCTGCAAAAATGGCCTTGGCGATATTGGCTGTATGGTCTCCATCAATTACTTTGACCGAAAAATTGTCTGCTTGATGATGGCACAGTTTGCGAAGTTTCTTTGATGAGAACTTTGCGACAATGGTTACCGGATAATTGTTCGCAGCAAGGAAGGCGGGCATGAACTCGATTCCCCCGTAATGACCCGTTATTAAAAGCACACCGTTTCCTTTGGCAAGTCCTTTTTCCAATGCCTTCATGTCGGTGCCGTGCACATGTGCGTTAAAGAAGGCTTTCAATCTTTCAGGGACGGCAAATGCATTAACGAATTTTTCATAGTAATGGTACACGATTCCCCGAAATACATTTTTAGTTAAAGATCTGATTTCAAATTGGTGTCCATAATCGCTAAAAACCGTATGAACAGCTCTTTTAATCCGCCATTCTTCTTTTTTGTTAAAGAAAAAATAAAGCTTTCCCAGGATGTTGATATAAAAAAGAATGGCTCTCCATCCTAATATCTTGTACATGACAAAGTTAAACCGCCACTGCAAAAAAGAACTTAAGCTAAAATTCATGGCGAACCTCCTGAAAATTGTAAAAATTACGCTATCGATAATTGGTTTTGGCATAATAGAGAATTGATGACATCAGGATGGGGAGGTGGAACGCAAGCAACAGGTCGAGTTAAAACAAATGTCATGCATTACGGAATGTCGGCAATGAAGATTTGATGTCTATCAATCCATTTGTTTGTTTTTATTCCTCTCAAAAAGCATGCCAAGGTGTTCAGGTAAAATCGATATTTGTTACAAAAACAGTTTTTGGTTCGAATATTTCATTCATATTGCTGTCAATCCTTGTTTCAACGGCATTTCCCTCAGCAAAGACTGGCCGGCAACAAATTTTTTAGGTTCAACAGATTCTGCGAATCCGGTTTGTTTTGGCAGAACAGAATTATTTGTGCACAGAAAAATGGGCACGAATGCACAGTTTTTTGTGCATACTGTATTTAAACCTCTTTAATTGACGTGCCTGAAATTTTGTGTTGATATAATTTTTTAAATTTTATTTGTTCAAGTTTCATCTGTGGAACGTGGAATTGATTATATCTAACCGGGCGACGGTGGTTTTAATATCTTAAGAATAATACTCACAAATAGAGTTTGGCATAGAGTTTGCTAAACTAACGGGCATCTTACTGTCATATGGCTGTTGCCGATTCCGGGACGAATTCGCAAAAATCAATTTTACTCGCTTTTTAGAACCGGCATAGACGTTCGCTAACCCCGTAGCTTGTTGTAGCGTAGCGGAAATCCCGTTTCAGCGGAGTTGAAGGGTACTCTTCAATATAGGATTGCTGGGTATGAAAAAAAGGGACACGATTCTAGTCGTTGACGATGAAAATGGCGTCCGTCAGTCGTTTAACATGGTCTTAAAAGATGATTACCATGTGCTTCTCGCAGGAACCGGCCAGGAAGCAATGGATATTTTCAGGGAAAACTCAGTCGATTTGATTCTCCTTGATATCCTCCTGCCGGACATCAGCGGCCTTGAACTTCTTGGCAAACTCGTAGAGACGGACCCAAATACGGAAATTATCATGGTGACCGCCGTAAATGAGATTCAAACCGCGGTACAGGCGATTAAACTTGGGGCTTACGAATACATTATCAAACCTTTTGTCGTGGATGAGGTTTTGACCGTGATTCAGCGGGCCCTGGAAAAGCGAAGCCTTGTCAAAGAAGTCACTTATCTCAGAAATGAATTGGAGCGGTACCATCCATTTGAAAAAATGGTGGGTAACAATCATAAGATGAGAAAAATATTTGATTTAATATCGACCATTGCCGAGACTGACGGAACCGTTCTAATACAAGGTGAGAGTGGAACAGGAAAGGAACTGGTTGCGAGGGCCATTCATAATCGAAGCCTCAGAAGTAATCATCCCTTTGTGGTTATAAATTGTGCAGCCATACCGGCGACACTGATGGAGAGTAAAATTTTCGGACACAATAGAGGCGCATTCACAGGGGCAATCCATACCAGCATTGGAAAGCTGGGACTTGCCGATACCGGCACCGTTTTTTTTGATGATATCGATTCTCTGGATGTCAATATGCAGGCAAAACTGTTAAGAATCATCCAGGAAAAGGAGTTTGAAAGACTCGGCAGCACAAAGGTTATCAAGATTGATGCCAGATTTGTTGCAGCTTCCAATAAGGACCTTGGCCAATGGATAAAAAACGGCAAATTTCGTGAGGACCTCTATTATCGACTGAACGTTTTTCCAATATGGTTGCCACCGTTGAGAGAGAGAAGGGATGATATACCATTGCTTCTGGATCATTATTTGGCGTTGAATTCCGATAAAGCAGGTAAACCTCCAAAACGGTTTTCCAAAGAAACCGTTAAATTATTGATGAGGTATCATTGGCCCGGAAACGTTCGCGAACTCAAGAATCTCGTGGAACGACTGGTTACCATTACCAAAGGTCCGGTCATCCATCTTGTAGACAACGCAACCTATTATATCGATAAAAAGAAAGTTAAAGGTATGCCCCTAAAAACAGCCGTGAGCATATTTGAGAAAAAATATATTTCTGATATTCTTGAAAGCGTAGATGGAAATAGAACAAAAGCATCCAAAATACTTGGTATTCATCGTAACACCCTTTTGTCTAAAACAAACAATTTTGAATTGTAACTGCGGTTTTTCCTAAATTGAAGCCAAATTGGCAATAAAAAAAACAACAATCCGCATTGCGGAACAAAAATAATCTTAGATCTCTCCACGGATAACAGATGGGAACTATCGAAATAACTTTCGATAGTTGACATATTTTTTTTCATTTATCCTTGACATGATTTTATAAAATGTCTATAGGACTTCTCTTGAATGTAATGACCCTTGTTGTGATTTCCACTTGAACCGACGAGTTGCAACTCATAAATATTTTTCAAGGCATTGAATTGCTTTTCGGCGATAAAATTGGGAGTTCGGAGCAGTCCTGAATATGAGGCTGAATAACCTACTGACGCAAAGAAAAACCACCCTTGTAAAAAAATGGTTTGCCGCTGCCATTGAGACATATCCACCCGATACGGCAACATTCCTGAAAAGCCAGAAAGATCCATTTTCCAACCCTGTGGGTCGAACCATCTATAACGGACTGGAAGGATTGTTTGACCAACTCCTCAAGGAAACAGATCATGAAGCCATGCGATGCCTCCTTGATCCGATCATCAGAATCAGAGCCATTCAAAACTTTTCCCCCGCCCAAGCCACAGGTTTTATCTTTTTTTTAAAGGATGTCATCAGAGAGAATATTCAGAACGAGGGTTTCGAAACGCAAGGTTTCAACGAACTGCTGTCGTTTGAGTCAAGGATCGATGATCTCGGTCTGATTGCATTTAACATTTATATGAGTTGCCGTGAAAAGATTTACGAACTCAAAGCCAACGAGATGAGAAACCGGACGTTCCGGGCTTTTGAGCGGGCGGGTTTGGTGCGTGAGATGCCGGCAGATACGCCGGATTTAGATAATATTAATATATGTTAGGAGGCTTCAAACGACATATCGGTTTTGTCATATCATTATGGTTTATGATTATAGTGATCCGGCCTGCATGATATGAGACAAAATCGATCATGGCGTCATGAGGCCAGTAAGTGAGGTAATGGTATAATGAATATTAGTTACATGTATTCCCTCATAGCGGTCATTGTTCTATTTGTGCTGGCTTATGTCGGAGTTCAACTCCCGGGGGGCGAGGTATTTTTCGGAATTATCATACCTTATCTGGCTTTAATTCTTTTTATTTTGGGATTTATCAACCGCGTCATAGACTGGGCGCGCTCACCGGTTCCGTTCAGAATTCCCACAACCTGCGGTCAACAGAAAACGCTTCCCTGGATCAAGCCGGCCAGTATTGACAACCCGTCCACCACAGGCGGTGTTATTGTTCGAATGATTCTGGAGGTCGTTTTTTTAAGGTCGTTGTTCAGGAATACAAAATGTGAACTCAAAGCCGGGACCAAGATTTCCTACGAATGGGAAAAATGGCTGTGGCTTTTTTCGCTGGCCTTTCACTGGGCTTTTTTTGTCGTGCTGTTCAGACACCTGCGCTTTTTTACCGAACCGGTACCGGCTTCTTTGCAGATTCTGGAAAAACTGGACGGTTTTCTTCAGATCGGTGTTCCGGGGCTCATGTTGTCCGGGGCGGTGCTTCTTGCGGCCGTAACCTTATTATTCTTGAGAAGAATATGGATTTCCAAGGTAAGATACATATCGCTGGCCTCAGACTATTTTCCGCTTTTTCTCATTTTCGGGATTGCGTTTACCGGTATTCTGATGCGGTATTTTACCAAAGTGGATATTGTGGGCGTCAAGACGTTCACCATGAGTCTGGTGACATTTAGCCCCCATATCACCGAAGGGATCGGCAGCATATTTTATGTCCATCTCTTTTTTGTCAGTGTGCTGCTGGCCTATTTCCCGTTCAGCAAACTCATGCATTTGGGCGGTATTTTTATGAGCCCCACTCGAAATCTGGCCAACAACAGCAGGGCCAAAAGACATGTCAATCCATGGAATTATCCGGTTAAGATTCATACCTACGATGCCTATGAAGATGAATTCAGGGAAAAGATGATAGAGGCAGGACTCCCTGTTGAAAAGATGATAGAACCGGGAATGGCGGCGGAACCCGAGGAAGAGGAAAAGGAGTAGATAATGTCAGAACTTCCAAAATCTGATGAGATGTTTGCAGGTATAGATCACAAACCTTCCCCAAAAGGCTGGATGGACACCCCTGTTGAAATTAAAAGGGGTGTGGCGTGTTATGCTGCAAATCCCAAGAGCCTTGAAACTGTAAGTTTTCCTTATGCGAGACAATGGAGTTGCTTTGATGAGGACTGGCAATTGCCTGAAAACTGGAAAGAGATCATTTCCAAAGGGTTCAGGGAACGGCTCGACCGGTTTCGTTCCGTAAAAGTCTTCATGGATATTTGTGTCCGGTGCGGGGCATGCGCCGATAAATGCCATTTTTTCATCGGGTCCGGGGATCCCAAAAACATGCCGGTTTTGCGGGCGGAACTTCTTCGCTCGGTTTACAGGAACGATTTCACCACTGCCGGTAAAATTATCGGATCCTTGGGTAAAAATTTTAAAAAGATCATCGGTGCCAGAGAACTGACCCAGGATGTCCTAAAAGAATGGTGGTATTACCTGTTTCAATGCACGGAATGCCGCCGCTGTTCGGTGTTTTGCCCGTACGGCATTGATACGGCCGAGATCACCATCATGGGCCGGGAGCTTTTGAACCTCATTGGACTGAACATCGACTGGATTGCGACACCGGTTTCGAATTGCTATAAAACCGGGAACCATCTCGGAATACAGCCCCATGCCTACAAGGATATGCTCGATTTCTTTACGGACGATATTGAAGAAATTACCGGTGTAAGGGTGGAACCCAGTTTTAACAGGAAGGGCGCTGAAATCCTTTTTATCACCCCTTCCGGCGATGTTTTTGCCGACCCCGGAACGTTTACGTGTATGGGGTACATGATATTGTTCCACTATTTACAGGAAAAATATGGGTTCGACATCACCTGGAGCACCTATGCTTCAGAAGGCGGAAATTTTGGTTTTTTTACCTCTCATGAGATGATGAAACGGTTGAATGCAAAGATGTACGCCGAAGCAAAACGACTGGGCGTAAAGTGGATTCTGGGTGGAGAGTGCGGTCACATGTGGCGGGTCATTCACCAGTATATGGATACGATGAACGGTCCGGCCGATTTTCTGGAAGAACCGGTTTCCCCCATTACCGGCACCAGGTTTGAAAATGCCAGATCGACCAAGATGGTGCATATTACCGAGTTTGTTGCCGATCTTATCAAACACAATAAACTGGAACTCGATCCCAGCCGAAACGATCATTTGAAGGTGACCTATCACGACTCCTGCAATACTTCCCGTGGCATGGGACTGCTGGAAGAGCCCCGGTACGTTATCAAAAACGTTTGCAACAACTTTTATGAAATGCCGGCCAACACCATCCGTGAACAGACGTTTTGCTGCGGCAGCGGCTCCGGCCTGAATGCGGGTGAAAACATGGAATTGAGAATGCAGGGGGGCCTGCCAAGGGCCAATGCCGTCAAATATGTTCATGAGAAACACGGGGTGAATATGCTGGCATGTGTCTGCGCCATTGATCGTGCTGTCTTGTCTGCTTCCATGGAGTACTGGGTTCCTGAAGTCGAGGTGACCGGTGTTCACGAGATGGTGGGAAATGCATTGATTTTACCCGGAGAGACGAAGCGGACAATGAACCTGCGCAGTGAGCCGCTGCCGGGAATGGAGGATGAAGATGCCGAATAACAAGAAGATGTATGATAAGGGAAAAGTGGCTTTAGGTTTATGCATCTTTGTGGTGTTGATAACATTTCCTTTCTGGTTCAACCTTGGAAAGGCCGCTCCGGCGCCCGAACCCAAGCTCAGTGAAAAGGCCATTGCCGCAAAAGAGTGCATCTTGCCAAAGCCGATCATGAAATACCAGCATATGCAGATTTTGAATGAATGGCGGGATACGGTGGTCCGGGAAGCCAAGAGAATCTATGTGAGTCCCAGCGGAAAGGAATTTAATATGAGTCTTTCCAATACCTGTTTGGATTGTCACACGGAAAAGGCTGAATTTTGCGACACGTGCCACAATTATGCTTCGGTAGTCCCTTACTGCTGGGATTGCCACATCGACCCGAAGGAGGCAAAGTGATGGAAAGCAGTAAAAGACGCTTTTTGAAAATAGCCGGAATTGCAGCGCTGGGTTTAGGGGCCAAGCCGGTCCTCGATGTCATGGCTTCCTCGGGTGAAACGGCACAACCGAAAATTATGACCGGTGAAAAGGCCCTTTCAGCCAAACGTTGGGGAATGGTCATCGATACCCGGAAATTGCAGTCCGAAGAAGATCTAAAACCGATGATCGAAGTCTGCGATAAAATTCATAATATTCCCAAGTTTGAGAACAAAAATCACGAAATCAAATGGATTTGGGAAGAAGAGTTTAAACATGTGTTTCCCATGCAGCAACAGGACTTTTTAGATGATAGGCTTAAACACATGGCTTTTTTAACACTTTGCAACCATTGTCAGAATGCGCCGTGTGTTCGGGTATGCCCCACAAAGGCGACCTTTAGCCGCGAAGACGGTATTGTTCTGATGGATTTTCATCGATGCATCGGCTGCAGGTTCTGTATGGCGGCATGCCCTTACGGATCGAGAAGCTTCAATTTCAGAGATCCGCGTCCCTTTATCGAAAAGACCAATCCTGATTTCCCCACAAGGACAAAAGGGGTTGTCGAGAAATGCAATTTTTGTGCGGAAAGGCTGGCCGTAGGCAAAATTCCTGCCTGTGTGGAAGTGTCAAACGGTGCGCTGACTTTCGGAGACCTGGACGATCCGGAATCAGAAGTCAGACAGGTTTTAAGAAACAACTACACCATTCGTCGTAAACCGGCCCTGGGAACGGGCCCATCAGTTTTCTATATTGTATGAGGTGGTTATGCTTGAAAAGGCGTTCGCAGGAACAAAGAAATACTATGGATGGATGACGGCACTTCTGGCCGTTATCGGAGTCGGTTTTGCCTGCTACCTGTGGCAGTTCACTTTTGGTTTGGGGATTACGGGTATGAGCCGCGATGTATCCTGGGGATTCTACATCGCCCAGTTTACATTTCTGGTCGGTGTTGCCGCCTCGGCGGTCATGGTGGTCTTGCCCTACTACCTGCACAACTATAAAGCATTCGGCAGGATTACCATTCTGGGAGAATTTCTGGCGGTGGCGTCTGTGACCATGTGTATTTTATTTATTTTTGTGGATCTTGGCCAGCCCATACGCGTAATGAATGTTCTGTTGCACCCCACACCCAATTCAATCCTGTTTTGGGATATGATCGTTTTGAACGGGTATCTACTGTTGAATATCGTTATCGGCTGGAAGGTGCTTGAAGCCGAAAGAAACAATGTCGCGCCGGCCGGCTGGTTAAAACCGCTTATATATCTTTCCATTCCCTGGGCAGTCAGCATCCATACGGTAACAGCGTATCTTTACTGTGGCCTGCCGGGCCGTGGTTTCTGGTTAACCGCTATTCTGGCACCGCGCTTTCTTTCATCGGCTTTTGCTGCGGGTCCGGCACTTTTAATCCTGCTTTGCATGATCGTCAGGAAATTGACCAAGTTCGATCCCGGGAAAGAGCAGATCCAGTCCCTGGGCAAGGTTGTGGCATATGCCATCACCGTTAATGTATTTTTCTTCCTCTGTGAGGTATTTGTTGTCTTTTACAGCAATATACCCGAACATAAGGATCATCTCATATATCTGTTTGCGGGGCTTCACGGGCACGGCGTTCTGGTGCCCTGGATGTGGGTGTCCATGATACTGATGGTGGTATCGATTATTCTGCTGGTGAATCCGGTAACTCGCAAAAACGAGACCGTTCTGGCCGTGGCCTGCGTAACCGTATTTGTTGGGACGTGGATCGACAAGGGGCTCGGGATGATCTCCGGCGGGTTTGTACCGAACCCATTGCATCAAGTAAATGAATATGTACCGACAGTACCCGAAGTTCTTATTGCCCTCGGAATATGGGCCATCGGGTTTTTGGTATTGACCGCCCTGTTTAAGATCGCGGTAACGGTCAAGGAAGAAGTGGCGGGATTGGCATAAAATATTTCT
>Ga0210103_1000164_pt1 | contig 12572 bp, 8 predicted proteins | sample RushSE_CattailNL_6_FD_185564 | JGI IMG/M metagenome (GOLD analysis project Ga0210103, IMG submission 185564) | Wetland microbial communities from San Francisco Bay, California, USA, that impact long-term carbon sequestration - RushSE_CattailNLA_D2... | ecosystem: Environmental > Aquatic > Marine... | reverse complement strand
GAAGACGCCGTGGCAGCCGCGGCGGTGGCCTACAAGCGCCTGGACACCGTCGCCTTGAGGGAACGCGTGGTGGATGTGATCCGCCGCGCGGCCCGGGCCAACGCCCGGCGGCTGGCCGAGATGGCCGTGGACGAGACCGGCATGGGCCGCATCGAGGACAAGGTCCGCAAGAATCTGCTGGTGGCCGACCGCACGCCCGGGCCGGAGAGCCTCTATCCCAGCGCCATGACGGGCGACACCGGCCTGACCCTGGTCGAGAACGCGGCCTGGGGGGTCATCGCCTCGGTCACCCCTTCCACCAACCCGGCAGCCACGGTCATCAACAACTCGATCAGCATGATCTCGGGCGGCAACGCCGTGGTGTTCGCACCGCACCCGAGCGCCAAGCGCGTCACCCAGGAGGCCATCCGGATCCTGAACAAGGCGATCTTCGAGGAGGCCGGCATCAACAACCTGATGACCTGCGTGCGCCAGCCCAGCATCGAGACGGCAGAGCGGCTTTTTACCTACCCGGGAATCAACCTCTTGGTGGTCACCGGCGGTGAAGCCGTGGTGGAGGCCGCGCGCAAGGCAACGAACAAGCGGCTGATTGCGGCCGGGGCCGGCAACCCGCCGGTGGTGGTGGACGAAACCGCCGACCTGCCGCGCGCCGCGCGCAGCGTTTACGATGGCGCCTCCTTCGACAACAACATCGTCTGCTGCGATGAAAAAGAAATCATCGCCGTGGATGCCATCGCCAACGACTTCAAGCGCGAGCTGGTCGCCTGCGGCGCCGTGGAAATCACGCGCGAGCAGGCCGAGGCCATCGCCAAAGTGGTCCTGCTGGACTATCCCGGCCCCTCCCCGCGTCCCAACTCCAAGTGGGTGGGCCGGGACGCGGAGGAACTGGCCGCAGCCGGAGGCTTCAGCGTGCCGGAGAGCTGCAGGCTGTTGATCGTCGACGCCGGCCGCGAGGTGGATTACATCTTCGCACGGATCGAGCAGATGATGCCGCTCATCCCGGTGCTGCGAGCGAAGGACTTCAACGAGGCCCTGGACTGGGCCATGCGCCTGGAGCGGGATCGCAAGCACACCGCGAGCCTGCATTCGCGCGACATCGACCACATGGATGCCATGGCCCGGCGCGTGAACACGAGCCTCTTCGTCAAAAACGGCCCCTGCATCGCGGGGCTCGGGGCCGGCGGCGAGGGCTGGACCTCCATGACCATTTCCACCCCGACCGGCGAGGGCGTCACCAACGCGCGAACGTTCGTGCGCTTGCGGCGCTGCACCTTGGTGGGCAGCTTCCGCATCGTCTGATGAAAACGGCGTCTCAGGCCGTGATCCGGCGTTGCGCGGGTCTTTGTGAATGCTCCCACACTGCTCGTATGCCGCGCTTCCCAAAGACCCACGCGCCTTGGCTGACGGCCTGATAGTTGCTTTCAGCGGCCTTCGGCAAACGAGGGGTACGCCTCGTGCCGCAAGGCGCGCGTGCCTTGATCTTGGGCTTCTTGCAAACTCATCCCCAAGAATGGACGCTAGCCCGTCATCATCGCAACTCTTACCTTGAGTGCGGAGACATGCCGATTACCTGGGAAACCGCAAATCAGCGACTTGAACTGGCCGCGCAGCTGCTGAACAACGCAGCCCCGGCGCAGGGCCCCGGGCCTTTTCACATGGGCATCGACCTGGGAACGGCCGACATCGTCGTGATGGTTCTGAACGCCGCGGGCGAGCCTGCGGCATGTTTCCTGGAGTGGGCGGAAGTGGTCCGGGACGGGGTCGTGGTGGACTTTGCCGGCGCGGTGGACATCGTGCAGCGGCTGGTCAACAAGGCGCAGGAGAAGCTTGCAGTGGAATTCAGCAGGGCGGCCACATCCTTTCCGCCCGGCACGGACCCGCGTCTGTCCACCTACATCCTGGAGCGGGTCGGGCTCGAGGTGGACGCCGTGCAGGACGAGCCCACCTGCGTCGCCCATCTGCTCGAACTCGACCTGACGGCGGTGGTGGACGTAGGCGGCGGCACCACCGGCACCGCCGTGGTCCGCCAGGGCAAGGTCGTCTTCAGCGGCGACCAGCCGACGGGCGGCCGCCACATCTCGCTCGTCATTGCCGGCCATTACGGCATCTCCTTCCAGGAAGCCGAGGAGCGCAAGCGCCGGCCCGGTCAATACGACATCCTCAAACTGGCGCGGCCCACGCTCCAGCGCATGAGCGACATCGTGGCCGGCCACATCAAAGGCCGCCGCGTGGAGCGCATCATTCTCACAGGCGGCACGTGCTGCCTGCCCGGCGTGGATAGCGTGTTCGCTGAAGAGCTTCGTCTGCCCATTCAGCTCCCCTGCCAGCCGCTTCTCCTTACACCATTGGCCATTGCCTCGTTGCCCCTATTAAAGTGAAACTTGGCTCAGGGGTTTCACTTCCAGGGAAACGACCGCATTAAAAAATCCCCCCAACCCCCTTTAGCCAAGGGGGCGCGAGAGGATGCCGGCATCTTCCCCCCCTCTGGAGGGGGCCAGTGGCGACAGGATCAAGCAACTCGGAAGTCGGCACCCTTCACATTCCCATGACAAAAGGAAAAGAGCAGGCGCCCCTCCGTTCTTCCCGCTCGTTTTTCTGCCTGTCTGTTTGCGGAGAGAGCGAGTCTGAAGCCAGGCTCCAGACCCGCTCTTTCCCCTGGGGAAAGGTGCGGGAGGGGTGGGGTTGATTGAAGGAGCGCCTCCGGCGATTACCGCTGGGAAGCGGCGCTCTGAAGATTACCGTTTTCAGCGGCCCCGGGGGAGCGCAAGTGGGGGAACTCGGATCGGATCATTTGGTGGATTCGGCGGATCTTCTCCTCATCCAGTTTCTGGTCGCCCATGGGGAACTCAAGCCCCAGATATTCGTACTTGGGTTTGCCCATGCGATGGTAGTCGAGCGCTTCGAACCAGGTATTGGGCATGCCCTGAATATGCTCCAGTATGCGGCGGATGTCCTCCGGCTCGTCGTTGAATCCCGGTACGACAGGGGTGCGCACCCACACAGCCAGATCCGGGAAGGTTTCCCGGACCCGCTTGAGATTTTCCAGGACGAGTTCGTTGGAAACCCCGGTGAAGACCCGGTGCTTTTCCGGGTCCATGCTTTTCACATCGTAAAGCAACGTGTCCAGAAAACCGCTGGCCTTCTCGAGGGCCTCCCAGTTGCAGAACCCGCAGGTTTCCATGGCCGTGTTGATCCGGCGGCGCTTGGCCTCCTTCAGGAGGCTGACGGTGAACTCCGCCTGGTGCATCGGCTCGCCGCCGCCGATCGTCAGGCCGCCGCCCGACCGCGAGTAAAAGGCCGAGTCTTCTTCCACCTTGCCGATTACCTGCTCCACCGTCATGCTCTCGCCGTAGACGTTCAAGGCGAGTGAAGGGCAGGCCTTGGCGCAGAGCAGGCATTCGGTGCAGATTTCGCGGTCGATGTGGATCCGGTTCTCCTCGCCGCTCTTGATCGCCCCCGCTGTGCAAACCTCGAGGCAGCGCACACAGTGTTCCAAGGTCAGACACTTGTTGCGATTGTAAACGAGCTGCGGCTGCTGTTTCTGGGATTCCGGGTTGCTGCACCACCGGCAACGCAGCGGGCAGCCCTTCAGAAAAACGACGGTCCGGATACCCGGACCGTCGTGCACGGAATACTTCTGTATGTTGAAAACAATGCCTGAGTTTTTCATTCTGTCTCCGTCCGGGCTGCCTTCTGAAGCCGGCAGCCCGGAGACGGTTGACGCAGGTTACATCTGCTCGTGCCCGGTCCGCGCGATCAGGTCGTTCTGCAGGTCGGGGGACAGGTCCACGAAGTAGGCGCTGTAGCCGGCGATCCTCACGACGAGGCCCCGGTACTTTTCCGGATCGCGCTGGGCCGCAAGCAGCGTCTGCTTGTTGATGACATTGAACTGAACGTGCCAGAGCTTCAGGTCGCACCAGGTACGGATGAAGGAGACCAGTTTGCGCGTGCCCTCGTCTCCGGCCACGCACTTCGGCGTGAACTTGATGTTCAACAGCCGAGCTGCCCGCTCGCGGTAGTCGTAGTTCTTGGTGGCGAAGTTCGACATCAGCACTGCGGTCGGCCCGTTCTTGTCGGCGCCCTGGGAGGCCGAAGAACCGTCGGAGAGCGGGGTCCAGGCCTTTCGGCCGTTGGGGCTGGCGCTCACCACCTTGCCGAAGGGCACGTGCGAGGTGAAGGGTACGAGCCGCAGGTCGAGGTGTACGCCGAGCTCCTTGGAGTACTTGTTGGCGAACTCGACCGCCGCGCGATCAACGGCCTTGGCGATGCTGTCGGCGTACGCGTCGTTGTTGCCGTAGCAGGGCACGTTCATCAGCATGTGCCGCAGGTCTTCCTTGCCCTCGAAGTTGCTTGAAACGGCGTCGAGCAACTCGGCCATCGTGACCTTCTTTTCCTCGAACACCAGCTTCTTGATCGCCGAGAGCGAATCGACCACCGTGCCGTAACCCATGAACTCGAAGTAGCCGAGGTCGATGCCGCCCGGAATCTTGGGCTGGTGCAGGTCGATGCAGTGCTTCATGCAGAGGTCGTGCAGCGCCGAGCCCAATGGCACCGCAAAGTGCTGGGCCCGCAGGCGGATGATGTGGTGCTGTTGGATATACGCCTGCTTGATGAAGTCGGTCTGGTGCGCCAGGTAGGCGTTCCAGAACTCCTCCCAGGTATTGAAATTGCGCGGGTCGCCGGTCTGCAGCCCGATCTGCTCGTCCCCGTATTTTTTCATCTTGCCGCTATAGAGCGTCATCTCCAGGGCAGCTGCAAAATTGATGTAGGCGCAGCCGCTGGTGTAGGTATCGCGGTTGGGCATGCGGGCTTCGGAGCAACCCGACACCGCATAGTCCAGCACGTCTTCGAAGGTGGCCCCCTTGGACAGGTAGAGCGGAACGACCTCCTCATCGTTGATCAGCTTGGGGAAACCCGAGCCTTCCTTGATGGTCTCGGCCACTTCCCAGAGGAAGCGTTCGGGGGAGCGGGAGTGGATCCGGGCGGCCAGGTCCGGGTAGTGCATCGGGAACTCGCGCTTGGACTTCAGGAAGAGGTAGCTCAAGTCATTGGTGGCATCCCGGCCGTCCTTCGTCTGACCGCCTATTGTAACCGCTTCCCAGTGGGCATATCCTTCGTTGAAGGCGCCGCCGGTCGGAGAGATGTAAAGGTCGATGAACTGGGCCATGGACACCCACATGCACTCCAGCAGTTCAATGGCTTTCTCCTCCGTGATCAGCCCCTCGTCCATGTCCTTCTTGAAATAGGGATACAGGTACTGGTCCATCCGGCCGTTGGAGATGATGGTGCCGGTTTTCTGCTCGATGCGCGAAAACATCTGGACAAACCACTGGGACTGCATTGCCTCGTGGAAGGTCGCGGCCGGATGCTCCGGAACGCGTTTGCAGATCCGGGCGATCTCCGTCAGCTCCGCCTTGCGCTGTGGGTCTTTTTCCTTCGTCGCCATTTTTGCGGCCAGGCTCGCATGCCGTTTGGCCCAAAGGACGACCGCGTCGCACACGGTGACGATGGCCTCAAGGAACGGTTTCTTTTCGACGTTGTCCGCCGGGCTGAACGGGTCCAACGCTTGCAGGCGTTCCGCGGCTTCCTTGCGGATGCCTTTGAAGCCCTTCTTCAGCACCTTTTCATAGTCATGGACCCACTGAATGGAGGACCGGAAGGAGGCGGTTTCGTTGACGATGAAACGTGAGATCAGGACGTCCTTCGGGTCATACGTGTACCGGAGGGTCTCCTCGGGCAGGGCATTGGCCAACGCCTCGTGGAAGGTTTTGCCTTTCCAGTAGGGTGCGATCTCGTTGATCACCACCTGGGCGTCTTCGGGGGTGATATCAAAGGGGGACTGGACCCTCTGGGAGAGCTGCTCCATGGCTAGGTCGAGGAAATCACCGTCCAGCTCGGGGTAGAGGATGCCGTAGCGGCCTTGGTGCCCGGAACGTCCGACCAGCAGCTGATGATCGTCGATGTAGACGGTCATGTTCTCGGCGATGTGCTTCAGCGCCTTGGCCCAGCGCAGGGTCAGGTGTTGGCCTTCGGTCTGCTGCATCGACTCGGTGAAGTATTTGGCGCGCTCGACGTCGATCTTCGGACGCTGCATCTGGAAACCCTTCATGATGCGGAAGACCCGCTCGCGGCCCTTCTCATACTTGGCCCCGCGGCCCTGCATTTCTTCCTGCAGCCGTGCTTCCTGGGGTGACAACACTTCACAGCATTCCATATGATGTCTCCTTAATTGATTGGGATGGGTTTGGTTCTTCAGCGGATCCCTGCGATTTCCAACCACCCGGCTCGGTGTTGCTCCGCCAAACCTTTATTCCTAATCCACCGTTACAGGCAATGAAGGGGGCAAGCGATAAGGCGTTGCGCCCGGTTGGATGATTCAATACAGGAAGGTTTAGCAATTCTCATGCCTTCGGGTGACCCACGGTTAAAAAAACGCACAAATTAATTAAATTCGATGTGTTCTCGCACTGCTGCCTCAGACAGGAGGAAATTTTGAATAGCTCGAAATCATTTATAGATTCAAACTTTAAAGGATAAGCAAAGGGAAGGAAGCCAAATTGTTGCAATATTGCAACTTTTGGCTTGATGATAAGATTGACAGTAATCCCCGAGAGTTTGCTATATGCGTTATTGCAACACGAGTCGCATAAGTGCAACAATGGTTGGAAACCGAGCTTTTTAAAAATCGATACACAGCTGTATCAGTGTTTCCCGCTGAATTTTCGGAAGCCGCGAGGAACGCAACAACAATCTGAAATTAAACTTAATAATTAAATTAATAGGATCTTGTTGCGCAGCCAACGAGTGTCTCGCTCGGCACTTGAATGGCCTGAATATTGCTTTGCCCCCTTCATACACAAAGCATATTCCGTTCCAATCGAAAGGAGGTATCTGAGATTAAAATAGCTTCGGTGGTGTTATTCGGCAATCTGACCCTGGAAACCCAACTGCGAATGGAAGGAGGACCTAAATGAAGAAGATGAAAACCGGATGTTTCCTGTTGGCTTTTGTTTTTTGCCTGGCTGGCTTGGGGCTCACCAATGCCCAGGCCCAGAACTACAACCTGAAAATCCAGACGGCAGTCCCGAGCTCCAGTATTTACTATAAACTGATCGAGCGCATGGCGGGTCGAATCGATGCCATGTCGGCCGGTCGGCTCAAGGTCGAGCCGCTGCCGGCAGGCGCCGTGGTCGGCGTGTTCGAGATCCTGGATGCGGTCAACACGGGCATCGTCAACGGCGGCTTCGCCTGGACGCATTACTGGTCCGGCAAACACCCGGCCGGCCTCCTGTTCTCAGCCCCCACCGCAGGTCTCGGCGTGGGACTGGACCAGGTCAGCGTCATCTCCTGGTTCTATGACGGCGGAGGTGATGAGCTTTATCAGCAATGGTTCACCGAGGTGCTGAAATACAAGGTCAAGGGCTTCATGTGCATGCCCATGGGCCCGGACCCCTTCGGCTGGTTCGCCAAGCCGTTCAAGAATCTCGAAGAAGTCAAGAAGCTGAAATTCCGCTCGCCTCCCGGCATCCCGGCCGAGTCTTTCAAGGTGATGGGTATGAACCCGGTGTCCATGCCCGGCGGTGAGATCGTGCCTTCCGCCCAGCGCGGCGTCATCGACGCGGCCGAGTGGATCGGTCCGGCCGACGATGCGGCTCTCGGCCTGAACACCGTCTGGAAGAACTATTACCTTCAGGGCCTGCACCAGGCGATCGACATCGGCGACATCTATGTCAACCTGGATTGGTGGAACAAGCTGCCCAAGGACCTGCAGGCCATTTTCCAGACCGGCATCATGGCCCTCATCACCGACACCTACAACTGGAACGTGAGCCAGAACAGCAAGGCCTTGAAGAAATTCGTGGTCGAGGACAAGGTCCAGGTGCAAGACACCCCTGAGGACGTCTTCCCTGCCTACATGGCGGCCACCAAGGAAGTTCTCGAGAAATACGCCAAGCAGGACCCCTTCTTCGCCAAGGTCTACAAGTCCATGGTCGACTGGGCCAACCTGACGGTGCCCTACACTGCAAAGACCAATGCCCTGTATTCCAACATGGGCAAGAGCGCGATGGACAAAAAACTGGTGGGCTACGACAAGTAAACCGAACACCGGCCGGACGCCGACCGCGTCCGGCCGGTCATTTCAGCGAGGCATGGTAACCAAATGGCAGATACTCCTGAAGGAACGGTGGGGGGCCTGCACAACGCACCGCCTGCCCTGGCAAAAGCCATCCGTATCATCGATGGAATCAGCATCCTGAGCGGCAAGGCCGTGGGCTGGATGATCCTGCCCATGGTATTCAGCCTCGTCTACGAGGTGTTCGCCCGCTATCTGTTCAATGCCCCGACCATCTGGGCTTCCGACATCAGCCAGATCCTCTACGGCATGTTCTTCATGCTCGGCTCGGCCTACGCGCTGCAGCGCCAGCAGCACATCCGCACGGACTTCCTCTACGGGAAGTGGTCGGTGCGGACCCGCGGCCTGGTGGACGCGGCGCTCTACATCGTTTTTTATTTCCCGGCCCTGATTGTTTTTCTCTGGTTCGGAATCGAATATGCCCACCGTTCGATCCTGTTCAACGAGAGAATCGTCACCAGCGCCTGGATGCCGATCATCTGGCCCCTCAAGCTGGCGATTCCGGTATCCACGCTGCTGCTGCTCGTACAGGGCGTGTCTGAATTGGCCAAGAGCCTCCACGGCGCTATAACGGGTGTGAGCCTTTTCGAGGAAGTGGCAGGCTCCGAGACCTGACTTTGGGAGACCATCTGATGAGTCCTGAAATTCTTGGGTTGGTGTCACTGGGATCGTTGTTCATTTGCATTTTCGCGGGGTTTCCCATCGCTTTCACGCTGCTGTTCCTCGGGCTGGTGACCGGCTATATCGGCATCGGCCAGGTGGTGTTCAACCTGATGACGCTGCAAGTCTACGCCATCATGACCGAACAGGTGCTGGCGGCCGTCCCCTTCTTTCTCTTCATGGGCTATCTCTTGGAGAGCTCCGGGCTGATGGAGCGCCTGTTCAAGGCCTTCCAGCTGATGCTGGCCCGGTTGAGCGGCTCCCTTTACGTGGCGGTCACCGCCACGGCGACCATCTTCGCTGCGGCCACGGGCATCGTGGGGTCATCGGTCACCCTGCTGGGGGTCATGGCCGCCCCGACCATGAACCAGAGCCGCTACAACGTGCGTCTTAGCGCCGGGTGCATCACGGCCGGCGGGACCCTGGGCATTCTGATCCCGCCGAGCATCATGCTGGTCGTCATGGGCCCGGTGGTAGGGGTCCCGGTGACCGACCTGTTCGCGGCGGCCATCCTGCCCGGGGTCCTCCTTGCAGGCTTGTACATGGGCTACTGCCTCATCCGCTGCAAGCTTGACCCTTCCCTGGGGCCGCCGCTGCCGGTGGAACAACGCGCCATATCGCTGGCATGGATGGCCAAGGAACTGGTGCTCGGCGTGTTTCCGGTCTCCTGCGTGATCCTGGCCACCCTGGGCAGCATCCTCTTCGGTCTGGCCACGCCCACGGAGGGGGCCGCCTGCGGGGCGGCGGGGGCCTTGGTCCTTTCTCTGGCCTACCGTAAGCTGACGTGGAGGGACCTGCAGAACTCGATGTGGCGCACGGTCGAGATCTCGGCCATGATCCTTCTGCTCTGCGGCGCTTCGAACTTTTACGGGGCCGTGTTCTCCCGGCTGGGATCGGCCAGTTACATGACCAAGCTGCTGCTGGGGATGAATCTCGACCCGATGCTCATGCTGGTTGCCATCATGGCGCTGATCTTTGTGCTAGGCTGGCCGCTCGAGTGGGTACCCATCGTTCTGATCATCATCCCGGTCCTCATGCCGCTGGTCCGGGAGATGGGCTATAACCTCACCTGGTTCTGCACCCTGGTGGCGGTGACCCTGCAGACCGCCTGGCTCTCGCCGCCGGTGGCGCTGTCCGCCTACTTCCTCAAAGGCGTGGTGCCCGGCTGGAAACTGCAGGACATCTACGCGGGAATGATGCAGTTCATGGGGCTGCAGATGCTGGGGATGATATTGATCCTCGCCTTCCCGGCGCTGGCTACTTGGCTGCCGGTCGTTATGCGCAATTGAGGCGCCCGCGATGACTCGAACCAAAAAGGCGGCTGCAAAGTCGCCTTTTTCATTTGAGCGCCCGGCAGGATGTTCGGTCTCGATTCACGATTCATCGATTTGACATTTGACAGCCCTTGAGCGCTTGCATAAAATCGCTATGGAATTCCGCGCGGCAGCGGGTGGCGATCGGCAAGTCGGCAAGGAAACACAAGGAGAGAGGCTCCCGGATGACAATCGCTGAAAACCCCCACGGGTTGGTTGAAAAGCGGATCGAAAGCATCCTGGACGTCTTGAGCGACGGCATCTATATCTCCGACCGTGAGGGCTACACGCTCAAGGTCAACAGGATGTACGAGAAGCTGATCGGGCTGAAAAAAGAAGACCTGATCGGCCGCCGGGTCCAGGACCTCGTCAAGGAGGGCGTCTTCGATGTCGTCCTCAACCCCCAGATCGTGAAAACCGGCCAGCCCGCGACCTCCGTTCAGACCACCAAGAAGGGCCAGAAGCTGATCTTGAACGGCCACCCCATTTTCGACGAGGAAGGCGAGGTTGTGCTGGTGGTCACGTTTGTCCGCGACGTGACCGTGATGAGCCAGCTCCGGGAGCAGATCGTTTCCCAGAAAAAACTGCTCGAACAGCTGCGGACCAACGTTCAGTACATCAATGCGGAGAGCATCCAGAGATTCCCAATGAACGGCTTCAAAAGCCGTGAGATGGCCCACCTCGGCAAGCTTATCGAAAAGATCGCGGCAACGGATGCCACCGTGCTGATCCTGGGTGAAACGGGCGTAGGCAAGGAATTTTTCGCCCGGTCCATTCACCGCGCCAGCCCGCGGGGCGAGAACACGTTCTTCAAGCTCGACTGCACCACCATCCCTGAAAACCTGATCGAGTCCGAGTTGTTCGGCTATGTTGCGGGCGCTTTTTCCGGTGCCAGTATCAAAGGCAAAGCCGGGCTCTGCGAAATGGCCGACCAGGGAACGCTCTTGCTCGATGAAATCGGTGAACTGCCTCTCAGCATGCAGGGCAAGCTGCTGCGGCTCATGCAGGATCAGGAGATCACCCCCGTGGGGTCGACCCGCGTCAAGAAGGTGAATGTCCGGATCATCGCCGCCACCAATCGGGATCTCGAAAAGGAGATCGAACAGGGCCGCTTCCGCAGTGACCTCTATTATCGGCTGCGGGTGGCCGTGCTGAGCATCCCGCCGCTGCGCGAGCGGCGCGAGGACATCATGCCGCTGGCCAATTATTTCCTGGAGAAATATGCGACCAAGTACCGCAAGGAACGGCGTTTCGGACCGGAGATCGAGGGTATTTTCACCGGCCACCGCTGGCCCGGCAACATCCGCGAGATGGAGAACCTGATCGAAAGCGTGGTCGTCACCTGCGACCGCCCGGTGGTCGAGACCGCCGACTTTGGCAGCTGCATGCTCACCGAAAGTTACGACCGCAAGCGCAACCTGTTCGAAACTCTGGATACGCGCGACAAGTCCCTGAAAGAGATCGTACGCGACCTCGAGCGGGAAATCCTGAACGGCGCGCTTGAAATTCACGGGTCCATGGCCAAGGTCGCCGAGCTTCTCAAGATCGACCGCTCGACCATCTTCCGCAAGCTCAAGCGTGACGACTCGGAGTGAGGGACTCAGCACCTGGCTGATTGTCCCCGCAGACAGTTATGAGAACTTCAATGAACTCAAAAGAAAGAACACCGTTGATCGGCATCACCTGCTCACGGCTGACCGGAGGGGCCTGGGGGATGTATTCCTTGGGCCACTTCATGGATTACACCTTTTCCGATTACAGCCAGGCGATCCTGCACGCCGGTGGCGCGCCGGTCATTGTCCCGGCGGCCCAGGACCGGAGAAGCTTGGGAGCCATTCTGGACTCGGTGCAGGGGCTTATTCTGAGCGGCGGCCCCGATGTCCACCCCCGCCGCTACGGCGAAGAGCCCCTTGCCGGATTGGGCGAAGTCGATGAAGCTCTCGACCACATGGAGCTCTTGGCCGCCGATTTGGCCATCGAGAAGAATCTGCCGCTTCTGGGCATCTGCCGCGGCATCCAGGTGTTGAACATCGCTCTCGGCGGCACCCTTTACCAGGATATTTCCTCCCAGGTGCCGGAGAGCATCTGCCACACGCCTAAGACGGACAAGGCCGTCAACACCCACACCGTGCGCATCGAAGCCGCCAGCCGCCTGCACAAGATCATCGGAAAACGCGAGATATGGGTCAACGGCAAGCACCACCAGGCGCTCAAGGGCCTCGCTACTGGATTGGTGGTCGCTGCGCGGGCGAAAGACGGAATTGTCGAAGCCGTGGAGTTCCCCGGCAAACGCTTTGTGATGGGCGTTCAATGGCACCCCGAGGGGACGTGGCGCCACGACCTGCACTCTAAGAAACTCTTCTTGTCCTTCGTGCGATCTGCCGGCGAATGGTCGTAAAGACGCTATTCACTTTCTGCACCCATGTCCTCTATCATGCCTGGGTCGATATGGCGCAAGCTTGCTG
>Ga0210103_1000163_pt1 | contig 12623 bp, 7 predicted proteins | sample RushSE_CattailNL_6_FD_185564 | JGI IMG/M metagenome (GOLD analysis project Ga0210103, IMG submission 185564) | Wetland microbial communities from San Francisco Bay, California, USA, that impact long-term carbon sequestration - RushSE_CattailNLA_D2... | ecosystem: Environmental > Aquatic > Marine... | reverse complement strand
ATGCAGGCCCTCATGCAGGTGGCGCTCGGCGCGGAGCCGGCCGACCTGGTGCTGCTCAATGCCGACCTTGTCAACGTCTACACCGGCGAGATCCAGAAAAACATGGGGATCGCGGTGAAGGGCCGGTGGATCGCCCGCGTGTCCGCGGAGGTGCAGGACACCGTCGGGCCGGCCACCCGTGTGATCGATGCCGCCGGTCGGACGATCGTCCCCGGGTTGATCGACGGACACACTCACCTGGCTTGGATCTCCACCGCCGCCCAGTTCGTCCCGTTTGCGGCCGCCGCCGGGGTGACCACCGTCATCACTGAGACCCTCGAACCGTACCCGGTGGCCGGGCTGTCCGGCGTCCTCGATTTTCTCGATTCGTTCCGGGAGCAGCCGATCCGCATCCTTGCCACGGCGCCCGCCATGGTTTCCATCAGCGGCGCGGCCAAGGGCATTTCTTCCGAGGACATGAACCTTCTGATGCAAAGAGACGACATTCTCGGCCTCGGGGAATCCTACTGGCAGTCCGTGCTGCAGGAGCCCGAGACCTACCTGCCCTCCTTCCAGCAGACTCACCAGGCCGGCAAGGTCCTCGAAGGCCATTCGGCCGGTGCCAGCGAGAAGAAGCTCGCGGCGTACGTCGCCGCCGGCATCACCTCGTGCCATGAGCCCATCGATGCCGAACAGGTCCTCGCGCGCCTGCGCCTGGGGGTCCACGTGATGGTGCGGGAAGGCAGCATCCGCAGGGACCTGGAGGCCATCTCCCGGATCCGCTCAACCGGTGTCGACCTGCGGCGGCTGATCCTGGCCAGCGACGGCGCCTCTCCGCAGGATTTGATGCAGAGAAAATACATGGACTGCGTGGTCCGCAAGGCCATGGCCTGCGGGTTCACACCGGTCGAGGCGATCCAGATGGCGACCCTGAACGTGGCCGAGCACTTCCGCTTGGACGGCATCCTGGGAGGCATCGCGCCCGGGCGGTTGGCCGACATGGTGGTCCTCCCGAATCTGACCGAGTTCAAACCTGAGACGGTTATCTGCGATGGCGAGGTCATCTTCGAAAGCGACCGGCTCCTCAAGGCGCCGCGGCGGCACGCCTTTTCCGGCCGCAGCCTGAACACGGTCAACCTGCCCCGGCGCCTGACCCCTTCCGATTTCGTTATCCGTTCTCAGGCGGACGTCAGCACCCCGCGGATGCGGGTCATCGAAATGGTCACCGATCTCGTCACGGCCGAACGGCACCTGGACCTGCCGGTGGCGGATGGAGAACTGAAGGCCGACCCGGATGGCGGCCTATGCAAGATCGCGGCGATCGACCGCACCCACGTTCCGGGGAAAATGTTCACCGGCCTCATCAAGGGCTTCGGGCTCACCCGCGGGGCCGTGGCCTGCAGCGGGGCCTGGGATTCCTCGGACATCGTGGTGGTCGGGGCGAACGATGCCGACATGGCCGGTGCCGTCAACCGGTTGGCCGACAATCAGGGCGGCGCTGTGCTCTGCGTGGACGGACGCATCCCGGCCGAAATCCCTATGCCCATTTTCGGCCTCGCCTGCGACCTTCCCATCGCAACGCTCGCCGCTCACCTGGAGGACTTTAAGCAGGCCACGGCCCGCCTGGGCGTGACCTTCCCCGACCCGCTGCTGTCGCTCAACACGCTCACCGGCGCGGCCATCCCCTACCTGCGAATCTGCGAGGAAGCCTTGGTGAACCTCAAAGACGGCAAAAGCGTCGGCCTTTTTGTGTCCTGATGGTGGTCGAGCCCGCGGCGTATCATAGACGATAGCTCTTCTATTTCAGCTTGGAGCACCCGTTTACTCAAGGAGGTTCAGGATGGATTTCAAGACCGGACGGCATTTTCTCCAGATTCCGGGTCCGACCAATGTTCCCGACCGGGTTTTGCGGGCAATGGCCAGACCCACGATTGACCATCGCGGTCCGGAGTTCTCTCGGATGGCCATGGAGGTTTTTGAGGGACTCAAGCAGGTCTGCCGGACTACGAGCCCGGTGGTGATTTTTCCCTCTTCCGGGACAGGCGCCTGGGAAGCGGCGCTGGTCAACACCCTCTCCCCGCAAGATCGGGTGTTGATGGTTGAGACCGGCCATTTCGCCGCCTTGTGGCGCGACGTCGCGGTTCGGAATGGGCTGGATGTCGATTTTGTCCCCACCGACTGGCGCCGCGGTGTCGATCCGGCAATCGTCGAAGCAAAGCTGTCCGAGGATCGGGAAAGGAAGATAAAGGCCGTGGCCATCGTGCATAACGAAACCTCGACCGGCGTGACGTGCCGCGTCGCCGATGTCCGCAAGGCGATCGACCGCGCCTCCCACCCCTGCCTGTTTATGGTCGATACGATCTCTTCCCTGGCATCGATCGATTACTTCCACGACGAGTGGGGGGTCGATGTGACCGTTGGGTGCTCCCAGAAAGGGCTGATGCTGCCGCCGGGGTTGGGTCTCAATGCGATCAGTGCCAAGGCGTTAAGTGTTGCCAAAACGGCTCGAATGCCGAAATCCTACTGGGATTGGGAGCCGATGCTCAGCACCAACAAGGTTGGATTTTTTCCTTATACCCCGCCGACCAATCTCCTTTACGGGCTTAAGGAATCGCTCAAGATGCTGCGGGAGGAGGGTTTGAAGAATGTTTTTGCCCGTCACGCCCGGCACGCGGAGGCGACGCGGCAGGCCGTTCAGGGCTGGGGGCTCGAGCTGAACTGTGCGAATCCGGAGGAGTGCAGCAGTTCACTAACGGCTGTTCGGATGCCGCCCGGCCATGATGCCGACGCTTTCCGCAAGGTTGTCCTGGAGAGGTTCAACATGTCCCTGGGCAATGGTTTGGGGAAGGTCCAGGGTAAGCTTTTTCGGATCGGGCATCTGGGTGATTTCAACGATCTGATGTTGGCCGGCACCCTGAGCGGGGTGGAAATGGGTCTTGGGATCGCAGGCGTACCCTACACCAAAGGCGGCATTATGGCGGCCCTAAAATACCTGGGACAGAAGTGATGCCCCGGAGGACAATATGAATTTGCCTGACCGATTCTTGAAACCGGAAAAAATTTTTCGCGAGATCAAAGAAATAATTAAGGGCGAGGTGCTCTTTGATGACCTCAGCCGTACCATCTACAGCAGCGGGGCTTGCCTTTACAGGGTGAAGCCCCTGGGAATCGTGCAACCCAAGGACAAGGGCGATGTGGTCAAACTGGTAGAGTACGCCAGGGAAGAGAACATTCCCCTGACTCCCCGGGGCGGAGGTACGAGCCGTGTGGGCAATGAGTTGGGCGAGGGAATTCTGCTCGATTTCTCCCGCTTCATGAATAATCTCATCGAGGTCAACGCCCGGGAAAAGTGGGCCTCCGTGCAGCCAGGCATCATCCAGGGCGCGCTGAACAAACTGATCAAACCCCACAAGCTTTTTTTCCCGATCGATCCCTCCACCAAGGATCATTGCACTCTCGGGGGGATGATCGCCAATAATTCCAGCGGCCCCCACGCTATAAAATATGGTGCGACCCGGGACAACGTTATTTCTATGGAAATGATCCTGGCGAATGGTGCGGTCTTAACCACGGGCCTTGTTCCAGGAGGGAAGGCTCCGGGGGAAGCCGGGAAACTTTACGAGGGGATCTCCGATCTGCTCAAGAGATACAGCAAGCCCCTGGAATATGAAAAGCCTTTCACCATAAAGAATTCCTGCGGATACGACCTCTGGAGGATCGAGAGGGATGGAGGATTGGACTTGACCTCCCTTTTCGTGGGCTCTGAGGGCACGCTGGGCTTCATCACGGAGGCGAAGATTCGCCTCTGCCCGCTTCCGGGGAAAACACTGGGCGGTTTGGTCTACTTCGACAATATAGAGAAAGTGGGGCCGGCCACCCAACAAATTCTCGAGTTTTCCCCGAACATGCTCGAGATCATCGAGCGAAGGATTCTCGATTTGGCTCGGCAGCAGAAAGCCGAATTGCGGCCCTACCTGCCTGAGGGAATTGAGGCTGTTCTCTTTATTGAGTTTGAGGGAGAAGACGAAGGTCTGCTCCGGAGCAGGTTCGCCGAAGTCGAACAGATCATGACCAGCGAAAAGCTGGCCATTGAAATGAAAGTGGCCAAAGATCAAAAGGATATGGCCATGCTGGAAAAAGTCCGTGCCATTTCCGGCCCGATCCTCAACAGTACTAAAGGGCCGAAGCGGCCAGTTGCATTCATCGAGGATGCCGCGGTCCATCCGAGCCGTCTCCCTCAATACATTAAGGGACTGAGGGAGATCTTCCGCAAGCAAGAAGTTGATGCCGGTATTTATGGACACGCCGGGGATGGCAATATGCATCTGATGGTCTTTCTGGACCTGCGCCGGGAGGAGGAAGTGCGGAAGATGGTGGCTATCGCTGATGCGGCATATGACCTTGTCCTTTCGCTGAAGGGAACAATTAGCGGCGAACATGGGGACGGGCGCCTTCGCACCTTTTACACCAAGCGACAGTATCCCAAACTTTACCCAGCATTTGTGGAGGTCAAAAAGCTCTTTGACCCCGACAACATTCTCAACCCGGGGACCATCGTAGGCGGGGACGAAAACCTGATGGGCCAGCATCTCAAATTTAAGAAGAAGGAAGGAAAACCGCCGCTGGAAAATTTTCTCACCCGCGAATCGGTCCAGAATGCAATCGAGGCCTGCTCGGGCTGTGGGAAATGCCGGTCCTATTGCCCCGTGGCCTTAGGCGTTATGGAAGAATGGGTAATGGGAAGGGCCAAAGCCACGCTTGTACGCGAGTACTTAGCCGGCTCTCTGGACAAGGGGATCCTCGATTCTCCAAAATTTAAGGAAGTCGTGGATGCCTGCGTGAACTGCAAGCGGTGCCTGACGGAGTGCCCATCCGGTTCTGACATCCCCTGGGCGGCGGTCAGCGGTCGAGCCTTTGTGATGGAAAAGAAAGGAGAACCCTTCTCTCAGAAGGTTGTGACCAACACCCGGCTCCTTTGCCAGACAGCGAGCGCATTCGCGCCCCTGGTAAACCTGACGCGCTCTCTGAAGCCACTCCGCAAAGGTCTGGAGGTGGTCATCGGCCTCGACCATCGGCGACAGCTTCCTCAATTCCAATATCGGACATTGCGGAAACGGATGGAGATTCGCCCGCGGAAAACCGGAAGAAAGCCTGTTGCTTATTTTCTGAGCTGCTACTCCAATTTCAGTGATCCCCAGGGGGACGGCCTGGCCACCGTGGAAGTGCTCGAAAAAAATGGTTTTGAGGTTCTTCTGCCTGATTTCCGCTGCTGCGGGATCGCCCGCCTCAACTCGGGGGCCATCGCCGAGGTAGAAAAAGATATCAAATTTAACCTCCGCAAGCTATCCGAATTAGTGCAGAAGGGAATCCCGACCATCTTCAGTGAACCCAGCTGCGCCCTGGCCGTAAAGATGGAATATCCGAAGGTCGCAAATTCGGAAGAGGCCATCAAAGTATCAAAGGGCTGCTATGACATCCACGAGTTCCTGATGGGTCTCCACCAAAAAGGGAAGCTTAACTTGGACTTCGACAAAATGGACCTGAAAGTGGGGTACCACAACCCCTGCCATCTCCGAGCCCTCGGCATTACGAAAGAGCCCGCGGAGTTGCTTCGCCTGATCCCCGGGGTCAAGGCTCAGATCTTCTCCGATCAATGCTGCGGCATCGCGGGGACGTTCGGGCTGATGAAAAAGAATTACGACCTCTCGATGACTATCGGGAAAAGTCTGTTAAAGGAGATCGGCGCTTCAGAAGCGCAGGAGATCGTTACCAGCTGCGGGGCTTGCAAGATGCAGATCTTCCAGGGGACGCAAAGAGTGGCGGTAACCCCAGTCTCGCTGCTCGCGAAGGCCTACAAGACCAAAGGGCGGCCCGCGGCGGCAGCGGAATTTTAACTGGGCGGCAATGCGTCGGTAGAGGTCCATCAAGTCCTGCCGGCTAAAAGTAGGTGTAACGACTGTATTGAACATTTTGTATTGTGACGGATTTTCGTCTGCTGATCGCAACCCGGCCTCACCATAAGATTACCATTAAACGCGGTCGCCTGCCGATCGGAAGCCGCGCTCGTCGTCGCCCCAAACCGCATAATATAACGTCCCCAGCACGCCGAAGAAGAAGGCCCCGATGAAATTCGCCTGGGGGCTGACTTCCCACAGGAACGCCCCGCCGAAGGCCGCGACGGAAACCACGATATCCCGGACCAGGTAGTACAGGCCGAACATGCCCGCTTTGTGGTCCTCCGGCGCAAGCTCGACGATGAGCGCCTTGCGGGTCGGCTCGCCGAACTCCTTGAGCCCCCTGACGACGAACGCCGGAATCAGCCACTCCATGTTCTGGCAGAACATTAGGACCAGCGGAAAGCACGTGAACAGGACAAAGGTGATGAGCACGAATGGCTTTTTGCTGCCGCGGTCGGCAAGCCATGCGACCGGGATATAGATGAGAACGGCCGTTGCCATCTCGATGGTGGTGAGCAGCCCGAACTGCACCGCGCTCACCGGCTGGGCGATCACTTTCATGCACCAGATGACCACGAAGGCATGGGTGATCTGTTCGCAGAACCGGATGAGAATGTCGGAAAGCAACAACTTTTTAAGGGCCGGCGTCATCAGCCGCCACATTGCCCGGGGAGAGCCGTTTGCGCGGCCTGCTTCAGCGGAAGAGCCCCTTCTGGGCGGCTCGTCGATCATTTTCTGCTGCAGAACGATGGCCAGGAGAGCGAAAACCAGGGCAAACCCGAACGCCCAGCGCACCCCGTCCGCTTCCCCCCAGACCGCTATGCAGAATCCTCCTAATACCGGGCCTAATGCCATCGGGATCCGGTTCACAAGCGAATGCATGCTCACTCCCATGGTGCGCTTGCCGGCCGGAAGCACCCGCGAGATGAGACCCATGGTGGCGGGAAGCGAAATCGACGACCAGGAAATAAACAGGACCGAGCCCGCGATCACGGCCTGCCAGGCCGGGACCAGGATGACGATGAGAAACCCGGCGATGGCGACCAGGTTGAACACCAGCAGCGCACGCTTGGTGCCGAGCCGGTCCGACAGATACCCCCCGGGGAATGAATAGAGGGCGGACAGCAGATTGTCGAGGCCGTTGAGCAGGCCGATGGATATGGCCCCACCGCCAAGGGCCATCATGTACACCGGCAGGAAGCGTTCGGACATGCGCTCGCCCATGCCGACAAGCACCACCATGCCCAGCACCGCGATGGTGCTGCGCTGAAGGCCCAGAAAATGCAGGATTCCGCCCGGAAGCGTCTTTGGGGTGTCTGAAGTCACTGCAAGCCGGCCCACCGCCGGCGTGCGGAGCCGGCAATTGATGATATTATTACTCCAGCGGTTAATTATGCCCAGCACCCGCATCTCGGGCAGAATCGGAGCGATGCGCCAGTCACGGCGAGCCGCAACCAATTCTTCAGCCGACCCCTAAAATTATTAATCCGGCTATCAAATACGCCAACTCCTGTTCGGGTTCAAATGGAGCGTGCGATGCTATAAATTGATCTGTTTGAATGCCGGATTAATAGCCGGGTCAGTTCAGGAATTTTTCTTTGGCCACTTCCAGTCGACACCAGGCATAGAGCGCATCGTAGACCTGAAACTGGTGCTCGAGGTTCTGAAGATCGTCGGGGTAGCGCAGGCTGTAGCCGACGGCGATGGCCTCCAAGCCGGCGGCCAGCGGGTCTTTGTCCAGGCGGTCGGTGTCGGCGGCGTTGACGATCTTTGCCATCCTCAGCAACGCGCGGTCGGTCAGGCTGTAGTTGCGGATGATGACATCGAAGGTGCACAAGTCTCCTTCGTGATTCAAAACGACGCCGGGCGTGTCAAATGGGATGGCCCCTTCCCGCTCGGCCATACCCATGACTTCGCTTTTGGGCGCAAACAGGAATTGGGCGTCCGAGTCTATGAACCGGGTGATAAGCCAAGGGCAGGCGACCCTGTCTACGTGGACATGCGACCGAGTGATCCATAGCATTGCTCCTATCCTCCAACAATAAAAGGGAAAATCGCATCATTGAAAATTTCTGCCGTCTTTTAGCGAAATTACAAGGCGAGATGATAATAACACCCGGAACTGCGATTGAAAAGAGCAAGGCCCGACCTCGTTTTTGTGAGAGCCGGGATGGAAGAGGTCGTCGGAAATCCTCGTCTGCATCCTCGTATTGTAGTTGGCGTCTTCGCTGCCCCTGAGAGCGGTGCTGCCGTCATTCGACGTTGACAATCATCGCAGGCTCTTTTATAGTCGACAGTCGACAAAACCAACAACACCTCTATCCACCTGGCCGCCCATGTGGAAGCACCGGGTTGACGCCGCAATCTTCGGAGGCCATGATGAACACGATCGATGTGGTCCGCACCGCCCTCTTCGTTCCGGGAAACCGTCCTGAACGTGTGGACAAAGCCGTTCAGACCAAGGCCGACATGGTCGTCATCGATCTTGAAGATGCCGTGCCCCTGGCTGAAAAGACCCAAGCCCGCGCGACGGTCAATGCCAAAATCAAACAGCACGCCGGTCGGGCAGTGATGGTGCGGGTGAATTCCCTCGACACCTCGCTGACTGAGAGGGATCTCGCCGAGGTCCTCGCACCCGGGCTGGCGGCGGTGATTCTGCCCAAAGTGCAGCGGCCGGAAGATGTTCAGCGGATGCACGCCCTGCTGTGCGAACAGGAAACAGCCAGTGGATTCCCCGTCGGGTCAGTGGGTCTGGTGTCTTTGCTCGAATCCGCGTTGGCCGTTGAAAATGCCTTTGGGATCGCCTCTGCAAAAATATCGCATGCCCGGCCGCACCGCATGGCCTTCGGCGCAGCCGATTTCACCGTCGACATGCAGGTGGCGATGTCCACGTCCGGAGAGGAGCTCAATTATCCACGGGCCCGGATTGCCGTGGCCTGCCGCGCGGCCGGCATCGCCGCCCCTCTGGATTCCCCGTTCATGGTAGACCTGAAAAATGTGGGGGCGCTGAGAGTCGACACGCTGAGGGCCAAATGCCTGGGATTCGGCGGCAGGCTGTGTATCCACCCCGATCAAGTCGAGATATGCAACCAGATCTATTCCCCGACCGAGCAGGAAATTGCTCTTGCCGCACGGGTCGTCGCGGCCTACGCGGAGGCCGAGGCCGTCGGCAAGGGCGCCATCCAGGTTGACGGGAAAATGATCGATTACCCGCTCGTGGCTCAATACCGACGTGTGCTGGAAATCGCCGGGCGCATGAAAATTTAGCAATGACCGAATCCAAGGACAATCCTTTCGGATGCTGAGGAATAAATAATGGCGTTGGACAAAAGTCTGAAGCTGGCGTTTAAACCGGTCGGCCTGGGGGCCCAGGTTTCGGAGATTCTTACTCAGGCCATTCTGGAAGGCCGTTTCAAGGGTGGAGACCAGTTGGTGGAAAACGACCTCCAGGCTCATTTCGGCATCAGCCGATCCCCGCTGCGTGAGGCGCTGCGCGAGTTGGAAAAAAAGGGGCTGGTGGTTCTCGTCCCCCGAAAGGGCGCCTTTGTCAAGCGCATCACCCGCAAGGAAGTCGACGAAAATTTCCCGGTGCGCGCAGCCCTGGAAGGCCTGGCCGCCAAACTGGCGCTTGCCAACATGACCGAGGACGCTCTCAAGCGGATGAGCCGGGCTCTCGAAAAAATGAGCACGGCCGTCCGGACCCGGGACACCAAGCTTTTCTACACCCACCACCTGGATTTTCATGAGACGTTCATTGAGCGTTCCGGAAATGAAGAGTTGATCGCCCTGCTTAAAAACTTGAGAATGCAAAGCATCTGGCACCGGTTCTCCTACCAGTATTACCAGGAGGATCTGGAAAAATCATTCAAAGTCCACCAGCAAATCCTGGGGCTCTATCTCAAGAAAAACACGCGCGCGGAAAAACTCGGCGCCCTGGTGGAAAATCATATCAACGTAGCCCGTGATCGATTCTTGGCCTACCTGGAAGAGTTCGAGCGGAGTTGACGACGCGTCGGGCCGCCCCCGAAGCCCGGAGTGACTGCAAAACGCCTTTTAGCCGTCGAGCTTCGGCTGCCGTCGGATGTCTCAAGTATGAGGAGGAACGCGATGGCCGTGTCCCAGCCTGCTCCGAAATCACCGACTGGAGTTGTTCAACCTCTTTGGTCGGTGGCTCATGATTTGAGAAACAACCTGCAGCGGCTGGCCCAACGCCGCGGGTGGCCCTATGCGGTCGCCTGGGCCCACAGGATCGCGGGTGTGTTGCTGGTCGTTTATGCGGGGGTGCACATCCTGACGCTCTCGGTTCTCCACCAACCGGAGCGCTTCGCTGCTCAAATGCGGTTTTTCGGTTTTTCCTTTTTCGTTGTTTTGGAATGGGGTTTGGCCCTGCCGGTGATCTTCCACGCTCTCAACGGGGGGCGGTTGGTTTTATATGAAGCCTTCGGCAACCGCCGGGACGATCTCCTCATCCGATGGGTGGCCGTCCTGTCGGCTGTCTACCTGCTGCTGCTGGGGCTGGTGATGGTTGCTGGAAACCAGGCGGTTTCTGCGGCCTTTTTCTGGCTGTACACGGTGGCCGCCTCGATCGGTGTGACGGTCATCGCTCTTTCCAAAATCCGCAGGTCGGGCGCCGGCGTTCTCTGGAAGCTGCAGCGCATCACCGGCGCTTATCTTCTGTTGATGGTTCCGGCCCATATGCTGTTCATGCACCTGAATCCGTCCGTGGGCCGCGACGCCGAGATGATCATCAGCCGCATGCGCAACCCGTTGATGAAGCTCGTCGATCTGACGCTGGTTTTGAGCGTGTTCTACCATGGCGCCTACGGTCTTTTTTCGATCTGCCAGGACTATCTGCCGGCCGGCCGCACTCGCATCGCCTGCGGAGCGTTGATCATGGGTGTCATGGCCTGGCTGAGCTGGGTCGGCATTCGGCTGACGATCACGATTTAATCCACGGGGGTTTGGAATCGGATGACGATAACGATCAGTTCCAATCTGCACTGCGACGTTCTGATCATCGGCGCCGGGGGCGCGGGCCTGCGCTGCGCCGCGGAGATCCTCGAACACATGCCGGGCGCCACGGTCGTTGCCTTGACCAAGGTGCCGCATCCCCAGAAATCGCACACCGCAACCGCCCAGGGCGGATTGTCGGCCGTGGATTCCAGGGACCCGCTCGACGCGACGATCTTCCACATATTCGACACCTGGAAGGGATCCGACTGCACCGCGGATCAACATGTGGTCAAGAAAATCTGCGAATCGGCCTGGGAGCAAATCGTCTGGCTGGAGAACCGCGGCATGCATTTTTCCAGAGACCACCAGGGACGGCTGAGCAAGCGCACCTTCGGCGGGCACACGCGAAACTTCGGCGAGTCCTCGGCCTACCGTGCCGTTTTTGAGGCGGACCGCACCGGCAAAGGGATCATGGACACGGCCTGGGGCGAATCGCTGAAACGCGGGATCATCTTCGTCAACCACTGCCTGGCGGTGGAACTGCTTGTCAGGGACCGCCAATGCGTCGGGTGCATCGTCTTCAAACAGAAGACCGGGGAATTTGTCCGGGTCCTCGCCAAAGCGACCGTCGTTGCCTCCGGCGGATCCGGACAGGTGTTCAAGGTCACGACCAACTGCCGCCAAAACACGGGCGATGGGCTGGCGCTGGCGCTGGAGGCCGGGCTGCCGCTGCTGGATCCGGAGGCGGTCCAATTTCACCCCACCGGCATCGTGGGCGCCGGCATCCTCGCCAGCGAGACGCTCCGGTCGGTCGGAGGGATTCTCCGTAACCGGGACCTGGAACCGTTCATGGCCCGGTACGCCCCGAAGATGCGCGAGCTGGCGCCGCGCGACTTGGTCGCCCGGGCCATCGAATCCGAAATCCGGGAGGGGCGCGGCATCCGCAACCCGGACCACGACACCGATCACGTGTGGATCGACCTGCGGCACCTGCCCGACGAGGTGCATGCCAAACAGATCCCGGAAGTCAGCAGCTTTTTCAAACGCTACGTGAACCTGGATCCGCAGAAAGACCTCTGCCCGGTGCGGCCGAGCAATCACTACCACATGGGAGGCATCGCCACCAATGAGTTCGGCGAAGTGGTAGATACCGCCCGGCAGCCCATCGCTGGACTGTATGCGGTTGGGGAGTGCGCGGCGGCCAGCTTTCACGGCTTCAATCGGCTCGGGACCAACTCGCTCCTCGAGCTCATCACCATGGGCAAAATCGCAGCTGAACGAGCGCTGGACCACATCCGGCGGGAGCCTGCCGCCCTCAAGGACACAGCGCAGAGTCGTTTCATGCAACGCTTTTCCCGCTACCGCGAAGCTGTCGGAAAAGACAGCCTGGGCCGGATCCGCGACACCCTGCGCAACCTGATGACCGAGCAGCTCAGCGTGTTCAGGACCGAGGCGGGCATCACCGCCGCCATTAAATCCCTGCGGGAGTTGAAGGAACGTGCGGACCGGACCGCCCTTTCCAGCCGCAGCTGGGCCATGAACCAGGAACTGGTCGAGCGCTGGGAACTGGACAACCTGCTTTCCGTCTCCCTGGTAATCTGCGAGGGCGCTCTCCAGCGGCGGGAGTCCCGGGGTGCCCATTACCGCGACGATTACCCGGATAGGAAAGACGAGTTCAACCATCACACCGTGGCGACGATGCCTCGGTTCGGGGAGGTGAAGCTGGAACGGCGG
>Ga0210103_1000162_pt1 | contig 12649 bp, 13 predicted proteins | sample RushSE_CattailNL_6_FD_185564 | JGI IMG/M metagenome (GOLD analysis project Ga0210103, IMG submission 185564) | Wetland microbial communities from San Francisco Bay, California, USA, that impact long-term carbon sequestration - RushSE_CattailNLA_D2... | ecosystem: Environmental > Aquatic > Marine... | reverse complement strand
AACTGGAGTTTGTAGGCATTTGCCCGCAATGCCAGCGCCAGGCGGCGGATTCGCCGAATCCCGCCGCCCATGCCCCCACCGGATGATCCTCCGCTGCGCTTTGAAAAACGGCGCCTCAAACCGTGATCCGGCGTTGCGCGGCTCTTTTAAACAATCACATATCCGCAGATATGCTGCGCGCTCCAAACCCCTACGCGCCCTGGCTGAGGGCCCGAAGCTTGATTTTCAGCAGTTGGCCTAATTTCTTTAAGACACGATAAAACCCATAGGAGCCTGATACTTAGGTTGACAAACCTGCGCTTGCGACCTAGCGTGTCTGGATAAGGATCAACGTTAAGGAATGGTTGAAATGAAAATCCTGGTCACCGGCGCATCGGGATTCGTAGGTACGCACCTGACGGGTTTTCTGTTAAACCGGAAGCACGAGGTGGTCGGTCTGGCACGCTCGCTGCGGAACAAGGGGTTTTCGCATTCGAAGTACCGGTTCATCGCCGCGGACACCGCGCAACCCGGTCCGTGGCAGGAAGCCCTAACCGAGGTCGATGCCGTGGTCAACTTGGCCGGCCGTTCCATCTTCGGGCGCTGGAACGAGGCTGTGAAAACCGAGATTCGTGAGAGCCGCATCCTGACCACGCGCCACTTGGTCCAGGGCCTGCCGTCGGGGAAACGGGTGGTTCTCATCAGCGCCTCCGGCGTCGGCTTCTACGGCAACCGGGGTGACGAAATGCTCACGGAAGACGCCCCCGCCGGGGACGACTACCTCGCAGGGCTTTCGAAGGATTGGGAAGGGGAGGCGCTCGCGGCTACAGCTAAAGGGGCCCGCGTGGTCTTGGCGCGCTTAGGGGTGGTGCTGGGAAAGGGCGGCGGTGCCATGGCCCAGATGATCCCAGCCTTCAAATCCTTCCTGGGCGGACCGATCGGAAACGGGCGGCAGTGGTTCCCGTGGATCCATCTGGAGGACCTTTCGGCGGCGATGCTGTTTTTGCTCGAACGCCCGGAGATCAGCGGGCCGGTCAACCTCTGCGCGCCCGACCCGGTCACCAACCGCGATTTCGCCGGCGCCCTCGGCCGTGCCTTGAAACGACCGGCCTTGATGCCGGCACCGGCCTTCATGGTCCGCATGGCGCTGGGAGAGTTCGCCGATGTGCTGCTCGGCAGCCAGCGGGCGGTCCCGAAGAAACTCCAGCAGCATCATTTTGGTTTCCGGTATCCGGATATCCAGTCCGCTGTGAACGCCGTTGTGCACAACTAAACCGCTTGGGGGCCAGCAAGGTGAGGTCGCAGAAATGACTTTCGACGACATGGATGAAACCGCCCGGCAATTCCTCAAACGCCTGTTCGAGCAGACGGAGGGTCAATCCTCCCGGCAGGTCTCCATGTATGACGTCGGGGCGGCGCTGGGCTGGGACCGGGATGCGGCGGCGCAGGCGGCGCAGGATCTCATGGCTGCCGGACTGGTTGAAATCCGGACCTTGTCGGGAGGGGTCGGGATCAGCACCGAGGGGGCGACCGCGGTGCAGGCGGCGCTCGGCTCCGGGAGCCGGGGCGCGGCCGTGGCCCGGCTGGGAAACAGCCGCATCATGGACCCAGCCGTCTGCCAAGCCGTCGAACGGATCTGCGACGACATCAAATCCCAGGCCGGCAGTTTAGGGCTTGACTTCGACACCCTGGCGGAGGTGATGGCCGATCTCAAGACGATCGCTTACCAGCTGGGTTCTTCCCGGCCGAAGACCGCGATTGTCCGAGAAGGCTTGCGTTCGCTCGAAGGGGTGTTGAGGCAATTTGCAGGAAACCGGAGCCTGGCCGGTGTCAGGGCCCTGATCGGTGATTGAGCACCGTTATCCGCCGGAGGAGGCATGCCGAAGCAGAAAAAAACCTTCAAGCTCATATCCTGGAACGTGAACGGTCTGCGCGCGGTGATGCAGAAGGATTTCCTGGGATCTTTCCGCAAGCTCGATGCCGACGTGGTGGCCATCCAGGAGACCAAGCTGCAGCAGGCCCACCTGGACGAAAAAATGACCCACATCGCGGGTTACGAATCCGTGTGGTCCCACTGCGAAGTCAAGAAGGGCTACAGCGGGGTGGGCGCCTACTCCCGGGTGGTCCCGGTCAATGCCCGCTCCGGCTTCGGCGAAGAGCGCTTCGACGCCGAGGGCCGGGTCATCGAGATGGACTTCGGCGGCTTTCTCTTTTTCAACGTCTATTTCCCAAACGGGCAGATGAGCGAAGAGCGCCTGCAGTACAAGCTCGACTTCTACGAAGCATTCTTCGCCTACACCGATGCCTGCCGCCGGAGCGGCAAAAGCGTCGTCATCTGCGGAGACTACAACACGGCGCACAACGAAATCGATCTCGCCAACCCAAAGGCCAACGCGAACACCTCCGGCTTCCTGAGGATCGAGCGCGACTGGCTCGACCGCATCGTGAAGAGCGGCTACGTCGACACCTTCCGCCGCTTCCACCCCGAAACGGTGAAGTACTCGTGGTGGACTTACCGCTTCAAGGCGCGGGAGCGGAACATCGGCTGGCGCATCGACTACTTCTTTGTGAGCAGCGACCTGATCGAAAACGGCTGCGTTAAGGAGGCGTTTATCGACAACGACATTTTCGGTTCCGATCACTGCCCGATCGGACTGATCGTGGAAATCTGAACCGGTCAAAGGCGGCCCGATCATGCCAATGGCCTCAGCGACGTTAAAGGCTTTATGGACCCTCATCGGATTGTTGCGATCTACGGAAGCCCCCGTCGGCGGGGCAACACGGCGACGCTGCTGAAACAGGCGGTGGCCGGCGCGCAGGAGGCCGGCGCCCGGGTGGAGGAGATCGTGCTGCGGGACCTCAAGCTGTCCCCTTGTTTGGAGATCTACAGCTGCAAGCAGGACGGGGAGTGCCGCATCCATGACGATTTCCAGAAAGTCCGCGAGCGGGTCCTCTCCTCCGGCGGCCTGATGCTCGCCTCGCCGATTTTCTACTACGCCGTGAGCGCTCACACCAAGATCCTCATGGACCGGTTTCATTCGCTCTGGGTCAAGAAGCACTGGGTCCACCCGAGCCGGGACCTTGCACCGGCCGCGCGGCGAAAGGGGCTTTTCATCTCGGCAGGGGCCACCCGCGGCCAGCGGCTGTTCGAGGGCACGCTGCTCAGCATCCGCTATTTTTTCGACACGCTGGACATGGACCTCTGGAAGTCCCTGCTCTATCGAGGGTTGGAAAACGAGGGCGAGGTGCAGGAACATCCGGACTATTTGAAAGAAGCATACCAGACGGGCAGGCAGCTCGCTGAAACCCTCAACGCCGGGACCCCGGTCACGGCCATCGACTCATGAACGGAAGGCACCATGCCCCTCAGCTTTGAACCGATTTCACTCGACCGACAAAAGGACTATCTCGATCTTCTGGCCCGGTGCCCTCAGGTGGCATCGGACTACAGCTTCCTGAACATCTGGGCCTGGGCCGAGGACTACGGCCTGCAATGGGCCTGGGATGGAGAACTGGCCTGGATCAAGCAGACCCGGCCGCATGAAGCCCTTTGGGCGCCGGTAGGCCCCTGGGACGCCGTTGACTGGGAGTCCCATCTGCCTCCGATCCAAAGCGGCGACGGGGCGTTCATCCGCGTGCCCGAACAGCTGTCGAAGATCTGGCAATCGCGCTTTGGCGAGCGCGTGGTCGTGGCGCCGGAGAGAGGCCACTGGGACTATCTCTACGCGGTGAGCGATCTCGTGGATCTGCCGGGAAACCGGTTCCACAACAAAAAAAACCTCTTGAACCAGTTCCTCAAGGGCTACGAATACAGCTACGTGGATTTCGGCCCCAAGGTGATCGAGCAGGCCATGGCCATGCAGGAGGACTGGTGCACCTGGCGCGACTGCGAAACCTCCGACCTGCTGGCCGCGGAGAACAGCGCCATCCTGCGGGTTCTCGACCATTGGGACGCGTTCGAGCGCATTCTGGGCGGGGCGCTCTTCGTCGAGAACATCATCGTGGCCTACACCCTCGCCGAGCCGCTGACCGCCGACAGCCTGGTCATTCATTTCGAAAAAGGCTGCCCGGCCTACAAGGGGGCCTACCAGGCCATCAACCAGATATTTCTCGCACGGTCGGCCTCCGCGTTCAAGTTCGTCAACCGCGAGCAGGACTTGGACAGCGAGGGCCTGCGCAAAGCCAAACTGTCCTACAACCCGGTCGACTTTCTGCGCAAATCGAAAGTGACCTTCACCGGCTGAGCGCACCGCGCATAAAACGGCTTTGACGTTCCTTCGGTACGGCGGCGCAATCTCCGGTTTCACAGGGAAGAAAAGAGAGGCACGCCATGGGCGCCGATTCAATCAAGCAGGAAACCTGCAAACTGGGGGCTGAAGCCGTCTCGACCTACCGCACCCGGCTTCCGGAGGTGGCCGAAGCCATCATCGCAAGCTGCGCCGAGCACGAGTGCCACACCCATATCGACTATGAGCCGATTCCCTCCCGGCAGGTGGTCGTCGCGGTCATCGACCGGCTGCGGGAACTGCTCTTCCCCGGGTTTTTCAGCCGGGACAAAATCGACCCGGTCACCCTGCGCTACAGCCTGGGGCAATCCACCACCGAAACCTTCGACCTGCTCTCAGAGCAGATCTGCCGCAGCATCCGCCACGACTGCCTCCGTTACGAACAGCCCTGCACGGACTGCGAAAACCGCGGCCGCGACCTGGCCCTGAAGCTGCTGGAAGACATCCCGGCCCTGCGCCGGATCCTGGCAACCGACGTCCGCGCCACCTACGAGGGCGACCCCGCCGCCCGGAGCCATGACGAGATCATCTTCAGCTACCCCGGCATTTACGCCATGGCGGTCTACCGCGTTGCCCACCGCCTGTTCGAGCTGGGAGTCCCGCTGCTGCCGCGGATCATGACCGAGCACGCCCACAGCATCACCGGCATCGACATCCACCCGGGGGCGGAGATCGACGAGAGTTTCGTTATCGACCACGGCACCGGGGTGGTCATCGGCGAGACCACCTGGATCGGAAAACACGTGCGGATCTACCAGGGGGTGACCCTTGGGGCGCTGTCCCTTCCCAAAAACGCCGGCGACCAGTACCGGGGCAAGAAGCGCCACCCCACCATCGAGGACGACGTGATCATTTATTCCGGGGCCACCATCCTGGGCGGCGACACTGTCATCGGCGCGCGCTCGGTGATCGGTGGCAATGTCTGGATCACGGCATCCGTTCCGCCGGATACCATGGTCGTGATGGAGGCTCCCCGGTTGGTTTACAAAACACGCAACGGCGAGATGCCGGGCAAGGAGGGTATAAAGAAATGAAATACTACGCATCGATCGGCAGCACCATCGGCTCGACCCCCCTGGTCCGGCTGAACCGCCTGGCGGCGGGTCTGCCGGCGCAGATTTTCGCGAAACTGGAATTCTTCAACCCGCTCGGCAGCGTGAAGGACCGCATCGCCGCCTCTATGATTGCAGCGGCGGAACTCGAGGGCAAGCTCACGCCCGAGACACTCATCGTCGAGCCCACGAGCGGCAACACCGGCATTGCGCTGGCCTTCATCTGCGCCGCGAAGGGCTACCGCCTGTGCCTGACCATGCCCGAGAGCATGAGCGTCGAGCGCCGCAAGCTGCTGACCCACCTGGGCGCCGAGCTCGTCCTGACGCCCGGCCCCCAGGGCATGCAGGGCGCCATCGACAAAGCGCGCGAGATCCTGGCCGCGGCCAAAATCGCCTACATGCCCGACCAGTTCGCCAACCCCGCCAACCCGCGAGCGCACCGTGAAACCACGGCCGAGGAGATCTGGCGCGACACCGAGGGCAAGGCCGACATCCTGGTCTCGGGGGTGGGAACGGGCGGCACCATCACGGGTATCTCGCAGGTGATCAAGGCGCGCAAACCGTCGTTTCACAGCGTGGCTGTGGAGCCGGCCGACTCGCCTGTGCTCTCCGGCGGCAAGAAGGGGCCGCACAAGATCCAGGGCATCGGCGCCGGCTTCGTGCCCGAGGTGCTGGACCGCTCCGTCGTCGACGAGATCGTCACGGTGACAAACGACGATGCCTTCGAGACCGCCCGGCAGCTCGCAAAAACGGAAGGGCTTCTCTGCGGCATCTCCTCCGGCGCGGCGGCCTGGGCCGCCCTGCAGATCGCTCGCCGGCCGGAGTCCGCCGGCAAGATGATCGTGGCCATCCTCGCCAGCACCGGTGAGCGCTACATCTCAACGGAGCTGTTCAAGTCATGACCCGCTGGAAGCGATCGAAAACCAAACCGTTCTGGCCGCGTGAACGGCCGCCGGTGAGAGGCCTGGAGATCCCGCGCGGAACATCGCCAAAGAGCAGCAGGCTGCAGCGCTGGCGGGAGGAGGCGCAAAGGGTGTTGAAAAACCGCGCCTGAGGCCGTGATCCGGCGTTGTGCGGCTTTTGATAATGCTCAGATATGGCTGAATATGCCGCGCTTTCCAAAACGCCGCACGCCTTGGCTGACGGCCTGATGCTTGTTTTCAAGACCCTTTTTAAAAACCCGCCGCCTTCGTTGGCTTCAGCTTATCTGACGGTGGGTGCAGTCTGTTTGAGTTCATCCTCCACCGTCCAGAACCACCACTGCTGCCGCCTGGGGTTGAAAAACAGAGACGTGTCCTCATCGAACTCCGCCTGCCGCTTCAAGCTCGCCTCCATGGCGGCGTTAACCCTATCCTTGATCTGCCGGGCCAATTCCGCGCGCACCTCCTGCGGCGTCGGCTGTATCACCATAACGTCCGTTGCCCATTCTTGGCTGGCGCTGGTCAGCTGCCGTGCCGTAAGCTCCGTGAGCGCAAAGTGGATTTGTTCATGCTGCAGCACATAGCCCCGCATGTTGGCCTGAATTTTGGGGTTCCACCAGGACCGGTCGGGCAGCATGACCGCTTCAAACCCAAGACGCTCAATTCTGCCGAAGAAATAGCTCTGCCCGTACAAATCCCCGCTCGTGATTCTGAAGCTTGACTCGGCAGTCAACCGAATCTGGGTGGCCGCGTGCGCGTTGATCCGCTCCGCATGATCGGCCTTATGCTCCGACAAGGAGGCAGCCCGAAAATCCTCCGGGGTCAATTTCCGGTACAAAAAACCCGCCGCGCGCGGCTGCTGCAGACCATCCGCCTGGACCATGCGCGGCCGGGCATATTCCGGCAACCGGACGCATGCGAGGATGAGAGCCAGCGCCAGGGATGGCACCGCGTATTTGAGGAAACATTTCATATGAGAAACCAATTAAGATGTCGGGAAACTGTTGTTGGAAGGGTAGCGAAGGTGTGCTCGGCTTGTCAATTGGTTTGGGTAACCGCTTATTTTTTTATAGAAAAACCAATTCTGCCCCACCTATCCCATTGGCAACCTGGGTCGTCTAAAGCAAAAATTCGATTTTCGAACCCAAAACAGCGGATTTCCCTATTCTCTTGACGCCCCTTTTTTACTGATATATGCTGTAAAAACAGTAACTCCTAATCACTCCTCCAATTCAAGCTCGGCCGGGAATCGTTCAAGTACATTCTAAAGCTCGGGCGCTTTCCAGACCCTACAGCATCCAAGGCACATTTCGCTTAGACGAACCTCTTTTTTGTCATTTCCCGGAGGCTGATTCATGCGCGGCGAATCCCAAGTCTTGATATTGGAAGCTGCCCTCCCGGCGTTGTTATAAAGTATCTTTCAGCCTCCCCCCACAAGAACGTTGTTGGCGATATAGGCGGCACGTCGACTTCGTCTCCGCATGCGCGCCCGGGAGGAACGCTGAATAACATTGTTGCCGACGCTGTAAATGGCAACGTGAACCTCGGTGTGCTGGTAAGCTGACTTTGCGCTTCAGCGGGACACCGATGACGGTCGATAAGATGGCTATTTAATGGAAATTCATTCAAAAAAGGGGTCCGCCTGAGAAAGGAGGTTTAATTTTATGGGTAAGCTCGTTGTCATGTGTTATTCGACAAGTCTGTTTGCGAACCTTGCTGACCACACCTATGTCAAGTGCGGCACGGGCGGGAGAGCCTGGGGCTGCTGGGGGGGCAAAACCGGCGGTACTGAGTTGCGGCGGGGAACGGGCAGTACCAAGCGGGCCGATGCCATCGCCGAAGCGGACGAGCGCGCCCGGATCAAGTGCTACCTCATCAACGGCGTGTGCCACCAGGCGGCCAACCGCATTCTTTTTCCTGCCGGCATTACGGTCAGAGGCGCTCGAGGTTATGACGTCTCGGAGGCCTTGTTCGGCACTTATGGCAGGCCCAGGGGTCCTTTCGGGACATGCCGCTCACCTTTCCATAAGCACGCCGGCATTACCGGCGACCTGCCGGAATGTGTGGAAACCCGTGCAACACGGCAGCAGGTGACTCGAAAGGCCCCGGCTCTATCGCCCGAGGAACGCAAGCGGGAGCGCAAATACATTAAAGGCGTGCTGGCCATCTACAGCGAAGATGAACGCGCACTTAAATCCACCAGGGGACTGAGGGGCCCCGACCTTGCGGGCTTTCATCTCAGGCTCTTCATGTACAAAGCAGAATACAGCCTGGGACCCAGGCTGGACAAAACCCTGTCGGCCAAGCTGAAGGATATCCGCATGTCGGCCGAGTGGTCGCGCATGAAGGTCGAGGACTTGTTTACCAATAAGGAGATGAAAACCCGTGAGTTCGTGGATGCTCTTAACAATGAGACGATCCTGTTTCAGGAGGCAGCGGCCAACGCCCTCAAGCCCGGTCAGTACAAGCTGCTTTTTGGGCTGAAGCCCGGCGATACCGTGGTACTGGCCGACCCAAGCATCGTCAAGGAAGTCTATGGTGACAAATAGCTGGGGCGGCAGTATTTTCAACTATTCACGTTTCCCATTTCACGATTGCGGCGCACAATAAGGCGACTGGAACGTTTCTGCTTTTCCGGAACGGCGTTTCTGTCCGGATGTAACCTGGCTAACACACTGCGAGGAGGTCACCATGGCCGGCAAAGAAGCAAGGCGCTATATCATTCTTCCCACCCGTGGTTTCGTCGCCTCCGAAACCACGGGCAATGCGACGCAAAACATCCTTTTTGAACTGCAGCACGCAGGCATGGTCACGCTCCGGTATGCGGCCGTTCCGCAGCAGAATGTCAAGGTGCTGGCATCGCTCCACGAGAATGGGCCCAAGCTGGTCGAAATGAGTGCGGTCCAGGCCTTCGATCTGCGCAAGAACAACCCTGGCCTGCGCATCGTTCCGGAAGTCTTCTACAAGCTTGCACGGTCACCGCATATCGAAGTTGCCTCCGGCAAGGCGGCGTTCCCGACCGCGAATCTGACCAGGCTCAAGCTCACCGTCGTCATGAAGAAAGGCGGCGCACCGGTGCCCGACGTGCACGTCGTTGCCTTCACCAACTTCGCCAAGCGGATCGGCGCCGAAGGCAACACCAACGCCAAGGGGCAGGTCTCGCTTGCGCTGCCGGCGACGACCAAAAAGCTGGAGAAGGTCTACCTGTATGCCGAGCACACCGCGTGGCCGATCATTGTAAAGAATCTGCAGGTCAGCGCCGGCCCTATCAAGCTGCCGGCCATCGATCTCGCCTTCGCCGACAGCCGGGTCAAGGCGTGCGCGCCCTTCAGTGCCGCCGACGGCCAGGGCGTCAAAGTCGGCATACTCGACACCGGCTGCGGACCGCACGCTGCGATCACAGTCGCCAAGGGTGTCAGCACCGTATTCGGCGACACCGACCAGGATTTCACCGACACCATCGGCCACGGAACGCACGTGGCGGGCGTCATCGCGGCCCATCCGCCGGCCTTCACCGGCATCGCTCCGGCGGTGACACTGAACGTCTATCGCGTGTTCCCGCGCAGCGGCGGGGGCGCGTCCAATTTCGACATCGGCAACGCGATCGATCAGGCGGTCGCCGATGGCTGCGACCTGCTGAACTTGAGCTTGGGCGGCGGCCCGATGGATGCGGTCACCGACGAGGCGATCAAGGCGGCACGCGCCAAGGGCTCGATTTGCGTGATCGCGGCAGGCAACGACGCCGGCCCGGTCGCCAATCCCGGAGCCCATCCGCTCGCCGTGTGCGTTTCCGCAATGGGATACAAGGGCGCATGGCCGAAAGGCGCCGTGCAGAACGACGACGTCACGACGCCCGCCGGCAAGTTCAAGACCTATATCGCCGGATTTTCCAACACGGGCCCGGAAATCGACTTGACCGGCTCCGGTTGCGGGATAATATCCACGTACCCGAATGATCGCTTCGCGATAATGGATGGCACGTCGATGGCCTGTCCCTGCGCGACCGGCGCAATCGCGCGCCGTCTTGCCAACGCACCCGCAATCCTCAACGCCACGCGCGATGCAACGCGTGCCGACCAGATCGCGAAGCTGGCCCTGGCCGAGGCGAAGGATCTCGGCTTCCCGCCATCGAAACAAGGCGCCGGATTGCGGACCTGATACAAGGAGATCATATGCCCCGGTTCGTGTTTCGGCAAAAGAGCGGTGAACCAAATCTCCCCGTTGCCGAACTGGCCCAACAGGCTAAGAAGCTCGGCGCCAAGGTGCTGTCGCAAACCGCGTCCATGCTCTACGTCGAGGGCAGCGAGGAGATGTTCAGCCAGCTGACCGCCGCCGCGCCCGATTACGTCAGCACGCCTGAAGTCGTTCGCGACCTGCCAAAGCCGCCGCGCGTGGGCATCAAGAAAGATGTGTAAACAGCATTAACCCGGGGCCCCCTCTCCCTCCGGGTGTATACACCGGAAAGGGGCAAGGGTGAGGGAACTGGCCGACCCGGTATCCTGAAGAACGTCTATGGTGACAACTATGTGAGTCCGAAATTTATCCAGGAAAAGCAAAGGAACATCTCTGCACGATGCCGGAAAAACTTAACCACGGCCCTCGTCTCACCGACGAGGAGTACGAAAAAAAGATGATCGAGCTTCACCGGGACCTGCCGCCGATGCCTTCTGAAGAGCAAGACAGGCAGGTGCGCCGCATGGCGCTGGACCTTGCCATTGACCACCGCCTGGGGCGCGACTTCCCTCCGGAGCGTCGCGAGTTGCTGTGGGCCATCCAGCAGCGGGTGGAAAAGAAACGGCTGTGGTTTGCCCTCAAGCATCCTTTTCGGAGGCTTTTCGCAAAGGATCTTGCCCGGGGTGCCCAGGGCCTCGCAGGCTACCTGGTGGACGAGTACGCTAAGGTGTTGACCAAGTCCGAAGTCAATAGTTTTTTCAGCCTCGAGGAAGGGCAGCAGCCGGCACTGATCATCGACATAGACCAGTTGAAGAGGCCTCAAAAAGGCAGATAGCGTGGTTGATTTCGGGTGCTTCGCAAGCCGAAAGAGGACAGGGCGCTTAGGGATTACTGGACAGCTTTACCACGACATCCGGGGGCGGTTTTATAAACCCACGCAACCGGAAAATCAGGTCAAGACCGATCGTCTCCTCTAGATCCGCACCCCAGGGCGAGAGGAAAAGAAGGGTGCCGATCAGGCTGATCACTGCGCCGGTGCAAACTGTCTTTACCGGGGAAGACATGTATCAGCCCTTGGGCGTGATCATTTCTGGCCGGACAGACGCAAAATAGCTGCAGCATCGGCCAGCAAGACAACTGCCGGTTGGGAAGAGATCGCTGCTTGTTCGACCGATTAAGAAAGTGCGCGAGAAAATATTCCAGACGATCAAACGCATCGCGAAGGGCGTCGCTCAAATGGTCGGAGTTCCGGATGACCGCGAGCCGATTGTGAATTTCAGGATCGGGTTGCCGGCTACCTAAACCAATCCGGAGTTGTTCGAATCCATAGCCAGAGTCTGGAAAAAAGGGCTATCGCAACGGCCGTGCTGGATCTGTTGAAAAAGCCGGCCGCTGACGAGAAGAAGGCCGACTGAAGGCGTCTTTGGCCTCATATGGCTTTTGAAACAAAAATACGATACTAACCAGGAGCTTTTAATCGGAAGCTGGCTGAATCTCTTCGATGGGCCATGGATTCAGCCGGCGCTGAAACCAGCGAGACCATTGACACCATGAATCGGCCGGAGTCTGCTCAAAAGCAGGAATTCCTCTCAGGAGCGCGGGATACGCTCCCGCTGCTTCTCGGAGCCCTGCCGTTCGGGCTGATTTACGGAGCGGTCGCCGCAACCTCGGGGTTGTCCATGACGGCGGCCATGGCCATGTCGGCGTTCGTCTTCGCAGGCGCCTCGCAGTTTATCGCCGTGGGGCTGGTTGCAGCCCAAACCCCGGTTGCGATCATCGTTCTGACAACCTTCATCGTCAACCTGAGGCACATGCTCTACAGTGCCACGCTTCTGCCGTACCTGAAAAGCCTGCCGCAAAAATGGCGGATTCCCTTGGCGTTCTGGCTGACGGACGAAACCTTCGCCGTGACGGTCCACCGCTTTCAAAAGAACGATTCCTCGGCCTGCAAGCATTGGTACCAGCTCGGCTCTTCCATTGCCATGTATTTGAACTGGCAATTCTGGTGCTTTCTCGGGCTGGTCCTGGGAAACAGGATTCCCGATGCGCAGAGCTGGGGGCTGGATGTGGCGATGCCGGTCGCCTTCATCGGGATGATCATCCCTTTCGTAAAAACCTTCCCCGTAACAATCTGTGTTCTGACGGCGGGGGCGGCGTCTCTGCTCACCCTGGCCATGCCTTACAAGCTGGGAATCGTCGTCTCCGCGTTCGCGGGGATTGCCTCGGGTCTCATGGCGCA
>Ga0210103_1000157_pt1 | contig 12901 bp, 10 predicted proteins | sample RushSE_CattailNL_6_FD_185564 | JGI IMG/M metagenome (GOLD analysis project Ga0210103, IMG submission 185564) | Wetland microbial communities from San Francisco Bay, California, USA, that impact long-term carbon sequestration - RushSE_CattailNLA_D2... | ecosystem: Environmental > Aquatic > Marine... | reverse complement strand
GTGTCGATGCCGCGAAGGCCTCGGCCGGCTCGTCGCGTCCGACGGCGGTACCGGCCACGAAGCCTGCCGCCGTGGCCAAGTCGGCCGCCGCGGCCAAGCCCGCTGTCGCCTCGAAGGCGAAAGATGTGGATCGCGGCCGCATCGCAGATGCCGCCCCGAGCCGTCCCGCGCCGACGACGGCTGCGAAGCCCGCGGCCCGACCGGCGACCTCCGATCGCACCGCGGTGTCGGGCGCGAATCGCGGCGCCGCCGACAAGGCGGCGAGCGCGCGCGGTCGCGAGAGCGCGCCAAAGGGCGTGCCGCCCCAGGCGAAGCAGCGTGCCGGTGAGGCCGGCGCCACCAAGCGCAACCGCTGACGAGGGGCAGACCATGAACATCATCAAGCGCATGCTCGCCCTCGGCCTCATGACGGCCGCGTCGCTCGCCGTTGCCGAGGCGCAGCACCAGTCCTTCGACACGCCGCAGGCCGCCGTCGAGGCATTCGCCGCGGCCCTCGAACGCGGCGACACCGCGACGCTCGAGGCCTTGCTCGGGCCGGGCAGCGAGAGCCTCGTGTCCTCGGGCGATGCCGTGCAGGACGCCGCGGATCGCAGGGAATTCCTGGACGCCTATCGCGCTCGCAGCGCCATCGTCGAGGACGGCAAGGACCGTCGCACGCTCTTGATCGGCGGCAACGACTGGCCGTTCCCGGTGCCGCTCGTCGCGCGCGGCGGTCGCTGGGTGCTCGACGGCGAGGCGGGCGTGGACGAGCTCATCTACCGTCGCATCGGCGCGAATGAGCTCGGCGCGATCGCGGTCAGCCGCGGCTTCGTCGAGGCGCAGAACGAGTATGCGAGCGAGGGCCGCGACGGCGATCCGGCCGGCATCTACGCGATGAAGCTGCTGAGCGACGAGGGACGACAGAACGGCCTGTACTGGCCGACTGCCGCCGGCGTTCCGCCGAGCCCGGCCGGCGAGTTCGTGGCGAATGCTGCAGCGGAGGGCTATCGCCGCAATCCGGTCGCTTACCACGGGTATCGCTATCGAATGCTCTATCGCCAGGGCGGGAACGCCGCTGGCGGGGCCCGCGACTACTTCAAGGACGGCCTGCTCACGCAGGGCTTTGCGCTGGTCGCCTGGCCTGCCGAGTACGGCGTCAGTGGCATCATGACGTTCGTCGTCAACCAGGACGGCGACGTGTTCCAGCGGGACCTCGGCGCCGACACCGAGGCGCGCGTCGCAGGGATGAGTGCATTCGATCCCGATCGCGGCTGGAAAAAAGTCGAGTAGGCCGAGCCGGTACGGCTCGGCCTGGATGGTTTAGGTGCGCGCGGCGGCATGCAGTTGCGAATCCCCACCCCCCTGCAGCGGTGTGCCGCCGCGTTGCGCCGACCCCTATTTCGGCATGCGCGCCAGCGCGTCCGACAGTCCCGGCACGTGCTGCGCGCCCTCGGGCACCTGCAGGCTCGAGCCCGCGAAGTCGTTGCCGACCGGCTCGAACCGACCGCCGAGGCAGGTGGCGAGAAACGCCTCGCTGATCGCGAAGAACGACGTGCGGTTCTGCGGCCGCGCGAAGCCGTGCCCCTCATCCGGGTAGAGCACGTAGGTCACCGCCAGGTTCTTCGCCTTCATCGCGTTCACGATCTGGTCGGACTCGGCCTGCTTCACGCGCGGATCGTTGGCGCCCTGCGCGATCAGGAGCGGCCGGCGGATCTGGTCGGCCCGCCACAGCGGCGAGCGGTCCTTCAACAGCGCGCGGCCCTCCTCGGTGCGCGGGTCGCCGACGCGCCGGGCGAGGTCCTCGAAGAACGACTTCCAGTACGGCGGGATCGAGGCGAGCAGCGTCTCGAGGTTCGACGGGCCCACGATGTCCACGCCGCAGGCGAAGCGCTCCGGCGTGAAGGTCAGGCCGACCAGCGCCGCGTAGCCGCCGTAGGAGCCACCGTAGATCGCGACCTTGTCCGGCGTCGTGATCTTCTCGCGCACCGCCCAGTCCACGGCGTCGAGCAGGTCGTCGTGCATCTTCGCGGCCCACTGCCGGTCTCCCGCATTGACGAAGTCCTTGCCGAAGCCCGTGGAGGCGCGGAAGTTCACCGACAGCACCGCGTAGCCGCGGTTGGCGAGCCACTGGTGTTCGGGCTCGAAGCCGAAGATGTCGCGACCCCACGGACCGCCGTGGACGTTCAGCACCATCGGCACCGGCTTGTCGGGGCGGCCGTCGCCGTTGGCATCGCTGCCGGGAGGCAGGGTGAGATACGACACCATCGTGAGGCCGTCGCGGGTGCGGATCTCGAGCGCCTGCATGGGCTGCAGCGGCATGCCGGCCAGCGCCGGCCGCTGGTCGAAGAGCTTGGTCACCTTGCCGCTGCCACGATCGTAGAGGTGACTCGACAGGCCGCGCGTCGGGTCGTCCGTGACGACGATCCAGCGTGAATCGTCGAGCGTGCGGCTCACGACGGTGAAATCACCGCCCAGTGCCTTCGAGAGCGTGTCGATGTCCTTCGCAGCCTCGGGGACCAGCGGCGCGTAGGTGTTGCGCAGGTAATTGACCGAATAGGCCTCGGGCGCGCGCGTTCGCGGGTCGGTCCACACGTCCTGCACGTCGGCTTTCGGGCTTTCGCCCACGACCGTCGTGGCGCCGTCGGCGAGATTCACCCGCATCAGCGCCGCCGTGTCGCGGCCCACCGACGACAGCATCAGGGCCGACTTGCCGTCGCCCTCGATCTCGAGAGCCTGCGTGGTGAGGCTGTCCGCCTGGCCATAGGCGAGGATGCGTTCCCACCCCTCGCCCTTGCGGCGCAGGATCTCGCCGCCCTCGGGCAGGGTTCGCTGCGCCACGCGCGGCTTGAGGTCGAGTCCTGCGAGGTAGCCCCCGATCTCCTGGTCGTTGCGCTCGACCAGCCGTCGCTCGCCCGTGGCGATGTCGATCTCGTAGACGTCGTGCCATTCGGGCTTGCGGTCGTTGAGGCCGACGAGCACCGTGCCCGGCCGCTCGTGCGACAGTCCGATCACCTGCGCCTGCACGCCCGCGAGCGGCGTGAGGTCCCGCTCGCCGCCGCCATCGGCGCGCGCGGAATAGAGCCGCCAGTTCTCGTCGCCGCCCTGGTCCTGCAGGTACAGCACGTGTGCGCCGTCGTAGGCCCAGAAGTGCTGGCGGATGCCGCGCTTGCGGTCGTTGGTGACGGGCTTCGCCGCATTGAGGTCGTCGGCGGGCCCGACCCATACGTTCAGCACGCCGTCGCGCGGCGCGATGAAGGAGAGGTACTTGCCGTCGGGCGACAGGCGCGCCTGCGTCCGCTCGGGATTACCGAACAGCGTGGCGCGCGGAATGACGGGCGCCTGCAGTTCCGCGGCCGAGGCGGCGGTCGGGGCTGAATCGGACCGCGCGGCGGCCGGCAGCAGCGCGGCGCACAGCGACAATCCGAGCAACGGGAGGAGGGAACGGGTCGGGCAAATCATGTCGGGCGCGCCTCACGGCTGTGACGGAGAGGCGCGAATTCTAGCGGGCCGCATCACCGCGGCAGTGCAGCAATCGTCACGCCAGCGTGTGATACACCTTCTGCACGTCCTCGTCCTGCTCGAGCTTGTCGATCAATTCGAGCACCTCGGTCGCCTCGGCCTCGCCGAGCTCGGTGGGCGTCTGGCAGATGTACTCCTGCTCCGCCGAGATCGGCGTGATGCCGCGATCCTCGAGCGCCTTCTGCAGCGTGCCGAAGTCCTCGAAGAGACACCGCGCCACGAGTTGCGGCTCGCCCTTCTCGCCGGTGCTCTCGCCGAACTCCTCGAGGCCGTGGTCGATGAGGTAGAGTTCGAGGTCGTCGGCGTCGATGCCCTCCGGGTTCAGTCGGAACACGCCCATGCGCTTGAACTGGAAGGCCACGCTCCCCGTGGTGGCGAGGTTGCCGCCGTTCTTGCTGAAGGCGTTGCGCACGCTCGCGACGGTGCGCGTGGGGTTATCGGTCGCGCACTCGACGAGTACCGCAACGCCATGCGGGGCGTAGCCCTCGTACATCACTTCCTCGAAGTTCGCGGCGTCGCGGCCCGAGGCCCGCTTGATCGCTGCCTCGATCTTGTCCTTCGGCATGTTCACGGCGCGGGCGTTCTGGATGCAGCGCCGCAGTGCCGGATTGGAGTCGGGGTCGGGCCCGCCCTTCTTCACCGCGATGGTGATTTCCTTGCCGATGCGCGCGAACTGCTTCGCCATGCGGTTCCAGCGCGCGAACATCGCATGCTTGCGGACTTCGAAAATGCGTCCCATCGTGAACGGACCTGTTGAACGGGGCGCGCAATGTACCCGGGCGCGCTTTCGGAGCCAACCATGAGCCCCACGATTATAAGCCGACGTGGAATAATCCGATCCGATGGATCCGCTCATGGATCGCGATAGTCAAGGATCGCTATACATCTGAAGCTGAAGGAGCAGACCGATGACTCGCCGCTTCCCACTGATGCTTGCAATGTCCCTCGTCTCTTTCGGCGCACAGGCCGCGGAGCCCTCTGGCTGGCCCGAGTGGGTCGGCAAGAGTCGCGAGCTCACGATGCAGCTCGGGAAGGAACTGAAGGGCGAGCTGACCCAAGCCATCGAGCAGGGCGGTCCGGTGGCTGCGATATCGGTGTGCAAGGACCGCGCGCCAGCGATCGCTGCGCGCCTGTCGGAGCAGTCCGGAGCGAAGGTGAGCCGCACGGCGCTGCGTGTGCGCAATCCGTCGAACGCGCCCGATGAGTTGCAGCGCGCGGTGCTGGAACAGTTCGCGGAGCAGCTGGCGACGGTGCCGGCCGGCGCTGCAGCGCCGGGCGGGCCGCCCGAGGCGGTGTTCGAGATCAAGGGCGCGAACGGCATCGAGCGACGCTACATGCGCGCCATCCCGACCGATGCGCTCTGTCTCACCTGCCACGGCGCGACCCTCTCTCCGGAACTCGCCACCGTGATCAAGCGCGACTACCCGGCGGATGCAGCCACCGGTTTCGCCCAGGGACAGCTGCGCGGCGCGTTCAGCGTGATCTGGCCGGCGGTCCCGGTGGCGGCGGTGTCCGCGAAGCCCTAGGACCCGCGACGCGTTGAGCTTCTATCACCACTACATCTTTCCGCGGCTGCTCGACCTCACGATGTCGAGCCGCCTGCTGCACGCGCCGCGCGACCGCGCGCTCGCCCCGGCGCGTGGCCGCATCCTCGAGATCGGTTTCGGCACCGGCAGAAACCTCACGCACTACCCGCCCAACGTGAAGCGCATCGAGGCCATCGACCCGGATCTCGACCTAGACCGCCTGTCGATGCCGCGCATCGCAAAGTCGGCGATCGCAGTGGACTTCCATCACCTCGACGCTGCGCACCTGCCTTTCGAGGATGCTCGCTTCGACACGGTGGTGAGCACATTCACGCTTTGCTCCATCCCGGACATCGTGCACGCACTTTCGGAGATCCGCCGCGTGCTGAAGCCCGGTGGCCAGTTCCTGTTCCTCGAGCACGGACTCTCGCCCGACCCGCGCGTCGCACGCTGGCAGGATCGGTTGAACGACACCTGGAAGCCGCTCGCGGGCGGCTGCCACCTGAATCGTCCCGTGCGCGCGATGATCGAGGATGCGGGTCTCGCGCTCGGCAACGTGAGGCAGTACTACCTGAAGCATGCGCCGCGCTTTCTCGGCTATCTCTCGGAGGGCATGGCACTTCGCGCCTGAGACGAATTCTTGCTGCAATGCGTAATGACGAGCGCTGCCCGCTCGCGTACAAGCCCGACAGCCTTGGCGTGACCCATCGCACGCGGGGACGGGATTCCGGACTGGGGGATGCCTGAACGGGGGTGGTGGGCAGGTCAGGGAAGGCCACAACGACGAAGGCCGCGGGACGCTTCAGGCGCCCGCGGCCTTTTTCTTCCGGGCCTCGTAGGCGGCCCGCTGCTTCGCCAGGTCGGCCTCGATTCGCTTCCACTGTTCCTCGTAGCGTGGGTCGCCGTTGAGCTGGCGCAGCACCAGGTCGTCCCGCAGCGAAAACGTGCTGTCGACCACGAGCCTGCGGAAGCCGGCGTCCACCGCCGCCTTGAAGCCCGCGATTGCCTCGTCCCGGCGCCCGGCCATGAGCAGCAGGCGAGCGCGGCACACCAGGTCTGCCGGGTCGCGCAATGCGCGGTTCCGCTCCCAGCTCGCGAGTGCCGCCTCGGCGAGCCGACGCGCGCCGTCCGGGTCACCGCGCCGGTCCATCACCAGGGCCACGCTGTCCGCCACGCACACGTTGTCCCGATCCACCTGCGGCGGGTCGGCATAGGCCCAGGGGAATAGTTTGCGGACCAGCCTCTCCGTCTCCTTCCAGCGACCGGTGAGCGCCGACGAGTAGGCGAGCGCACCCTCCGCAATCGGGCTGCCCGCCGCCGGTCCGGCGGAAAAGGCCCGGTCCATGCGGTATAGGCGCTCGTAGTCGCGATCCAGCCCGGCAAGCATCGCGTCGCGCGACCAGGCCGCTACCGGGCCGCCCGCGATGGGAGCGACCGCTCGCCGCGCGCCCTCCAGGTCGCCCCAGGACCAGAGGACCTCCGCCTTACCGACGGCGCTGGACATGTCGCCGGCCGGGTCCCCGGCCTCGTCCAGCTGCTCGAGCGCGAGGTCGAGCCGGCCCCAGTTCCACGCTACGCCGGAGTAATTGCGCAGCAGCGTCGGGTTCTCCGGGTAGATTCGTACCAGCCGCTCGAATTCGGCCAGCGCCTCGTCGCCGCGACCGAGCTGCGAGAGCAACTCGGCACGGGCCGACGCGGCGATGAACTCCAGCGGGTCGAGCTCGAGCACCTGGTCGTAGAGCGCGAGCGCCCGCTCGGGATCGCCGTGCCGGTTCTCGAAGCGCGCGAGCCAGTAGCGCGCCACGGCGCTGCCTGGGTCGAGCGCCACGGCCTTCTCGAGATAGGGGCGCGCCACCTGGACGTCGTCGCCCGTCGAATCCGCCTCCAGCATGAGGGTGCGGCCCATCGCGGCGTTCGTGTCGCTAGACTGCGGGTCGAGCTCGAGCGCCTTGCGTGCCGCTGCTTCCGCCGTCAAGTACGGGGCCGCCGGATCGCCCTCGCCGTGGTTCAACCAGAGCAGGCCGAGTGCGATTGCCTCGCCGGCGTAGGCGGAGGCAAACGTCGGGTCGAGTCGCGAAGCCTCGCGGAACAGCTCGAGCGCCGAGCGCAGGTTCTCGGCGCCGCGCTCGCGCACCTTGGAGCGCGCCACCAGGTAGAGTCGATACGCTTCCGGATCGACTGTCGACTCGGCTCGTTCGGCCTTTGCCTGCTTCGACTCGCCGAGCAGCTCGATCTGGAGCGCGTCTGCGACCTTCTGGCCGATGTCGTCCTGCATCGCCAGCACGTCGGAGAGCTCGCGGTCGTAGGTTTCCGACCAGAGGTGGAAGCCGTCCTCGGCATTGATGAGCTGGGCCGTGACGCGCACGCGAGTACCTGAGCGGCGCACGCTGCCCTCGAGGATGTTCGCGACGCCGAGCTGGCGGCCAATGGCACGCAGGTCCTCGTTGCGGTCCTTGAAATAGAAGGACGAGGTGCGTCCCGCCACCTTGAGTCCCTCGATGCCGGCGAGCAGGTTCAGCAGCTCTTCCGACAGCCCGTCGGCGAAATAGCCGTCGTCTTCGTTGCTGCTGAGACTTGCGAAGGGCAGCACTGCGAGCGTGCGCGCGGCCGGCGCGGTAGTGGCCGCATCACTTGTGGCCTTGGGCGTTGCCTCCTCATCGGCCGAGAAACGCGACCACGCGAACCACCCGAGCGCCGCCAGCAGTGTCACCGCGATGGCGGCATTGAAGCTCCTACGCACGGCGGAGGCGAAGATCGTGCGGTCGAGTGCGCCCGTGTCGCGCTTGAGGCCCTCGGGCGTCAGCTCGAAGATCCAGGCGGCCACGACCGATACCACGAACCCCGCCGCGAGCAGGAAAATCAGGGCCTTCATGGTCCAGGCCGGCAGCTCGAGCGGCTCGACCACGACGTCGCCCACCTGGAGCAGGAGCCACGCCACGGCCGCGTAGAGAGCCGCAACGCGGAACACGTTCCGGCGCTTCAGTTCGGCGAGCAACGACACCCGCTGTGCTCCTGCGTTGAAGATCCGGCCTATCCTGCCGCATTCCGGTGATGGACGCAGCCGCTCGCCCGCGCAGCCGGCCTGCCTTACACTGGCCCACGATGGCCTGCCAACCTCTCCGGCCGCCGACGGGGCCCCGGGGATCGAAGGAGATTGCGATGAAACGCGCGATTCGGGGCGTGGCGCTTGCGGCGCTCGCCCTGGCGACCATCACCGGCTGCGGCGTGCACGTCGACGGCGACGATGTCGTCACGCACGAATTCGGCTCCGACTATTTCGGCGCCGGCGGCAAGCTGAATCTCACCGAGCCCGTCGAGGGCGATGCCTTTCTCGCCGGCGGCCGAGTCTCGGTGGCGAGCGAGGTGAAGGGCGATCTCATCGCGACCGGAGGTGAGGTTTCCGTCGGCGGCGCCGTGAAGGACGATCTTTACGCGGCCGGCGGCAGCGTGCAGGTGGATGCGCTGGTGGACGGCAATGCCCGGTTGGCGGGAGGCGAGATCACGATCGGACCTGCCACAGTCATCGCCGGCGCGTTGTCGCTGACCGGTGGCCGCATCGAGTTCGACGGCAACACGCACGGGTACCTGCAGGCGTCCGGTGGAACCGTGCGCCTCAATGGCGAAGTGCACGGTGACGCGGAGGTGCGCTCCGAGGAACTCGTGATCGAGCCGGGCACGCGCATCGGGGGCAGGCTCGTCTACCGGGGGCCCGAGGAGCCGGTGGTCCCGGAGGGCGCGGTGATCGCCGGCGGCGTCGAATTCCACGAGCGCGGTGCGCACCACTTCATCGACGATACCGAGGCGCGCGTGCATGTTTCCGAGCACGGCGTCGGCTCGGTGGTGTGGCTGCTCGGCGTCTTCATCGCCGCGGCACTGTTCCTGTTGCTCTTCCCGCGCTACGCAAGGGAGGCCGCCGCGGCAATCGGCCGTGCGCCGCTGCAGTCCATCGGACTGGGCCTCGCGATCCTCGTTTGCGTGCCGTTCGTCGGCGTCGTGCTGCTGATCACGATCATCGGCATCCCGCTCGCGCTGCTGCTCATACCTTTCTACCTGCTGGTGCTGTTCCTCGGCTGGGTCACCGCAGCGCTGTTCGTGGCGCAGCGCGGGCTCGAGGCGCTGCGGCCGCAGCAGCCGGTGACCACCGCCTGGCAGCTGTTCGCGCTGTTCCTCGGGCTGCTCGCGCTGTGGCTGGTCGGGAAGATCCCCTACGTCGGCGACCTGATCGCGTTCATTGCGCTGATCGCCGGCATCGGGGCGCTCACCTGGAGGCTGTGGAACGACCGCACGCCCGCCCCCGCGACTGCATGAGCTACTGGCCTCACGTCATGGCCGCACTGGTCGGCGCGGGGCTCACCATCCAGGTGGGCATGAACGCCACGGTACGCGCTGCGATCGGATCGCCAGTGCTTGCGGCGATCGTGAACTTCGCCATCGGGCTCGCAGCGCTTGCGCTGGTCGCGGTCGCGAGCGGTGCACGCTGGGCGCCGGGCTCGACCGCGACGGTGCCCGCATGGGCATGGTTCGGTGGATTGCTGGGCGCTGCGTACGTCGCCGCGACCACGGTCCTCGGGCCGCGCCTCGGCGCGGCGGCCATGCTCGCGCTGACGCTGGCCGGGCAGATGGCCGCTGCACTGGTCGTGGATCACTTCGGCGCCATCGGCTTCCCGCAGTCGCCGGTCACGCCCGCACGCCTGCTGGGCACCGCACTGCTCGTCGCAGGCGTGCTGCTCATCATGCGTCGTTGAATCAACCAGCAGGATCGAGGAGGGATCCATGGCCCGCACGCCGTCCACCATGCTCGCGCTCGGCACTTCCGCGCCCGGCTTCCGCCTGCCCGATTTCGACGGCCAGGTCCACTCGCTCGAGGACCACCGCGCCTCGCCGGCCCTGCTCGTGGTGTTCATCTGCAACCACTGCCCGTTCGTGAAGCACATCCGCCAGGAGTTCGCCGCGTTCGCGCGAGAGTACGCGCCGCGCGGCCTCGCCGTGGTCGCGATCAACTCCAACGACCTCGAGGCCTATCCCCAGGATGGTCCCGACGCCATGCGCCAGGAGGCGGCGGAACTGGGTTACGGTTTCCCGTATCTCGTGGACACATCACAAGCCGTGGCGAGGGCTTACCGGGCGGCCTGCACGCCGGATTTCTTCCTGTTCGATGCGCAGCGGCGGCTGGTCTATCGCGGCCAGTTCGACGACAGCCGTCCCGGCAACAACAAGCCGGTCACGGGTGCCGACCTGCGCGCTGCGGTGGACGCCACGCTCGCCGGGCGCAGCCCGGCTGAAGACCAGGTCCCCAGCCTCGGCTGCAACATCAAGTGGCGGAAAGGAAACGAGCCGGACTACGCGTCGGGCTGATGCCCGCCCTCAAGGCCCGGTGCGTCGCGCCGGGAACTGCGTGGTGATCTGGCGCGCAATTTGCGCGGCCTGGCGGATCGCCGCCTCGTTCGAACTCACCCGGCCTTCGACGTTCACGAGCCCGCGCCACCCGACGCGCCCCGAGGCCGGATCTTCGACGAACACGACGATCGTGCCCTCGCGCACCGTCCTCTCGCGCGGCAGCTCCGACGCCGCAGGCGTCGGCGGGCCGCTGGCCGTGAGCACCTGCGACGGCAGCGGCGCGCCGACTCTGCCCTCGGGCTCGACGGCGCGACGCAGCACATTGACCTGCACGCTGACCAGCATGTCCGCGGTGGCGGCATCCGCGGTCTCGACGAATCCCTTGAGCTCTAGTTCCTCCACCACCGCCTCGCGGATCCGCGCCAGGGCACTCGCGACCACGTCTGGAGGTGTTTGCCGCGACAAGACGATATCCCCGCCCTGCCACGCAAAGCTCTTCTTGCCCGGGAAATCCGCCTCGGGGGCGGCGAAAGTGTCCACGGCCTGCTGGACGGCGCAAGCGCCGAGCACCGCCAGGGAGGCCGCCGCGAACCATCGCTGAAACATCACGCCGACCTCCGGCGCAGTTGCGCAAGGCCCTGTTCTGCCAGCGAGTATACGACCGGGACGACCACCAGCGTCAGCAGGGTCGAGCTCACCATCCCACCGATCACTGCGATCGCCATCGGGCCGTTGGTGTCGGCGCCGGCGCCGAGACCGAGCGCCGCCGGCAACAGCGCGAGGATCACGGTGAGCGAGGTCATGAGCACGGGCCGCAGTCGCACCGGGCAGGCCTCTCGCAGCGCATCGTCGACCGCGCGACCCTGCTCGCGCAGCTGGTTCGCGAGATCCACCAGCAGGATCGAGTTCTTTGCGACGAGCCCCATCAGCAGCACGAGGCCGATCATGGAGACCATGTTGAGCGTCGTGCCCGTGACCCACAGCGCGAACAGTCCGCCCACGATCGCGAGTGGCTGCGCGGTCATCACGATCAGCGGCTGCAGGAACGAGTTGAACTGGCTCGCCAGCACGATGTAGACGAGCGCGAGGGCCAGCGTGAGCGCGAGCCTCACGTAGCCCGAGGTCTTGGCGAACTCCCGCGCTCGCGCCTGCAACTCCATCGAGTAGCCGGGCGGCAGCAACTCCGCGGCCTCCGCGCGCACGCGCTCGACAGCTGCACCCAGCGGGATGGCCGGGTTGCTGTAGAAATTGGCAGAGTATTGCAGTCCAAAGCGCGTGATCGTCGCGGGACCCACGACGTCCACCGCGGTGGCAACCGTGTCGAGCCGCACCATCTGCCCCCCCGGCGTGCGCAGGAAGATGCGACGCAGGTCGTCGGCCGAAGCGATCTCCCCGTCCGCCGCTTTCACGCGGATGTCGTAGCGGTCGCCATCGCCCGGGTCGTCGTTGTACTTCGCGATGTCGACGCCACCCGCAAGCATGTTCACCGCATAGGCGACGTCGGCGCTGCTGAGTCCGACGTCGGCAGCGCGCACGCGGTCCACGTCGAGCCGGATCTGCGGCAGATCGAGCTGCAGGTCGAGATCTATCCGGCCGAGGCTCGGGTCCTGCCCAAGGCGGCGCGCGAGCTCGCGCGAGAGTGTCGCGACGTTCTCGAGGTCGGGGCCGACGATCGCGAACTGCAACTGCTCGCCACGCATGCCGCCGATCGGCGAGGGCACCGAGGCGAACGCCAGCACGCCCGGGATCTGCGATAGCTCGGCCTGCAGGCGCTGGATGAACTCGCGCTGCGTCACCTCGCGCTCGCCGCGCGGCACGAGGTTCACGAACGCCATGCCGCTGTTGACCTGCGCGATGCCGCCGAAGCCCACGCCAATGAACACCGAGGTCACCTCGGGGTGGCGGCGGATGGTTTCGTCCACCGCGGTCAGCAGTTCATCCATCGCGGCGCGGCTCGTGCCGAGCGGCGCGCGGAAGCTCACGTTGAAGCGCCCGTCGTCCTCCTCTGGAATGAAGTCCTTGCCGACCCGCGCGAAGAAGAAGCCGCTGGAGAGCACCACGGCAAGCGTGGCGAGCAGCACCTTGACGCGGTGCCGCAGTACCCAGCCGAGCACTCGCCGGTAGAACGCGTCGAGACCATCCAGCAGCCGGTCGAAGAAGCGATAGACGACGCCGTGCTTCTCGGAGGGCTCGAGGAAGCGCGAGCACAGCATCGGCGTGAGGGTGAGCGACACGAACAGGGACACCAGCACGCCCACGGTGACCACGACCGCGAACGACTGGAAGAAGCGTGCGACGATGCCCTCGAGGAACAGCACCGAGCCGAAGATCGACACCAGCGTGAGGCTCGCCGCGATCACGGCGAACCCGACCTGCTCAGTGCCCTCGATCGCCGCGGTGCGACGATCGAGCGAGGGGTCTTCCTCGCGGCGTCGGTAGACGTTCTCGAGCACCACGATCGCGTCGTCCACCACCACGCCGATCAGCAGCAGCAGGCCGAGCAGCGACATCTGGTTGAACGTGTAGCCGAGGAAGTACAT
>Ga0210103_1000156_pt1 | contig 12963 bp, 13 predicted proteins | sample RushSE_CattailNL_6_FD_185564 | JGI IMG/M metagenome (GOLD analysis project Ga0210103, IMG submission 185564) | Wetland microbial communities from San Francisco Bay, California, USA, that impact long-term carbon sequestration - RushSE_CattailNLA_D2... | ecosystem: Environmental > Aquatic > Marine... | reverse complement strand
TTGATCCGGCATCCAGAACCGCTTGAAATTACTGGATTCCGGCTTTCTCCGAATGACGAAAAAGGGCATTTTTTGACTTTTTACGAGTTTGTCAGATTTCGATTTTCGAATTTTTGGCGGTATAACCTACCTTTCGTCAAATTACCAGTGTTGGCAAAGTACTTTTGATAGGTCGAAATTGAATGGATCAGTGGACATCCATGTCCACATGATGGCTCACGCAATCCCAGACCCCCTGGGGATCACACTCCCGGCAGTGGTAGTGCTCACCGTAAACGAGGTTGTGTTTGTAGTCAACGGCCTCTTCTCTTCGCACCCGGGCTCCACAGTGTGCACAATTTACATATTCCAGATCATCTTTTTTCATGGAGTTTTAAATCATTCTTCTCGCTTTATGGGCTTGTGCATCGGCAACCCATATATCGTATCAATGTAATACTCACAGTTTTCAGGACCGATCTCTGCCACCTCGCGCCGAAATTTTGCACAAATCTCCAATCCTTTTTCTTTGGCGCCCTCCGGAAACCCTTTCTCATCGGACCGATATCGCTTCTCAAGCTCATCGATCTTTTTCATAAACGCTTCGTAGGTGATTTTCTCAATGGCCATAAGTTTTCCTTTATAACAATCGGCTTTCAATTTCCTGAATGGCGGTGTTCGTCTTTTGAATGACCTCGATAAAAGCCTCCGATTGATAAGTCTCGATACCCACAGACCCCATATCCTTCACTTTATCAAAAGCACGCTCTTTATCCACGTGGGTTGTCAGAGCTTTGGCTGCCTCCAACAGTATTGCAAATCCGTTGTTTTTGTTTACATTGTCCTCAGCGTCTTTATCCGAACCTTTTAATCCGTTTTCAAACTCACGTACCGCGCTTCTAGTACTTACAATTAAATCATAAAAGGTATCCGATAGATGATAGTCCATGCCACTGCATCCTCCCGCAGCGGCCCTGTCAAAAACAGACTCATTATCAATGTAGGTGATCAGCGCTTTTGCAGCCTCAAACAGTTTCAAAAACCCATCCTTCATTTTGTATCTTCTCCTTCGTACTCTTCAAATCTTGCATTACCGCATAAACAAATAACCGCTGTTTCCGATAAACAGGACACAGATTTTCACAGACAAACACAGATATTATTTTTTAAAATAAAAATCCTGAACATCCGTGTTCTTCCGTGTCCAAAATATGAATCCGGGTTAAGTGCTTTGATCCGTCCCGTCCCCTTTTTTTTCCTGCTGACGTTTATCAACCTCATCCTTGAACCGTGCGGCAAACTCCGTCCTGAAGGCTTCGATTGCCATGGCCTCGTCGTGTCTTCCCAAAAAGGTCAGGGCCATACCCTTGAACACCTGGGCTTCCTTGATATCCGGGTTTATAGCCAGAGCATCATCAAAGAACGGCAGGCTTTCAGCATATTTTTGCAGACCCAATAAGGCATGGCCTTTGGCCGTCAAGGCATAAACATTGTCGGTTTGCTTTTCCAGAATTTGATCTATAATTCCAATGGACTCTTCACACCGGCCCATATCATTCAGGGCAAAGGCCTTCAGCTGCATGGCCGACACCATTCCCGGTTTGAGGGCCAGCTCTTTGTTGCAACAAAACACCACCTCTTCCAAAAGCCCTTTTTCAGCCAGCTTCGCTGCGCCCTCCATCCAGGTAATTTTGTCTTCCGGATTGACATCGATGATTTTCATCATCACGCCCTCGTAGGTCTGCTCAATGGCCTGACGCCCGGATCGCGCTACCGGAACGTCATGGCCGGGAAGTATATTTTCAACCTCTTTTTTCATGAGCTGCTTGAGCCCGTATAAATAATGGTCCAGCCTTCCCCCGCCGGCCTTGTCGGCATCTGCCATGGTGTTGGGCAATACGGTGTCGCCGGTAATGGCCGTTTTGGTCGCTTGGTTATAGAGGCATATGCCGTCAATGGTATGACCGGGCGTATGAATCGCTTCCCATTTAAAGCCGCTCAAATCAAGGATTTCTCCTCCTTTGATTTCAGTCAAGGCAAATCCGGTTTCTGTCAGCATTTTTTTAAATTCGGCAGGGCCGGCGGCATGAATGATAATTTCCACATCTTTTTTTTCCAGGATCGGAGGGTATCTCAAAAATTCGAATACGCCCATGCAGTGATCCCTGTGCCCATGGGTTAGAACGATTTTTTTGATGTCCAGAATACTGAACCCTAATTTTTCAAGTTCATTAAAAATGGTATAATCATTCCCCGGATCCACGATGGTGAGATAATCACCAACCAGCACATAGACATTGCTGGAATGGTGATACCCGATGAGAAACTTGCTTTTTTCAAAAACCGGGTGATCAATCTTCATAATTTCGGCAATGGAAAGCCACCCAGGATGATCCGGCTCTTCTTCAGGATAAATTTCATCCTCTATCAGCGGCTTGTGATTTTCTTCTTTTTTGATTTCTTCGGTCATTTTGTTTCCTTTATACACTTTACAATGTTAGTTATTATAACAATAAAACTTGTGTTTTCTGATGGCAAAAAACTTTCTTTCTGCCACAAAGGCACCAAGACACCAAGTTATTTTATTAAATTTTTCTTGGTGCCTTTGTGTCTTGGCGGCAATCAATTTTTAACAATGTTTCGTTCGAAATTGAGTTAATAGTATATAAAGGCAAAAATAACAAGTCTATTTGGCAAAATAAAATCCCCCTCTCCGGGCAAGCCGAAAAGGGGGATTCTTATTTCAATTTGGCCTCTCCCCTGCAAGCAGGGAAGAGGATGTGTTGTTATGGGTTAATGATGGCTACCCGATGTAGTCAATGGTAAAATCCAGTTTCAGCTTATTATCCGGCCACCACTTCTTACTCTGCACTTCTTTGCCGGGGTAGACTGCTTTGCCATCAATCTTCTCGATAAGCAGTTCAGCGAAATGAAATCCCGTGAGTTTGTACTTTCTGACAACATCCGGCGGAACCAGAACGACAAGGCCGGTTTCCTTGCTGGTCTCCCACTCAAACGCTTCATTGGGAGCTGCTTCCTCTTTTCCGGTTTTGCCGGAGATGATTTTGAGCAGCTTGCCGGAAACCTTCATCCCCGGCTTCATGTCAAACTCCTTATACAGCTCATCGGATATGTGCCACCAAATGGCTCTCATGTTCTGAGCGATATATCCTTTGACAAGCATGGGATCAAAGCCGCAGATACCCACACGACATTTTTCAGGCATATCAAACCTCCTTTTTACTTTCGTTGGTCTCCACTTTATTCAACTGGTCGCGAAGATCTTCAACCTGGCTGTAACAATAATCCATGAACTCTCTGGCCTCGGAATGGCTGAGATGTTGCGCCTCAAGCAATCTTGTGACATAGGGATAAAGCTGCGAATTAATTTCTTCGGTAAATTCCAACAGCACATATTCGTTATCCCCGTCAGGGGATGCCCAACTTAAGAAACCTCTTTTCCAGTTGTTCAGCATCCCCTTGAGGGTATCGAGTTCTTTGATTACATTTTCTTCCATGCTACTTCTTCTTCTTTCTGTCTTCAAAGGCATAGCATTTCTTGACCACGTTGAAGTCTGCTACACACCAGTAATGGGGCCAGTGGATCTTCTTGCACCAGCCGATAATGTCTGCGGGCGGAAACTTGGAGCCCTTGAGAACCGGCTTCAAACCGGTGCAATTCCAGCATATATGGTCACTCTGTTTTTCCGGAATCATTATTTCATCCAGAAATTCTTCAGGTGTTAATTCTGCCATATGACACTCCTTTCTTTTTTACCAGTCCTTGACTTCACCCTTGGCAAGTTTCTGCTGATACTCTTCCCAGACCTCGGGCGTCAGTTTCTGAATATCCCAGTTAAAACCAAAACTTCCGGCCAGTCCTGCAGACGGCGGTTGCGGACGCCATCCGCGTACGGGCCGTCCCCGGATGCTGAACTTGACCATGTCGGCGGTACCCGTCAACCAGGATCTCGGCATGCACTGGTACGGCCGGGTGCGGCCCTCGACACCGGGTCTGTAGTTGGAATAGCCGTCATACGGCTTATCCGCATACAGCGGCATAATGTCGGCCTTCTCGCCGGGTCTTTCCTCGGGCCCCTTGTACATGAATCCGTTAATCATGTAGATGTAGTACACCGTACCGCACTCGGCACAAGAGATCGTGCCTTCCCAGTTCCAGAAATAGTATGGATCGAGGTAGTTGATGGTGTCACAATCTTTTCCTTGCACTTGTTTTTTGCACCAAATTATATCACACACTTGTACCACCTCCTTTTTTATATCCAGGCCTTGTCATACCACTCCTTAATCTTGCTAAGCGGTACACCGAGCCAGTCTTGGTAGACTTTTTTATTGTCCGCACCCACCGGGCGCCAGTGCCAGTTAATCCTTCTCGGGGTTTTTTCCATCAGTCCGCAGCTATAGCCGGCATGGAGCAGCATATCGCCGAACAAAGGATCGTCCAGCCACCTTACCGTGCCTCTTTCCCTGTAATGCGGGCTCTCGTAAACCTCGCGGTCGTTGCGAACCGGTTCAGCCAGAATTCCGGCATCTTGAAGGATCTTGGCAACTTGGGACCTGGATTTGTCTTCGGCCCATTTTTCAAGCGCAGTGTAGATTTCCACCTGGGCTTCGCCTTCGCAGCGTTGATTATGAGATTTATACTTCTCATAAAGCTGGTTATTGCCGGTAATGGCGCACAGCTCCTTGAAGTCCGCATCCTGGAAGGCGCTGACCATGACATAGCGCGCACAGAACTTGTCCTGCGGATTGTCGGCATCCGGAAAATCGGACTTGCCGCACAGGATGATGCCGTGGGCGCAGAGCTGGGTATCCCAGTTGCCCCAGCGTTGACGCACGATACCGAACTTGCCGTACATGGGCAATGTGTGTCCGAGCATCCGGGTGGGAACCTGTACCTGGGAGAATTCGATCATGGTGCCCAGGCCGGTCTTTCTGCGATGATGAATGGCTGCCAGAATCGAACAGGTGATGATGTTTCCGGATTGCCAGTCAATGACCCAGTTGGTCTGCTTGGTGCAGTGCCCGCCCATGTACTCGTGCATACCGGTTATGGAAGCTAACCCGGCGTGGGCCTGGCCCAGGATGTCGTAGGAACCGCCGAAGATCTTAGGTCCGTAGCCGAAACCGCCGCCCCAGACATAGATGAACCGGGGGTTGATTTCAGACAGGTACCGGTAACTCATCTTCCACTTGTCGAGGGTTCCCGGCCGATACAGCTCGGTAAGCCCGTCGAACTTTTTCACCAGCCCGTAAAAGACCTCCACCATCTCGGGGATGTGGTAGTCCATGGTCAGAAAGTACTTGTTGGGGTTGGCGTTGGTGAACCCGAGACCGGTTCCGGTCATGGGCCGGGTATCATGGAGCGGATACAGATAGCACTCGTTAAACGGAGAGGTGTGCCGCATGGCATCCCCCATCCGGGGCATCTCGATCTTAACCACCTTTGCGCCCAGTTCGGCCAGGTTGGCTACGGAATGGGGCGTGAAGATATACATGGTGCAGCTCAGCCACTTGATGCCTTTGAGCGCCTCGGGTTTGGTGTGTTCATTGCCCACGTCAAAGATATTCTTGCAGTACTCCTCATAGGGCATCTTCATCTCGTCCATTTCGCCCTGACTTTTGGGGCCTGGCAGGTCTTCTATGCGTGTTACTCTTGGGTCTTTTGCCATTATATCACCCCCTTCTGTTTTAGTTCATTTACCGTGGTCTGATTCATTCCACACCATTTCATGTAAATTTCATAGTTGTCAAACCCGAGATCCCTGCCCATCCATTTACACCGGAACGGTGTATAGACCTGATAGGAGGCCGGGCTGGATGCGATCAGCAGCGGACCGTAATCGGTCTCCTGGACGTACTGCCAGGGGCGGTATTTGAAGTGGGGGAACTCCGCGACTTCGTCGATGTACAGCAGCGGTCCGGCCGCAAGCTGGTACTCAAGCAGTTTTGCTTCAGCCTCGACCCTGCATTGGTCTCTGAGCCAGCGGGTGGTCACGGAATAGGTTTTGATAAGGGCGTGCAGGGCGTTCCTGGCCCCCACCTCCTTGAGGAAGGGATCTTCGTGGATCAGCCGGCCGAACTGGTGGTAATCGCGCTCCAGACAAAAACCGATGTTGTACCACAGCTTGTCGGTCTGTCCGCCGATCATCATGTAGCCGTCCTTGCAGGGGTTCCAGGCATACTGGTTCAGGTTGGGATCCCAGCCGCCCGATCGACCCTTGATGCTGGCATTGAACCCGTACCAGGTGATATCAAAGTCGATGATGTCCAACAGCGTTTCGGCATCGGTGACCTCGATCATCTGGCCGGTGTTGCCCAATTCGTCTCTCCAGTATAGGGCGGCATTGGCATTCAGAAATGCCTGTGCGCCGGCCACATAATCGGCCAGCCAGACACCCGAACGGGTCGGGTCGCCGCCCCTGCCCCTGGGGAGCAGGTCCTGGGCCAGGCCCGTGTTGTGGACCCATGAATTGGCGCAGCTGGCAAAAGGCTCCAGTTCCCACTGGCCGAACTTGGACTGCTTGTCCTTCCAGGGACCCCATTGGCCGAGCATCCCGATCCAGACATAGATCATCTTGGGATTGGCATCCTTGAGCTGCCGGTAGCCGATTCCCAGATTGTCCATGTAGCCGGGGGGCATCCCGTCGATGAGCACATCCACGTTGGCCGCCATTTTTTTGAAAACCTCCTGGCCTTCCGCGGTCTCCACATCCAGGGTGACGCAGTGCGTGTTCACCGTCTCGGCGACGAACTCCATACCACACTTTTCACCGGTATCACGATTTTCCAGCATATACTCTTCACGGCCAAAGGGCGTCAGTTTCCTCAACGGATCGCCGCCGGGCGGTTCTATGGAAACGCACTCGGCTCCGGCTTCTCCGAACAGAGACGTGGCAAACTTGTGGCCCAGCCGCCAGAGGCCTATATCCAGGACTCTGAGATGCGACAGAGACTCGTCTTTGCCGTACCTTTTTTCGAATTTGAGGTTTTTTTCGGCCCAGTCGCAGAATTCCAACGCCTTCCGTTTTTCATACACCGGTTTTACCTGATCGTAGGTCGGCGGCGGCGTGACCGGGTAGGGTCTGACATCCATATCCATGAGCTTGATGGTGTCGGCCCTGCTGTTTATTTCAATATCTCTCTTTTCTGCCATATTTTACCTCCAAAAATAGTTTAAATTCCACTTAAGAATTTATCCAGAGTCGTTCTCAGTATCAGAGGATCGGCAATAATTCCTCCTAACTGGCACTTATCACCTCCTTTCCAGTTGAAATCCGGCTTAAGACAGCGATGACTAAAACGACCTTTGTGTGTCGACGGATTATGGTCGCGTCTGCAGCCGATCCAATGTTTTATTAAAACGTCTTGTTCGGTCGTTTTTCTTTCCGCTCTGCGCAGAAAGCAACAAAATCAGACATCACCTCCTTTGGGTAGGTCAATGAAAAACAGATTTCAAACCTTTTATAAAAAATTGAATAAATGAAATATTGAGTGAATTATTGTATTGTGATTGAATTATATTCAGTGAATGCAATATTTGGGTTGAGTTATCCACAAAATCAATAATTGAATCTGATTCAGCGTAAGGCTTTTTTTAAAATTGTTTAGAAATTTTGTCAAGAGTAAAAAATGAATTTTATTCAAAAAATTCTAAGATTCTCCGGTTTAGGCACGGATGACAAGGGTTTATAATTTTACTTCCTTAAAACACACAGTGGCTGAGGGAATATCGAACAGAATCGTTCAAACGTTTTTTCAATAGCATTTTATCTCGAGAAATATACAACATGTAGATTAACAGATATGCTGATGTACTTTATAGGGTATAAATTATCTTAAAATATTTACTGTCCGGTTTAATATTTTCCTCAGGCTTTGTACCGGAAAAAAGGGCCTAAAACATATGTTTTTTTACCTTGCAATTTATTTATGGATATTTTATACGCAACTGTTTAATTGCTTTTCAAAACGATATCCAATCTGTTTTCAGCCGGCTGTAAGGCCCAGGAAAAATTTTCAATCGGTCCCGACATTTTTTTGGAAAGGAGGTGAATTCATAGAAAAAGGGATATACCCTCGGGTATTGAAAAATAGGCACATGTTACATTAATCAGACAACAATCAAATTAGGGGAGGTTTTTGCTATGGGTAAAATACCGGAAAAAATGCTGCCGCCAAAAGATTTGTGGCCGGAATATTTGGTTCCAGAAGAGTTTGCGGATACGCCGGATGAATTGAATCTTGCCGACTTTTTGCTTGACCGTCATGTTCGTGAAGGCAGAGGCGGAAATCCCGCCATCAAGTTCATGGACCAGGTCGTCACCTATGCCCAACTCCAGGAGATGGTGAACAAATTCGGCAACAGTCTCAAAAAGGCCGGGGTTGAAGTCCAGGATCGTGTGGGGATTCGTCTGGTGAACTCCATTCAGGCCTTGGTGGCCATCTTTGCCATTGAAAAAATCGGTGCCATTCCAGTGCCGACATCGCCGCTGTGGTCCGGTGAAGAAGTGGCGTTTGTGGCCAATAATGCCGAAATGAAATTTTTTATCGTCAACGCCCCGCTGATGCCCCCGGTGGAGCAGGCCAAACCCAATTTTCAATTTGGGACCAAAGTCATCACCATCGGCGGCAAGGCCGATGAAGTCAAGGCCGCCGGAAACATGGTCTATGAAGAGATGCTGGCTGCCGGTTCTGCTGATCTGAAAGCCACCATGCTCAAAGGTGGCGACATCGGGATTATGCTCTATACTTCAGGCACCACCGGCATGCCCAAAGGGTGTGTCCATTTTGTGCGTCCCGTGGTCATTGAGACCCGGGTGGTCAACAAGCATGTATACAAAATGAAACCCGGAGATTGCCTGGGCGGAGCGGCGCCCGTATCATTCGCCGCCGGGTTCGGTACATTTACACTCATGCCTTTTGAAGGGGGCGCCGCCATATCCCTGATTCCAAAGTTTACACCGGCGGATATGATGGACCTGATCCAGAAGCACAAAATTACCATACTCACCGGGCTTCCCACCGCTTACAGAGGGTTGATGAAGTTCCCCAAATTCAAGGACTATGACGTCAGTTCCGTCCGCATGTATACTTCCGGCGGCGATGCCCTGGGCGCCGAGACTTTGGAAGCCTGGCAAAAATTGACCGGAAAGCCCATATGGGAGGGTCTGGGCGGCACCGAGATGCTCCACCTGGTGACCTCCAACTCCATGAACAAGGAACCGGTTCCAAACTCCATCGGAAAAGCCCTGCCCGGCGTAAAAGTGCGGGTTGTCAATCCGGATTGGGAAGACTGTAAACCGGGTGAAGTCGGCAGTATGATCCTCAAGGGCCCCTCGGGAAGCCTGTACTGGAAACCGTATGTGGATAATGAACGCCTGATCAAGTCTCAGAAAAAGGGTGTGATCAACGGCTGGAACCAAATGGGCGATGCCGTCTATATGAAGGAAGACGGCAACATCTTCTTTGTATCCCGCGAAGACGACATGATCAAGAGTTCCGGCTACCGTATCGGTCCTGCCGAAGTGGAAGAAGCCATTGAAAAGCATCCGGCCGTTGCCGAAGCCGGCGTTGTGGGTATTCCGGATCCTGAAAAAGGTCAGATTACCAAAGCTTTTGTGGTCCTGAAACCAGGTCACGAAGGCAGTGACGAATTCTTCGAACAACTCAAAGAATTCTTGAAGGAACACATCGCCATTTACAAGCTCCCCAGAGAAATCGAGTACAGGAAGGAACTGCCGCGTACACCCACCGGCAAGCTCCTGCGCCGCCATCTGCGTCCATCGAAATAAATTATAAATAGATGGATCGCAGTATGAACTAATAATTCTCCCCCCCTCACCCGCCAAAGTGAGGGGGGTTTTATTTGGTGCGGCAACCTTTCTCGAAACCATGGATTTATAGATTCAATAAATCTCTTTACATGCTTATTTTTTTGCCATAAACACTAAGTCGGGTTTTCTTTCGATCGTTATCCGTTATATGGGATTTTTGTGAACAACCATCAGCATCGAATGGAGGTAATGAGCAACCAATGGAGGAAAGACCATGAATGAACATGCAGATGTTTCGTTAAAAACGGTGGATCGTGTTGAAATTACCACGCTTATCGACAATTATGTAGATGTTTTGCTACCAAGCACCGATGTAATAAAACGCCCTCCTTTGGCAACGCAGGGAAAAGTTAAAGCCGACACGTTTATTGCCGAACACGGCCTCTCTTTGCTGGTTACGGTTTATCAAGGGGAAAATAAACACGCCATCCTTTTGGACACGGGATACACAAAAATCGGCGTGCTCCATAATATAGAACAACTGGGATTGAACATTGAAGACATAGAGGCGATTGTCCTGAGTCACGGGCATATGGATCATACCGGCGCTTTGCACGGGATTCTCGATAAAATTGCCCGCACCATTCCACTGGTGGTGCATCCTGGGGCCTTTGAATACCCCCGCTATACCCGCCAGCCTGACGGATCGAAAAACATTTGGCCCCAAACCCTTGTAAAGGATGAGTTGAAGCGGAAACATGTTGATATCATTGAAAGCAAAACACCGATTTGCATTGCGGACGATATGATCATGGTCACCGGAGAAGTGGAAAGAACCACCCCTTTCGAGAAAGGAATGCCCAATGCCCTCATTGAAAGAAACGGAGAACTCGTTCAAGATCCGATTATTGACGACCAGGCCATTGTCATGAAACTCAAGGGAAAAGGACTGGTGGTGGTTTCCGGGTGTGCACATGCCGGGATTGTCAATACACTGATGTTTGCGCAAAAAACCACCGGAGAGCAGAAAATCCACGCGGTTCTGGGAGGATTCCACCTGTCCGGACCGTTTTTCGAAAAAATACATGATCCGACGATTCAGGCCTTAAAAAAGATTGATCCCGAGGTGCTGATGCCGATGCACTGTACCGGATGGAAAGCCGTTCATCGTTTTCAAAAAGAATTTCCCGAAAGCTTTGTGCTCAACAGTGTGGGTTCCACGGTGATGCTTTCATCATAGAACAAAGATCAGGGGTAAGGGGCGTTCGCAGGGATTTAATTTTAAAATGCTGCTTCCGGTATCTATTTCTAACAAACAAAAACACCCCAACCCCTGATAATTCAAATGTCGAATATCGAACTCCGAATATTGAATGCCCAAGAATCCGTGAAAAAGACAGCGAAAAATCATCAAAACTTTTTTTTCTCACGTTATCAGTGCTTGCTTATTTTTTTCTGCGTATCATTTCTATTTTTCCAGACCGAAACAAGTCCTGCCGGTACCATCAAACTCGGCGAAATTAATCCCCTTTCCGGGAGGTTCGCAAAAAACGGCATTGAGATCCATCAGGGGATTGAGGTCGCCGTGGCCGAAGCCAACGCAGCCGGGGGTATCGGCGGAATGCAGATAAAGATCGTTTCACGCGATGACCAGAGCCGGCCCGATGTGGCCATCTCCAGAGCCGAAGAATTGTGCTCCTGGGAAAAAGTGGCCGCCATTACCGGCGGCTATGTTGATTCATTGGTGGGACCCATAGCCGCCGTCACCCAAAAATACAAGGTTCCCTATGTTGCCAGTGCCAGTCTCCAAAAAGAATTGACACAGTACCAGAACCCTTACCTGTTCAGGGTTTCGAGGCTTCAGGGGTTTGTCGAGCCCCTTTGCGGTATCCTTGCCGAACAGATCAAGCCTCAACGTTTGGCCATTCTGTATGCCGCCACCCCCGGTTCCACCGAACTGGCGATGGATCTGGAGAGCTGCCTCAATGAACGCGGACTCACGGTCCGGCTGTTTGATAAATTTCGTCCCGGTACACCCGATTTTACACCACTGATTGCCAAGCTGGCCGGCATGAACATCGATGTGATCGTTTCCGGCGGTTTTACACCGGATCACATCCTTTTCGTAAGACAGCTTAAAGAGAATAAAATGACCCCCAAGGCATATATCGGCCCTTTCGGTATTGCGTATGAAAGCTTTATTGATGCTTTGGGAAATGACGCCGACTATCTTTACAGTACCTGTGCCTGGCATCCGGGGATTACTGTGCCGGGTACGGAGGAAGCCTCTGCGTCTTTTGTCCATAATTTTCGAAAGATGTTCACCCAGTATCCGAATACCACCAATATGCACGGTTACACATCCGCCAAGGTTCTTATTGCGGCGATGCAAAACGTTCTGGACACCGGTCAAACCCTGAACGGCGAAAATATTCGAAACGCTCTGACCCAACTGGATGTGGTGCTGCCCATGGAGCATCTTCAATTTGATACCGCTGGAGATCCGATAAATTATCGCCATGTGGTCGTTCAGATTCAGAAAGGAAAATTTGTGGTGGTCTATCCACCGGATCGATCTGCCGGACAGTCGATATATCCAATGCCGTTATGGGATCAAAGATAACATGTGGACGACTATTCTTGTTTCCGGTTTCTCTCTGGGGTCTTTCTATACACTCATCGCCCTTGGTTTTGCACTGATATTCGGCATCACCCGAAATTTTAATCTGTCCCACGGCGATTTGCTGGTTCTGGCCGGATATGTCGCATACGGGTTGTGGAAAGTGTGGGGATTTCCTTTTGTTTTAACATTTCCTGTCGCCATTCTGGTGATGCTGCCTGTTTGTCTGGGACTTCAGCGCCTGTTTTCCCGTCTTCATAACCCCATTGAACTGAATTCCATTGTGCTCAGCTTTGGTGTGGCCATTTTGATCCAAAACAGCATGCTGTTTGCCTTTTCCGGAAATTACCGGCTCATTGGGATCCCGATTTTGAATCAAGGATTTCGCGTACCCGGCTTTTACGTCAGCTACGGGCAGCTCACCCTTCTCTTGTTATCTCTGGTTATCATCGGAACACTTTATGTGCTGATGTATCGAACCTATCTTGGGAAGGCGATGAGGGCCACCATTCAGGACAAAGATTCCGCCGCACTGGCAGGTATCAATGTGACAGCTATGGGAACGCT
>Ga0210103_1000154_pt1 | contig 13035 bp, 11 predicted proteins | sample RushSE_CattailNL_6_FD_185564 | JGI IMG/M metagenome (GOLD analysis project Ga0210103, IMG submission 185564) | Wetland microbial communities from San Francisco Bay, California, USA, that impact long-term carbon sequestration - RushSE_CattailNLA_D2... | ecosystem: Environmental > Aquatic > Marine... | reverse complement strand
TGGGCTTCTTCCAGCTGCGCACGGCCGGGGTGATGTTCTTAACCAGGATGGGCTTGCGGAACACGGTACCGTCCAGGATCGAGCGGATCTGGCCGTTGGGGGAGGGCCAGGCCTTCTTGAGCTTGTACTCCGTCACGCGCTCGGCGTCCGGGGTGATCGTGGCGCACTTCACCCCCACGCTGTAACGCTGGATGGCGTAGGCCGACTCGGTCGTGATCCTGTCGTCGGTCTCATCGCGCTTCCGGACCCCGAGGTCATAGTATTTGAGTTCGACATCGAGAAAGGGCAGGATCAGCTTTTCCTTGATCATCGCCCAGATGATGCGGGTCATCTCGTCGCCGTCGAGTTCCACCAAGGGTGTTTTGACCTTGATCTTCGTCATGATGAGATCTCCTCGTTCGAACGGTTGCGTCACGCAAACGTGATGTGGTTCAAAAGCCCTCCCGCCAGCATCACGGCGGTCTGCTTTTCGGAAAGCGCACAGGTGCATTCGATCGTTGCCCCGGAGCGCTCGTTGCTGAGGACGATCGATTCGCCCTTGACGACGGCCTCGCTCCAGTTTTCAACGCTCAGGGCGTCGTCCGGCTCAATCGTGTCGTAGTCGGCCGGGTTCCGGAAGACCAGCGGCAGAACGCCGAAATTGACCAGATTCGCGGAATGGATCCGCTCAAACGACTTGGCGATCACCGCTTTGACGCCCAGGTACATCGGGCACATGGAGGCATGCTCGCGGCTGGACCCTTGGCCGTAAGAATCCCCCGCCACGATGACATTGTGAATCCCGTTCGTTTTGTTTTCCAGGCAACGCTTTGAAAAGGTGGGGTCGATGTTCTCGAAGACAAACTCGGCATACCGGGGCACGTTGGAGCGGTATTTCAGCCGCGCGCCGGCCGGGGTGATGTGATCGGTGGTGATGTTGTTGCCGAGCTTGATCATGACGCGGCCGGTGAGATCCCGGGTCATCTTTTCGCTGCGTGCGGGCTCGCCGATATTGGGCCCGCGGAAGACCGGGGTGTCTTTGAGCCCCGCGCCGGGGAAGATGAACATGCTGTCGTCGATGCGATAGGCGTCCGGCTCCTGGATTTTCGGGCAAGGTATTCCCAAGCGGTCCGGCAGTGTGAGCCGTCCCGTGATCGCGGCGGCAGCGGCCACTTCCGGGCTGCAGAGATAGACCTGCGCGTCTTGCGTGCCTGAGCGCCCCTCGAAATTGCGGTTCGAGGTCCGGACCGATACCCCGCCGCTCTTGGGTGAAAAGTGGACTCCCACGCAGAACCCGCAGGCGCTCTCCAGGATGCGCGCCCCCGCACCGATAAGCTCATCCAGCGCCCCGTTGTGGGCAAGCGTTCGCAGAATCTGCCGCGACCCGGGGGCAATGCCGAGGCTCGTGCCTGGGCAGGCCGTTCGCCCCTTCAGCATGCCGGCCGCCGTCATCATGTCCCGATAGGAAGAGTTGGTGCAGGAGCCGATGCACACCTGGTCTACGCGGAGGCCCTCCACGGCCGAGAGCTTCACAACGTTGCCGGGGCTGTGAGGGGCGGCGACAAGCGGTTCAAGCGTGGAAAGATCGACCTCGATGACGCGGTCGTAGCTCGCAGCAGGGTCTGCCGAAAGCTCCACCCAGTCCTTCTCCCGGCCCTGGGCCTTCAGAAACCGGCGCGTGACCTCGTCCGACGGGAAGATCGAGGTCGTCACCCCCATCTCGGCGCCCATGTTGGCGATCGTGGCGCGTTCCGGAACGCCGAGGCCCTTCACCCCTTCGCCGCCGTATTCGAGCACCACCCCCACGTTGCCCCTGGTGGTGAGGACCGACAGCATGTGCAGCACAACATCCTTGGCGGACACCCACTCGCGCAGCTTCCCCGAGAGCTTGACCAGGTAGACCATAGGGCAGGTGATATGGAAAGGCCCGCCGCCCATGGCGACAGCCACGTCCAGCCCGCCGGCGCCGATGGCGATCTGGCCGATGCCGCCGCCGGTGGGCGTATGGCTGTCGGCGCCGAGAAGCGTGGTGCCCGGCTGGCCGAACCGTTCAAGATGAACCTGGTGGCAGATTCCGTTCCCGGCACGGGAGTACACCGCGCCGAACCGCGCCGACGCGCTCTGCAGATAAAGGTGATCGTCGCTGTTTTCGAAACCGATTTGCTGGGTGTTGTGGTCTATATACGTCACGGACAAACCGGTACGAACATGGCTGACGCCGAGGGCTTCGAACTGCAGAAATGCCATGGTGCCGGTGGCATCGTGGACCAGCGTCTGGTCGATCCCGATGGCGATCTCTTGACCCGGAACGGTGTCACCTTCCCGGAGGTGCGTCTGCATCACTTTTTCAACGATGTTCCTGCCCATGGTTTCCTTAAAAAAAGTTGAATGGTTCGGCATCCGCCGGCGCGGGAGCGGTTTTCCAGCCGCGATCGGAATGAGGAGTTGAACTCCGTTCTTCCATCGTCGCGCGGCGCCCCTCCCACAATTGAGAACACACGGTCCCCGAGGGGCCGCGCGATCCGGATTACACCCCGTTGAGCATTTTGGGTTTCTTGAACAGGGGATAGACGATTGAAAGGAGCGCACCCGCAAGCAGAATGACGCTGATCGGGCTGCTGATCAGGCCGAGGGGGCTCCCCCCTGAGAGGAGCAGCGACCGGCGAAGGGACAGCTCCGCCAGGTCCCCCAGCACCAGCGCCAGAATGCACGGCGCCACGGGGACTCCGAACTTGCGCATGAAATAGCCGATGACGGAAAAGGCGAACATCAGGAACAGGTCATCCACGCTGTTGTTGAGCCCGAAGGCCCCGATGACGCACAGGATCATGATCGCCGCCGAGAAAACCGAGTAGGGCAGCCGGTTCAATTCCAGGAAAAGCCGGATCGATATGCCCGTCAGCACCAGCAGCAGCAGATTGGTGAGCAGCATCGCGACGAAGATCCCGTAAACGATGTCGGGCCGCTGGGTGAGCAGCAGGGGGCCGGGCTGCATGCCGTGGATCATGAAGGCGGCCACCAGCATGGCCGTGGTGTTGCTGCCGGGGATCCCGAGGGAGAGCAGAATGGTCATCGACCCGCCGGTGGAGGCATTGTTGGCGCACTCTGCGGCCATCAACCCTTCCACGGCGCCCTTGCCGAATTTTTCCGGTTCGTGCTTGGCCGTGCGGGCCGCCTCGCCGTAAGCGAGAAAGGCGGCGATGGTCGCCCCGGCGCCCGGCAGTGCACCGACGATGGTCCCGATGATGGGGGAGCGGACCATCGTCAGCCAGTATTTTTTAAACAGCGCGAACGGGGGCATCTCCTTGAGGAGGCCACGGTACTGAACTCCGCCCTTGTACTCCTTGAACGGTTCCTCGGCCTCGATGAAGATCTCGGAAACGGCCAGCAAGCCCACCATCGCCACCACGAAATTGATCCCGCCCAGCAGCGTCACCGTGTCAAACGTGAAACGCTCCTCGCCCGTGATGCCGTCGGTGCCGACAGTCGCCAGGAACAAGCCGAAAAAGCACGATAGAAAGCCCTTCATCATCGAGCCGCCCGACAATCCGGACACCACGCTCAACCCGAGAACGGTCAGCGCGAAATACTCCGGCGGGCCGAACCGCAGGGCAAAATTGGCGATCAGCGGGGTGGCCAGGATCATGACAAAGACGCTGAACAGCCCACCGAAGACCGAGCAGAGCAGGTACACCCACATGGCGTAGGCGGCGCGGCCCTGCTTGGCGAGCGAATGGCCCTCGATCACCGTGGGCACCGAGGACGGCTCTCCCGGGATGCCGAAGAGAATCGACGTGATGGACCCGCCGGTGATGCCCCCCAGGTAGGCGCCGATGAGCAGAACGAAGGCCGTCATCGGCGAAAGCGTGTATGTGAAAGACAGCAGCAGGACCACGCCCATCGATGTGCTGATGCCCGGCAGCGCCCCGGCCAGCAGCCCCCAGAGAGCGCCGAGCGTCATCGCGATCAGGTTCTGCGGCATCAGGACCGTTGCGAAGGCCTGCATGTAGATGTCAAACATGTCGGCAACCCTCCGTATCTAATAGAACAGGCGGCTGAATTCGGCGAAGATCCCGACACCCTTGGGGAAAGGGATGGTGATGAATTTCGCGAACACGGCCACAATGATGGCGGTGAGCAAAAACGGCGAGACGAGAAGCACCCACTTGCGTCTCTCGCCGAGCGCCAGTGCAAAGGCCGGAATGTAGATCAGGGTCGACAGGATAAAACCGATCCAGGGAACCAACACCAAGTAGGCCAGAAAGCAGACCACGCTCAGCGTGACAGTGATCCGCTGCCGCTTTTTTTCGACGACGGCCTCCGGCGCCAGGTCTTCGGCGGCGCCTTCCCGCCGGAATTTCTTGACGCTGGAAATCAGCAGGACAACGCTGAACAGCGCCGAAGCCCCGAGCGCAATCAGCGGCCAGAAGGCGCTGCCGATTTCCCCCGAACGGCCATGACTCGTCAAGTCCAGCCCGTCGTAAAACATAAAACCGAAGAAGGCGACGCAAACGGCAAAGAAGACGATCTCACCCTTTTTCATCGGCGACCTGCCTGTGGTGGCGGATGCGGGGAGAACGGACATCCCCGCATCTCTAAATGGTAAAGACGGCCCCGCCCGCCTATTTCACGTATCCCAACTCCTTGAGGACCGTCGTGAAAAACTCGACCTCCTCTTCCCAGTACTTGCGGGTCTCTTCCGGCCCCAGGAAGCCCGGCCGCGCATCCAGGTGGTTGTCCTTGATGAACTTCACGTACATCGGGTGGTCCAGGGATTTCTTGATCGCATCGACCAGGAATTTCTGCCGCTCCGGCGGGGTGCCTTTCTTGACGCCCCAGGCCCGCATCAGTCCGTGGGTGTAATCGATGCCCAGTTCCTTCGAGCACGGCACGTTCGGAAGGGCCGGGTGACGTTTTTCCATGATGACGCAAAGCGACTTCAGCTTGCCGGCCTCGATCAGCGGCAGGGTCTCGGCCAACTCTTCGACGGCGCCGGTGATGTGCCCGCCCAGAATGGCCGCCTTGATCTCCGCGCCCGAATCAAACGGCACGAAGGTCACATCCACCCCGCACTTTTTAAAAAAGGCCACGGTCTGGATCTCCGACCATCCGCCGGGAGAGGTTCCGGCGAACTTGAGCCCTTTGGGGTTTTTCTTGCCCCATTCCACCAGATCGGCCAGGGTCTTGAACTGCGAATCACCGGAGATCGTCACCGCGGAGGTGTCCCACTGAATCCGGCACAGGGGGTCGAAGTCTTTCAGGATGTTGGCCCGCGTCTTGGGCTTGACCGCATCGATCAGATGCGAGGTGGTGACGGCGAGGATCGTGTAGCCGTCGGCCGGCTGCTGGGAGACATAGAGCATCCCCTTGGTCGCGCCGCCCCCCGGCATGTTGTTGACCATCAGGCCGTTTTTGAGCTGGGGCTTAAGCCCTTCCGCAACCGCCCGCGCCGCGGTGTCACTGCCGCCGCCGGCGCCGAAAGGCACGAGAATTTCGATGGCTCTCTCCGGATAGTCGGCAGCCGCGGCGTTCCGGTTCCCGAAGACCATCCCCATGAGGCAAAATACCGAGCAGGCAATACAGATTGCTTTTTTCATTGTGCTCCCTCCTTCTAATGAATAATAGTTCTTCTATGGGCTGTTATTTCTAGCACACCCTTCGACAAAAAAGCAATGCAACTCTCAATCCCGTTTTTTATGCGGCGTCGGCGTGCGGTCGGGCCCAGGTGGCAGCCGTATTGACAGCACGCCGAACGTGTGAAAAAAATCATCGTAGCCTCATGGGGGCGGCCAGGGGGTTTGCATTTGCCCGCCGGCCTTTTCTGCGCCGAGTGAAACCTCTTCCGTGAGAAGGTCGAAATGCAAAGACACATTCCAGCTGTTCTCATGCGCGGCGGCACGAGCAAGGGCCTTTTTTTTCACGAGAAGGATCTGCCGTCGGATCCGCGCCTCCGCGACCAGGTGATTCTGTCCGCCTACGGGAGCCCCGACCCATACAAGCGCCAGATCGACGGCGTCGGCGGCGCCTTCAGCGTCACCAGCAAGGTGGCCATCATCAGCCCCTCGCCCTCACCCGACTTCGACGTGGTCTACCATTTCGGCCAGGTGTCCATCGACCGGCCGATCGTGGACGTCAAGGGCAACTGCGGCAACATGTCCTCTGCCGTGGGGCCGTTTGCGGTGGACGAAGGCTTGGTGAAAGCCGTCGAACCTCTCACCCGCGTCCGCATCCACCAGAAAAACACGAACAAGCTCATCGTCGCCGAAGTCCCGGTCATAGACGGCAAGTTCAACGAAGCAGGTGATTATGCCATCGACGGGGTGCCGGCAACAGGATCGCGAATCCTCCTGCGGTTCGTGGATCCCGCCGGCGCGGTCACGGGAAAACTTTTCCCCACCGGCAATTGCAAAGACCGCTTCGAAATGCCGGGCCTGGGCGCCGTGGAGGTCTCCTGCATCGACGCCGCCAATCCTTTCGTGTTTGTCAGGGCCGAATCGCTCGGGTTGTCGGGCACGGAAACCGAGGCGCTCGAACGCCGCTCCGAGATCAAATCCATGCTGGAGGCGATCCGCTGCCGGGCCGCCGTCCGCCTGGGGATCAGCGCCTCGGAAGAGGAGGCTACCCGGCGCAGCCAGGCCGTCCCTAAAGTGGCCGTGGTCGCGGCACCCAGCGCCTACACGGCCCTGAGCGGACGGACGATTGAGTCCAGGGACGTGGACCTCCTGGCCCGCATGATGTCCATGGGGACGCTGCACCGCTCCTATGCCGTGAGCGGCGCTGTCGCCACGGCCGGCGCGGCCATGATCCCGGGCACCGTGGTCAGCGATCTTGTCCCGGAAACCGCCCGCGGCAGAGACCTCCTGCGCATCGGGCATCCCGGCGGCGTCATCGACGTCGGCGCTGTGATAGAGTGCCGGGCAGGCCGATACATTTACCGGGAAGCCGTGCTGGGGCGAACGGCCCGGCGCCTGATGGAAGGCAGGGTCCTGGTGCCGGCGCGCTTCTTCAAATGACGACACGCGCGGGATTGGCTTGCCGCAACGACCAGCGGGCGGGGCGCTATTCCGCTAAAATCCCCACCCCCTATTGTAATGAGGGAGTGAGAGAGCCCTGCTGCCTCTCCCCATTTCAAAAAGGGGGCCGGGGGGATTTCGTTTCACATGAGGATGGCGTGGAGCGCCACGACCTGCTTTTTAAGGAAGCGCACGTGACCAAGACGAAAACCTATCGAATCGTGGTTCTGCCCGGAGACGGGATCGGGCCTGAAATCGTAGAGGCCGCCCTCGATGTCCTGGAAACGGTTCAGGCGGTGGCCGGCGGGTTTTCCCTCGCCTGTGAGTTCCACCGCGCCGGAGCCGGCTGCTACCGCGACACCGGCGAAGCCATCACGCCGGAGGCGCTGGAGGCTTTCCGCAACGCCGACGCCACCCTGAAGGGGCCCGTGGGCCTTCCGGATGTGAGAAAACCGGACGGCACCGAAGCCGGCCTGCTGGGAGGCATTCTCCGGGTGGGGTTCGATCTTTACGCCAATGTGAGGCCTATACGCCTTTACCCGAATGCCGCCACACCGCTTGCCGGCTGCGAACCCGACGGCATCGACTACGTGATCGTCCGCGAAAACACCGAGGGGCTGTACTTATCGAGAGGCCTTGGCTTGGTCACCCCCCACGCGGCGACAGACAGCCTGCTCCTGACCGCCCACGGCTGCGAGCGCATCGCCCGGTTCGCGTTTCAAACGGCCCTGAAAAAGCAGCGCGGGGCACCCGAGGACGGTCGCAAGAGGGTCACGCTCGTCGACAAGAGCAACGTGTTGCGTTCGTTTGCGTTCTTCCGCAGGATCTTTTTAAAGGTGGCGGAGGAATTTCCGGAGGTGGCGACCGAGTGCATCTATGTGGACGCGGCCGCAGCTGCGCTCGTCAGCCACCCCCAGCACTTTCAGGTGATCGTGACTGAAAATCTATTCGGCGACATCCTGAGCGACCTCGGCGGAGCCACCATCGGCGGGCTGGGGATGTGCCCTTCGGCCAACATCGGCGAACGCCGCGCCTACTTCGAACCCATCCACGGGTCGGCTCCGGACATCGCCGGTCGCCGCCTCGCCAACCCGGTCTCCCAGATCATGTCGGCGGCCATGATGCTGAAATACCTCGGCGAGTCAAAGGCCGCCGCCATGCTGGAGGGTGCCCTCTGGCGGGTCTACGCGCAGCGCCGGATCCCGTTCAAGGCCGGAGGCGCGGTGGAGGGCGGAGCTTCCATCGTCGCAAAGGCCGTCAAGCTGGCCCTGCGGAAGGGCAATAAGGTGCAGGCTGCTTAGGTCGACACCGCGAGGGCCTAACCCGGACATTTCACGAATCAAGGTTCGGGCGAAGCCCCCCCACGCCTTTGCTCCAGCGCGTTGCGGACCAGTGCCGCATAACGGTACACGGCGTGGACGAACTTGCCGTAAGGCATGGTCAGGAACAGCCCGAGCACAAAGCCGAGGTGGACCGTCAGCAGGGTGCCCATGGCGGCCGTCTCCCGGAACATGAGCACCAGAAGCCCCGTGAGGCTGGTCAGGAGCAGCAGCGCCGTAAACGCGATGTCCATGCCGAACCCCTCCGGAGAGGCCGGGGCGCGGTCCATGTGTTTCTTCAGGTACAGCATCCCGCCGGTACCGGCCAGCAGCGCCAGGCCGCCGACGGTGCCCAGCACCACCGGCCAGCTCCAGAACGGGTATGGCGCCGGCCGGTTCATAAAATGGTCGTAGAAGAAAGCGATGCTGGTGGATGCCAGGCACAGCATGAACCCGTAAAAGACCGCATGGTGAAAATAGCGACGGGTCATGCTGAAACGCTCGTCCGGGTAGTTGCACCCGTCGCCCCCGCCTTCAAGGTAGCGCAGCCGCAGGACGTCCCGGACGGCTTGACGGTGAGCACGCAGGTCGCGCAACTCCAACGGTTTTCCTCCGGTTTCGCGCCAGAGGTTCGCGACCCCCTTCCACAGGCTGACCAGGATGAACACCCCCAGCGCCGTGAAGGGCGGCAGAATGGACGCGTAGGGGACCACCCGGTAAAAGGCCCCCGCGCCGGTATGGGTCCCGAAAAATGCCGCATGCCCCTTAAAGAGCAGCGCCAGCAGCATGACCGTGGCGACGCTCAGCGCCGCAAGCAGCGCCACCAGCAGGCCGTTGTTCTGAAACAGCCCCTTCAGCGCCGGCGGCCAGCTGAACTCCGCGTAGGTGGCGAGCCTCAGCTCGCCCAGCGCCTTCGGTACGTTCAGGTCAAACTCGTGGGGCGGAGCATACTGGCAGGCATAGTAGCAGCCGCGGCAGTTGTGGCAAAGGTTCGCAAAGTACTTGAGGTCGGCCGCGTTAAAGGTCCGGCGCAGTTCCATGGCTGGGAACACCGCGCAGAAGCCTTCGCAGTAGCGGCAGGCGTTACAGATGGTCATCACCCGATCAGCTTCTTTTAAGACTGTCGACGACATATTGCACCGACTCCTTTCCCGCAATTCGACCGAACACCGTGCCGATGGTCATCCCAAACCCGGCCATGTAGCCCTGACCCAGAATGTTCCCGGACATGATCTCGCCTGCCGCGAAAACATTCGCCGCCGGCGCTCCGTCCTGCATGATGACCTGCGCCCGCCGGTTCACGGTGAGGCTCAGGTAGGTAAAGGTGATCCCGGGTCGCAGCGGGTAGGCGTAGAACGGCGCGGTGTCCAAGGGGCGCGCCCAGTGGCTCTTGCACGGCTCGAGCCCTTCGGTCGTGCAGCCGTCCAGCGCGTCCGGATCAAAAGGCCCCTTGCGCGTACCGGCATTGAAGGTTCGCACGGTGTCCTCGAGTACGGCCTCGTCTAATTTCAGCCGTGCCGCCATCTCGCGGATGGAGCCGGCCTCGATCGGCGGAAACACCGAAGGCATGAACAGATCGATCGACTTGGAATCGATGAGGCAATAGGCGATCTGGTCCGGTTGCTGGGCGACCAGCCGTCCCCATATGGCATAGCGTTTCGGCCAAAATTCCTCACCCTCGTCGTAGAAGCGCTTGGCGTCCCGGTTCACCACGATCCCGAAGGGTACACAGTCCAGGCGCGTGACAATGCCTCCGTCGAACTTGGGCGCTCGGGCGTCGATAGCCACGGCATGGCCCTGCCGCGGATCGCCGATCGGCTGCGCCCCTTTGTCCAGCATTACCCGCAGCATGCGGCCCTTGTCGTACGGGGTGCCCCGGATGATGAAATTCTCGGCCGGCGGGCCCCAGGACTCCTTCAGCCACTCCAAATTGGCCTGATACCCACCGGAAGCCAGCACCACGGCCCGGGCCCGGGCCGTGCGGCGGACCCCCTGATGATCGAAAGCGGCCGAGGTGAATCGTCCATCGCATATCTCGAGGTCCTCGGCCGTGGCGTTGTAGAGGACGGTCACCCCCAGGCGTTCTGCGCAGGCGTAGTAGGCGTTCATGAGCGCCTTGCCGCCCCCAAGAAAAAACGCATTGGTGCGTGCCAAATGCAGCGTCCCGCGCATGGCCGGTTGGAAGCGGCAGCCGTGCTGCTCCATCCACACCCCGACATCCTTGGATTCCCGGATGGTGTGCCGGGCCAGGTCTTCGTTGGTTCGGCCCTTGGTCACCAGCAGCAGGTCATCCATGAACTCGTTCTCGAGGTAAGGGCCCGTCAAGTGGGAGGTGCCGCTTTCGTGGAAGTAGCGCAAGTTGCGCGTGTGGCGGCTGTTGCCGCCCCGAAACTCCCGGGGGGAACTTTCGAGCAGGAGCACCGTCGCGCCCGCCTCCCTCGCCGTCATGGCGGCACACAGCGCGGCATTGCCGCCGCCGATCACCAGGACGTCGAACACCTGGGATAAATCCGGAATCAAGCGATTGTCTGATGTCACAGCCATCACCTTGTGGTTTTATTGAAGTTTTTCACACACGGATTCACACACGGAAAGTTGGTTTCCGGTAATGGGGAGCACCTTTCCTCTGGCTCGACCTTAAGCACTGGTCCCATTAACTTCCTTCCCACCATGGTCCCAGATCTAAACCAGGGCCCCGCCAAGGCGAGAAAGCGCAACGCAAATCTTGGCTTTCCTGCGAAATCATCGTCCGAGTGTTCGTACAAGCCAGGTTTTGATTCTTTCCAGAATCGGCCTGTGCAGGCGAACTTCCAAGAGCAAGTCGCCGGGTGTGCCGCCTGCTCTGCCCTCATGCCCCATTCCGGCAAGTCGGATGCGCTGCCCTTCCCGCACGCCGGCAGGGATCTTCACCACCAGTTTCTTTGAGCGCTCTCGAAGGAAATACGCGTATGGGCCCCCGGCGGCCGCCAAGCCAGAGTCTATGTAGATGTGGTCCCGGATGTTGCCCCCGTTCTCGGGAAGATCAAACCCGCTCATCTTACGGAAGACCAAGCGAGCAATCCGACCGAGCGGCCCGCCAATGTGAGGCGAGGACGGATGGCCGCTGTCCATTGAAAACGGCCGTCCGAAAGTAAAGGCCCTTACCCTGATCCCCGGACGTTTGAACTCGAACTGCTTGGAATCCTGACCGTAAAATTCTCTGAAGATGTCCTCGAAGCCCCTGAACCCGAAAGCCCGGGCCATCTCTTCGAAAACGGTGTTGATGTCCGAGCCGGTGTAGATGTCCTGTTGGCTATGGGCGGATTGAAACCGACTGTAGGCCGCTGATCCGAACTGCCGGCGCAACTCGTCGTACTCACGGCGCTTAACCGGGCTGGAAAGGACGGCATAGGCTTCGTTGATCCGCTTCATGACTTCGGATGAGCCGGGGGTGTCGCGGTTGCGGTCGGGATGGTGTTGGAAGGCCAGACGTCGGTAGGCCGCTTTTATTTGCCGTGTTGAAGCATCTTGCGATACACCCAGTATGGCGTAGTAATCGTCTGAGTTCACGAGAGACCGCCCGTTGATAAAATTTACAGATGAAAAACAGACCACACCGGCGGCGATAAGTCAATGCGGATCAACAGCTATCCGACCCCACGAAAATTTTCCAGCAATTCATCTTGCATTGTCCGCTGTCACCAAGTATACCCCCCGAGTCCTAAAAGAGCTCATTCATCAAAGTCAGATTCGCACTTGGCACAGCAGGAGCACAATCAAATGACGGAACATGGCGAAAATCTATTGTCGGATAACGGTGGCTGCCGCTCGGGACACGAACGCCGAAGAAGGGACAAAGAGTATTTTATGCCTGAGCGGCGATCTGGCATGGATAGGAGAACCAGTACCGACCGTAGAAAAAATGCTGGCAATCTACGAGACACCGTCAATGGGAATGGCATGGAGCGCCGAGATATTTTCAGAAATGATGGCCGACGTGTAGGAACCCGGTCTTGGCCTTGCATCCATCAAACACAGCCGTTGCTTAAGTCGGACACCTTGATGAAACCGACCCCTCTTGGGGTAAACGGATCTTATTCTCAACAACCTGCGTTTAATGGTAACATCCGATGCAGTCACGATAATTCGACTTTGTGATATCATTCTTGTAAGGAGTGTTTCAGGAAGCGGTTAAAATGCAACCCCAAAATAGGAGGTCCGAGTATGGCCACAACGAAGAAACCTGCTGCCAAGAAGCCCGCCGTGAAGAAAGCTGCCAAGCCTAAGGTGAAGCGCACTCCCAATGCTGGCTTCATGAAGGCGATGACGCCGAGCGCCACGCTGGCCGCTGTGGTGGGTGCCAAGCCGCTGCCGCGTACCGAAGTGGTGAAGAAACTCTGGGAATACATCAAAAAGAACAAGCTGCAGGACACCAGCAACAAGCGCATGATCAATGCCGACGAGAAGCTGAAGGAGGTCTTCGGCAAGGCGCAGGTGTCGATGTTCGAGATGACCAAGCTCATCAACCAGCACCTCAAGTAAGCCTTCCCGTTCGTGGAGGCGGCTGCCCGTGCAGCTGCCTCCTGTACTTTCCAGCGCCAGCAGCAGGAGCCGAAGTCGGTGAGGCTGTCTTTCGAAATAGACCCTTTTTGAATGAATCAGACAAATAAGAATGCATCGTCAGCGTCGTCATCACTACAAGGGTCAATACCTCTTAGTCCCTCTGAAAGTTTATTTAACCCTTT
>Ga0210103_1000150_pt1 | contig 13073 bp, 10 predicted proteins | sample RushSE_CattailNL_6_FD_185564 | JGI IMG/M metagenome (GOLD analysis project Ga0210103, IMG submission 185564) | Wetland microbial communities from San Francisco Bay, California, USA, that impact long-term carbon sequestration - RushSE_CattailNLA_D2... | ecosystem: Environmental > Aquatic > Marine... | reverse complement strand
GGTGCCCGCCGAGCCGATCGCCTTCGTGCGGGCGGGCCCCGGGTCGGGCGAGGACGCTGCACGCATCGACGCGGTGTTCGGCGCGCTGGCGGGCGAGCCGCTGGACCTCGAGGCGCTGCAGCGCAAGCTCGGTCGCCAGTACGGCCTCGACCGCTACGAGTCGCTCGACTACCAGCTGGTGCGCGAGGATGGCGAGTTGGGACTCGAGATCGACGCGCGACGCAAGTCCTGGGGCCCGAACTTCCTCAGGCTGGGTGTGAGCGTCGAGCAGGACTTCGACGGTGGCGCCACCGCCAACGCCGGGCTGCGCCTGCTGATGACCGACCTCAACCGCTACGACGCAGAGTGGCTCACCGACGTGCAGCTCGGCGAGGACCCGCTGCTGTTCACCGAGTTCTTCCAGCCGCTGTCGCTCACCAGCGACTTGTTCGTCGCACCCGGACTGCGCTACGAGCTGGAGACTCTGCAGGTCGTCGAGGATGGCCGGCGCGTCGCCCGCTACCGCACGCGAGACTCGGAGGCCAGCTTCGCCTTCGGGGCGGAGCTTTCGAACTGGGGCGAGGCGCGCATGGGCTACGCGCGCGGCAACGGCAGCACGCGCGTCATGATCGGCGACCCCGGGTTGCCCGGCGGCGACTTCGATCTCGGGGCGATGTATGCGGAGTTCGCCTACGACCGGCTCGACAGCGCCTATTTCCCGCGCCATGGCCAGGCGCTGCGCATCGGCTGGCGCGGCGAGCGCGAGTCGCTCGGTTCCAGCGCGGACGCCGACATGGTGGAGGCCGAGTGGCTGATGGCACGATCGCACGAACGCTGGAGCGTCGTGCTGGGAGTCGAGGCCGGCTCCGCGCTCGACGATCGGGTGGTGTCGCCACAGCAGCTCTACACCCTGGGTGGGTTCCTCGAGCTCTCGGGACTGCCGGTGGACGGGCTGATCGGCACGCAGTACGGGCTCGCGCGCGCCATCGTCTACCGCCGCGTGAGCCGCGGTGGCACGGGCTTCTTCGAATTCCCGGCGTACCTCGGCGTCTCGGTCGAAGCGGGCGACACCTGGGATGCGCGCGGCGACTTCGAGTGGAGCGGCCTGCAGCCCGCGGGAAGCATCTTCCTGGGCGCCGAGAGCCCGTTCGGTCCGGTCTACCTCGCAGCCGGACTGTCGGAGGGCGGGAAGCAGGCGTTCTATCTGCTGCTAGGCAGGACGTTCTGAACCGTGCGGGTGACTCGCACGGTAAAATGCGCGCCGATCACCGAGCGAATCCCACATGTCGATCTGCCAAGAGCACAACCTTCGCGAGCCGCTGCCCGAGGAGCGTCCCTACGGCATCCGGGTGCGACTGCGTCGCGGCGACCCGTTCCGCAGCCTGGTCGGCGATACCTGGACCCGCGAGCACTGGTTCGCGACTCGCGAGGAGCGCGACGGCCGGCTGGCGGAGATGAGCGGCCGCTACCTGTATTTCCGCCCGGGTGACCAGCCCGCACTCGAGTTCGAGAGCGTCGATCCGGCCTGATCACCGCTCAGGCCGCGCTTCCGCCCCGGTCGCCGGCCCCTTCGCGATCCGACCAGCCGAGCAGCCTCCGCGTCACGAAGCGATAGGCGGGCTTCCCGGTGCGCGCCCAGAGCGCTGCAATCGGCGAGCGCCGGGCGAGGATCGCGCGCTCGCGCGTCGTGAGTGCCGTGGGGCAGTAAGTGCGCTTGTGCTTCAGCAGGTGGCGCAGGTCGTCGTAGGCCAGCATGCGGAAGCGCCGCCCGCGCTGGCGCGGGCGTGCCGCCAGCTGGAAATCGACGAGCGCCGGGCGGCCATCATCGGTGACCAGCCAGTTCGGCTCCTTGGCGAGATCGTTGTGCACGACACCGGCCGCGTGCATGCGACGCACGAGTCTCAGCGCCTCGCGGAAATAACCGCGTCCCACGCCACCCGCGAGATGCAGCGGCACGCCCGCAAGCCACGTGCGCTGCAGATGCCTCCCGTCCCAGCGCACGAGCGTCGGCACCTGACCGCATCGACGCAGTCCCTCGAGCGACCACGTCGCGAGTGCGCGTGCCTCGCGCGCGGCGAGGCGGCGCGCAAGCCAGCGGACGCCTCGCCTTGCGACCGTCGTATCACGCTCCACGCATTCGAGCTCGCCGGCATCGCAGTTCACGCGCCGCCGCCATACGGCGCCGAACAGGTCGCGCTTCAACGGTGCATCGTGCTCCCCCCCGGTGGTCACGGGAGGATCAAGAGCGTGGGTGTCGCGCCGGACGCCTGCAGCGCGTCGGCGAGGCGCAACAGCGCATAGAAACCGAGTAGCGAGCCGGCGTCGAGGAATGCCTTCCACAGGACGCGCGGCCGGATCTCGAGCGTCTCGGGCGCCGAGAGTGCCGACCAGCGCGGGAGGAAGGCCGGCACTTCGCGGCGGTAGCGCTCGAGTTCGGCCCCGTGGGCATCGCCCAGGAAGGCGTCCTCGCTTCTTGCGGCGAGCGCGTAGAGCAAACCGAGGATCGCCAGCAGCGCCAACGTGATCACCACGCTGCGCGAGGCCATTCCGACGCCCAGCATCGCGAGCATCGACAGTGCGTAGAGCGGATGGCGCAGCGCGGCGTACGGGCCCTCCCGGACGAGGCTCGTGTCCTTGCGTCCGGCGATGAAGAGCGAGGTCCAGATGCGCCCGAGCGCGGCGCAGGAAATGCAGACGAGCCCGGCCAGCGCGAGCGCCTCGCCGGCGATGCCGTGTGCGAGCGGTCTCCCGGACACGGCCACCAGGGCCAGCACGCCCCCGAGCAGCGCGACGGTGGCGCGCAATCGCGGCGTGCTTCGCGAGGCGGACATGCGGGGATTCTAGCCGGCGGCTAGAGTGCGCACATGAAATGGCTCCTCGCTTACCTCGGATACACCGCAGGCGCCGTCCTCGCGATCCTGCCCATCGTCAATCCGCTCGGCGCGGTGCCGCTCGTGATGTCGGTGGCCTCGCACCTGCCCGAGGCCGAGCGCCAGCGGCAGGTCCGCCGCGCCTGCATCTACACGTTCGTGCTGATGACGGCCTTTCTCGCCGCGGGCAGCCTGATCATGAATTTCTTCGGCATCTCGATGCCCGGGATGCGCATCGCCGGCGGCATGATCGTCGCGGTCCTCGGCTTCGGCATGCTATTCCCGGATGCGAGCACCGAGGCCGCCAGGGCCGCGGAGCGCGGCGAGATCAAGTACGACATCGCCTTCACGCCGCTCGCCATGCCGGGGCTGAGCGGGCCCGGCACGTTCGCCGTGGTGATGAGCCTTTCGTCCCAGGCGACGGCCAGGCAGGGATGGGACCGGGTCCTGGATTTCCTTGGCGTCGCATCGGGGATATTTCTCGTCGCGCTGACCTCGTGGCTCGTGCTGCGGGGTGCGGAGCGATTCCATCGCGTGCTGGGTGCGACGGGGATGGTCGCGCTCACGCGCCTGATGGGGTTCCTGATGATCTGCATCGGTGTGCAGTTCATCATCAACGGGCTGACGGTTATCCTCGCCGACCCCGGCGTCTGGAGCGGGCTCGCAGAGGCGGTGCGCGGGGCTCGCTAGCCGGCGGGATTGCCGCCCGGCCTCGACTCACTCCGGCGGCGGCGCGCCCGGTGCCGGATCCTCGAGGGGGAAGGTCGTTGCCTCGTCGCCCTGCGGCGCGGGCTGCTCGGGCGCTGGTGCCTGTGCCGCAGGGGCGTCCGCCGGCGCCGGCGTCGTCCCTGCGTTACTCGTAGCCCTGGTCAATGCCGCCTTGAAGGCCGTGGCCGCGGTCGTCGGCTGGCCGGCCGTGCCAGCGAGGATCTGCGAAGCGAGGATGCCGGGCACCGAGTACGACGACGCGTTCGCCCTGTCGTCGATCGAGATGATGCTGCCGTCGAGCGCTATGCCTGCGAACAGGCCTTCGTTGCGCGCATAGGTCAGCACCTGGGCCTTGAACGTCGCGTCCGTCGCCGCCGCCGCGGAACGCCCGATCGGGCCTGCCGCGACACTCGCGTCTGCACCAAGCGTGACCTTGCCGCCGGCGATCCCCTCGACGCTCTTGCGGGACATGAGCACGAGCACGAGGTCGGTCGACTGCACGCCCCACTGGAAGCCGATGCTGGCGCCGCCGAGCCTGACGAACACCGGGTTGCTCCACGAGCCGTCGATGTTGCGCACCGACATGACGCCCGTGCCGCCCCGTCCACCTATGATGACGGCACCCCGGATCACGTTGGGCACGACCACGACGCCATAGGCGCGTTCCAGCAGCCACACCGGGATCGCCTGCTCGGAAAGATTCGAGAACGATTCGAAAACTCGCGTCGATTCATCGAGACGCTGCTCTGTCTTGCCGTCGGCGCGAGCCTCCGGGCTGCCGGCGAAGAGGACGAGGGCGGTGAGCAGCAGGGCTAGGATTCTCGGCATCTCAGGAGGTTGCTCGCGACTGCTTGGAAAGCCGCCATGTTATCAGAGCACGGCCGCGCGGCGCGGCCGGCGTGGAGCCGTGCTCGGGTCGCCATGCTTCATCCCGCGGCTCCGCTCGCCCTGAGCGCGGCGATCTCCGCGTCGCTGAGACCCGCGTCGCGCAGCAGCTCGTCGGTATGCGCGCCGAGCGCGGGCGCGGGCCGTGCGGGCAGGCGCTGGCCGTCGAGCTTGATCGGGTTCGCGAGCACGCGGAACCTCGCATGCTTGGGATGGGGAAGTGGACGCACCATGCCAATGGCCGCCGCGAACGGGTTGTCGAGCGCCTGCGGCAGGTCGTACACGGGCGCCACGGGCAGCAGGCCCTGCAGACGCTCGAGCCAGTGGGCCGTCGTCTCGCGCTGGAACTCCGCGTCGAGCACCGGCGTGAGCGTGTCGCGATGCTCGCGTCTCGCTTGCGCGTCGGCGAAGCGCGGATCCGCGGCGAGATCCTCCCGGCCGAGCCTGCCCAGCAGGGCCTGCCAGAATTTTTCCGTCATGCACATGACGAAGATCCACCCGTCGCGTGTCTGGTAGAGCTGCACTGGCACGGCCGAGGGATGGGAACTGCGCGGCAGGCGCTCGGTACGCAGGCCCTCGTTCAGGTACCAGCTGCCCGGGTAGGTGAGCTGGTGCAGTGCCACGTCGAACAACGACACGTCGATGTCGCGGCCGCGTCCGGTCTTCATCACGCCGATGAGGGACCCGAGCACCGCCACCGCGATCGTGATGCCGGACATGAAGTCGATGATCGAGAGGCCCATGCGCGCCGGCGGCGTGCCGGGCTCGCCGGTCAGGTGCAGGTAGCCGGCCTCGGCCTGCATCAGGTAGTCGTAGCCTGGCCATCCCTTGCGCTCGTTGTCGCGCCCATAGGCCGAGAGGTGCGCGCACAGGAGACGGGGGTTGACCGGTCCCAAGGCCGCGTAGTCGAGCCCGAGCTTCCCGGGCTGGTCTCCGCGCAGGTTGTTCATCACCACGTCTGCAGTGCGAGCCAGCCGGTGAAACGCCGCGCGGCCATCGGGATGCTTGATGTCCAGCGCAACGCTCTTCTTGTTCAGGTTGAAGGTCTGGAAGAAATGACTGTCGTCCGGGCCCAGGAAACAGGGCCCCATGCGGCGCGTGGCATCCCCGCCCTGTGCGCGGCTCTCGACCTTCACGACCTCCGCGCCGAGGTCGGCGAGATACATCGACCCGAACGGTCCTGCGCCGAAATTTTCGAAGGTGAGCACGCGGATGCCCGCGAGCGGCAGGTCGAGGCTCATGGCACGAGGATCACACGTCGCAGCGGTCGAAGTCGACGCCGCCTGGAGAATGTCCTGCGGCGGACGCAGGCCTGAGCCCGGGCCAGGCCAGGGGCAGCACGGCGCAAATTGTTGCGAAGTCGCAACGCGGGTCGGGGGTGCCGTCCGTTATCATTCGTGCCAGTCCAACAAGTCGATCCGGCCGCCCCCGAGCGGACGATCCCTGGCAGAGCGCCCGACACGACAACCCGCGGCCATGGCCCGCAAAGGCATCTTCTTTCCGTTGAAGGACGCGGCGCTGCGCGACGACGTGCACGTGCTCGGCGAACTCGTGGGCGAGGTGCTCAAGGACCAGTGCGGTGAGGCGCTGTTCAAGGCCGTGGAGGGCGACCGGATTGCCGCGATCGGCCGGCGCCAGGGCGACGCGGAGCAGTCGGTCGAGCTCGTCGTGCGCACCCAGGGACGAAGTCCCCAGGAGGCGCTGGACCTCGTGCAGGCCTTCTCGACCTGGTTCCACGTCGTCAATCTCGCCGAGAAGGTGCACCGCGTCCGTCGGCGCCGGCAGTACATGAACGACAGCAGCACTCCGCAGCCCGGCGGGCTGGAGGAGTGCTTCGCACGCCTGAAGGCTCGCGGGCTCACGCTGGAGCAGGTCGTCGAGCTGCTCGGGAAGATCCGCATCGAGCCGGTCTTCACGGCCCATCCGACGGAGTCCACGCGACGCACGCTGCTGCGCCAGCGCCAGCGCATCGCGCGACTGCTGATCGACCGGCTCGACCCCAGCCTCACGCCCGGGGAACGCCGCTCGATCATCGAGCGGGTACGCACTGAGCTCACGACCGGCTGGCAGACCGCTGGCAACTCACGCGAACGGCTGACCGTCGCGGACGAGCGCGAGCACGTGCTGTTCTTCCTCGTCGAGGTCATCTACGAGGTCATCCCCGGGTTCTACGAGGAGGTCGAGGCCGCGCTGCGAGGCGCGTACGGGGAGGCGGCGGGCGGCGTGCACGTGCCGGAGCTGCTGCATTTCGGCTCCTGGGTCGGCGGCGACATGGACGGTCACCCCGACGTGCACGCGAAGACCGTGCGCGAGAGCTGCGCGCGACACAACCAGCTGATCGTCAACCGATACTTCCTCGAGTCGCAGACGCTGGCTGAGCGCCTGAGCCAGAGCGGCAGCCGTGTCCACGTATCGCCCCAGGTGCTGGCTCGCATCGAGCAGTACCGCAGCCTGGTGCCGGCTGCACGCTCCGCCACGCCGGCGAGCCACGACCGCATGCCCTACCGCGTGCTGCTCGGCCAGATCGCCGAGCGCCTGCGTGCAACCTACGAGGGCCGCTCGGGGCATTACGAGCGCGTCGGACAGCTGATCGAGGATCTCGAGCTGATCTCATCGAGCCTCGAGGCGAACCACGGGACCTACGCCGGCCAGTTCCACGTGCGTCGCATGTTGCGTCGCGTACGGACTTTCGGCTTCCACCTGGCAACGCTCGACGTGCGCCAGAACGCGCAAGTTCACCGGGAGATCGTCGGGCGCGCGCTGGGCGACGGCGACTGGGCCGGGCGCACGCCCGAGGAGCGAAGGTTGCGCCTCGACGCCGCCATCGAGCGTGACGAGTCGCCTGTGGTGGACCTGGACGCAACGGCGAAGCGCGCGCTGTGGGTCTTCGAGGCGATGGAGTTCTGCGGTCACCGATACGGCGCTGCGGCGATCGGTTCCTACGTCGTGAGCATGGCCGACGACGTGGACGACGTGCTTTCGGTGCTGTTGCTCGCGCAGTGGGCCGGGCTCGGCGTTGGGCCGGAACGCGTGCTTCCGCTCGACGTCGCGCCGCTGTTCGAGTCGGTCGCGGCGCTTGGGAATGCCGGCAGCATCATCGAGCGGCTGCTCGCGGACCCGGTGTACCGCGCCCACCTCGCGTCGCGCGGCAACCGCCAGGTCGTGATGATCGGCTACTCCGACAGCAACAAGTCCGTCGGCATCGTCGCCTCGCGCTGGCTGCTGCGCCAGGCGCAGGCGGAAATGGTCGAGGCCTGCGGTGCGGCCGGCGTCGAACTGCTGGTGTTCCACGGTCGCGGTGGTTCGGTAAGCGTCGGCGGCGGGCGCACCGAAGCGCTGGTGCGCAGCGCGCCGCCCGGGGCGATAAATGGCAAGCTGCGGGTCACCGAGCAGGGGGAGAGCGTCAACGAGCGGTACGGCCTGCGGCCGATCGCGCTGCGCAGCTTCGAGCAGAGCCTGAACGCCACCGCGCTCGCAACGGCTGCGCCCCGGGGGGCCGCGGCCACCGACCCGCGCTGGCAGGAGGGGCTCGCCGTGCTTGCCGAGGCCAGCCGGGACGCCTACCGGGCGCTGGTGCACGAGGATGCCGCCTTCATCGAGTACTTCCAGTCCGTTACCCCGGTCGACGTCATCGAGCGCATGCAGATCGGCTCCCGGCCGGTGACCCGCGCCGTTGGCGGCGGCATCGAGGCGCTGCGCGCGATCCCATGGATGTTTGCGTGGTCGCAGAGCCGGCACATGCTGCCTGGCTGGTTCGGCGTTGGCAGCGGGATCGTCGCGCTGAACCAGAGCCTGGGACCCGAGCTGCTCGGTGAGATGTACGCGCGCTGGCCATTCGTGTCCGCCTTGCTCGACGACGTGGAGGTCGTGATGGCCAAGACGGACATGGGCATTGCCGCGAGCTATGGCCAGCTCGCCCGCCCGGAGCACGAGCGCTTCAACAAGGTGATCCAGAGGGAGTTCGAGCTCGCGGTTGCGCAGGTGCTGGCGGTGAAGGGCTGCGCCCGACTGCTCGACTCCGAGCCGACCCTGCAGCGCTCGATCCGCCTGCGCAACCCGTACGTGGACCCGATCCACCTGATGCAGGTGGATCTGCTCAGTCGCTGGCGCGAGAGCGGACGCGAGGATCGGGATCTGTTCGACGCGCTGGTCGCCTCGGTGAACGGTATCGCGCAGGGACTCCAGGGCACGGGCTGACTGCACCTTTCCCTTGTTGACTACCGGTGGTCGCTGCACTAGCGTCGCGAGCGACGCGATTCACGCGCGGCCATCGCCGCGTTCCGCACCAACGAGGGAGTTTCCATGCCAGCTGCGAAAAAGAAGTCCCGTCGCACGGTCGCCTACTCGAGCAAGGGAAAGAAACTGTACGTCGTCCGCGATTCCAAGGGCCGCATCAAGGACGTGCAGTCCTATGCGCGCGCGCAGGCCGCGGACATGCGCCGCAAGTCGAAGGCGGAGACCGCCGCCAAGACCGTGCGCTCGGCGAAGAAGTCGGCGAAGAAGGCGAAGGCTAAGGCAAAGGCAAAGGTGGCGACCAAGAGGCGGGCGGTCGCCAAGAAGCGGGTGGTCGCCAAGAAGCGGGTGGTCGCCAAGAAGGCAGCCGTGCGGCGCGGGAGGGCCGTATCCGTCGCCAAGACCCGGGCAGCTGTCCGCAAGGCCGTGAAGAAGGCCCCGGCGAGCGCCAGGAAGCAGGCTGCCGCCGTCGCCGCTGCGGTCAAGAAGGCGCCGGCGAAGACTCGCGCGGCCGTGCGGCGCGCGGTGAAGAAGCTGCCGATGCCGGCTCAGAAGGCGGTTGCCTCGGCCGAAAAGTCCGTCGCCAAGGCCGAGAAAAAGGTCGCGAAGACGGTCAAGGTCATGAAGCAGAAGGCTGCCGATACCGCCAAGCAGGCGGAAACTGCGGTGGCCAAGGCCCAGGATACCGCCGAGAAGACCACGACTAGCATCATGGAGCAGGCCAAGGACATGTTCCAAAAGGCCAGCGAGGCGGTCGAATCGGCGGTCGAGAGCGTGATCCCGGGCGGATCCAAGTAGTCCGCCAGCCAGGCTCGTCCTCGCGGACGTAACGGAATGGGCCCCGCGGCGAAATGCCGCGGGGCCCTGTCGTTTCGGGGCCGGGACAGCCGCTGCCGCCGCGCTGTTCAGCGCGCCTCGCGTGCGCGCGAAACGATCACGCGTGAGCGGCGCCGCAACAGGTGCGGCGGAAATTCGCCAGGGGAGCAGCACTCGCCGGTGGCTTCGGCGTAGCCGGGGTCCCACGGCATCAGCACGTGTATCTCCTCTCCGTGCGCCACGATGCGCGGCATGACGGGCGGTGCCGGGCGACCGCGCTCCGCGGCGAGCATGGCCGGCAGGCTGCCGTGCCGGGCATGGCTTTCGGCAAGGTCTTCCAGCGTGAGCAACGTCGGCGGTACGACACGGATGCGCGCGGAGGCGATCGCTTCCTGCAGACGTGCCGGCTGGACCCATTCGTGGTGGGTCAGCTCGCCGAGATCGGCGCTCGCGCCCTGGCCCGCGGGAACCGCGATGGCGAAAAACCGCGTGTCGAAGCGCTTCGGCTCCACCGATGGGGTGATCCAGTGCGACCAGTACACGAGTGGGGCAAGGTCGAGATAGAGATCCTCGGATTCGAGCAGGGAGGCAAACCCCGACGCGTCGTCAGCGACCCCAGCGCGCCGGGCCTGCAGGGCTGAGACACGCACGGGATCGCAGGGCCGTCCCGTCGCGTCTCGCGCAAGCAGCACGCCGGCCTCCTCGAAGGTTTCGCGGCAGGCTGCGACCATCAGTGCCACTGCGGCGACGGGATCGAGACGCCCGCCGTCTCTCGCGCGCAAGTCGTCGCGGCCAGGGTCCGGCACATCGCGGACGCGAGCGTGGATCATGGGGGACGCATCCGCAGGGTCCAGGCGGCCGCCCGGAAACACCCACATTCCGGCCATGAACGACAGCGCGGAGTCGCGCCGCATCATCAGCACCTCGAGCTCGCCCGAGGACTCCCGCAGCAGCAGTACGGTCGCGGCCGCGTGCATCAGGCGGGCCTCACGAGCTGCTGCCCGAGGCTGCGCCCGGCGAGCAAGCCGCTGAAGGCCTCCGGCGCTGCGGCCAGGCCCTCGGCGAAAGACCGTGTCTCGTACCTGCGCCCACCCGGCCCTGCGGCTGGCTGGCGGGCACGATTCGCTGGCATGTCTGGGTCATCGACAGGTTCCTGCGTGCTGGGTAATCACCGTAACAGGACGACGCAGCGACGAGAACCCGCCGTCAGAGACGGACCACTTGGGCCTGCGCCGCTCCAGCCGCATATGCTGTGCGCTGGCAAGGCACCACTCCGCACGACGATGGACATCACACTGATCCTGTTCCTGATCGCCGCGAACGCGGTGTTTGCGCTGTCGGAAATGGCCGTGGTGGCCTCGCGCAGCGCGCGCCTGCAGCATCTGGAGGAGGAGGGGCGGCCGGGCGCCGCGGCCGCGTCTGCACTGCACAGGGACCCGTCGCGGTTCCTGTCCACCATCCAGATCGGCATCACGGCGGTCGGCGTGCTCGCCGGCGCCGTGGGCGAGCAGGCGGTTGCCGAGCCGCTGGGAGCGTGGCTCGAACAGGTCCCCAGCCTGGCACGGCATGCCGCCGGCATCGCGTTCGCGGCCACGATCATGCTGATCACCTTCCTCTCGGTCGTGCTGGGCGAGCTGGTGCCGAAGCGTCTCGCCCTGCTGGCGCCGGAGCGCGTCGCGCTCGTGATCGGGGCGCCGATGCTCTACTTCTCGAGGTTCGCAGCGCCCGTGGTATGGCTGCTGTCGAAGGCAAGCGACGCGGTGCTCGCTCTGGTGCCCAGGCGTACGGAGCGCGAGCCGCCGGTCACGGACGAGGAAATCTCGGTGCTGATGGGGCAGGGCGCGGCCGCCGGAGTGTTCCATGCGAGCGAGCAGGCATACGTCTCGAATGTGCTGCGCCTGGACGAGCGCCGGGTTACGAGCATCATGACGCCCCGCCAGCAGTTCTTCTCGGTGGACCTCGAAGATGACGAGGAGACCCTGCGCTCGCAGGTTGCCGGGGCACCGCATACGCGCATCGTGGTCTGCAGGGGCGGACCCGACAACGTACTCGGGATCGTGGAAGTGACGGATCTGCTTGCCGACGCGCTCGCGGGCCGCCGACTCGACCTGGCTGCGCGTGTGCGGGACCCGCTGCGCGTGCCGGAGACCGCCACGACGACGTCGCTGATCGAGACATTTCGTTCCGCGGGCCGCCAGATGGCGCTCGTGACCGACGAGTACGGAGACGTGCAGGGGCTCGTCACCGACTCGGACTTCCTGGGCGCGATCGTGGGGGAGATCGGCGCAGCCGGGGCTCCCGCACCGTCCGGCATCGTGCGGCGCGAGGACGGGTCCTGGCTGGTCGACGGTGGGCTCCCGATCGAGGATCTGCAGGACGGGCTCGGGCTCGGGCACCTGCCCGGGCAGGGCCAGCACGAGTACACGACAGTCGCGGGATTCATGCTGCACCAGCTCGGGCGCATCCCGCGTGCCGGGGATCACTTCGCCTGGAAAGACCTCAGGTTCGAGGTCGTGGACATGGACGGCCGGCGCGTGGACAAGGTCTTGGTGCAGGGCATGGATGGTCGGGATGAGAGGATTTGAACCTCCGACTCCTACGTCCCGAACGTAGTGCTCTACCAGGCTGAGCTACATCCCGTCGCCACGTGCCGAACGGCCGCACTTGCCGTCAATGCGAACGGCTGATCGCGAAGTCCGCCAACGCGTGAAGCGCCTGCTTGTGCGCCGAGTCGGGAAGATCGGCCAGGGCTTCGATGGCGAGATCCTTCTCTCGCTGCGCGAGCCGGGCAGTGTACTCAAGGCCACCCGACGATTCAATCGTGCGAGTGATGGCCTCGAGGTCCTCGACGCCTCCCTGCTCGATGGCAGAGCGCAGTCGCGCCGCGTCCTCCGGAGCCGCCCGCGACAGGGCGTAGATCAGCGGCAGGGTGGGCTTGCCCTCGGCCAGGTCGTCGCCGAGGTTCTTGCCGAGCGCCGCGCGGTCGGCCCGATAGTCGAGCGCGTCGTCCACGAGCTGGAACGCGGTGCCGAGGTGGCGCCCGTAGGCCACCATGGCGCGCTCCACCGCGGGCGGCGCCTTGGCGAGGATGGCCGCCATCTGCGCCCCGGCCTCGAACAGCTTGGCCGTCTTGCGGTAGATGACCTCGAAGTAGCGCTCCTCGGTCGTGTCCGGATCGTGCGCGTTCATGAGCTGCAGCACCTCGCCCATGGCGATGGTGTTGGTCGCGTCCGCCATCACGCCCTGGATGCGCAGGTCGTCGAGCGAGACCATCATCTGGAACGAGCGCGAGTACAGGTAGTCGCCCACCAGGACGCTCGCCTGGTTGCCGAACACGTGGTTGGCCGTGTCGCGTCCGCGCCGCATTTCCGAGCCGTCGACCACGTCGTCGTGGAGCAGGGTGGCGGTATGGATGAACTCGATGATGGCCGCGGCCTCGACGTGCCGGTCGCCCGTGTAGCCGCAGGCGCGCGCCGCGAGCAGCACGCTGAGCGGCCGCAGGCGCTTGCCGCCGCCGCCGATGATGTACTGCGAGATCTGGTTGACCAGCACGACGTCGCTCGCCAGGCGATCGACGATCAC
>Ga0210103_1000149_pt1 | contig 13132 bp, 11 predicted proteins | sample RushSE_CattailNL_6_FD_185564 | JGI IMG/M metagenome (GOLD analysis project Ga0210103, IMG submission 185564) | Wetland microbial communities from San Francisco Bay, California, USA, that impact long-term carbon sequestration - RushSE_CattailNLA_D2... | ecosystem: Environmental > Aquatic > Marine... | reverse complement strand
GTCTCCACCAGAGAGTAATACGTCTCTAATATCTTCGTGAGATGCAACATATTGAATTCCCTTTCTGATATCCTCCATAGATGGGTTCTTTCGGTCGTCACCGACTTTTCGTTTTCTGGTGCAGAATCTGCAATACATTGCGCACTCGTTTGATACAAGCAATAAAACCCTGTCAGGATACCTGTGGACTATTGTCCTTGGACCGCCAAGCGGAATATCCCCTTCCTCATCCAATGGATCTTCTGACAGGTCCATATAATGCAAAAGTTCCTCGACATCAGGAATTGCCTGTTTCCAGATACTGTCATTCATTTTTTCAATCAGGCCGAGGTAATAAGTATTTACCCTCATAGGATATTTGGCAATTACATCCTTGAGTCTGGGATCAACTCTTGCCTTCTGCGCAACAAGCCATTTCTCCAAATCTTCGAATGACCTTATAGCGTTTCTTAAAATATCTTTGTATGCCATAAATGATTCTCCTTTGGTTAGTTACTTGATATTGGGCAAATTACCGTTAACATGGAACGGATGTGTTGACCAACTTCTTTAGTTACTTCATGCAACGCCGCGCTTAATGAGCCGCGAGGTACGAGCGGTTCCTTGTGCAGGCGCATGTTAGATCCGTTTCTTCAATTGATCAGCAACCGATTGATTCAGTAAATTCTGGGCTTCGATGAGTTTTTTATACTTTGATTCTATTTTCTCGATATTTCGAGACAGAATAGCCTTCAATAAGTCGCCTTCCATTTCAGCAACATCGATTCTTTCATAATAGTCCATAGTCTCTTTAAGATGTGCGATAACGATCTTACCTGTCAAGATTGGGTGGTTGTTCGTTACATTTGCATCCTCAAATCTTGTTCCATGTTCAAGTTCAACTTCTAAACCTTTTCGGAAAGCCTCAAGGGGAATATTCATCCCTTTGGTATTCACAATATTGAGGATCGTGGATGCCTCTTCCTCAGAGACAGTTGGATCCGTGATTTTGGACCAGTCTCGCAAGCCAATTTCTTTGCAGACTCTTTTTACTTCATCAGCAGTTATATACTCTGGCAGTTTCATGTTTTTCTCCTTTCTTTTTTAAATTGCTGAAAATATAATTTAAAATGGTTTTTTCGCTATTCAGGCTTTGCCCCATTCCTGCTTATCCCCGGTCCACTCCGCGACCGGTTTTCGCCAGGATCCCTAGAACTGTTTCCTCCATGCTGGCGCTTCGACCGACCAGCCGGGCGGACATTTTGGGAAACCCGCTGATTACGGCCATCAGGACCGATGCCGTGTATGGAACCGATTGGATTAGCAGCATGATCTCCCACAGGTAAGCATCGGGTGAATTCATGGGCGTATACCGAGCCACGGCATATGCGGCCAACCACAGAGACAACATAAACAAGCCCTCTTCCCGAACGGCGGCCAGGGCGCTGGATAGGGGCTGGGCAACGGCCATCTTTGGGGTGCGGAAAAAAGCCCGGCCTTTGCGCACAAGTCCAGCGAGCACCGCCAGACCGATAACGTGTGTCAGCGCCAGTCCCGCCAGGGCGGCGGCCGTGGTCTGACGGGGGTTGGCCCCCACGCGGGTAGTGTAGAGGTGAATCATTTTGACTATTTTGAAACAGAACAGCGTTAAGGGCAGTGCCGCAAACACAATCAGCGGTGGGTCCACTTTTTTGGGCAACCACAACATGGCTAAAGACCAGGCCAGGGCGGTGAAGTTAAAGGCCAGATTGAAGCCATCGGCCAACCACGGCAGCCAGCCGGCGACGAAATGGTAACGCTGTCCCATGGTCAGGCCGCTGCGACCCAACAGAGCGCCCAAGTGGTACCGCATGATCTGCATCGCACCGAAGGCCCAGCGGAAGCGCTGTTTTTTGAAATCAATGAAGGTATCGGGCATCAACCCCTTGCCGTAGCTGCGGGGTAGGTAAATCGCATCGAAACGGTGTTTGATGATGCGCAGCCCTAGTTCGGCGTCCTCTGTAATGCACCACTCAGCCCAGCCACCCACGTCTTCCAGGGTTTGTCGGCGGACCAGGGTCATGGTGCCGTGCTGGATGATGGCATCGCGCTCATTGCGGTGCACCATGCCGATGTGGAAGAAGCCCGCGTACTCGAAGTTGCACGCTTCCTGGAAACGGTCGTGGTCCCAGTCGCGATGTTCCTGCGGCGCCTGCACGAAGCCCACCCGCGGGTCGGCGAAGTAAGGCGCCAGCGTGGCCAGCCAGTGGCGCTCGACCACGTAGTCGGCGTCCACCACCGCGATGACCTGGCCGAGGATGTCAGCCTTGCCAGGCCGCGACGGAACGAAGTCGTCGCCGAAATCGACCTTGGCCGGGAACACCTTGTCGCCCTGCATGATCTCGCGCCCGGTCTCGAGCACCCGGAGGTGCGTGAGCGGCTTCTCACGCTTCATGTTGAAGATGGAAGTGGAGCCCGGCACGACGGCGCCGGTGCTCTGGATCACCTCGCCAGTGCCGGCCCAGTGACCGATGTAGCCCAGTCGGTCGCCGTCATCGGGGTCGACCAGTTCGTCGCCGATATTCACGATCGTGAAGCGCGCGCCAGCCGGCGGCTCGCCGAGGCCTGCTGCGTACACCTCGTTCTCCGTGGTCCCGACGATGTGGTGGTCGCGCACGCCGACGATGTAGGGCACCCGCTTGACCTGGCTCTGGTCGATGAGTGTCGGGCGACCCACGAAGTCCATCAGCAGGTCATACGGGATCGCGCGGATGGCATCGTCGAGCGGCGAGGTACGGACCTGTGGCGAAAGACGGACCGCCCCGGCGCTGCCCACGGTAATGCGCGGCTTGCCGTCCACATAGACGAGGTTCAGCACGTCGCCGGGATAAATCAGGTGCGGATTCTGGATCTCAGGGTTGACGTACCAGATCTCGGGCCAGTACCAGGGGTCGCGCAGGAATACGCCGGCGATGTCCCACAGGGTGTCACCCCTCTTCACGACGTACTGCTGCGGCGCGTCGGCGGCGAGCGGCACCGACATCGACGTGCCGGAAACCTGCGCGATGGCTGACCGCGGGGCACCGGCGCCGAGCGCAAGGCCCAGGGCGGCCACCGAGGCCGCCACGGCACCGGCGCGGATCCAGGGGCGCCGGTTGGCCGAAAAGCTTTGTGAGAGGCGCTGGCTGCGATCCATCCCTTTCTCCGTCGGGTGTCGGGGTCGTGACCGCCGCCTTATAATCCGCCGCGCCACATGCAGGCTGCCGACCACGTCTCAGTCGGGAGATCCCACGGGTGGCAACGTCGCTTCGGGGCGCGGCCGAGCGTAGACAATTCCAAGCGTGGCGTAACTTTAGCAGCAATTTCAAACGAATGGCGAAGCTCAACATCCTCGAATATCCCGACCCGCGGCTGCGCACGCGCGCGGCTCCGGTAGCTGCCGTCGACGACTCGATCCGCACCCTGATCGACGACATGCTCGAGACCATGTATGCGGCCCCCGGGGTCGGTCTCGCCGCCACGCAGGTCAACGTGCACAAGCGCGTGCTGGTCGTCGACGTGACGCGGGACCAGAATGGGCCGCTGGCATTCGTCAATCCGGAAATCATCGAGCGACAAGGCACGACCGAGGCCGAGGAAGGCTGCCTGTCGGTCCCAGGCATCTTCGACAAGCTGAACGCTCGCTCTGAGCGGGTGGTCGTGCGCGCCCTCGACCGCGACGGCAAGCCCTTCGAGCTCGAGGCGGACGGCCTGCTGTCCGTGTGCATACAGCACGAGATGGATCACCTGGAGGGCAAGCTGTTCGTCGATTACCTCTCCGAGCTCAAGCGCGGGCGCATTCGCAAGAAGCTGGAGAAAGAGCGTCGCGACCGTGCGGTCGCACCCGTGGCGCGTGAGCGTTCCAAGGCGCCGGTGATCTGAGCGCCCGCGGTCGCAGCGGCCGCGCCCTGCTCCCTACGCATGATTCACCGGCTGCGCATCGCCTACGCCGGCACGCCGGAATTCGCCGTGTCGGCGCTTGACGCCCTGCACGCTGCCGGGCACGAGATCGTGGCCGTGTATACCCAGCCGGACCGGCCGGCTGGCCGCGGTCAGTCGGTCACCGCGAGTCCCGTGAAGCTGCGTGCGCTGGAGCTCGGGCTGCCAGTCGAGCAGCCCGCGACAATGCGCTCGCCCGGCGCTGCGGAGCGGCTGCAGGCTCTCGGCCCCGACCTCATGGTGGTCGCGGCGTACGGGCTGATCCTGCCGCGCGAGATTCTTGCGGTGCCGCGGCTCGGCTGCTGGAACATCCACGCATCATTGCTGCCGCGGTGGCGCGGCGCGGCGCCGATCCAGCGCGCGGTCCTTGCCGGGGATACCCAGACCGGCATCACGATCATGCAGATGGATGCCGGGCTCGATACCGGACCGATGCTGCTCGCCATGGCGACGCAGATTGGCGAGCGCGAGACCGCGGGCGAATTGCACGACCGGCTCGCGACGCTCGGCGCCGAGGCGCTCGTCGCGGCACTGGGCGAGTGGGAATCGGGACAGCTGGCTTCGCGGCAGCAACCAGCGGAGGGCGTGACCTACGCTGCGAAGATCCGCAAGGACGAAGCATTGATCGACTGGACTTCGCCGGCGCTGGCGATCGACCGGCAGGCCCGGGCGTTCAACCCCTGGCCGGTCGCCGAAACGCGCTGGGACGGCCGGCAGCTGCGGGTGTGGTCGGCGGAACCATTGGGGTGTGACGAAGACGCCGAGCCCGGGCGGGTCATCGAGGCGTCGGACGGCCGGCTCGTGGTGGCGACTGGTGACGGGGCATTGAGCCTGACCCGGGTGCAGCTCTCAGGGAGGCGCAGCGTGACGGCCGCGGAATTTCTGAATGCCCATTCGATGGCCGGGGCGCGCCTCGGGTGACCACGGCACCCAGTCCCTCGCAGGTGCGGGCGGCAGCGGCCGACCTCGTCGCCAGCGTCGTGCATGAGGGAAGGTCGCTCGACGAACTGCTGGCAGGCGACAAGGACGACGGAGGCGCCCGCGGGTTCAAGCGCGCGCTCGCGTACGGCACTCTGCGTTGGCACCTGCGGCTCGACGCGTTGCTGCAGCGGCTGGCCGACCGTCCGCCGCAGCGGATGCCGCCGCGGCTGCGCGCGCTGATCGAAGTCGGGCTGTTCCAGCTCATGTCCGGCGAGACCGCACCCCACGCTGCGGTTGCCGAGACGGTGGGGGCCGCGCGCGACATGGGGTTTTCCGGTGCCGCCGGCTTCGTCAATGCCGTGCTGCGTCGCTACCAGCGCGAGCATGAGGCCATCCACGCAGCGGTCGATGCGGACCTCGCGCTGCGCACGGCGCATCCGCGCTGGCTGGTCGATCGGCTGCAACGACAATACGGGGACGCCACGCCGGCGATACTCGACGCGAACAACGCCCACCCACCCATGTGGCTGCGCGTGAACCGCAGGCGTTCGAGCGTGGCGGAGGCAACCGAGGCCCTCACAGGTGCCGGTTTCGAGGTGCACCGGCATGCCCTGGCGCCCGACGCACTGCGAGTCGAGCCGCCGGCCGACGTTCGGCGGCTGCCGGGCTTTGCAGAAGGCTGCATCTCGGTGCAGGACGCCGCCGCCCAGCTTGCCGTGGAACTGCTGCAGCCGCAGCCGGGCGAGCGCATTCTCGATGCCTGCGCGGCACCGGGCGGGAAGACCTGCCATGTACTCGAGCGGGTCGACGATGACTGCCATCTCACCGCGCTCGACGTATCGGAGGCGCGCCTCGCGCTGGTCCGCGACGGCCTGACGCGCCTCGGGCTGGTCGCCGACGTCCGCGTCGGCGATGCGGCCGACCCGGCCGGCTGGTGGGACGGCCAACGCTACGACCGGATCCTGCTCGATGTGCCATGCTCGGCTACCGGGGTGATCCGCCGGCATCCGGACATCAAGCTCCTTCGGCGTGCCAGCGATGTCGCGGCACTCGCACGCAGACAGGACAGGCTGCTTGCGTCGGCGTGGCGGATGCTCGCTCCCGGCGGCACCCTGCTGTACACGAGCTGCTCGGTACTGCGGGAGGAGAATGAGGACGTGGTCGGCCGGTTCCTGGCCGTTACCCCCAGCGCCCGCGATCAGACTCCGCTGTTGACGCCGGATTGGCCGTCCCGACCGCCGGGGGCGGGTCCGGGCTATGCGATCCGGCCGGGTGAGGCCGATCTGGACGGCTTCTATTATGCTTGCCTCCTGAACAGCCACTGAATGTTGGCGATGAGCAACACCAGGCACAGGACCAGTCGTTCCGACCGGCCTTTCGGCGGTTTGCCGCTCGTCTGGCTGCTCTGCTTTTTTGCAACGCTGCTGGTGGCGTTGCCTGCGCGGGCCGATACGACGGTGGACGTCGCCGGTGCCTCGCTCGTGCTCGACGAGGGGGTATACGGACTCGATGCCGACATCGAGATCAGGCTCCCCGGCGGTGCGCGGCGCGCCATCGATGCCGGACTCACGCTGCGGCTCACGTATCAGATCGAGATCGCGCGCGTGCGCCGCTACATGTATGACCCGGAGGTGGCCGCACTGGAGCAGAACTTCGAGCTCGCATATCACGCGTTGAGCCAGCGATACCTGCTGCGCAACCTGAACTCCGGCGAGCAGCAGGACTATGGGAACCTGTCAGCCGCGCTCGACGCCCTGTCCTCGGTGCGGGGCCTGCCGCTCCTGGACGCATCGCTGCTCAAGAAGGGCGTGCCCTACGCCGTGCGCGTGCGCGCGGAGCTGACACTGCGCTCGGCACCCGACACGCTGAGCTGGCTGCTGTTCTGGACCGACGACTGGAGTGCCTCCAGCGAGTGGTACGAATGGACGCATCGTCCCTGAGGGGCGCCACGGCTGCGGCTGCGATGAGCGTCGGCGGACTGCTGTGGCTGTCCGCGATCCTGTTCATGGCGCGCACCGCGCAGCACTCCGAGCCGTTCAGCCGGCTGCACCCATGGATACTGATGATCAACATCGCGGGCCTCGTGGTCCTGCTGGCGCTGCTCGCCACCAAGCTCACGCAGCTGGTGCGTGACTGGCGCGGTCACGTGATCGGGTCGCGGCTGAAGGCGCGCATGGTCTGGACCTTCGGGGTGCTTGCCACGCTGCCGATCCTGCTCGTGTACTTCTTCGCGGTGCAGTTCCTGAACCGCGGCATCGACAGCTGGTTCAACGTCGAGATCCGCGAGAGCCTTGACGACGCGCTGGTGCTGTCGCGTTCGGCACTCGAGACGCGCATGCGGGATCACCTTGCCTCGACCGAGATGATTGCCGACGAGCTCTCGATGAGTGGCGAATCCATGCCGGGGCTGCTCGAGATGCTGCGTCGGCAGGCGGGCGCGATCGAGATCGTGGTTGCTACCGACAGTGGCGCGATCCTGGCGGTGAGCAAGGGTCTTTCGAACGACGTCGTGCCAGACGAGCTGCCGGGCGAGGTGCTGCTGCAGGCCCGCCAGGGCCGGCCGTTCGTGAGCCTGGAGCCACTCGCGGACGGCGGCTACCTGATCCGTACCGCGGTACCCGCAGGCGCCGCGGCAAGCGGCCGCGGACGGCTGGTGGTGCAGGCGATCTACCCCGTGGCCGAGCGGCTCGGCGCGCTGGCCGACACCGTGCAGGCCGCCTACCAGCAGTTCGGCGAGAAGGACTACCTGCGCAAGCCACTCAAGGCGAGCTTCATCCTCACGCTGACGGTGGTGCTGCTGCTGTCGCTGCTCGCCGCCTGGTACGGCGCGATCTTCACCGCGCAGAAGCTGGTGCAGCCGATCCAGGACCTCGTGAAGGGCACGCGCGCGGTCGCGCAGGGCGACCTCGACATGCGCCTGCCGTTGACGTCGCACGACGAGATGGGCTTCCTGGTCCACTCGTTCAATGACATGACCAAGCGGTTGCGACGCGCACGCGAGGACCAGCAGCGTGCGCAGGCCGCGGCCGAGGCTGAACGCGCCAACCTTGCCGCGGTGCTCGCCAGTCTTTCCACCGGCGTGATCGCGCTCGAGCCCGACCTGACCGTGCGCACGGCGAATCGCGCGGCGGCGGGGATCCTCGGGGAGCAGCTCGACAGCCGTGTCGGACAGCCGCTCGTTGGAGCGGGAACGACCGACAGCCTGCTGCATCAGTTCAGCGAGGCTTGCCGCAGCCAGCTCGCCGCAGGCGAGACGGAGTGGCGCGAGCAGTTCGCGTTCGCGACCGATGCGGGCCGCCGGGTCATCATGTGCGCCTGTACGCCGCTGCCGGGCGAAGGCGGCGCGCCGGGTGGGTACGTGCTGGTGTTCGACGACATCACCGCGATGCTGCAGGCCCAGCGCGAGGCGGCATGGGGCGAGGTGGCCCGCCGGCTAGCGCACGAGATCAAGAATCCGCTGACGCCCATACGGCTGTCGGCAGAGCGCATGCGCCACAAGCTGATGCCTTCGATGAACGAGCAGGACGCAAGATTGCTCGACCGCGGCACCGAGACCATCGTCCAGCAGGTCGAGGCGATGAAAGAAATGGTGAACGCTTTCAGCGAGTACGCACGCGCTCCACGTTTCGAGATGGGAGAGGTGAACCTGAACCAGCTCGTCACCGAGCTGACCGACCTGTATCGGGCGCAGGTCGCTGGCCGCGGCATGAAGCTCGAAGTGCGGCTCGATCCTGCGCTCACGGGTGTGGTCGCCGACCGTGGCCGCCTGCGCCAGCTGCTGCACAACCTGCTGACAAACGCAGTCGAGGCGCTCGAAGGCCGCCCGGCCGGCGCGATCGTAGTCTCGACACGCGTTGCGGAGCGCGGCGGTGATTCGGTCGCCGAGCTCACCGTGGAGGATAATGGCCCGGGGTTCCAGCGCGAACTGTTCGGACAGCTCTTCGATCCCTACGTAACGACCAAGGCGCGCGGAACCGGGCTCGGGCTCGCGATCGTGCGCAAGATCGTCGAGGAGCACGGCGGACACGCCGAAGCGGACAATCGGAGAGAAGGCGGCGCCCGAGTGAGGGTCATGTTGCCGCTGGGCGGAATGACTCGCGGCGAGCCCGGCCGACGCGACACGACGTGGCAGGAGTCCCGAAGGGAGCGTGCATGAGCAACTCGCGGATTCTGGTGGTGGATGACGAGGCCGACATCCGCGACCTCGTGCAGGAGATCCTGACGGAGGAAGGCTACGCGGTGGACGTGGCTTCGAACGCAGCCGAGGCGCGCGCATCCTGTGTCCGGCAGCCCCCCGACCTGGTACTGCTCGATATCTGGATGCCCGACACCGATGGCATCAGCCTGTTGCGGGAATGGCAGCACAACCACACCGTGTCCGCGCCCGTGGTGATGATGTCGGGCCACGGCACGGTCGAGACCGCGGTCGAGGCGACGAGGCTCGGCGCTGTCGACTATGTCGAGAAACCGCTTTCGCTGGCCAAGCTGCTTCGCACCGTGCGCGGCGCGCTCGACCAGAGTCGAAGTCGACGCATTGCCGCTCGCAGCGTGCTGCCACCGCTGCTCGCCCCGGTGGGACGCAGCCGGTTGATGCGGAACCTGCGCGAGCAGGCCAAGCAGCTCGCGCAGCATGAGGCACCGGTGTTGGTCCTCGGCGAGGCGGGCTCCGGCCGCGAGGCCTTCGCACGCTACATCCACTCGCTGGGGCCGACGTCCAGTGGTCCCTTCGTGACCGTGGTCGCAGCGGCGCTGTCGGATACAAATCCGGAGCTGGCGCTGTGCGGCTCGGAGGAGGGCGGGGTGATCCGCAAGGGCCTGTTCGAGCAGGCCGAGCGCGGCGTGCTTTTCATCAACGAGCTGGCCGACATGCCCTCGGCCGCGCAGAAGCTGCTGTTCGCCGCACTCGACACCGGCGGCTTCCTGCGTGCCGGAGGTGTAACCCGGGTGCCCTTTGGCGCACGCGTGATTTCCTCGGCGCAGCCGGGGTTCGAGTCACGCAGTGCCGAGCCCTTCCGGCCCGACCTGCTCGCGCACCTGAGCGTGTTCATGCTCCGCGTGCCGCCGCTGCGCGACTACGCGGAGGATGTTCCTGATCTGCTGCGCTATTACGTGGATCGCCTGGTCGACGACCAGCGCCTGCAGTTCCGTCGGTTCAGCGTCGCGGCGCAGAACCGCCTGCGCAATTACCCCTGGCCGGGCAACATCCGCGAGCTCAAGAACCTGGTGCACCGCGCCTTGGTTCGCGGAGGTGCCGACGAGATTGCGCTGGAGGAGATCGAGCGCGAGATCGCCGTCCAGTCCACGGCAGACGAACCGCTGGTGAAGCATGACCTGCTCGCGCTGCCGCTGCGGGAGGCCCGCGAGCACTTCGAGCGCGCCTATCTCACGCAACAGCTGCAGCTGTGCAATGGAAAGGTGGGGCAGCTCGCGAAGCGCGTCGGCATGGAGCGGACGCACCTTTACCGCAAGCTGCGCTCGCTCGGCGTGGATTTCCGTCAGACCGAAGAGTGACGAAGGCGCAGGGCGTCGCGTCGCCCCGTACGCGCCAGGTCACTGAGCGGCCGTGACGATATAGTCGACCGCGTTGATGACGGACTGGTCGGAGAGGTCGGTGCGACCCCCCTTCGGCGGCATGTAGCCGGCCTTGCCCTGGAAGCCTTGCAGGGCATGGGTGTGCAGCGTCTCGGCCCCTTGTGCGATGCGCGGCGCCCAGGCGGCCTTGTCACCAAGCTTCGGCGCCCCTGCGATTCCGGCCCCGTGGCAGGCCACGCAGGCCTGGTTGTAGACCGTCTCGCCCGGAAGGTCCTCGACCGCCGCCACCGGCTCGGCCGTCGCCGGCTCGGCGAGCGCCGAGTTGTCCTGGCCGGCCACCGCGACGCGGCCGACCGGCGCGATGCGCCCGAGCACCTCCTGCTGGTAGACCGGGTCGGTGGTCTTGTGCGCGCCGGAAGTCTGGCCCGCGATGATCCTCGCGAGGATGATCAGGCCGATCGTGACGCCGAGCAGGATGCCCAGCACCAGCATGAACGTGTCGAAGAACTTGCGGTCGTGCGAAGCGCTCACGAGGAACCCCGGATATCAGGCGCAAAAAGTGGGCGCGAAGTATACCTCGTGGCCCCGGCGCGCGTGTCCCCGCAAATGGACGCCACCGGGCGCGAAGGCTATGATTCCGGCCCCTTTCCGGGGGTCCTGCCGCGCGCCCGTAGCTCAGTTGGATAGAGTACTGCCCTCCGAAGGCAGGGGTCACAGGTTCGAATCCTGTCGGGCGCGCCAGATCGCAGTCGCCGGTTCCACAGGGCGCATCGGGCCAAGAATTCCACCACCGCCCCGGCGAAGGCCGTGCCGAATACGCCGCTCAGCCAACGGCCCGGACGATGTAGCCGCCGGACTTCTCGTCCTTCTCGAGTTCGATCAGCCTGCGCGCCTGGGCTTCCTCGAGCAGCTGGCTGAAGCTGCGGAAGCCGTGGTAGGTCTCGTTGAATCCCGGGCGCTGGCGCTTCAGCGCCTGCTTGATCATCGAGCCCCAGATCTTCTCGTCCTCCTCGCGGTCCTCGGCGAGCGCCTCAATGGTCGCGAGCACCAGGTCGAACGCTTCCTGCTTCTTCTCCGCCTCGGTCTTGTGCGAATGCGAGGGCTCGGCCGAACCGTCTGACGTCGCGGGCTCCGTTGCGACGGTTGCAACAGGCGCCGCCTCGGCGGCCGGCGCGTTCACGGCCACCGGGGCGCTAGGCTTGCCCGATGCCTGCTTCGCCGGCGCCTTCCTGCGCCCGCGACGCTGCTCCTCCTTGCGCACCAGGTCGTCGTAGTAGATGAACTCGTCGCAGTTCGCGATCAGCAGGTCGGACGTCGAGCTCTTCACGCCGACTCCGATCACGAGCTTGTTGTTCTCGCGGAGCTTGCTCACCAGCGGCGAGAAATCCGAATCGCCGCTCACGATCACGAAGGTGTCCACGTGGTTCTTGGTGTAGCAGAGGTCCAGCGCGTCCACGACCATGCGGATGTCGGCGGAGTTCTTGCCCGACATGCGCACGTGCGGGATCTCGATCAGTTCGAAGGAGGCCTCGTGCATGGGGGCCTTGAATTCCTTGTAGCGCTCCCAGTCGCAGTAGGCTTTCTTCACGACGATGCTGCCTTTCAGGAGCAGCTTCTCGAGCACCTTGCCGATGTCGAACCTCGCGTACTTGGCGTCGCGGACGCCGAGGGCCACGTTCTCGAAGTCGCAGAACACGGCCATGTTGTTGATGGTTGGTTTCGCCATTGAGTCATCCTATCACCGGCTCGCCACCAGGGCGGCGGCCACGAACATGAGGGAGCCTCCTACGCGCTGCACGATCAGCTGTGCGCGCACATCCGCGATGAAGCGCCGCGCACGCGAGGCCAGCAGGGCATAGCCCGCGTTCACGCCGCCGATCACGGCGACGATCATGAGCGCGATCAGGCCGAGGTCGCGCCAGCCGAGTGTCGCGAGGTCCACGAAGCCGGGAAGCAGCGCGGCGTAGAAGAGCATCGCCTGCACGTGCCCGAACATGAGCAGCAGTCCCGCGGCGTAGTCCCGCCAGAAGCCCGTGGTGGCCTCACCGCCGACCTGCTGAGTCGAGGGCTTTCTGCGCCAGAGAGCCACGCCCTGCCAGACGAGGTACAGCGCGCCAAGCCAGCGCACGATCTCGAAGGCATCTCCCATCGCGCGGGCCGCGGCGGACATGCCGGCGGCCGCGAGGCCGAGGAACAGCAGGTCACCGGTGACGACTCCCGCGTTGATGGCCATCGCCGGCCGTGCGCCGCTCGAAAGCGCCCGCGCGGTGATCGCCGCGACCGCGGGCCCCGGCGTGAGGGCCGCCACCGCGACCGTCGCGGTCAGCGTCAGGAAGACGGCCGGCGTCACGAACCGCTACAGCCAGCCCTTGCGACGGAAGTACAGGTATGGAACCACTGCCGAGGCGACCATCGCCACGAGCGCCATCGGGTAGCCCCAGTGTTTGTCGAGCTCCGGCATGAAGTGGAAGTTCATGCCGTAGATGCTCGCGATCAGGGTTGGCGGCAGGAACATCACCGCCACCACCGAGAAGATCTTGATGATGTTGTTCTGCTCGAGGTTGATGAGCCCGAGCACCGCATCCAGCAGGAACTGGATCTTGCCGCCGAGGAAGCTCGCGTGGTCGGAGAGCGACTGCACGTCGCGCAGCGTCGACTTGAACCGGCCGGCCTGGTCCTTGGACAGCGTGACGTTCGACGCCTGCTGCACGTACATCAGCAGGCGCTGGAAGCTCACCAGGCT
>Ga0210103_1000148_pt1 | contig 13149 bp, 13 predicted proteins | sample RushSE_CattailNL_6_FD_185564 | JGI IMG/M metagenome (GOLD analysis project Ga0210103, IMG submission 185564) | Wetland microbial communities from San Francisco Bay, California, USA, that impact long-term carbon sequestration - RushSE_CattailNLA_D2... | ecosystem: Environmental > Aquatic > Marine... | reverse complement strand
CCTGGCGGACGGCGGACGGTTCCTCTTGATGATGGGGCCGGGGGCGCGGGAGAGCGCTCCGGGAGACCTCCCGGGCACGGTGACCCGCCGGGAGCGGTTCCATCTCCCCCGTGGGATGGGGGAGCGGGAGATCGTCGAGATCGAGCCGGCGGGACGGTAGCCCCCGCGCGCGGGATTTCCCCCTTTCGTCCACCGCTTGCCCGTGGTACAAGATACCGTTGTGTCTCCGAAAAAAGGAGGGCCCGTATTGGCCCGTATCCTCACCGTCGCCAACCAGAAGGGTGGCGTCGGGAAGACCACCACCGCGGTCAATCTGGCGGCCTCCCTCTCCGTGATGGAGAAGAAGACGCTGCTCGTCGACCTCGACCCGCAGGCGAACGCCTCCTCCGGCGTGGGGGGGACCCCCGGGGGGGACGAGGAGCGGAACGTCTACCGCGTCCTCATGGGGGAGATTCCCGTGGCACAGGCGATCCGGGAGACCGGTCTTCCCTTCCTGTACTTATTGCCCGCTTCCGCCGACCTGATCGGGGCCGAGATCGAACTGGTGCCGATGGAGCGGAGGGAGCGGCGTCTGGCCGAGGCGCTGGCTCCTGTCGCGGAAGAGTACGATGTCATCGTGATCGATTGTCCCCCCTCCCTGGGCCTGTTGACGGTGAACGCCCTCTGTGCGGCCGATTCGGTAGTGATTCCTCTTCAGTGTGAATATTATGCATTGGAAGGGCTTTCGAGCCTGTTCCGTACCATCGACCGGATCCGCGAGGAGATGAACCCGGGACTGCGGATCGAAGGGGTGGCGCTCACCATGTTCGACGCGCGGAACAACCTGGCCCATCAGGTCGCGGACGAGGCACGCGAAATCCTAAAAGATCAAGTATTTCATACGGTTATACCAAGAAACGTCCGCCTGTCCGAGTCGCCCTCCCATGGAAAGCCGGCGCTTCTGTACGCCGTTTCCTCCCGCGGGGCGCAAAGTTACCTCGAACTGGCCCGGGAGATGGTGAATCGATGGAACGGAAGAACGAGCCCGTAAAGAAGAAAGCTCTGGGTCGGGGCCTCTCCGCCCTGTTGACGGGTACCACGCCGTCCGCGGGAGCCCCCGGCGCCGGACGCGACCCCGGGTTCCTCCAGATCCCCGTGGAAAAAATCCGCGCGGGAAGCCTGCAGCCCCGGAGGACCTTCCCCCCGGTGGCGCTCGAGGAACTCGTCGCCTCGATCCGGGAGAAGGGGGTTCTGCAGCCGGTGCTGGTCCGGCCGACCCCGGACGGGTATGAGCTGGTCGCCGGGGAACGGCGGTTCCGCGCCGCGGAGGCCGCGGGGCTTTCCACCATCCCGGCGGTGGTGCGCAGGCTCTCCGACCGGGAGGCGCTCGAAGCCGCGCTGGTGGAAAACATCCAGCGGACGGATCTGAACGCGATCGAGCTTGCCGAGGGGTACCAGCGGCTGGTGCACGACTTCTCCCTCTCCCAGGAGCAGGTGGCCGAGCGGGTGGGGAAGGACCGCGCGACGGTGGCCAACGCCGTGCGGCTCCTCAAGCTGCCCCCCCCGGTCCGCCAGGCGGTGGTGGACGGACGCCTCTCCGCCGGACACGCCCGCGCGCTCCTCTCCGCGCCGCCGGAGCACGCGTCGTCGATCTGCGAGACGGTGCTGCGGCGCGGCCTGTCGGTCCGGGAGACGGAGCGGCTGTGCGGCCCCGCCGGAAAACGGAAAGCCGCGCGGGGGGCGCCCCCGCCGGATGTCCACCGGAAAAGTCTCGAGGAGGAGCTCTCCCGCCGCGGGGGCACGCGGGTGCGGCTGCGGGGTACGTTGAAGAAGGGACGCGTCGAGATCTCCTACTTCTCGTCGGAGGAGCTCGATCGTCTTTGCGACGTCCTTTTCAGGGGCCGCTGACGTTTTTCCACGCGGGTTTTTGCTGTCGGCGGGGCGTTATAGGGGAAAAAGTTTTCTTATTGTAAAAAAAGTATTGCATCGAGAATTGCCTATGCTATATTTCCATGCATACACTAACATTGGCCTATCCGCGAATACGGATAAATTCCGAAGGAAAGGAGTGAGAACCAATGCGCAAGTATCTTTCAATGCTGTTCGTGCTGATGCTGGCCGCGACGTTCGGCCTCTCCGCTTGTGCGAAGAAGGAAGAGCCGCCTCCGCCGCCTCCGCCGCCGGCCGCCGCCCCTGCCCCTGCCGACAACATGGCTCCGGCAGCGCCTGCCGCGCCGATGGACAACATGGCTCCGGCCGAAGCGCCCAAGAAGTAGCTTCACGGGCAGCAAGTCAAGAAGAAGGGCGCCGGGGATTTCCCGGCGCCCTTCCCATTTTGCTCCCCGCCGACCGTCAAGAAGCCCTTGACAGTTCCGCGGCGGGCGTGGTACCAATCTTCCGTTTCTCTTGTAGTTGTCCTTCCGTAGACCAGTCCGCCCCCGGGGGAGTGCCGGTTTCATGGAACTTGTGAGCAAGATTTTCGAGACGTTGGAGATCTCCCAGCTCGCCCTGCTTCAGCTGGGCCTGGTGGTCGTCCTCGCGTTCCTCCTCTCTTCCCTCCTCATCCGTCCGATCCTCCGCACCTTCGAGGAGCGGGAGAACCTCTCGGTCAAGCCGGTCGAGGAATCCCGTCGGATCCTGGTCGAAGCAGACGAGAAGGCCCGTGGGTACGACGAGGCGCTTCGCAACGGCGCGGCCGAGGCGCTCGCCCGGAAGCGTCGGGCCATGGAAGAGACTACCCGTGACGGCCGCAAACAGGTCGAAGCCGTGGTAGAGGAGACGAACCGGAAGGTCGAGGAACTGAAGGGGCGGATCTCCGCCGAGAAGGAATCGGCCGCCGCGTTCCTGCGCGACCAGGTGTCGCAGCTCTCCGCAGAGATCGCCCGGAAAGTCCTCGGGAGGCCGGTCGCGTGAACCGCCCGCGGACCCACGCCTTACGGGCGCTGCGCGTCGTCGCGCCTTTTGCCGCGTCCGTGTGCGCCGCCGCCGTCGCTTTCGCCGCCGAGGAGAGCGGGGCGCACCCGGGGGGCGGTGTCCACGTTCCCTGGGGGGAGGTCCTCAAGCAGGCGATCAACTTCCTCATCCTCGCCGGCGTGCTCGTCTTCTTCCTGCGCAAGCCGCTCTCCTCCTTTCTCAAGGAGCGAAGCGAACTGCTGCGCAAGGCGATCGACGATGCCGCGAAAGCCCGCTCGGATGCGGCGGAGAAACTGGCCGCCATCGAGGCCCGCACCGCGAAACTGGCCGACGAGATCGCCGGATTGAACGCGAAGATGGACGTCGAGGCCGCCGCGGAGGCGCGGCGCCTTCAGGAGACCGTCGCCGCCGAGATCTCCCGGATCCGCACCCAGTCGGAGTTCACCGGCGAGCAGGAAGTGAAGAAGGCGCGCGAGGAGTTGCGCCGGGAGGCGTCCCTCCTTGCGGCCCGCGCCGCCGAGGAACTCGTCCGCAAGACGTTGTCGCCCGAGGACCAGGAGCGCCTGGTCCGGGAGAACATCGAAAAGATCGAGGGGATCGTCCATTGATCGGTGGAAGCCTCGCAAGGCGGTACGCCCGCGCGCTGCGGGACATCGGCCAGGAGGACCGGCAGGTTCGCCAGGTGCTCTCGGAGGTCGAGGAGTTCGCGCGTCTTCTCGATCTGTCCCCCGGGTTGCGCGGGGTGCTCGAGGCCGGCCACATCAACCGCCGGGACAAGCAAATCGCCCTTGACCAGGTCCTCTCCAAGGGGGAGTTCCTCCCTTCGACGAAATCGTTCCTTTCCCTCCTGGTCGACAAGGGGCGGATGAACGTGCTCCTTCCGATCCTCGGCGAATTGCGGCGCATGGTGGAGGAGCTCGAGGGGATCGAGCGGGTCGAGGTTTCGGTCCCCATGCCGATGTCTCCCCCGCAGAAGAAGACGTTGAAGGAGATGCTGGAGCGCCGGACGGGGAAGAAGGTCGTTCTGGAAGAGACCGTGGATCCCGCGGTGCTCGGGGGGGTCGTCGTCCGGGTGGGTTCGACCGTGTACGACGGCAGCGTGCGCACGCAGATCCGGCAGATCCGGGAAAATTTACAAAAGGGGTGAGGCAGTCGCCATGAGCATCCGCGCGGAAGAGATTACCGAGATCCTGAAAAGCCAGATCAAGGGGTACGAGAAGCGGGTCGACGTCGCCGAAACCGGCGTCGTCCTTTCCGTCGGCGACGGGATCGCCCGCGTCTACGGCCTCGAAAAGGCGATGGCGGGGGAGCTCCTCGATTTCCCCGGCGACGTCCGCGGCATGGTGCTCAACCTCGAGGAGGACAACGTCGGCGTCGTCCTCCTCGGCGACGACCGCCTGATCAAGGAAGGGGACACGGTCCGCCGGACCGGAAGGATCGTCGAGGTGCCGTGCGGCAACGCGATGATCGGCCGCGTCGTCAACGCCCTCGGGCAGCCGGTGGACGGCCGGGGCCCGATCGAAACGAAGGATTTCCGGCGCGTCGAGATCAAGGCGCCCGGGATCGTCAAGCGGCAGCCCGTGAAGGAGCCGCTCCAGACCGGGATCAAGGCCATCGACGCGATGATCCCCATCGGCCGGGGACAGCGCGAGCTGATCATCGGCGACCGCCAGACCGGGAAGACCGCGGTGGCCATCGACACGATCATCAACCAGAAGGGCGCCGGGGTCATCTGCATCTACGTCGCGATCGGCCAGAAGCGGTCGACGGTGGCGCAGGTGGTCGAGAAGCTGCGCCAGTACGGCGCGATGGAGTACACGATCATCGTCGCAGCGACCGCCTCCGAGTCCGCGCCGCTGCAGTTCCTGGCACCCTACTCCGGCTGCACGATCGGCGAGTTCTTTCGCGACTCCAGCCAGCACGCCCTATGCATCTACGACGACCTCTCCAAGCACGCGGTGTCGTACCGCCAGCTCTCCCTGCTGCTGCGCCGCCCGCCGGGGCGGGAGGCGTACCCCGGGGACGTCTTCTATCTTCACTCCCGGCTCCTGGAGCGCGCGGCGAAGCTCTCCGACGCCGAGGGCGGCGGCTCGCTGACGGCGCTGCCGATCATCGAGACGCAGGCCGGCGACGTCTCCGCCTACATCCCGACGAACGTCATCTCGATTACCGACGGCCAGATCTACCTCGAGGCCGACCTGTTCTACTCCGGAATCCGCCCCGCGGTGAACGTCGGCCTGTCGGTCTCGCGCGTCGGCGGCAACGCGCAGATCAAGGCGATGAAGCAGGTCGCCGGGCGCCTTCGCCTCGAGCTGGCGCAATACCGCGAGATGGCCGCCTTCGCCCAGTTCGGCTCCGACCTCGACAAGACCACGCAGATGCAGCTGGCGCGCGGCGCGCGGCTGACCGAGATCCTCAAGCAGGCCCAGTACCAGCCGCAGACGGTCGAGCAGCAGGTCGTGACGATCTTCGCCGCGACGAACGGGTTCGCAGACGCGTGCGAGGTCGGCTCCCTCGCGAGGTTCGAGACGGAGCTCTTCTCCTATATGAAAGACAAGCACGGAGCGCTCCTAGGCGAGATCCGGGAGAAGAAGCAGATCACCGACGAGATCAAGGCGAAGCTTTCGGCGGCACTGGACGAGTTCAAAGGGACGTTCAAGGAAGCATAGCCCATGGCGAACCTCCGCGCGATCCGGAAGCGGGTCAGCAGCGTAAAAAGCACGCAGCAGATCACCCGGGCGATGAAGATGGTCTCCGCGGCGAAGCTGCGGCGCGCCCAGGAAGCCGTCAACGCCGCGCGCCCCTACTCCCGAAAGATGCGCGAGGTCGTCACGGCGGTCGCCGGTCGCGCGGGGGCCGACGCGCACCCCCTGCTGACGGCGCGCGAGGCGAAAAAACTCGCCCTGCTGGTGGTCACCTCCGACCGCGGGCTGTGCGGAAGCTTCAACTCGGGACTCACCCGCGCGGTGCACCGGTACATCAACGAGCACCGCGGCGAATACGAAGAGATCACCCTGTTCGTGATCGGCCGGAAGGGGCGCGACTTCTTCCGGCGCCGGGAGATCCCGATCCGCAAGGAGTACCTCGGGGTCCTCGGGTCCGTTTCGCGCCAGCACGCGGAGACGATCGCGGGCGACCTGGTCGGGGGGTTCCTCGACGGGGAGTTCGACGAGGTGCAGATCGCCTTCAACGAATTCCGGTCCGCGATCTCCCAGATCGTCCGGTTCGAGAAGATGTTCCCCATCGCGCTGGAGTCTTCGGAGAAGACCGCCGGGGACGATGTCGACTACCTGTACGAGCCATCCCGAGAGGAGATCCTGGCGACGCTGCTCCCGAAGTACGTCCAGACGATGATCCTGCGCGTCCTCCTCGAATCGGTGGCGGGGGAGCACGGCGCCCGGATGACGGCGATGGATTCGGCGACGAACAACTCGGTCGACATGATCGCCCGGCTCACGCTGCAGATGAACCGCGCGCGGCAGGCGACGATCACCACGGAGCTCACCGAGATCGTCAGCGGCGCCGAGGCGTTGAAAGGGTAGGCACCAGGGGTCCGGTGTAACGTTTCTTTCAGAATCAGGAGGCGAGGGAGATCATGAACAAGGGAAACATCGTGCAGGTCATCGGGCCCGTGGTCGACGTCCGGTTCGAGGCCGAGCATCTGCCGGCGCTCTACAACGCGATCCGGATCTCCAACCCGAGCATCAGCGACAAGGAGGGGAACCTCACCGTCGAGGTCGCCCAGCACCTGGGCGACAACGTCGTCCGCTGCGTCGCGATGGACTCGACCGACGGCCTGGTCCGCGGCATGGACGCGATCGACACGGGCGAGCCCATCATGATCCCGGTCGGTCCCGAGACCCTGGGCCGGATCATGAACGTGATCGGCGAGCCGGTCGACGAGGGCGGCCCGATCACGACCAAGCTCCGCTACCCGATCCACCGTCTCGCCCCCTCCTTCGACGAGCAGTCGACCAAGGTCGAGATCCTCGAGACGGGGATCAAGGTCGTCGACCTCCTCGCCCCCTACTCGAAGGGCGGCAAGGTCGGCCTCTTCGGCGGCGCCGGCGTCGGCAAGACCGTCGTCATCATGGAGCTGATCCACAACATCGCCATCCAGCACGGCGGCTACTCCGTGTTCGGGGGCGTGGGCGAGCGCACCCGCGAGGGGAACGACCTCTGGCTCGAGATGAAGGAGTCGAAGGTCCTCGAGAAGGCGTGCCTCGTGTACGGCCAGATGAACGAGCCGCCGGGAGCGCGCCTCCGGGTGGGGTTGTCGGCCCTCACCGCCGCGGAATATTTCCGCGACGAGGAGGGGCAGGACGTCCTCCTCTTCATCGACAACATCTTCCGGTTCACCCAGGCGGGGTCCGAAGTTTCGGCCCTCCTGGGCCGGATCCCCTCGGCGGTCGGCTACCAGCCGACGCTCTCCACCGAGATGGGGAACCTGCAGGAACGGATCACCTCGACGAAGAAAGGCTCGATCACATCGGTCCAGGCGATCTACGTCCCCGCCGACGACTTGACCGACCCGGCGCCGGCAACGGCCTTCTCGCACCTGGACGCCACCACCGTCCTTTCCCGCCAGATCGCCGAGCTCGGGATCTACCCCGCGGTGGATCCCCTCGACTCGACCTCGCGGATCCTCTCTCCGCTCGTCCTCGGGGAGGATCACTACGCGGTCGCCCGCTCGGTGCAGAAAGTCCTCCAGAAGTACAAGGACCTGCAGGACATCATCGCGATCCTGGGGATGGACGAGCTCTCGGAGGACGACAAGATCCTGGTCGCCCGGGCGCGGAAGATCCAGCGGTTCCTGTCGCAGCCGTTCTTCGTCGCCGAGCAGTTCACCGGCATCCCGGGCAAGTATGTGCACCTCGAGGAGACGGTCCGGTCGTTCAAGGAGATCGTGGACGGCAAGCACGACGAACTGCCGGAGCAGGCCTTCTACATGGTCGGCACCATCGAGGAGGCGATCGAGAAGGGCAAGAAACTGCTGGCCTCGGTGTAACGGGAGAACGAATCGATGGCATCGACGATCCGGCTGGAACTGGTCACCCCCGAACGCCTCCTCCTCTCGGAGGAGGTCGACGAGGTCGTCGCCCCCGGCTACGAGGGCGAATTCGGGGTGCTCCCGGGCCACACCCAGTTCCTGGCGATCCTGAACATCGGGGTGCTATGGTACCGGAAGGAGAGCGCGGTGAAGAAGGTCGCGCTGGGCGGCGGGTTCGCCGAGGTGACCCACGACCGGGTCGTGGTGATGGCCGACACGGCGGAGCGAGCCGACGAGATCGACCTGGAGCGCGCGCGGCGCGCAAGGGAACGGGCGGAGGCCCGCCTGAAAGAGCTGACGTTGGACGACGACACGCACGCGAAGGCCCTTGCGGCACTGCAGCGCGCGCTGGTGCGGATGGCGGCGGGCGGCGGGGAATAGCCTTCCCCGCTAGTGCAACACCGCCTTTACCTTCGGTTTCCCCCCCTCCACGCTCACGACGAACTCCACCTTCTTTCCGCCGCCGGACGCCGAGATCTCGAGCGCCCGCGCGCGGAGCATCTCCCGGAGCGATGCGATATCGGACGCGTCGCCGGCCAGGCCGCACGAACGCCGGGCTTCCAGCAGCGCATCGGCCGTCCGGTCGACGTGCTCCCGGTCCACCGGCTCCTTCCGTTCCGCCGACGCCCGCCGGGCGCTCCCCCCGGAATCGCGGTGCATCCGTCCTTCCTCGAGGTCCCGCACCATCCGCGTCCAGAGATTGGCGAGCGTCCAATACCGGCCGGAGAGGTTGCTGAACCGCAGTTTGTCCGCGTTGCCGACGATCGTCCGGCGACTCTCGACCTGAAGTTTCGTCTCGAGTTCCTTTCTTTCCTTCATCGGTTCGCCGCGCCGCTTCCCCGTGAAAAAGAGATCGTACTGGTGCTTGAGGGCGGCGAGGTCACGCTCCAGCCGGGCCAGCATCTCCTTCGTCTCTTCCGCCATGGGCGTTCCCTTTCCCCCCCGGGAGAAACCTTGTAGACTGATATCCTGTTGGCCGTTTTCCCGTTAAATTGTAGCATCGGAGAGAAGGGGGCGTTCATGAAAGGAATTTCGGCGATCATCCTGGCCGCGGGGCAAGGCAGACGGATGAAGTCCTCCCTCCCCAAAGTGGCCCACCTCATCCTCGGGAAACCGGTGGTGTGGCACGTCGCGCAGGCGGCGCGCGCCGCCGGGATCCGCGAGATGGTCTTCGTCCTCGGGTACGGCCGGGACAAGGTCCTCCCGGTCGTGGGGGCGTTCGGCGGGAAGGTGGCGATCCAGGAGACCCAGTTCGGAACGGGGGACGCGGCCCGGTGCGGCCTGGCCGAACTTTCCGCGGGGGCGAAGGAAGTCGTGGTGCTTTGCGGGGACGCCCCGCTCCTCCGGCCCGCGACGATCCGCGGGCTCCTTGCGGCCCGGCGCCGGCAGGGGGCCCCGGCATCGGTGCTGACGGGCGTTCTCGACGACCCGACCGGTTACGGCCGGATCGTTCGCGGCAAAGACGGATCGGTCGCCAGGATCGTGGAGGAGAAGGACGCCAAACCCGCCCTCCGGAAGCTTCGCGAGGTCAACTCGGGGACGTACGCCTTCGACCGGGTCTTCCTCGAGCGGGGGTTGCCGCGCCTCTCCGACGTGAACGCCCAGCGGGAGTATTACCTGACGGACCTCGTCCTCGAAGCGCTGGCCCAGGGGAAGCGCGTCGTCCGGGTGGCGGCGGCCGAGGCGGACGAAGTGCGGGGGATCAACTCCCGCAAGGAGCTGGCCGAGGCGACGCGAATCCTGCAGGAGAGGAAGCTCAACGACCTGATGGCGTCCGGCGTCACCCTGGTGGACCCGCGTCGGACGTACGTCGAGACGGAGGTGTCCGTGGGGCAGGACACGGTCATCGATCCGGGGGTGACCCTGCTCGGCGCGACGCGGATCGGCCGGGGAGGGCGGATCCAGGCCGGGTGCGTGGTGGACGACAGCGTTCTCTCGGACGGGGTGGAGTTGAAGCCGTATACGGTGATTTCCAGATCCACGGTGAGGAAAGGGGCCATTCTTGGCCCGTTCTCGCACTTGCGGCCGGAGGCCGACATCGGTGAGGGAGCGCACATCGGGAACTTCGTCGAAGTGAAGAAGAGCCGGATCGGCAAGGGGTCCAAGGCGAACCACCTGTCCTATCTCGGGGATGCCACGATCGGGAAGAAGGTCAACGTGGGCGCGGGGACGATCACCTGCAACTACGACGGGATCCACAAGCACCCCACGGTGCTCGGGGACGGGGTCTTCGTCGGAAGCGACACGATGCTGGTCGCGCCCGTCACGGTGGGCAAGGGGGCCCTGATCGGCGCCGGGTCGACGATCACGCAGAACGTTCCCCCGTACGCGCTGGCCCTGTGCCGCGCCGAGCAGAAGACGATCGAGGGGTGGGTCGCCCGAAAGCGGCCGGAGCTTCTCAAGAAAGCGGGGCTCTCCGTCCCCGCGGTGAAGAAGGGGAAGAAGTGACATGTGCGGAATCGTCGGCTACACCGGTCCCAGTTCCTGCGTGGAGATCCTTGTGGACGGCCTGCGGCGGCTGGAGTACCGCGGGTACGATTCGGCGGGCGTCGCGGTCCAGGCCGGCGGCACGATCGTCATCCGCAAGTCCCAGGGGAAGATCGCACGCCTGACGGAGCGGATCGAGAAGGAGCCGGTTTCCGGGACGTGCGGGGTCGGGCACACGCGGTGGGCCACCCACGGACGCCCCTCCGACGAGAACGCGCACCCGCACCTGGCGGGGGGCGTCGCCGTCATCCACAACGGGATCGTGGAAAATCACCGGACGCTCAAGGAGAAGATGATCGCAAGGGGGCGCACCTTCTGCTCCCAGACGGACTCCGAGGTGATCGCCCATCTTCTGGACGAACATGTGTCGGCGGGGATGCCGCTCGAGGAGGCGGCGCGCAGGACCGTCGCGGAGCTCCGCGGGTCGTACGCCTTCCTCGCGGTGACCGACCGGGAGCCGGGGACGGTGGTGGGAGCGCGACTGAGCTGCCCGCTGGTCGTAGGGCTGGGAGAGGGGGAGTTCTTCCTCGCCTCCGACCTGACGGCGTTCTTATCCCGCACGCGGGACGTGATCTTCCTCGAGGACGGGGAGATGGTGATCGCGACACCAACGGGGGTGCGGATCACCGACTTCTGGGGCAAGCGGCGGGAACACGCTTCGCAGCGGATCGATTGGTCCTCCTCGATGGCGGAGAAAGGCGGCTACCGCCACTTCATGCTGAAGGAGATCCACGAGCAGCCGCGGGCGATCCTCGACACCCTCGCGGGCCGGATGCGGCCGGAGTCGGGCGAGGTCTTCTTCGAAACGTTGCCGCTTCCCGTAGAACAGCTCGCTTCCCTGAAGAAGGTGACCCTCATCGCCTGCGGCACTTCCTGGCATGCGGCCCTCGTCGGCAAGTTCATGATCGAGGGGCTGGCACGGATTCCGGTAGAGGTGGACCTCGGGTCGGAGTACCGGTACCGGGATCCGGTCGTGGAGGAGGGGACCTTGTGCGTCGCCATCTCCCAGTCCGGCGAGACGGCGGACACCCTCGCGGGGATGCGGGAAGCGAAGGCGAAGGGGGCGACCACGGTCTCGATCTGCAACGTCGTTGCCTCCACCATCGCGCGGGAGTCGGACGGCGTGATCTATACCCATGCCGGCCCGGAGATCGGCGTTGCCTCCACGAAGGCGTTCACCACGCAGCTGGTGGCGCTCTACCTCATGGGGATCCACCTGGCGCGGGCGCGAAGGCTTCTCACCCGGAGCGCGATGTCCCTGCACCTCATCGAACTGACCGAGCTGCCGCGCAAGATCGAGGAGTTCCTGAAGCGCGAGCCGGAGATCGCGGCCATCGCGAGGAAGTACAAGGACGCGCGCGACTTCCTGTACCTGGGCCGCGGAATCTCCTACCCCATCGCCCTCGAAGGGGCGCTGAAGCTCAAGGAGATCTCGTACATCCACGCGGAAGGGTATCCCGCCGGGGAGATGAAGCACGGCCCGATCGCGCTGATCGACGAGCAGATGCCGGTCCTGGTGCTGTGCGCGAAGGGAGAGAGCTATGAAAAGACGCTCTCCAACCTGGAAGAGGCGCACGCCCGCGGTGGGCAGGTGATCGCCGTGGGGACCGAGGGGGACGACATCCTGGAAGGGAAGTCGGACGACGTGATCTGCCTTCCCTCCTGCGGACGATTCGCACGGCCGATTCTCGAGGTTGTGCCGCTCCAGCTCCTCGCCTACCACATGGCGGTTCTGAAAGGGACCGACGTCGACCAGCCGCGGAACCTCGCCAAGTCGGTGACGGTGGAGTAGGCGCCCCTTCTCTCACCGTTCCCCTTGAAGAGAGAAAAATCGCATGTCATTCCGATGTGCCGGCCGGCTCGCCAGGAATGAACTGCGCAACGTAAGGAGAGCCTATGAATATCGTGATCCTCGACGGATACACCGAAAACCCCGGCGACCTCGGCTGGAGCGGATTCGAGGCGCTTGGCTCGCTCACCGTCTACGACCGGACGCCCATCGACAAGATCGTGGAGCGCATCGGTTCGGCCGAGGCGGTGATCATCAACAAGACGCCGCTGGGCAGGGCCGTCATCGAGGCCTGCCCCTCCATCCGCTATGTAGGGGTACTCGCGACCGGGTACAACGTCGTCGACATCGCCGCCTGCGTGGAACGGGGCATCGTGGTCTCGAACATCCCCACCTACGGGACCGCCGCCGTGGCTCAGATGAGCATCGCCCTTCTCCTGGAACTCTGTCACCACGTCGGTGCGCACTCTGATTCGGTGTTCGCGGGCGAGTGGCAGAGCAGCGCGGACTGGTGCTACTGGAAATATCCCCTTGTCGAGCTCGCGGGCAAGACCATGGGCATCATCGGATTCGGCCGCATCGGCCAGGCGACCGCCAGGATTGCCCAGGCCTTGGGCATGAGAATCCTCGCACATGACGAGTACAAAGTCCCGGGGATCGAGAGCGAGGCCTGCCGCTACGTCGACCTGGACACCCTGTTCTCCGCCTCGGACGTGATCTCGCTGCACTGCCCGCTCTTCCCCTCCACCCAGGGGATCATCAACAAGGCGAACATCGCTAAGATGAAGGACGGCGTGTTCATCATAAACACCGCTCGCGGCCTGCTCGTCGTTGAGCAGGATCTCTACGAAGGACTCGAGAGCGGCAAGATCGGCGGGGCGGGCCTCGATGTAGTGGCGATCGAGCCGATCAGGGCGGACAACCCCTTGCT
>Ga0210103_1000147_pt1 | contig 13174 bp, 9 predicted proteins | sample RushSE_CattailNL_6_FD_185564 | JGI IMG/M metagenome (GOLD analysis project Ga0210103, IMG submission 185564) | Wetland microbial communities from San Francisco Bay, California, USA, that impact long-term carbon sequestration - RushSE_CattailNLA_D2... | ecosystem: Environmental > Aquatic > Marine... | reverse complement strand
CCGGCGTCCCCGTGCGCCGCTTCCGTCTCTGGGCAAGGATGCGCCGCGCCATCGCAATGTCCGTGGCTGGAGCGACCATCACTCATGCCGCACTCGAGGCCGGTTTCTCGAGTCCTGCCCATTTCGCGGCGGCCTTCAGGGAGATGTTCGGCATGGCACCGACGCAACTCCTCGGCGGCGCACCGATCTTCGTCGAGGGAGACGACCGACGAAGTCGTGTGTTGGATCCGCCGCGCTCACCGGCACACATCAGGTCATGAGCGACTGACCCTCTGCGCATGAAGAGCAAACGGCCGCGGTCAGCGGGCCGGCGCGGAGCGACCGCGGCCGGCGAACGCGCGCTCGATCAACTGGATCGACTCGGCGCTGCCCCAGTCACGCGCGCCCCGAAGCCTCGCGACGACTCGACCCTCCGCGTCGACGAGCACCGTGACGGGGATGCTCGACGCGCCGAGCATGTGCTCGAGGATCCAGCGCGGCCCGGAGTCGATGTAGTGGCTGATGGTGGCATTCGAATGCCGGAGCCAATTCAATGCAGCATTCCTGTCGTCGTCCGTCGAAATCCCGATCACGGTGTATCGACTGCCAGCCTCGCTCCACGCCAGACGTTCGAGCGAGGCTGCTTCCTTGCGGCAGGGACCGCACCAGCTGGCCCAGACGTTGATGATGAGGGGCCGCCCGCGGTAGCTCGACAGCTGTCTGCGCGGACCATTCAGGCCCGACATGACCACGTCCGGGAGAACCTGGCCCACGGCGACGGGCGGCGATGCCGGTGCTGCCATGGCCGTGGCAGGCGTTGCCAGGACCGGAAGCGTCAAGGCGCAGGCGGCGATCGACCGCCAGAAAGCTTGAATCGATGACACGGGAAGGCGTCGGCGTGGGTCCCTGGTCCGAGAAAAGTACAGTGGTTTGGCGCCGGCGGAAATGCGGGTGTTGCGGACCGACTGGCCCGTTTCCGCGCCCGGGCCGCACAGGCCCCGGCGCGCATTCATGCATCGAGAGGACGCGGTGAAATCCGACGGTCAGTCGCCCGCCGCGAGTGCGGGAGGACTCCAGCTGCCCTCGCCCGGCGGCAGGATCGACGGCGGCTCCGTCTTCGGCCAGTACAGCCGCATCACCAGGTAGATCGGCCCGTCGGGCGCCGGCAGCCAGTTCGACTCCTTGTCCTTTCCGGGCGAGTCCTTCTGGATGTAGAGCGTGAGCGAGCCGTCCTCGTTCTTCTTCATGCCCGGCAACATGGGTGAATTGATCAGGTACCGGTTGATCGGGTTCTTGATCAGCAGTTGGCTCTTGCCGTCGTACATGGTCACCGACCAGAAGGCGTTGACCGGCGGGTACTGGTCCTTGGCGAAGGTCAACGCGTACTTGTGCTTGGAGCCGTCGAGCGGCGTCCCATCGGCCAGCGTCCTGGTCATCGGATACATGGCCTCGACCGCGTCGTTGCCGTAGATGCCGGCACGCGCCGCCGCGGCCCGAAGCAGCCAGTCGCCGTTGTAGAACGCCCGGTCGCCAAACGCCGAACTCACTTTCCAGCCGTTGATCGACTTGCCGATAGCGGCGACCTTCTCGTCTACCTTCTTGTTGCCTTCCTTCATGCCGGCCAGGATCGCGGCCTTGTGCTCTGCGGACAGGTCCTTGAACGCGAACGTCTTGCCGGCGCCGATTCCGATGCGCGCGAGCTTGGCGCGGATATCCGCCTCTTCGGGGCCAGGCGGAGCGAACTGCAGTGCGAAATCCAGGTAATCGAAGAAATGGGTCGCGAAGAATACCTTCTCCTCGAGCTTGTCGATCTTGTCGACCAGGTCGATGTGCGGCTTCACGGAATCCTTGCCCAACGTCGGCCAGTCCGGCGTCGGCGCCGCAGCAGGCGGCGGCTGATTGAGGTATGCGGAAAGCGGCTGGATCTTGTACCCGTCCTGCAGCTTGATCACATTCGCCATGTCATCGGGGTTGAACAGCTGCGTCCGGAAGATCGCCAGCGAGAATTCGGTCGTCGAGTGGAACTGCTGCTTGATCCCGGGCGGCGTATCTCCTTGCCAGCCGGGCCCGACGACGAGGTAGTCGCCAGCGTCGCTGCCCGTTGCGCGGCTTCCGATGTAGCCGTAGTTGAACGTGTTGCCGTCGTTGAGCATCACCGAGTAGTAGCGTGCTTTGTCCACGGCCGGCACGGAGATCACCATCGGCTCGGCGCGCAGGTCCATCCACGCCATGGAATACGGCGTGTCGCTGTTCGGGGTGGGGACCGCGGTGTCCTCGTAGGTGAAGACGCGGTGCTCGTTGAACATCTGGTTGAAGGGCGCCTTGTACTGGCCCGAGTTCTTGTCGATGACGTACTCGTGCATCACCGCGTAGTTCATGACGATCGGGAGGCCGTAAATGAAGCCTTCCTCTGCGATCGCCTTGACCTCGTCGATGCCCGGTGCCGGTACGCCCGTGGCCGCATCCTGCTTCCCGGCCTGCGTAACCGTATCGCTCTTGCCCCCGCAGCCCGCGAGCAGCGCTCCGAGCACGAGGGCAGCAGCGACGCGCATGGTCATCGTGGGTTTCATGTTCTCAACCTCTGGTGGCGGGCCGACATCTTAGCCCGGAGTCAATCACCTGCGACCGGTGCGGTTCCCGCGCCAGACCCGGCGCGCCGGCACCCGGCGCCAGTCCTGCCAGCAGCTCCTCGTGCAGCGCCTGCGCCGTCCCGGCATCGACGGTCGCGTGGCGAATCAAGCTCAGCGCGCCCTCCTGCTGCGCCGGCGTTGCGGAGGCCTGTCCATGCAGCGCGACAGCATATTCGCTGAAGTCCTGCACGAACACCGCGAACATGCGATCCACGTGCGCCTCGGTCAGCCCGGCGCATTCAGCCGTCGTTCCTTCGCGCGTGCCGTCGGCGGCACCATCGAGTGCGAGCGCCGCCGCTTCCAGGACAAGCTGGGCATAGACCACCTGCGTGAAAAGCTGGCCGATGGTCAGCAGGACGTCGAGGTCCTTGGCCTGCGCGCCCTGCGGGGCGGCGCTCGCCATCAGCGCGCCGAAGGCCTCGACCTGGGCGAGGAACACGCGGACGTTCGGCAGGTGTGCGAAGCGGGCGAATGCCGGCCGCCAGTCCTGGAATCCGATCTTCGACAGTCCACTGGCGGATCCCTGCGCGAACAGGAAGGCGTCATCGGCCGCATCGAGCCGAACCGGCACGGCCGGGTAGTGCACGGCGTGACCGGATGCCGCAGCCGAATACGCGGGCAGGAATTTCAGTACCAGCGCGAGGTTCACGTGCACCGTGCCTTCGAGCTTCGGCAGCGTGCGGATGTGGCGGGTCGCCTGGTCGAAGTAGGTGTCCTTCTCGAAGCCCTTGGCCGCGATGACCTCCCACAGCAGGTCGATCACACGCTCGCCCTCGCTCGTCACCTTCATCTTCGCGATCGGGTTGAACAGCAGGAAGCGCCGGTCCTCGGCCGAAGCGCAGCGTTCGTAATCCGAGCAGCGGGCGCTGTAGAGCTTCATCGCCAGCAGGCGCACGTAGGCATCCGCAATCATGCGTCTCACGTGCGGGAAGTCGGTGACCCGCGTTCCATACAGCACGCGCCCGGCTGCATGACGCAGCGCCTCGACGAAGGAGTGTTCCGCGATGCCGATGCTGGCCCAGGCCAGCTGCACCTTGCCGACGTTGACGGTGGCAAGTGCCGCGTCCCAGGCGGCCTTGCCCCGGTGGAGGATGTCCGCTTCCGAAACTGGATAGTCGTCCAGGCGGAACTCGGCCACGTACATCTGACCACGGATGAGGTTCTGCACGAGGCGATAGGACGGATGGCGTGGATCGGCCAGGAAGAACACGTAGTCGTCTGCCGGGTTGGCAGAGGGACCTTCGGGGCGCTGGACGCGTCCGAAGACGGAAACGGAGGCGGCGCAGTTGCCGTTGCCGATGTAGTACTTCTCTCCGCTGGCACGCCAGCCTTCGCCATCGGGCACCAGCACCATGTCGGTGGAGTAGATGTCCGCGCCGTGGGTGCGTTCGGACAGGCCGAAGCCGAACACGCCACCGTCGGCGAGCTGGCGGGCGACCCTGGCTCGGGCCTCTCCGTTGCCGCTCATCCAGACCGGACCGAGGCCCAGCACCGTCACCTGCCACGCGTACCAGTACTCCAGCGAGTACCAGGCGAGCAGCTCGCCCAGGTCGTTGTTTCGGGCGGTGTCCCAGCGCGCCGATTTGCTGCCGGCAAGGCGGCCGGGCTCGGCGGGCGTTCCGAACAGGGCGAAGACTCCCCTGTCGGTGAGAAAGTCGAGGAAGTCCTGGTACCAGGTCGCCTCGTGCAGCTCGCGCTTCAGGGCGTCGTGCCCTTTTGCCTCGAAGAAATCCCGCACGGCCAGCAGCGCCTTGCGCGTCGGCTCGTCGTACCGGGATGCGCTGTATGTCTTCGGGTGGAAAAGCAGCATGCGGCCTCCATGGGCATCATCGGGATGCCGGCGTGCGGCGGCGGGGTTGCCGACACGAGTACGACTTCCGCGCATTGTATCTATCGTGGTCCGCGGCCCGGGAGGGCGATTACTGGGATCTATCGACTCCATAGGAACAGTCGTTCGATTGACACTCCGTGTCGCCCTACGATTGCCGGGCTCGCAATCTTTCCGCTTGATGAAGGAGAACCCATGCAAAGGAAACTGACGACGCTGGCCGTCGCCGTCGCTCTGACCGCGATGCCGATGCTGCCAGCGCAGGCGGCCGGCACGTCGGGCGCGCCGATGCCCAACAAGTTCTGGTGGCCGGATCAGCTCGATCTTTCGCCGCTGCGAGCGCACGACGCGAGGTCGAACCCGTACGGCGACGACTTCGACTACGCCAGGGAATTCGCCAGGCTCGACCTGAACGCCGTGAAGGCCGACATCAAGCAGGTCCTGACGACCTCGCAGGACTGGTGGCCGGCCGACTACGGCAACTATGGCCCGTTCTTCATCCGCATGGCCTGGCACAGCGCCGGAACGTACCGCACGCTCGACGGTCGCGGCGGCTCGGACGGCGGCCAGTTGCGCTTCGACCCGCTCAACAGCTGGCCGGACAATGCCAACCTCGACAAGGCCAAGCGCCTGCTGTGGCCGATCAAGCAGAAGTATGGCCGGGCCCTCTCCTGGGGCGACCTCATGGTCCTCACCGGCAACGTGTCGCTCGAGTCGATGGGCTTCAAGACCTTCGGATTCGCGGGCGGTCGCGCGGACGACTGGGAACCCGACCTCGTGTACTGGGGCCCGGAGCAGAAATTCCTAGCGGATGAACGCTACAGCGGCGATCGCAACCTGCAGAAGCCGCTCGCGGCCGTGCAGATGGGCCTGATCTACGTGAACCCCGAGGGGCCGAACGGCAACCCGGATCCGCTTGCGGCAGCGAAGGACATTCGCGAGACCTTCGGTCGCATGGCGATGAACGACGAGGAGACCGTAGCCCTGATCGCGGGCGGCCACACCTTCGGCAAGGCGCACGGTGCGCGCAAGCCCGACGAGTGCGTGGGCCCGGAGCCCGCCGCGGCCGGCCTGGAGGAACAGGGCTTCGGCTGGATGAACAAGTGCGGCAAGGGCAACGGCGCCGATACGGTGACGAGCGGTCTCGAGGGCGCCTGGTCCGGAAACCCCGTCGCCTGGACGACGCAGTACCTCGACAACCTGTTCGCCTTCGACTGGGTGCAGACCCGCAGCCCGGGCGGCGCAATCCAGTGGATCCCGAAGGACGGACAGGCGTCGAACATGGTCCCGGACGCTCACGACCCGACCAAGCGTCACGCGCCGATCATGTTCACAACCGATCTTTCGTTGAAGTTCGACCCGGCCTACCGCGAGATTGCGAAGCGCTTCCAGGAGAACCCGGACGAGTACCAGCGCGCGTTCGCCAAGGCGTGGTTCAAGCTGACGCATCGTGACCTGGGCCCGCGAGCCCGCTACCTGGGCATGGAAGTGCCCAGCGAGATCCTCACGTGGCAGGACCCCGTGCCGGCGGTCGATCACCCGCTGATCGACGCGAACGACGCGGCGGCGCTGAAGGCGAAGATCCTCGCTTCGGGGCTCACCGGTCCTGAGCTGATCCGCACGGCCTGGGCCTCGGCAGCTTCGTTTCGCGGCACCGACATGCGCGGCGGTGCGAACGGCGCGCGCGTACGCCTTTCTCCGCAGAAGGACTGGGCGGTCAACGATCCTGCCGAACTGGCCAGGGTGCTCACGCGCCTGGAGGAAGTGCAGCAGGACTTCAACCGCTCGCTGTCAGGGGGCAAGAAGGTCTCGCTCGCGGACGCGATCGTCCTCGGCGGCAACGCCGCCGTCGAGCAGGCAGCGAAGAAGGCCGGCTTCGAGGTGCGGGTGCCGTTCACGCCGGGCCGCACGGATGCCAGCCAGGCGCAGACCGACGTGGCGTCCTTTGCGGTGCTCGAGCCGGCGGCCGACGGATTCCGGAACTTCTACGGCAGCAACGCCGGCGTGTCGCCCACGGTGGCACTGGTCGACCGGGCCAACATGCTGACGCTGTCGGTCCCCGAGATGACCGTCCTGGTCGGCGGCATGCGCGCGCTGAATGCCAACGCGGGGCAGTCGAAGCACGGCGTGTTCACCTCGCGTCCGGGCACGTTGAGCAACGACTACTTCGTCAACCTGCTCGACATGTCCACCAAGTGGAGTAAGGCGTCCACGGCCGAGGGCATCTACGAGGGTCAAGACCGCAAGAGCGGCGCGCTCAAGTGGACGGCCACGCCGGTCGACCTCGTGTTCGGATCGAACGCCGAGCTGCGCGCCGTGGCGGAGGTGTACGCCTCGTCCGACGGGCAGAAGATGTTCGTGAACGACTTTGTCGCGGCATGGACCAAGGTGATGAACCTGGATCGCTTCGACCTGCGCTGAGCATCGATCGGCGTGTCATGAGCTGAGTGGAAACGAACGGCGGTGCTTCCGGCACCGCCGTTCTTCTTGGACCATCACCGTGGTACCGAGAGTCCTGGTTCGCGGCTCAAGCGAAGCGGGCCGCAGTCGCTCGGTACCGGCGCGCTGGCCGCGGCCGTTTCCTCGGCTAGGTACTATCCGCGATGACGCGCTTGTCATCGACGCCTTCCATTGTTTTGCAATCGTTCAGGTGTGCACCCACATCCGGGAAGGGAGCGCCCATGTCAGAGCAGACCGTAGATGTATTGATCATCGGCGCCGGAGCATCGGGAGCCGCGGTCGCATGGAGCCTGGCCGATACGCGCATGCAGATCGTGTGCCTGGAGCAGGGCGACTGGGTACCGACCGACGCTTACCCGGGACTGCACGCGAACTGGGAACTGCGGCAGGCGGGCGACTTCGCGCTGAGCCCCAACATGCGGGGACGGTCCGAGGACTACCCGGTCAACGACAGCGACTCGCCGATCTCGATATCGAATTTCAACGGCGTCGGCGGCAGCACGGTGCTGTATGCGGGACACTTCCCGCGCTTCCACCCGTCCGACTTCCGGGTGCGCACGCTCGACGGCGTCGCGGACGACTGGCCGATCGACTATCAACGCCTCGAACCCTTCTACGCGCTCAACGACCGCATGACCGGCGTGGCCGGGCTCGCGGGCGACCCGGCCTATCCGCCGAAACAACTGCCGATGCCTCCGGTGCGGCTCGGCAAGCTCGGGAGAACCTTCGCGTCGGGTTTCAATAAGCTCGGCTGGCACTGGTGGCCTTCCGACAGCGCGATCGTCACCGAGGAATACGAAGGCCGCGCGCCATGCATCAATGCCGGCACCTGCCTGGCCGGCTGCCCGCAGGGGGCCAAGGGCAGCAGCGACGTCACGTACTGGCCGGCGGCAATACGGGCCGGCGTCGAACTGCGCACGCGCTGTCGCGTCCGCGAGATCACGATGGGCGCCAACGGCATGGCGGATGGTGTCATCTACTACGACGCGGATGGCGTGGAACGCCGGCAGAAAGCCGAAGTGATCGTGCTGGCGTGCAACGGCATCGGCACGCCGCGGATCCTGCTCAATTCGAGGTCGCCGCAATTTCCGGACGGACTGGCCAACCGCAGCGGCCTGGTCGGAAAGAACCTGATGTTCCACCCGTACGGCACGGTCTCAGGCAGATTCGACGAGCCGCTCGAGGGGTACAAGGGGCCGTTCGGCTGCTGCATCTGGAGCCAGGAGTTCTACGAGACGGACACGTCCCGTGGCTTCGTGCGTGGGTTCACGTTCGAAATCGCACGCAGCCTCCCGCCCGTCTTCGCAGCAACGTGGGCGCTGCCACATGGCCGCCTCCCCTGGGGTGACGGCCATCACGCCGCATACGCAGGCATGCACGATCGCGTCGCTGCGCTCGCGGCCATCTGCGAGGACCTCCCCGATCCGGCGAACTGCGTCACGCTCGACGAGAAGCTCACGGATTCGAATGGAATCCCGGCTCCGAAGATCGCCTACCGGCTGAGCGATAACAGCCGGAAGATGCTCGACTTCGGTGTCGCGCGGGCCATCGAGGTGCTGAAAGCTGCCGGGGCGCGCGACGTCATCGCGGAAGCACCTTGGAAACCCGCCGGCTGGCACCTGATGGGTACGGCGCGCATGGGCACCGACCCCGAACGCTCGGTCGTCAACGAGTGGGGGCGATGCCACGATGTCCGCAACGTCTTCATCGTGGACGGCAGCATCTTCGTCACGTCCGCGGGGCTGAACCCCACGTCCACGATCCAGGCGCTGGCCCTGTACGTCGCCGACACGATGAAGAGCAACCTCGCCAACCTTTTCGACTGAGGTATGACCATGGACGCTCGGCTCCTGGTACTGGTGTTAGATGAAGTCATTCCGCCGACCGCGGACGGACGATTACCCGGCGCGGGGACGCTCGGCGCGGGCGCCATCGTTCAGCAAGCGGCATCCGGCACGCCGGGTCTCGAGCCATTGCTGACGCAGGGGCTCGCCGCGCTCCAGGACATCGCCCGACGCAGCGACGCCGGTGGCTTTGCTGCGCTTTCGCGCCGCGCACGGATCGAGGCTCTGCAAGAGCTGGAGCGGGCGAACCCGGCGCTGCTGCCGACGCTGCTGACGTTCGCCTGTGTTGCCTACTACTCGAGCGAGCAGGTTCTGATCGCGCTCAACGGCGATGCACGGCCGCCGCATCCCAAGGGATACGCGATGGAAGACGGCGACCTGTCGCTGCTCGACCCGGTGCGGGCGCGCGGCAAGATCTACAGGGAGTGTTGAGACGCCCTCAGGTCGATCCAGCCGTGGCTGGAGGACGCACTGGTCATGTCGGCGTAGTGCGGGCTCGCGGGGTCGGTGGACACTGAGTAGGTCACGATTGCGCGCACGTCGGGACCGTTCGGGCTGAACGTGACGGCCTGGATGTAGCTCGAGCCTGCGGCGATCGGTGCATGCCCTTTGTTGGGCGTCGCCTCCCAGGAGGGCCTGCCCGGAGGCGGGAAGGCTGCCATGGCGTTGTACACGCCGGAGACTCCGGATCCGCCGTGGACCGGGATGCGCTAGCCTGCCGGCACCTGACGGAGGTGCTGCCATGAGCGTCATCGGCACGCAGCGGGGCCGTGCACTCGGCCTGCCGTTTCCCGGTACGCCGGGACCCTTCAACGCCATCACCGACGTCGCCGGGGTCCAGGTCGGCACCGTGACCTTGATCTCCGGAGACGGACCACTGGCGCGCGGCAGCGGTCCGGTGCGGACCGGCGTGACTGCCATCCTGCCCCGGGGACGCGCCTCGGCCCGTGCCTGTGCGGCGGGCTACCACTCGCTCAATGGCAATGGCGAGATGACCGGCGCCGCGTGGGTCGAGGAGTCCGGTGAGCTGCAGACGCCCATCACCATCACCAACACGCATTCCTGCGGCGTCACCCGCGATGCCACGCTGCGCTGGCTGGTCGAGCGCGGCATCGACATGGGACAGCACTGGGGGCTGCCGGTCGCTGCCGAGACCTACGACGGCGAGCTGAACGACATCAGCGGCTTCCACGTCACTGCCGAGCACGCGATCGCCGCACTCGACGGCGCACGGGGCGGCCCGGTCGAACTCGGCAGCGTCGGCGGGGGCACCGGGATGATCTGCTACGACTTCAAGGGCGGTAACGGATCCGCCTCGCGTCGCGTACGGATCGAGGGCGAGGAATACACCGTCGGCACGTTCGTGCAGTCGAATTTCGGTGCGCGCGAACAGCTCACCGTCCTGGGCGTGCCCGTGGGCCGGCACATCACGCGCGACAAGCTGCGCTACCGCGAGCAGGGGTCGGTGATCGTGATCGTCGCGACGGATGCGCCGCTCTTGGCCCATCAACTCAAGCGCCTGGCGCGGCGCGTTCCGCTCGGCCTGGCCCGCACCGGAGCAGTGGCGCACAACGGCTCCGGCGACATCTTTCTCGCCTTCTCGACCGCGAACGAGGCCGCGTTCGCGACGACGACGGGCGGTCCACGCAGCCTGCTGTGGCTCCCGAATGCGGCCCTGGACCCGCTGTTCACCGCGACCGTCGAATCCGTCGAGGAGGCGGTCATTGATTCGATGCTGGTCAACCAGACCATGACCGGGCGCGACGGTCACCGCTCGATCGCGCTGCCGGTCGACGAACTGCTCGAGCTGATGCGCCGCTACGGGCGCCTGGATCCCCTGGTGCCCTAGAGCGTCCCCGAAAGAAGGCCTGCTTCACCCTGGCGGTCGACCGCAGACAGGGAGTGGCGGCAGCGAATTCCGTTCCGGAACAGTGCTGCAGCGGCGGCGCGACTGGCCGTCCCCGGCCCGCGTGCCGCTTCACGCAAGTAACCCGATGCGCCCGGTCGGTGTCCGCTCTTTGTACAACTTTTTCCTTGACATCCATGAAACCGTTGGTGAGCCGCCCCCGATTTGTTCGGCGAGACAAGCGCTCCATGCCGGTGGAGCCAGACTCATCACAAATCGGCTGTAGACAAGCACTCAGGAGGATTGCGTTATGTCAAAGAAGACTCTGGCGGCCGTGCTCGCGGCCGGTTCGATGGTGGTCGGTGTTTCGGGCGCGGCACAGGCCGCGAGCCCGGTCCCGGGTAAGCCAGGCGCGCAGAACATCGTCGAGATCGCACTGGGTGTGAACCAGCAGCTCGGCGTGTTCGACTACCTGATCGGTGCGGCGACCTGCCCGGGCCAGGAAATCGTCGTCAGCATCCTCACTGCCGAGGACAAGGTGACGCTGTTCGCGCCCACCGACGCTGCCTTCCGCAGCCTGCTCGGAATCCCGCAGCCGGGCGAAGGTGAGGACGAGCCCCGCGGCGAGACCTTCCCCTGCGGCGCTGTGCCGGCGGAGGCACTGACGAACATCCTTGCCTACCACGTCACCGACGGGCGTCGCTTCTCCAACAGCGTCTTCAACAAGCGCGCGACGAAGATGATCGAGATGCTGAACGGCCAGTACATCGTCACCAACCCCAACCTGACGATCACCGGTAACGGCAATCCGGATCCGGTCGGGGTGGTCGCGCCGCTCGTCAACATCAATGCGAGCAACGGCGTGATTCACGTGATCGACACCGTGCTGCTGCCGTAGTCACAGACCCCGATCGACGCGGTACCCCCCCGTGCCGTGTCGATTCCCCCCCGCGAGGCCTCGGCAACGAGGCCTCGTTTTTTTTGGTCAGTCAACGGCGGCGAGTGCGCCCGTTCGTCCGACCGGCCGATCCACAGGATCGAACAGCACGCCTGGGTTGAGGATTCCTTTTGGGTCGGCCACATGCTTCGCGGCCGCCAGCATCTGCCGGAACAGCGGATCCACCTCGCGCTCATAACCGCTGCGATGGTCGCGGCCCACGGCGTGGTGGTGGGTGATCGTGCCGCCATGGGTCACCACGGCCGCGTTCGCCGCGAGCTTGATCTCGCGCCACGCCGCCAGCGCGCTCGCGACCTTGCCATCGGCCGCCCGGGTGACGAAGGTGAAGTACGGTGCCGGACCGTCCGGGTACAGGTGCGTGAAGCGGCAGGAGAGCCGGATCTCCTGCCCCGTTGCCTTGCGCACCGCGCGGGCGAGGTCGTCCTTGACGTTGCGGTAGAAATCGTCGAAGCGGTCCCACGTGGTCGCGGTCTCGAACGTGTCCATGATGACGCCCAGGCCGACGGCCGGGTCGCGCCAGTACGGCATCCGCAGGAATGCCTCGCGCCACGCACCCGCGGCGCCGCTGCGATGTTCGCTCGACCCTTCCCCCGACATCGAGCGCTCGACCGCATCCCTGTCGTATCGACCTCCGTGGTCGCTCACGAGTTCCAGCGCCCGCGCCATCCACGCATGCAGCGGATGGTCGGACGACTCGAAGGCCAGCACGAGGATCGCCGAGCGTCCGTCGCTTACACCGGAGAACGCGGCTTCGAGCGGATCGAGCAGCCGGCAATTGCTCGGGTTGAGTCCCGACTGCGCCAGCGCTCGTACGCACGCGACCGCGCGGTGGAATTCGCCAAACTTTACCGATGCCGATGCACGGAAGCGTGGCGTCGCCTGCAGTCGCACCCACGCTTCGGTGATGACCCCGAGAGTTCCCTCGGAACCGATCACCAGGCGATCCGGCGCAGGACCGGCGCCCGATCCCGGCAGCCGTCGCGTCTGCATGACTCCGGCAGGTGTGACGAGGCGCGTGGCCTCGACGAAGTCGTCGATGTGCGTGTAGTGCGTCGCGTAGTGCCCGCCAGCGCGCGTGGCGATCCAGCCGCCGAGCGACGAGAACTCGAAGCTCTGCGGGAAATGTCGCAGCGTCAGCCCATGGACCTTGAGCTGCGCTTCCAGTTCGGGACCCAGCGCGCCGCCCTGAATGCGCGCCGCACGGCTGACCGGGTCCACCTCGAGCACGCGATTGAGTCGTTCCAGGTCCAGCGACACGGCGCCCGCGTAGCCCGGGCCGACGGCCGCTTCCACGCCCCCGCAGACACTGCTGCCGCCGCCATAGGGAACGACGGCGACGTCATTCGACTGCGCCCAATCGAGGATGTCGACGATCGCCTGCTCGTCGTCCGGATAAGCGACCCAGTCGGGCGGGCTCGGCGCGCGGCGCAGCCACATGCGGGCGCAGTCTGCGTAGCTCTTGCCGGCACTGTGATTGAGGCGATCGACGGGCGTGGCGGAAAACTGCGCCGCGAGTGCGGCGGGCGGTTCGACGCGCGGAGCCGGCAGGTCGAACTCCGCGGCCTGTGGTGCCGGCCGATCCTCGAAGCGCGCGTCGACGTGGGCCAGCATCGCGTTGACGACGGCTCG
>Ga0210103_1000143_pt1 | contig 13371 bp, 15 predicted proteins | sample RushSE_CattailNL_6_FD_185564 | JGI IMG/M metagenome (GOLD analysis project Ga0210103, IMG submission 185564) | Wetland microbial communities from San Francisco Bay, California, USA, that impact long-term carbon sequestration - RushSE_CattailNLA_D2... | ecosystem: Environmental > Aquatic > Marine... | reverse complement strand
CTCATAATTGTGCCGCAATCATCGCCGCCAGATCCACCATCCTGTTTGAATATCCGGTCTCATTGTCGTACCAGGACAGGACTTTGACCATGTTGTCTACGACATAGGTTGTTGGTCCATCGACAATTGAGGATAAAGTTGATCCATTAAAATCGGTGGATACCAGCGGAAGCTCACTAAAGCCAAGGATACCGGCAAGTGATTTTTCCGAAGCCTCTTTAAGAGCTGAATTTACATCAGTTACCGTAACCCCTGTTTTTTCTAAACTTGCAACGAAGTCGACAATGGATACATTTGGTGTAGGAACGCGAATGGCAAGACCATTGAGCTTTCCGGAGAGTTCAGGAAGCACCAAAGCCACAGCTTTGGCTGCGCCAGTGGTCGTCGGAATCATGTTCATGGCAGCTGCTCGGGCCCTCCGAAGATCCTTATGAGGAAAATCGAGCAACCGCTGATCGCCTGTGTAAGAATGAATGGTTGTCATCAAACCGCTTCTAATCCCGAAGTTTTCCAAAAGCACCTTGGCAATCGGTGCAAGGCAGTTGGTCGTACAAGAGGCGTTTGATATAATATTGTGATTTCTGGGGTCATATTTATTTGAGTTGACACCCATGACAATGGTAATATCCGGTTCCTGTGCAGGTGCCGATATGATCACCTTTCGTGCACCGGCGATAAGATGTTTTGATGCGGCTTCATGGTCTCTAAAAAGACCGGTGCATTCAGCAACAATGTCCACATTATAATCTTTCCAGGCAAGGGCGGCGGGGTCTTTTATGGATGTCACTGCAACCGACCTTCCACCAACTTCTATTGAGTCGTCTTTTGCTATGACCTCCATCCCCAGACGGCCGTGAACAGAATCGTAAGCAAGAAGATGGGCCATTGTGGCTGAATTCATGAGATCATTAATGGCCACAACCTCAAGTTCAGCGTGATTGATTGAAGCCCTGAAAACAAGACGTCCTATTCTCCCAAAACCGTTTATACCTACTTTTATGCTCATATTGTCTCCTCCAAGTTTACCGACTTATTCCCGTTTATTTCCTTTTAAAATTCCGCTAGCAAGTGAAATACTTTTTTTTCCAAACGCTTCAAGATGTTCAGCAAGATCGCTAAGATCCATTTCTTTTTTTTGAAAGTCTGCAGCTTTGATCAGAATAGGAAGATTAACGCCGGATATGACTTCCACTTTTCCTTCCTCAAGAAATGAATAGCTCAAGTTGGAAGGTGTTCCGCCAAACATATCTGTAAGGATCAGAATACCTTTATTACGGTCAACCTCTTTAATTGCTTCAGAAATTTTTTTGCGCAGTTTATCTACATTTTCTTTCAAATTTATGGAAACGGATACCATGGTATCGGGTCGAGTTCCGAGAATGAATTCGGCAGCATCAATGAGCGCATCTCCAAGCTGACTGTGTGTTACAATAACGATACCTACCATAATGCTCCTTCTAAAGATCAATATCACGATGTGTGATCATGATCTTTCTGTCTGGTTTTTTTATATGTTTTGATATAGCTTCGGCAATGACCACTGATCGATGTTTGCCTCCGGTACAACCGACTCCAATGGTTAAATAGGCTTTGCCTTCTTTTTCATACAATGGAATTAAATAGTCAAGGAAATCCAGATATTTTTTTAAAAACGTTCGGGTGTCGTCGTTATTTAAGACATAGTTTTTAACTTTTTCGGTTTTCCCGTCCAGCGCTTTCAGATCAGGAACAAAATGTGGATTTATAAGAAAACGAACATCCATGATGAGGCTGGCATCAGAAGGGACGCCATACTTAAAACCGAATGACAGTATATTTATACTCATCGGAGCAAAATCTTTACTCTGTAGAGCGATATCCCGGATAACAGATTTCAGCTTGTGGACATTGTAATGGGAAGTATTAATAATTTTATCGGCAGCGGTTTTAAGCTTTTTTAAATGCTCCTGCTCTATACGGATTCCCTCTAAAAGGCTTTTGCCTTGGGACAGGGGGTGATGCCTACGCGTCTGACTGTAACGTTCTAATAGAATGTTTTCGTCAGCTTCGAGAAAAAGGATTTTAAGTTTATGTCCTTTTTCCTTAAGAGACTCAAAGATTGATGGATACATGGAAAGAAAACCTTTCTCTCGCAGATCCATCACAAATGCCAGCCCAGCGATTTCCGAGTCGCTCTCAATCGGCAGTTCCACCAATTTTGGGAGAAGTGCTACCGGCATGTTGTCGACACAATAGAATCCGGTGTCTTCAAATGCTGCAATTGCACAACTCTTACCCGAGCCAGAAAGCCCTGTAATAATGAATATGTCTAATTTTTTCACTTTAATTCAAGGGCAGGGTTTAAAATGCTTCTTCCTCCTCTTCTTTAATAATCGAATAAATCTCATCTGGGTTAGTTGCACGTAACAGTTTTTCTTTGAAGGGATCATTTTTTAAAATTCTCGATATTCGTGCGAGAAGTTTCAAATGAAGGCCGGTTGAATTTTCTGGAGTGATGAGAAGGAAAAAAATGTGGGCGGGCAGGCCGTCCATAGAATCAAAATCGACGCCCTTTCGGCTGAGGCCAAAACCGAGAATCAGCGAATTAAGATCCTTCACCTTGCCATGGGGGATTCCAATGCCTTCACCGATACCGGTGCTCCCGAGTCGTTCACGTTCCATCAGCACTTTTACGAGATCTTCATGGTTTACACCTGAAATATTGGCTACAGGAACGACAAGTTCTTCGAGAACTCCTTTTTTATCAACGGCTTTCAAATCAGCAAGAATTGCTTCTTTGGGCAAAACATCAAGAATCTTCATTTCATTTTCACCAATTATATATCATTTAATTTTTGCAATCGTCAAGTTTGTTGGAGATGCAAAATGTATGAAGTGATAAAATTCGACATTCAAAATATAGGTATTAACTTATGGGTTGAATCAAACCGTAGTTACCATCTTTGCGCCGATAGAGAACATTGACCCGATTGCTTCTGGCATCTGTAAAAACTAAAAAATTATCGTTTACGAGGCTCATCTGCATAATCGCTTCCTCCACATCCATAGGCTTATATTCTATATTTCTAACGATAACCTGTCGTGAGGCCTCATCTTCCATAAAAGGTGTGTCTTCAACAATATTTTCCTTTGTATTGGATTTCGATCCGCTCCGGTATTTCCTTATTTTTTCTTTGTTTTTCTTTATTTGTTTTTCAAGTTTGTCCAAGGCAATATCTATGGCTGAATACATATCGTCTGTTACCTCTTTGCCATAAATGTTCAGCCTGTCACCAATGATGTTGATTTCAGCCATATGGCGAAATTTTTCAACTGAAAGAACAACATTTGCTTCAGCAGGGTTGTATAAATACTTGTCAAAACGATCCAGTTTTTCTCCAACATATGATTTTAAATTTTCAGAGGGATCAATATTTTTAAATGTCACAGATGTTTGCATGCGTAAAACCTCCCTAGAATTCTTTACGTTTGTTCGATGGTAATACTCTCATCATTTCGCGATATTTGGCTACGGTTCTTCGAGCAATACTAATATTTGACTCCTTTAGAAGTTTCGAGATTTTATCATCGCTGTATGGTTTTTTGGGATCTTCACTCTCAATAATCTGTCTTATCTTTTCTTGAACACTGGCAGAGGCGATAGCTTCGCCTTGGACTCGCTGAATTGAACTGTTAAAAAAATATTTCAATTCGAAAATACCACGCGGTGTATGAACATATTTGTTGGTTGTAACCCTGCTGATTGTCGATTCATGCATTCCAATGTCTTCCGCAACATCTCTCAATACCATGGGTTTCAAGTATGCGATGCCCTTGTCAAAAAAACTTCGTTGAAACTTCAGTATACTTTCCATCACTTTGTAAATAGTTTTCTGGCGTTGATGGATACTTCGGATGAGCCACGTGGCGGATCGCATCTTTTCCTGAATATATTCCTTTGCATCGTCGGAAAATGTTCCGCCTTCCTTGAAGGCATTTCTATAAAAATTGTTAACATGCAGTCTTGGCATCCCATCATCGTTAACCAGTATTACAAACTCATTTTCCAGTTTATAAACAAAAACGTCGGGATTAATGTATTGAGCTTCTTCTTCGGTAAATTCCCTGCCGGGCCTTGGCTCTAAACTTTTGATCACTTTTACCGCAGTAATAACATCTTCGATGCTAACTTTTAGAGATTTTGCAATGGCCCTATAGTTTTTATTTTCTAGATGATTGAGATGGTTTTCGATAATTTTGATCACAATGGTATCGTCGAGGTTAAAATGCCTTGCCTGTATGAGCAGGCACTCCCTTAGGTCTCTTGCGCACACACCCGTGGGATCAAATGTTTGCATTAGGGTTAAAATTTGTTCAATCTTGTCAGGATCAGAACCGCTCATAGTGGCGAGGTTTTCGATGGACGCATCCAGATAACCATCTTCATTCAGATTGCCGACGATAAGACTTCCGATTTTTTCTTCCTCTTGAGTCGGAGATGTCATAAGCAGTTGCCAAAGCAAATGATCACGCAGAGATTCCTTGTGAGCTATAAAAGATTCGAAATCCGGTGAATCTTTTCTTTCGGCTTCGAAATGGGTTTTGCCCGAAGAACTGTATTCATTGATATAATTGTTCCAGTCGATATCATCACGGATCTTTTCCTGTATGGTGACCTCTTCTGTTGAGGATGAATCGGCAGATGCTTTATCAGACTGTCCATCCATCGATTCTTCAACAGAAACTTCATGGATTTCCTCCTCCAGTGCCGGATTTTCCTCGAGTTCTTTTCGAATCGTATTCAGAAGCTCAAGTCTTGACAACTGCAGAAGCTTGATCGCCATCTGAAGCTGAGGAGTCATGATCAGCTGCTGAGTTAATTTTAACTGTTGTCTTAGTTCAAGGGCCATTTTATAATTTAAACTCGTCTCCTAAGTATATCCGCCGAGCGGTTTCGCTTGATACAATTTTTTCCGGAGGTCCGGATTCGATGATCTTACCATCATTTAATATATAAGCTTTGTCACAGGCTTCAAGTGTTTCTCTCACATTATGATCTGATATAAGAATACCTATACCTCTATTTTTAAGATGCGCGATGATGTTTTTGATGTCGATTACAGCCAATGGGTCTATGCCTGCAAAAGGTTCATCAAGAAGAATAAATGAAGGATTTGTGGCCAGTGAGCGTGTAATTTCGAGCCGCCGCCTTTCCCCACCTGAGAGCAGATTGGCCTTTTGGTTCATCAGATGTTTTATCCCGAGTTCATCAAGGAGCATATCTGCCCGTTCTTCCTGCTCTAACTTGGAGATAGATAATGTTTCAAGAATTGCCATGATATTTTGTTTAACCGTCAGTTTTTTAAATACCGACGTCTCTTGGGGAAGATATCCGACGCCCCTGCGTGCTCTCAAATACATAGGATACGTCGTTATATCTTCATCATCAAGAAATACGTGTCCTTTGTCGGGCTTTATCATTCCAATGGTCATATAAAAGGTCGTGGTTTTGCCTGCGCCATTTGGGCCAAGGAGGCCAACAACGCTGTTGTTTTTTATTTTCATGTTAACGGAATTTACAATCTGTTTCCCATTATATATTTTGACCAAATTTTCAAGAGATAATGTTGCCAATTATTTTATACCCTTTTGCCCCGAATAAAATACTGCTTCCACTCGTTCTTTATTCCCACTTTCGACGTTAATGCGCCCGTCGATTCTGTAAAAGGTTATTTTTTCACCAGAAATAGAATCTTTTTCACTTATGATCTTTGAATTGTTGCCCGACAAAACAAGCACTTTGGTTTCTGTATTGTATACGGCCTGTTGAGCAGTTGCAACCTTGTTGTCAAATTTTATTTCAACGGTACCCTTGGCAACGATTTTATGTATCGATTCTTCATTCACAGAAAGGGGCCCTTTATTGGCGATATTTTTTTTAAAAAAAATTTTGAGCCGATCTGATGTAATAACTGTGTCGTCCTGGATTGCCTTAACATTCCCAATAAATTCGGCATATCCGGCTTTGTTGTCAGAGATCAGCTTGTCTGATGTAATATGAATGGCTCCGTCGCCCTCGGGACTTTTATTTTTCGGTTTACCCGACGTATCGTTAGCATACGCCATAGGTATTAAAAAACAAAAGATAAGCAAAAAAAACACAGCCCAATATCGCAACACTTTTAAATAATATTGATTAAAGTGTGAATCGCTCACTAAAAGTTCCTTTGACTTTTCCTTCAAACAACGCTTTATTGGTGTTTAAATTTAATGACATGGAATCAGCAACAAGCTCAAATGAATCACCAGTAATGTTAACCGGAACTTTTGAAAAAATGATTCGCTTGTCATGTTTGTAATATAAGTTTTCACATTTTAGTTTGTAATCTTTATTTTTTACAACAACATTACCGTATATTTCCATGTCGTTAGAATCTGTTTTCAAAATTCCTTCATTTGCTGTTATATAAACCATGGTTTCATCTTTAAGATAAAATGTCACAGACAAATCCTTGAAAATTGCCTGGCTATCTTTATCCATATAATCTGCTGAGGCGGCATCCAGACTCCATTCCATTATTCCGTCTCGGGTGGCTGTTTGATGCGCCCTGCCTATTGAAACATTTGCTTTATTTTCGACAATAGATACAAGGCTGTCGTTTTTTCCTGACATATGGCGATACTGGAAAAAAACGATCCCAACAACACCAAATGCTAAAACAATGATTGAGATCAGAAAGAAACTCAGCTTTTTCTGATGCATATTCTTTATAAATTTCATATCACAAAATGTTCCAGTATGTTTTTCCAGAGACCCTTCGCGCTTAATATGGCTTCACAAGCTTCTCTCACCGCACCGTGACCGCCTTTTGCCGATGTTACCATATCCGCATTTTCGAGAATCGTTTTATCTGCATCCGCAACGGCAATTGAGAGCCCGATCTTCTTCATCAGTGCAAGATCAGGCAAATCATCACCAATGAAGGCAACTTCTGCGGCAGATAGACCGGTTCGCGCCAGAATCGCATCAAGTACGTCAACCTTATTGCGAACACCGTCGTAAATATGATCGATTCCAAGATCCTTACAGCGCCTGAGTAGCGCGTTTGAACGCCTGCCGGTTACGATACACAGATGGATTCCGGCTTCCATAAGGAGTCTTATCCCGAGCCCGTCCTTAACATTGAAGATTTTGGTCTCGGTACCGTCATCGTCATAAATGATACCGCCGTCGGTGAGAACCCCGTCTACATCGAGGAGAAGGATTTTTATGTCTTTTAACTTGTTTATAACCATAAATCGAAGAAAAACAGCAATCCGGTCAAATTAAACCATATTTACCCTCGTCCGAATTCTTTAATCCTCATTCAATGTATCGAAAGTTTAACGGGCAAACTTTAGCTATCTTTGCATCCAAATCGGGTACCGCATATGACTCAGCCTGACAAAGCCTTTCGGATCGCTTTAAGCTGGGAAAGCAGTTCATATAAGGTGTCGAGCTTTAATGAATTCGGACCGTCGCACAGCGCTTTGTCAGGATCAGGATGAACTTCCATAAATACGCCGTCTGCTCCGGCAGCGACTGCCGCTTTGGCAAGTGTTGATGCGAATTCACGCTGACCACCGGAGCTTGTGCCGGCCCCTCCCGGGAGCTGGATGCTGTGTGTTGCATCAAATATCACCGGCCAGCCCATATCCTGCATGATTTTAATACCGCGGAAATCTACCACCAGATTATTGTAACCGAACATTGTGCCCCGTTCCGTGAGTAGAATTTGGTGGTTTCCGGCAGAAGTCACCTTTTCCAAAACATTTTTTATGTCCCACGGGGCGAGAAATTGTCCTTTTTTAATGTTCAAGGGTTTCCCTGTTTTGGCAACTTCTGTAATAAAATCCGTTTGCCTGCACAAAAAAGCAGGGATCTGGATGATATCGAGAACACGTGCCGCATCAGAAATTTCGGATATTCTGTGAACGTCCGAAACAATGGGAAGTTCGAGTTCTGATTTGATCCGGTCCAGGATTTTAAGCCCATTCATTAACCCAGGCCCTCTGAAGGAATGAATGGATGTCCGGTTCGCTTTGTCGTAAGACGCTTTAAAAACAAAGGGCATATCCAGTTCCATGGTCAACTCTTTTAAGAATGATGCGATCTTAAAGGTCATTTCATAATTTTCTATGACACACGGGCCTGAGATCAAAACCAGCTGGGATCCCTGTCCGATTGAGACATTGGCTGTTTTAACGATGTTCCCCATGGTTTATTTAATCCTAAAAAATGACACATCTTGCCGATTTCTAAAGTTTAAAACGGTTGCACCCGCCGACCCGTTATTCCGGTTCGCCCGTAATTTAATTCCGGCCGTTCGGCCAACCGGCTAAACAGATATAAGCACTTTTAACTTGAACGGCTTTAAGTGATACAGCCCCTTCCAGGGGCAAACCAAAGCCCGGTCCTCCCCCGCAACGCGGGATCCTCGACGGGCCGGGATTCCTTACTAATTATATCCATCTTTGTCACCTAAAAAACAATTTGGTAATATTTATCGTGCATACGGATAAAAGTCAAGAAACGAAAAATGGAAAACAGTCCTTGATTACTATCTTTTTTGCTGTTATTATCAGTAGCTTATTAAAAAGAAAGGACTATTTAACCTATTGAAAACTGATAAGAAAAACCTAAGGTCAAGGCTAATCCTGCTGATCTGCGTCATCGTTATTATTCCTGTTGCATGGATGGGAGTTGTAAAGCTCGAAGGTAAAAAACCCGCCGTCCTTTTTGAGCCTCCAACTCAGTATGTTGGCAGGACTCAAACATTTTCTGTTACCGTATCCGACCCTCAAAGCGGTGTTCGGAACGTCTGGATCGGACTCATTAAAGACGGAAAAGAGACCGTATTGTTTGAGAAAGATCTGGCCTATGCAGGCATTATTGATGGTGGGGCAGAACGCCAGGCATCCTTTAAAATTACCATCGAGCCTGAAATCATGGGAATAACCGACGGCAAAGCAATTTTGCGAATGGTTGCCAGGGATTTTTCCTGGCGGAGTTGGTTTCACGGAAACACGACATATTTGGAAAAGGATGTCGTCATCGATACCAAAGCCCCTGATTTGGAAATTCTTACCAGGATTCACAATATCAGTCAGGGTGGCACAGGTCTTGTCATTTACAGATTGTCTGAGCCGTGCCTTAAAAGTGGTGTTGCTGTGGGGGAAAATTTTTTCCCCGGTTATGCGGGATATTTTGAGGATAAGAATTTGTTTACGGCTTTTTTTGCCCTTGACTATACCCAAGGGAAGGGTACCAATATCCTTGTCAAGGCAACCGATTTGGCTGGAAACGAAGCCACAGGGGGGTTGCCGTATTATATTAAAAAAAGAAATTTTAAAAAGGTCCCAATTCATATTTCCGACAGATTTTTGAATTGGAAAATGCCGGAATTTAATGTCAACGTTTCTCCGGATTCCAATACGCCTCTGGTGGATAAGTTTTTAATGGTGAACCGTGAAATTCGTGAATCGAACAGCAGGCAAATCGCAGACATTGTCAGCAAAACCGACGGAAAACTATATTGGGAGGGTCCATTCTTGAGGCTGCCCAATTCGGCAAAAATGGCCGGTTACGCCGATCATCGTGAATATAAATATAACGGTCGCACCATCGATCAGCAGGTCCATCTGGGCATTGACCTGGCTTCGGTGGCGCACTCTCCGGTTCCGGCAGCAAACAGCGGGAAGGTTGTCTTTGTCGGAGATCTCGGCATTTACGGAAAAATGGTGATGATAGACCATGGTTTTGGATTGTTCAGCAGCTATGCACATTTAAGTGCATTTAAAGTTAAACCGGGGCAGGTTGTGAATAAAGGTGAAGTTGTCGGCCTTACCGGAACCACCGGGCTTGCCGGCGGTGATCACCTTCATTTTGGAATGCTCGTTCATAACACCTATGTAGATCCGATTGAATGGTGGGATGCGGCCTGGATAGAGAATAATATTTCCAGTAAAATCAAAACAATAAAAGCATTATACTAGAAGAGCAGTCAATGAAAAAACACAAAATTAATAAATCATACCAGGAGATTAACGAAAAAATCAAATCCGGAGAGGTTGTTGTTGTTACCGCCGAAGAGATCATCGATATTGTTAAAGAAGAAGGACCGGTTGAGGCGGCAAGGCGTGTGGATGTGGTGACGACCGGAACTTTTGCACCAATGTGTTCATCTGGTGCATTTATAAACTTCGGACACGCTGTTCCGAGGCTGAAAGCATCGAAGGTTTGGTTGAACAATGTGCCCGCTTATGCCGGCGTTGCCGCCGTAGATTGCTACATCGGTGCTACGGAGCCCTGTGAGGATGATCCGCTGAACAAGGTCTACCCCGGTGAATTTAACTATGGCGGTGGTCATGTCATTCAGGACCTGGTTGCAGGAAAAAAAGTCTATCTGAAGGCCGAAGCTTACGGAACCGACTGCTACCCGAACAGATTTGTTGAAAAGGAAATTTTATTATCAAAAATTCCCAATGCCGTACTCTGTAATCCTCGAAACGGGTATCAAAATTATAACTGTGCCGTGAATCTGACAAACAAAACCGTTTATACATACATGGGCACCTTAAAACCCAGAGCCGCCAATGCAAATTATTGCTCGGCCGGGCAACTTAGCCCGCTTTTAAATGACCCCTATTACAAGACCATTGGTTTGGGGACCAGAATTTTCCTCGGTGGTGCAATAGGATATATTACCTGGCACGGCACCCAACACAATCCCTTGGTAAAAAGAACAAAAAAGGGCTTCCCCAAATCACCTGCCGGTACGCTTTGGGTGATGGGAGACCTCAAAAAAATGAGCCCAAAATGGCTGATGGGTGTAAGTATCCAGGGGTATGGGTGTTCACTTTCCGTGGGGCTGGGTATTCCCATTCCCATACTGAACGAAGAAATCGTTCAATACACGGCGGTATCGGATGAAGAGCTGTTTACCCAGATTGCCGATTATGGGCATGATTATGCAAAGGGTATCTCAACAAGCTACGGCCAGGTCAGCTATGCAGAACTAAAGAGCGGCCATATAAAATTCAGGGGCGAAGACATACCGACGGCACCGTTGTCCAGCATCGTAAGGGCACGTGAGGTGGCAGAAATTCTGAAAAGGTGGATTGTAAAAGGTAAATTCCTGATCGGAGAGCCGCAGTTTACATTGCCGGTGCGGTGATCGGTGATGACCAATGACCAATACACAATAACCCTGTCCTTTTATGTTGGATAACCTACGAACTTTTATTGCCATCGATATTCCAGGGAATATACTTTCAGAAATCCGTGAACTGCAGGAAGGCATCAAGGATTATGGATTTAAAATCCGATGGGTACGTCCGGAAAGCATTCATCTGACCTTAAAATTTTTAGGAGACATTAAAGCGGTTAAAATAAATGAAATTGCTGAGGCCATTTCTAAAACCGTGGTGAGATATACACCGATATCTCTTCAGGCAAAAGGTGTTGGTGTTTTTCCGGGCATAAAACGTCCCCAAGTCTTATGGGTTGGTCTGGCTGGTCAGCTCGAACCTCTGGTGAGCCTTCAAAAAACACTGGATGAAAACTTGGAGACAATCGGTTTCCCCATGGAGAAACGCCCTTTCAAAGGCCACCTCACCATGGGGCGTATGAAGGCTAAAATCGATGTGAAAAAGTTCGGTGATGTACTCATGACATTTAGAAGTTTTGAATCTGAAGCATTTACTGCCGACAAAATTATATTGTACAAAAGCGAATTGAAACCCTCGGGGGCTGTTTATACAGAACTTGCGAGTGCATCTTTGGGTAAAGGTTAGGTTTTGCATCCTTAATTTAAAAACAATCACGAAAACTCGAAAGGACTCCAGTACGATCTTTCAGACCTACGGGGCAGGCGAGAGCACGAAGCAAAAAATATTCTTTTTCGTGTTTTTATTAATCCGGCAAATAAACATGTCATTTCGGTCGAAGCGATTCGGAGAACCGAAATCCAGGAACATTGTGAAAAAACTGGATTCCCGCCTTCGCGGGAATGACGAGAAGGCTAATCGAGGTTGGTGTATTAAGTTGCCAATCTAATAAAATATCGTGCTTCCTGATAAAAATTTTATCACTTAATCAACAATACAGGTGTTCGATCGGAGGAAACAATGAGCATTTCACCGGACAAAGAAAAAGCGGTAAAAACCGCAATGGTGCAGATAGAGCGGCAGTTCGGCAAGGGTTCCATCATGATGCTGGGAAGCAGCCCTATTATCGATGTGCCGGTCATATCAACCGGATCCCTTGCGCTTGATAATGCACTTGGTATAGGAGGACTCCCCAGGGGGAGAGTGATTGAAATTTATGGTCCTGAATCCTCCGGTAAAACCACGCTTGCGCTTCATGCAGTTGCGGAAGCCCAAAAGCAGGGTGGTGTTGTCGCTTTTATTGATGCTGAGCATGCCCTGGATACGTCCTACGCCAGAAAACTCGGAGTCAATTGTGACGAACTGCTGGTTGCCCAACCGGATACTGGTGAGCAGGCACTCGAAATTGCAGATATGCTGGTACGGAGCGGTGCACTGGACATCGTCGTGATTGACTCCGTTGCCGCGCTGGTGCCCAGGGCAGAGATAGAAGGCGAGATGGGGGATTCCCACATGGGGCTTCAGGCCAGGCTCATGTCTCAAGCGCTGAGGAAATTGACCGGCACCATCAGCAAGACGATGACTGCGGTGATTTTCATTAACCAGATGCGTATGAAAATCGGTGTTGTATTCGGAAATCCGGAAACAACAACCGGTGGTAATGCTCTAAAATTCTACGCTTCGGTCAGACTCGACATCCGTCGAATCGCTTCGATCAAAGACGGGCAGGAAATCGTGGGCAATCGAACCCGAGTGCGCGTCGTTAAGAATAAAATGGCACCGCCTTTCACGGAGGCGGAATTTGACATTATGTATGGAAAAGGAATATCACAGACCGGAGACCTTCTCGATACCGGTGTCCTGGCCGGAATAATCGAAAAAAGCGGTTCATGGTATTCGTATGATGGAGAAAGGATCGGTCAGGGGCGCCAGAACGTACAAAATTTCCTTGAAGAAAACCCGGATATATTCAATTCTGCCTTGAGCAGAGTCAGAGAATCATTGGGTCTTTCTAAAAAAAAGCGCGATGACATCCAGGAAGACAAGTAAAGAATCCTGGACCATCAAAGATCCCGTATTATGGGGAAGGGTCAGGCCTTGGTCATTCCCGGAGGGGATTCGCTTTACTTTATGTTCATTGACTTGCTGAAATTCCAAATATGATGGTCTCGTAAAAAGTCTTAAAAGCTCCCTTTTCGTCATTCCCGCGAAAGCGGGAATCCAGTAATCTAAGCATGTTATGGA
>Ga0210103_1000141_pt1 | contig 13466 bp, 13 predicted proteins | sample RushSE_CattailNL_6_FD_185564 | JGI IMG/M metagenome (GOLD analysis project Ga0210103, IMG submission 185564) | Wetland microbial communities from San Francisco Bay, California, USA, that impact long-term carbon sequestration - RushSE_CattailNLA_D2... | ecosystem: Environmental > Aquatic > Marine... | reverse complement strand
GACACGGTTGAATACGAACTTCAGTTGTTGAAGATTATCAGTGTGGGGTGGAGCATATCATATTATCTGGGAAACAGCCCTCATAAGGATCAACTTTTAGAGCTTTTCTGGATGGCGGTTTATGAATTTTCTCAGCAGCTGTCTAAAACGACAGAGCTCATGATCGGGCATGATATCGATTATTTTCAAGTACTAAGAGACCGTTTTGATATGTATGTGGAAGCCATGGCCCAAAAACCGGATGCACCTGAGCCTGCGATCGTCATCGGCCCGGAATTTGCCAGGACCTGCGGGAATGTCGACGACGTCTTCACATTCATGACCGGTTCAAAAATGTTTATCTCAACCATCGGCAGGGTAAAGGAATACCTTAAAACGATCAATCTGAAATAACCCGCCTCCTTTCTGGACATCAACGATCTCACGCAGGACCCTATGCTCAAGACGACTCAGATACCCAAAACCTTCTTCTTTGAACAGATACGCGTCGTGGGAATTGCCCCGTATATTCGTGTGCGTTACCCGATCCCGCATGATGAATGCCAGCAACCCGTCTTCCATCACATGGGGCCTTGCGTAATCTGGCTTATGCCATGTGTCGATGGGATTTTTCCTCTGAAACATGAATGCTGTGTCTTGTTTTCTCAACCGGACGGTGAGATTTCCCATAATTTTTTGCCAATGTTTCATATTTTGCTTTTATTAAATCAAATCCGTCTTTTTCTCTGATTTTTCTTAAATAAAGATGCGGCAGATACCATTCTTTGTTATACGAACCAATTTTTCTAACTATATCAAGATGCTCTGCAACCAATAAATCGAAAGCGGTTTTACTCATCCCTAAAAAATAGGCTGCCTTGTTCAGGCTTATTACGCCATATACTTTTGAATCGTATTCTTTTTTTCCATAATATGTGGGTTTTAATATATGATTTTCAATGTCATCATCATCTTTAATCACCCTCGAAATTAAATTTAACTTTAGAACAGACAGCAGTTTTTTCAGCCTTATTCTCCGATGAATCTTTGGAAGCTGTTTCAGGTTAAGGTCTTCATTTTTATTGATAACCTCGCTACATGCATCTTTGATTTCAGATGCCCTCCATGAGGCGATTCTCTTTAGTCTTGATTTTTTATAATGACTGATACTTCTTCCCAAATAACGTCTGGGATTTATTTTGCCAAATTTTATTAAAAATTCTAATTCTTCTTCAATCTCTGAAAAGAGCGTAAACCCATCTTTCTTGCCATAGATTTCTTCTCGAATCTTTTCAACTTCATATCTTGAACCTGAACGCAGAGCACTCTCCGTCCGTTTTTTGAGTTCCAGTGCATCATTATATACTTTTTTTGTTACGGTTTTTAATTCGCCGTCTTCATAGCGCACAAACCATTGATTTAATATGCGCGTCGGATTAATTCCCAAGGTATCTTCCAAAAAATTCAAAATCGGCTTTATATCCTCATAAGGGACCCTTTCTTCCTTCTGAATCAAGAAAAATTCTTTTATCATTTCCCTTATATCTAACCGACTGAATCCCTCATCGATGAATTTCTGCTCCATGTGTTGTTCCAGTTTTTTTTCAACAGTCTGAGTAACCTCACTAAAAATTCTGTAATCTACCTTTTTAAAATTTTTATCTCGGTAAAATTCCCTGTAAAGTTCCGCCTCTGATGCATCCGTATTCAAGTATATCCACAACTGGACCATCTCTCTGAAATATGCGCTGTCAACCCTTTTTACAGCCTTGTACGGCGGTTCTTCGCCAAAAATTAAACCATAATTTTTTGTCGAAATGGAGTTGATTCTTCCGTGAACCAGATTATATACCAAATCGTACGGCAGACCGATATCGTTCGCCAACTCGGATATCCTTCCGCTGGAAATTTTTCTAAGAATTTTCTTTAATATCTCTTCGCTCAGCTCAACTCTTTCTTGCGCTGAATATTTCATTTTTGAAAACATGTTAAGACTCTATGACGCTGCAAGACATGCTTTTGAAAATTGAGCCGGAATTATCATTAAGCCGGACCTCAAATTCGACAATAAAAAAGCGAATCTCGCCGCTTTAGAAAAAATGATTTTAGGAACACCATTTGATACCCCAAAAGCGCTAGAAATCAGTGAAACAAAAAATGCCACCTTGTAGTATAAAGTTATCATTTATGAAAAAATGTCAATGACCTATGCATTCCAACCCTGTAATCTATTAAAATAATTTGCCTTTAATTCTTTCAGATTTTATTCGTTCGGCAAGTAGTGATAGAATAATACACATGATGCTTTTAAAATGTTGCTTGATCATTGGGCATACTTACTTTAAGTTGAAACCCAATGATCCTTTGATCGATCCAAGGAGAAACAGGAACCATCCATGATTACCTTATTAGATTACGGCGCGGGCAATGTCAGAAGCGTTATTAATGCGATTCAAAGTCTTGGTGAACGGGTTAAAGTTGTTTCTGATATTGCGGATATTTTGTCCGCTGAAAAGCTGGTTTTCCCGGGTGTCGGCAATTTCGGCAGTATGATGCGGATTTTGTATCAAAAAAATTATGTGGATCCGTTAAAGGACTACCTGAACTCCGGCAGACCATTCTTCGGCATCTGTCTGGGCATGCATGCTCTGTTTGAAAAAAGTGAAGAAGCCCCGGATACGGACGGATTGGCCTTCTTTCCAGGGCGTGTCAAAAAATTCGACATCGATCTTTCGGTTCCGCATATTGGATGGAACGGCATCAACATCAAAAAACCATCCCGGATATTTAACGGATTGCGCGGAGATGAAAAATTTTACTTTGTACATTCATTCTATGTTGAACCCGAGGACGATTCCGTTATTCTTACCACCACCAACTACGGTTTGGAGTTTGTCAGCGCCATTCAAAAAAACCATATTACGGCAACTCAATACCATCCGGAAAAAAGCGGCGCTACCGGTATAAAATTACTCAAAAATTTTATCCAACCCATCCGTAAGGAAACGGCATTGGTTCATCTTTCCCAGAAAACCCGGCTGGCAAAAAGGATTATTGCCTGTCTGGATGTCCGATCAAACGACCAGGGGGAATTGGTGGTTACTAAGGGTGATCAATACGATGTCAGAGAAAACGGCAATGTCCGGAACCTCGGCAAACCGGTTGAACTTGCCGGAAGATACTACAAAGAAGGTGCCGATGAGATTACGTTCCTGAATATAACAGGGTTTCGAGATTTTCCGCTGGAAGATATCCCAATGTTAGATGTATTGAAACAAACGTCCGAGCGTGTTTTTGTTCCATTAACCATCGGCGGCGGCATTCAAAATTACATTGATAAGGATGGAAAGACATATACCGCCCTTGAAGTCGCTGCTGCGTATTTCCGGTCGGGTGCGGATAAAATTTCCATCGGGAGTGATGCCGTATTGATTGCTGAAGATTTTGTAAAAACGGGCAAAATGACCGGTAAAAGTTCCATTGAACAAATATCCGAAGTTTACGGAGCACAGGCGGTTGTTGTATCCATAGACCCCAAAAGAGTCTATGTATCGTCTCCGGATGAGGTCCATCATCAGGTGATTAAAACGCAAATCAAGGGTCCCAACGGAGAAACGTATTGCTGGTACCAGTGTACCATCAAAGGCGGCAGAGAAGGTAGAGATCTGGATGCCGTGACGCTCGCACATGTGTGTGAAAAGCTGGGGGCCGGGGAAATATTGTTAAATTGTATCGATAGAGACGGCACCCATTCAGGTTATGATATCGAACTCATCAATGCGGTCAAAAATGCCGTAACCATCCCGGTTATCGCATCCAGCGGTGCCGGATGTGTTGAACATTTTTATGAGGTATTTACGAAAACACAGGCGGAATCCGCATTGGCGGCAGGCATATTCCACAAAAAAGAAGTGTCCATAGCTGCTGTAAAAAAATATCTTAAAGAAAAAGTGGAGATCCGGCTGGCAAACAACGATTGAATCAGATAACGTTTCCGTCTATTTTCAGCCGAAAAACAAAATCTCTTGTTTTTTGGGCATCAAATGAAATAATATGAATAATCATGGCAAATTAACCCGTTAAAACGAATTAAACGAGAATTTGCCCTTCAAAGATGATAATAACCTAAAATTGATGATTCTTTGTCCAACATACCATCGTTTAATGATCAAGGAGACAACACATGGCTGTTATTACAATCAGTAGGGAATTTGCATCGGGTGGAAGAAAATTTGGGCGCAGGCTTGCCAAAGAATTTAACTATGAATATGTCGACAAGTCCCTTTTTCAAAAAATAGCCGAAGACTTGAATGTTTCGGAAAGGAACCTGGAATCCTTTGAGAAAAGCAGAGAATTCCGGATATCCAACACTTTTGCAAGATTATTCAGCAAGGACTATATTAAACGAATCGTCGGACACGACAAGCGGGTGGTCGAGGAACAGGAATACCAGAACAGCTTGAAAAACCTTATACTGGAAACGGCCAAAGAGGACAATGTGGTAATTATTGGGCGGGTCGCATATTTTTTCTTAAAAGACATGAAAAACTGTTATCACATCCGACTTATTGCACCGGTGGATTGGCGAAAAGCATACGCTGTGAAGAACCATAAAATACCTGCTGAACGGGTTGAAAGCATTTTGGCAAGAAGGGATACGAATTCAATCTGGTTTCGTCGCTTGATTTGCGGAGAAGGTTATGATGACCCGAATTATTTTCATCTGATATTGAACATGGGCCTTATCCCGGAGGAAAAAGCGTTAGACATGATAAAAACGCTTGTGAATCAACCCTGATAAATACTGAGCACATCATATCCATATTTCTCTTTTGTCTTCAGTCATTAATTTTATCCTAAAGGGTCTTTCTATGTAAACGACAAACCCGTGCTCTGATGAATCCAATCAAGCATTACTGAAAATATCGCCCAGGGATTACAGGCCGATAATCAACGTTCCCAAAATTGACAGTATTAAAATCATCGCCATAAAAAGAAAATCCAATATGCCGTCAATAATTCTATCGAACATGGTATTCTCCTTAATCGCTCCACTTGTATATTGTCCCCCCTGCCCGCTTAAGTATCCCGCCTAATAATTGTCATTTAAAAATTCTTGAGCTTCCTGAACAGAATCAAAAAATATCCAATCCCGTTTAATCGTGATTCCGTCCTTTTTTCGGGTGACTTCAATTGCTGTGTTTCCGTGATATTCATAGCTCTCATGATAATCCGAATAAATTTTGTGTAAGGTCATTGCTGTTCTCCCAATTTCATCGTTGTTGTGTTTAATACCGCAATAAGTTTATTTAAATAATCTTCAGTTTATTTTTATGAACATTAACAACAAAAAAAATTATCTGAATTCCCTACAAATCCAGATAACCTTTCCAATAATACGAACACTGTTGATTTCACTGCCTTGAAGATAAATCGGCGAATATTCTTTGTTGTCACTGTGTAAAACAAGTTTATTGGGGTGTTTTTCCAGCCTTTTGACCATTATTGTATCATCAATACCAACAGCGTATACGGCACCTGCCAAAATGTCCTTTTGAGACTCATCGATAAGTACGGTATCCCCATCTTTTAATTCAGGCTCCATACTGTTACCAAAAATGTCCATTAGAACCATCTTGTTCATATTTCCCTTGGTAGCCAACCAATCCTTTCTGAAGCCATAATATCCCTTGATTTCAGATCCGACTTCGAAAGAACCACCCCCCGCATTCAGTCTGGCTTTGACCTTTGGTACATTTTTAAATATGGAATCATCAGGCGTCGTCTGTTTGAGAAATGTCGGACCGGACCCTGTTTCAAGCCAGTCAGGGTTCAAGCCAAAGGCTCGATACAACTGTAATATCCATTTGGACGGAATAGCGTCTTTTTTTCTGGCTTGTGTAATTGCCGACCGGTTAATCTTCAAAGCAGAAGCCAGTTCGGTTTGCGAAGCGATCCCGGTGGCCTCAAAGACCCGTTGTAAAAAGGAATCAAATGCATTCATGGTCATTTCGTTACCTGGTCTAAAGACGTTAAACCGACATGTTTATTTTATTAAACACATATTTTTATAAAATGCAACACTTTTTTTAAAAAAATGATTTTTAAAATTTTGCTTAAACCTGACCACTCTTCCTGATTTTTTCCTGTTTTCTTTTTCTGGCTTGTTCTTTAACCCGTAAAAGCCCCGGGCTGTTATGCAGATACATGAGCGGGGAAGAATATCCCGTCGCTATAAAAAATTGTTCAAGATCATTAAAAAGAACCGGCCGGTCAGGCCATCGATAATGTTTCTCCCGCTGTTTCAATTCCTGCCATAAGTTACCCGCCAAGGGCTTTTCTTTGAATACTTCTTTTTTAGCCGGGTCGCAAAGAAACATTTCACAAATAATCGGCTTAATTCGCCACATACACCCTTGACGGCTGAGGTAAATGCATTTAAATCCGTCATTTGGTTTTTTAAGCACCTTTGCCATAGACATGATCTCCGATTCATTCGATACCAATACGTTAACCACCATATCGCCGAAAAACGTAATGATACCTTCACGGGAACAGCAGGCACTGACCTTGCTTTGATAGCATTTTTGGGTACATATGTTTTCAAAGTGATCACGAAGAAATTCGTCCACTTCGTCCCGGAACAACAGATAGTCGGAAATTTGGTATAACAGCCGTTGTCTTTCCAGTTTGGAAATCGTCCTCAGGTGGCGATATACCATGTCCAGTGTTTCAACCTGCTCCTTTTGGTATGAACTCATATTTCTTTATTACATCTCTTGCTTTGCGTCGATATTGATGGTTTCTTAAAAAAGTATCTATTTATACGATTTTTCCATCAATAACAATTAAAACATTTGAATATATCACATAATCATAACATGTTTTCCTGGATTAACAATCTAAGATGAGATATAGATAACATCGAGCGATTCATAGATAATGAAAAACTGAATGATTATTCCTGCATCCCGTCAAGTTTTATGGTGCCAGAAAATTCAAACCGGAAAGGAAAAATGACGAAATTATCATCTCAACCATTATTCAGACACCCTGATACGGTGGTCGCCCCTTGTAAATTCGGCCACGGCGTTTTCGCAACTGAAAATATACCCGCAGACACGACAATTGAAGAGTGCCATTACCTGCGGATCAGAAAGGAAGACTGCTCGGGTATTTTGGATGATTATGTCTATAGTATGGACTCGGAAGATGAAGATTCGATAGAAGCGTCCGAATTTTACTCATTCCCATTGGGATGGGGAAGTATTTTCAATCACTCTGACGAGCACAATATCGAATACTGGCACGACATAGAGCGGGACCTGATCATTTTCTATACCATTAAAGATGTCGCTTCCGGCGAGCAGCTCTTTATCAATTATGGCGACGATTGGTGGGAAACGCGTGAATGCAAGCCCGACAACGGCCAATGATTCTTTTTCGTGTTATAAAAATTTCGTAACTGTTTGGGTCTTTGAAACAGATCAGTTTTTAGGAAGCTCCAGGTGTGCTTAAATTTTTACTGGAAGCTGTTTGAGTGGATTACGGATCGTTATAAAAAAACCATTCCGGATTGGCTCAAATGCGATCATGTGGTCTTAAAACCAAAACCATTTTCAGAAGCTTAAACCGGTTTTTTCATTACGAACCGTTATCTACGAGTTCTTTCAGAAAAAATTTCAGCACACCTGGAACGATTCATTTTCAAAAAGCTACATTCTTACAAAATTTTGTGCTTTCGTGATAAAAATTTTGTTTTGGTTCAGGTTGTTCCAGGTTTGGATTTGTGTTGGGTTAAGGCATCCTCCCTGCAGACACCGCAGGTATTGCACGATTCCATAGGGCAAGGGGGCGAGGTTTTGCCCTCAAGGGCTCTTTTATACTCTGTTTTGAGAAAAGACTTGCGGATGCCGTGATCAATAAAATCCCAGGGAAGCGTTTCGTCCAATGAACGCTCCCTGAGAACATAGAAATCAGGATTTATGGGAGAAGATTTAAAGGTTTTGGGCCAGTTTCCCTGGTTCGTGTTTACCAAAGATAATATTTTTGCAACCTTACGGTCCCCCCGTGACAGAAGCGCCTGAATGTAAGCCCAGCGCGGAATATCCGCATAGACACGAATGTTTGCCACCCTTTTCAGACCGTTCTTAACTTTTTTTATTTTTTCCTTAAGCAGACGAACATCATCCATTTTAACCCATTGAAACGGTGTAAACGGTTTCGGGACAAAACTGTTCAAGCTCACGGTGATCTCACCGATACGTTTTCTGGCCCGGCTCGATTTGAGGAATCGATGCTTGATTTGCTTGCAAAGTGTTACAATCGCTTCGACATCGTCCATGGTTTCTGTGGGAAGACCGATCATAAAATAGAGTTTTATGTTGGGGATTGCGGCGGCGACAATCATTTCCGCAGCATCAAGGATGTCCGTTTCGCTGATGCCTTTGTTGATGACGTTTCGCATTCGCTCTGATCCGGCATCCGGTGCAATTGTAACAGTTTTGGTTTTGCTTTTCTTTAGAACTGAAAGAAGTTCGGATGTTAAAGCATCCGCTCGGAGGGAACTGAAAGATAACCGGGTGTCTTTGTTAAGTTCCAGGCCGCAGATTTTATTAAGGTCCGGGAGATCAGACACGGCGGCACCGACAAGACCTATTTTTTCAGTTCTTGAAGTTCCCTGTTCCATGCATTCTTTCAGGAGCGAAAAGGGTCTGAATCTTGGCGGTCTGTAAACAAATCCCGTGCTGCAGAATCTGCAACCATGCGGACAGCCCCTGCTGACTTCTATGAGAAACGTGCTGTCAAAGATCGTATCCGAAGTGACTATCGGGCTGCAGGTGGGGGTCCCGGAAAGATCTTTCACATACTGGCGCTCAACTGTTGCGGGAATGTCGGTTGTCGGTTTTAATGCACAGAGTGTACCATCAGAATTGTATGTTGGCTTGTACAATGACGGGACATACGTGCCGGGGACATCGCAGGCAAGGGTATTTAAACACAATCCCCTGTCCTGTTTGATTAAATCGTGTGAAAGCGTCGCAAATAACCGGGGAAGAATGGCTTCGGCTTCCCCGATGAGAAAACAGTCGATAAACGGCGCTAACGGTTCTGGATTTAAATATAAAGCAACTCCCCCTGCGATAACGAGAGGGTGGGGGATTTCTCTGTCTTTAAATCGCAAGGGGAGTTCTGCTTTTTCGAGAATTGTAAGGAGGTTGGGGTAATCATTTTCATATGAGACTGAAAAGGCAATAATATCAAAAGCGGAAATGGGCTTCCCGGACTCAATGGTTGTGATCCGCTCCACAGTACCCGAACCACCATCATCCGGGAGAAATGATCTTTCGCATACGACATGTTCAAATGTATTAAAAAGATCATATACCGCCTGAAAGCCGAGATTGGACATTCCAATATGATACGTGTTTGGATAAACCAGCGCGACCTTGATACGTCCTTTCCATTTCCGACGGATGGTTCCGGTTTCGGATTCAACAAATTTCCTTTTGATTTTATGGGTTGATCCTGCCATTGATGAATGCTGCCAATTCTTAGTCCGCCTTTCTTCGTAAAAACGTCGGAACATCCAGATTGTTCAGGTCGTTATTGTCGATGACAATGCCCCTGTATCCTCTGTAACTGCTGCCGACCGATTCACCCACCGCGTGTTTCCGACGGATAAACGTCGGTTCGTCATAATTTACGGCATCGCTTAGATCATCCAGCGTAACATCTCTGACCTTGCCTCTGAGTTCGTTTTTCACTTTGGTTTCCGGACCGGAATTGATTCCGGTTGCAATAACAGTGACGCGCATCTCATTTCCGATGCTGTCATCAACGGCGGTTCCCCATATAATGTCGGCATCCTCCCCGACTTCATTATATATCCTGTCGGAAGCTTCGGTCATCTCTTCCATCGTCAAATCGGTGTTGCTGGTGATGTTCATTAATACACCTTTTGCGCCGGAAATTGAGATGTCTTCCAGCAGCGGGTGAGAAATGGCGCGTTCGGCGGCCTCTATGGCACGATTTTCTCCACTTGCGATACCGATGCCCATGATGGCCATACCCGCTTTGGACATAATCGTTTTAACATCGGCAAAATCAAGATTGATCAGTCCCGGCATCATAATAAGGTCCGTAATCCCTTTGACGGAATGTAATAAAACCTCATCCGCTTTCTTGAACATATCGATCATTCTGGCATTTTTGGATGCAAGGCCCCTAAGCCTGTCGTTTGGAATGGTGATGACCGTATCAGCCACTTGCTTGAGAATGTCAATTCCGTCTTCAGCCTGTTTGGCCCTTTTTCTCCCTTCAAATGAAAACGGTTTCGTCACCACCGCCACCGTCAATACATTAATTTCCTTACAAAGTTCAGCAATAACCGGAGCCGCCCCCGTCCCGGTTCCGCCACCGAATCCCGCCGTAATGAACACCATATGGCTGCCCTCAAGTGCATTTTTTATACTTTCGGCATTTTCGATTGCCGCCTCCCGCCCGATTTGAGGGTTGGCGCCGGCTCCGAGTCCCTGTGTGAGCTGTTCGCCGATCTGTAATTTGACAGTAGCCTTGGAAACCTCAAGGGCCTGGGCATCTGTATTTGCGGCGATGAACTTTACGCCTTGAAGCTGGGATTCAATCATGTTGTTGATCGCATTTCCACCGGCTCCGCCAACGCCAATAACCATGATTTTTGCAAAATTGTCATTTTCTATCAAAGTAAACGTCATTTCCCCCACCTCCTGTACCATAATTTGCTTTTGTTTCTAATTTCGAGCGGTCCCCATGTCCGCTCCGGTGAATACCTTTTAATTTCATATCATCTCATTTCATATAACCTCCTTAAACCATCTTTTCATCCGTGTCATGATACGGTTAAAAATGTTTGAGTCACGAATTCTGAATTTCTTTTTCGGTTGATTTTTGGCTCCGTATAATACAAGCCCCACACCTGTCGCATACATGGGATTATTGACAACATCCGTAAGACCGCTGATTCCTCTGGGCGTACCCAATCGGGTTGGAAGATCGAAAACCGATTCTGCGACTTCCGTTACACCCTCCAAAAGTGATGTTCCACCGGTTAAAACAACACCGGAAGTAACGATTTTCTCCATTCCGGCCCGAAAGACTTCTCTTTTTATCAGTGAAAAGATCTCTTCCATCCGAGGTTCCAGTATTTCGCCGAGGATCTGTCGTTGAAGTTTCCTGGGCTTACGTCCGCCCATACCGGGGACATCGATGGTGTCATCGGCACCGATGCTTCTGGAAATACAGGTGCCGTATTTCGTTTTGATCTTTTCGGCATCAGCGATGGATGCACGCAAGCCGATACTGATATCGTTTGTCAGGTTATTGCCGCCAAGCGACAGAACAAATGTGTGTTTGATATTGTTACCCGAAAAAATTGCAAGATCGCTCGTGCCGCCGCCGAGGTCCAACAGAGCCGTACCCAGATCTTTTTCCTCATCGGTCAGCACCGCTTCTCCTGAGGCAAGAGGCTCAAGAATGATATCGCAAACATCAAGGCCCGACCGATTGGCGCATTTCACGATGTTGTGTGCAGATGTTACAGCACCGGTGACGATATGAATCTTGGCTTCCAGGCGTACACCGGACATGCCGATGGGATTCTGAATTCCGCCCTGATCGTCGATGATGAATTCCTGTGGAATCACATGGATGACTTCGCGGTCCATTGGAATTGCCACGGCCCGTGCGGCATCGATAACGCGGTCCACATCCTGCTGGGTAACTTCCGGACCCTTAATGGCGACAATACCGCGACTGTTAAAACCGGTGATATGACCGCCTGCGATTCCGGCGTACACCGAAGAAATTTCACAACCGGCCATAAGTTCCGCCTCTTCAATGGCTTTCTGAATCGATTCTACGGTAGATTCGATATTTACCACCACACCTTTTCGAAGTCCGATGGAGGGATGCGTTCCAATGCCGATAATATTTATTTTTTTCCCCGTAACTTCACCAACCACGGCACATATTTTCGTCGTTCCGATATCGAGCCCGACAATAATATTTTCTTGTCCCTCCATCTCAAACCTCCTTGTGACCTTTGGCAGCGGATTCTATTTTCGCAGGGTTTATGACAATACGATCCAAATCATTGAGATCAATTGATTCAAGATGTGATAACTCACCATTCTTTTTCAAATAAGAAAGAACATCTTTTAGCATTGCAAATTTACTCGGGTAATCACTGTACCCCATTTTAATTTCTCTGATGTGATCAAAGGCATAAATGCTAAGGCCCATTTCACGATCCACATGGATTCTTTTTATTAACCCATAGGGTAGAACGCTTTCAGATTTTTGGCCCAGCGCTAACAATGTCATAACGGCATTAAACGGAATGCTTCTGGACTCGTCTTTCACGTTAATGTCTGAAAATTCAAGCCCGCTGATGATCGGCAAATTGCATAGGTCTGATGCATCCATTTCTTTAAATATTTCACCCTGGGCATTGACGATAAACTTCCGGCCGAGATCAAGTATGGCAAGCGGTTTCTGTTCCTTTATTCGAATACTGATTCCTGAAGGAAGTTCTCTGCTGACTTCTGCATCTTGAATCCATGAATGGGCAATCAGCCGTTTTCTAACCTTAGAGAGATTGACCGAAAAAATATTGATACCGGTTTGGATCTGTGCCGCTTTCAATACCTGCTTTTCAGTGAGTCGATGCGCACCGGTCACCATCAATCCTTCAGCTTTGAAATAATCGCATTGGGTTAACAGGTCGTAACTAAAAACAAATAGTAAGCTGAAAAACAGCAATGCTGTTCCAACGGCCGATATTTTTATGCCGAACACAACACGTTTTATCAGTTTATTGCGCTTTCTGGCGCCACTGTTTTTGTAATAATTTTTCCGTATGCGTTTACGCCCCAACAATCTTAACCTCTTTTTCCAGCTGAATATTGAACTTTTTAAATACAATCTCTTCGGCAAGGTTTATCAGTGCCAGAAAGTCGTCGGCCGATGCGTTGTAGCGGTTGATAAAAAAGTTGGCGTGTTTAGATGAAATTTCTGCACCGCCGATGGATTTTCCTTTTAGGCCGGCCATCTCAATAAGCTGTCCGGCTGTTTTTCCGGATACCGGATTTTTAAAAAAACATCCCGCGCTCGGCAATCCGATAGGCTGATTCTTCTTTCGGGCTTTTACAATTTCTCTGGCCGCTTTCTTCAGTTTCTCAGGATCAGAAAGGCTGAGACAGAAGCGGCCGCCCAATACGAGCATTTGACTGCGATGACCGTTCGTCAGTTCCGGACGCCATGACAGCTTCCGGTAAGCAAAATCGAGATCTTCTTTTTTAATTCGGCGCGTATTGCCTGTAGGCAGAAGAACATCTATGGATTCAAGCACATTTTCCATAGTACCGTGAAATGTCCCGGCGTTCATCATAATGCCTCCGCCAACCGTCCCGGGAATACCCAGGGCAAAATTCATACCTTCCAGACCC